>ERZ772978.775-NODE-775-length-11598-cov-15.7308_pt1 | contig 11598 bp, 10 predicted proteins | sample MGYA00511675_ERZ772978 | MGnify/ENA primary metagenome ERZ772978 (study PRJEB29015, sample SAMEA2738092) | human oral metagenome | biome: human oral; feature: human-associated habitat; material: saliva | place: China | collected 2156 ... | reverse complement strand
TGCGGAGGTGGGACGACGAAATCGAATTCTAACGAATTACCGATTTCTGTCCCCACTCTCAAGTTCTGAACGAGAGGATGCACCCCACTTCCAATCAGCAAAACTGCGATTGAGACTATAGGTACTGTAGCCCAAACTCTGTAAATCCTGTGCTGCTAGGTTAGCATAGCCACATTGGCGCCCGCGACAATAAACAATGATGGTCTTCTCTTTGGGAAGCTGAGCTTTTTTTTGATCAAACTCATCGATTGGTAAATTAAGAGCTTTTGGCAAGTGCCCTGCCTCATACTCCTCAACAGGCCTTAAATCAAGTAGGAGAGCATCTTTCTTAGCTGCTAATTCAATTGCATTAGCGAGCTCAATCTGAGGAACACCAGCTGCCTCATCATAGTCTGACTCAATCGCTCTGACTTCTGCTAACTGTTCTTCACCGACGGCAAATAACAGAAGGACTAACTGGACAACCTTTTCAGAAGCCAAGCTATAACGGATAAAATTACCATTTCGACTCGTCACCACCAAGTGACTTTCTTTTAAAACCTGAAGGTGGCGCGAAGTATTGGCAACAGAGAGACCCGTCGCATGCGCAATTCCCTCAACTGTCTTTGGTCCCTGTGATAATATATTTAAAATATCAAGACGCTTCTCACTTCCTAGCCCCTTTGTTAAGCGAGATAGCTCTTGGTAAATATTTTGTTTGTAATCAATCATTGTCTCTTGCATCAAATCAACTCCTTATCTATTCAATTTAATAGTATAATTCTTAAAACCAGTTGTCAACTATTCCATTCGAAAGATGTTGATACTCATTTGTGGCAAAAAAGCCGGCATTCGCCAAAAAATAAAAAGAATACTTATCCTTACTTATATAGACACTAGAGGAAACATCAACAAGCCTTTACATGCTAACTATCTAAACAATAAAATGAAAAGCATTAGAAAGCGACATAAAGAACTCGCACATGCAACCCCTCATAAATTACGACATACAGGAGCTACACTCGCTAAACAGGCTGGAACCTCTATGGAAGCTATTTCTGAAGCACTCACTCATAGTGATACGATTACAACTAAGACTTATGTGAACACTTCAAACGTAATCCCAATGGCTGTTGGAGAAATTGCCTTTCGTAATCTTAAAAAGTAATGGTGTGAATTTGGTGTGAAAAGTGGTGTGAATTTTGCTAAAAATCATCAAAAAAACACTCCATGGTGTGAACCATGAAGTGCTTCGAAACGTTGATATAATCGTATTGATTAACGTTTTGAGAATTGTGAAGCTTTACGAGCTTTCTTAAGACCTGGTTTCTTACGTTCAACTTTACGTGAGTCACGTGTAAGAAGTCCTGCGCGTTTCAATGAATCGCGGAAGTCTGGGTCTACTTGAAGAAGGGCACGAGCGATACCGTGACGGATAGCTCCTGCTTGACCAGCGTATCCACCACCTACAACGTTAACGAAAACGTCGTATGAACCTGCAGTTGAAGTAACTGCGAATGGTTGGTTGATTACAAGACGAAGGTCAGCGTGTGGGATGTACTCTTCAACATCTTTTTTGTTAACAGTGATTTTACCAGTTCCTGGAACAAGGCGAACGCGTGCAACAGCGTTTTTACGACGTCCAGTACCTGCATATTGTGCTTGTGACATACTTTATTGTTCCTTTCCTTAGATAAGTCCTGAAATATCAAGAACTTCTGGTTGTTGTGCAGCGTGAGTGTGCTCAGCTCCAACGAATACTTTCAATTTCATACCTTGAGCGCGGCCAAGAGTATTGTGTGGAAGCATACCTTTAACTGATTTCTCGATCAAACGTACTGCATTTTTAGAACGAAGTTCACCAGCAGAGATTGATTTCAATCCACCTGGGTGGTTTGAGTGAGTGTAGTAGATCTTATCAGTTGCTTTTTTACCAGTCAATTTAACTTTTTCAGCATTGATAACGATTACGAAGTCACCTGTATCAGTGTGAGGTGTGAATGTTGGTTTGTTTTTTCCGCGAAGCACGCTAGCAACAACTGCTGAAAGGCGTCCAAGAGGTACATCAGTTGCGTCAACAACGTACCATTTGCGTTCTACTTGGCCTGGTTTAGCCATGAATGTAGTTTTGTTCATGATTTCTCCTATATGAATGTCGTTTTTGTTTACAGGGCGGATGTTCCGGTCCGCGAGTTATTTGAAAGGTTCCGGGGCCTTACAAATGGGGTAAACAATACCGCCTACTATTGTATCAAAATTCTAAGATAAAAGTCAACCGATTTGGAAAATTATTTACGATTTTCTTTTCCAATGACAAATCCGATCAAGGAATTCGGGCCGACGTGGGCTGAAATAACCGGTCCAAGAGGCATCACGAGGACTTCATCGATGCCTTCAAGCGCAAGCATTTCTTGCTTCAGTGCTTCGGCTCCTTCTAGATCGTTGGTATAAGATACCAAGGCTGTGCTTTCACCGATATCGGCTTTGATCAGCTCCAGTAATTCTCGGACAGCTTTTTTGCGTCCGCGAACCTTGCTAATTGGGACCAATTCCCCTTCCGCATCAATCCAGAGAATGGGTTTGATGCTGGCCAAACTTCCCATGATCGCAGCACTTTTTGAGAGACGGCCTCCCCGCATAAGGTGATAGAGATCATCGACGAGGAAATAAGTCCGCAGTTTTGGCGCTAGATCCATGATCTCTTCTTTGGCTTCTGCTAATGAACGACCCGCATCACGCGCAGCTACTGCTCGCATGACCAGATAACCCTCTCCAATCCCAGCAGCCTTCGGATCGACAATCTCGATCACGGCTTCCGGGTAGTCTTCTAAAACCAGGTCTCGTGCCATGACTGCACTCTGATAGGTCCCAGATAAGACCGATGAAAAGGCCACATAAAGCAGATCTTTTCCTTCTTTGGCAAATTGTTTAAAGGTTTCCTGAAATTGGCCCACATTGACCTGACTGGTTGTCGGTTTGGCCCCATTTTTCATGGCTTCTAAAAGCTCAGGGCTGGTCAATTGAGCTTCGCCTACTGTCTGGTAAACCGTCCCATCTAACTCAATGGTCAAGCCAAGAATGGTCACCTGATGTTCCTTGGCCCAGTTTTGGTCTAAATCTGCGGTCGAATCGGTTAAAATAGCAAATGTCATTACTTGTCTCCCATCATTTCTTGTAATTGTCGCAATACTTCGTGATCGAGCGGTCGCATGGGTGGTTTTTGATCGTTAACCACTCGCTGCGCTTGATTGAGGTTTCCTTTGACGACTGCGACCCGTTTTTCTAACTCTCTGGCAGATACCCGAAGAGCTCCTTGAGCAAAGACGGTCCATTGCTCATTTAAGTCACTGGTCGCTACTGATACTTGGTGGAGGGGCGTGTTAAGCTCTGCCGCCAAGCGCTCGATATAGTCATCTGCCGTCTCATCCTCACCGGTAAAGACCACCTGAACATTGAACTCCTCATAGGTCTGCCGCACTCCTGGCATATACTGGGCATCAAAGACACAGATGACTTCGATCCCTTCAAAGCTAGCATAGTGGCTCAGTTTTTGCAGAAGGATATTGCGGGCTGCATCGAGCTCACTCTTTTGAAAGAGCTGGCGGGTCTCCTGCCAAAAGGCAATCATATTGTAGCCGTCAACCAATAAGATTTTTCGTTTCATATCATTGCCTTTCTAGAATTATAGTCGATTGCGAAAGACCTCATACATGAGGATGGCTGCTGCCACACTGGCATTGAGGCTTTGCACATGACCATTCATGGGAATGGTGATCATCTCATCGACTTGCTTTTTGATATTGGCTGAGATCCCTTTTCCTTCATTGCCAATGATCAAGGCCAATTTACCAGCCGTATTCCACTGGTGAGATGGCGTGCCGTTCATGTCGGTCCCAAAGATCCAGAAGCCCTCTTCCTTTAGCTTGTCTAGAGTTTGACTGAGATTGGTCACACGCGCAATGGGAATGTGTTCCACCGCTCCGGTAGAAGTTTTTGAAACCACTGGAGTTACCCCGACTGCACGGTGCTTAGGAATGATGACGCCTGAGACATTGGTCGCATCAGCTGTCCGTAAGATAGATCCAAGATTGTGCGGATCTGTCAAACCATCGAGAATCAATAAAAGTGGGTTCTCTTCTTGGGCTGTCTGTTTCAGAATCGCTGCCAAGTCTGTGTAAGCAAAGGCTGCCACACGAAGAACAAAGCCTTGGTGGACGGCTCCTTCCGTCATTTCCTGCAGGGTTTTCTTTGGCGTCCAAGAAATCGACACCTTCTTCTCAGCTGCTAAGGCCTTGATTTTGTCGACATTTTTTCCTCGGAGGTCTTCTTGAATATATAATTTATTGCCTGTATTGGCTTGTAAAGCCTCGGTGACTGCGTGGACACCGTATACGATATCGTTATTTTCCATAGAACTAGTATACCACAAGAAAGGAGGATGATGCCAATTCATGATATAATGAAATGAAATCTATCTTAATGAACGAACCAAACTAGAAAGGAAGCCATGCCTCTTTTTCAACGAACCATCAAGCTCACCTTGGCCACCTGTTTAGCAGCGGCCCTTGCTTATGCTCTGGGCTTGACCTATGCCATCTCAGCTGGCGTCATTGCCATCTTGAGTATCTCGGATACGCGTCGCAGCACCATCAAGCAGGCCTACCAGCGCTTTATGTCGACCTTGCTGGCCCTTGCTATCGGAAGTCTCGCCTTTTCCTTTTTTGGATTCAACCTTTGGGCACTGGGAGTCTTTATCGCTCTCTATGTTCCTTGCGCCTTTCTATTGGGTTGGCAGATCGGCATCACGCCAAGTACGGTGCTGGTCACCCATCTCTTGATTGAGCAGTCTACTTCCTGGGGGCTCTTGCTCAATGAACTTGCTCTCTTTTTAATTGGAACCAGCTTTGCCCTGCTGGCCAATCTCTATATGCCTTCGAATCAGGCTGCGATCGATCATTACCATGATGTGGTCGAAGACCAACTAAAGAAGATCCTTGATCGTTTTGCGGAATTTCTTGGTAAAGGGGATGGTCGCAATGATGCTCGCTTGATCAAGGAGTTGGATGGTATCCTAGAGGACGCTTTAAATCTAGTCTATCTGGACCATTCCAACCACCTCTTTCACCAAACCAACTACCATATTCACTACTTTGAAATGCGCAAGCGGCAAAACGATATTCTGCGAGATATGGCAGAAAACGTCAACCGTTGTCAGTTAGCGGCGAGTGAAAGCATAATCCTAGCACAACTATTTAAGAAGACAGCCCAACAGTTAAGTCAGGAAAATCCTGCCCAAGATCTTCTTGATGATATTAGTCAGTATTTAGCGATCTTTCGCGAACGCCCTCTTCCTAAGACCCGTGAAGAATTCGAAACACGCGCCACCTTGCTCCAACTCTTAAGAGACTTAGAAACTTTTATCCAGGTTAAGGTTGATTTTTACCAACAATTCCATGAGGAAACAGAATAGACAAAGAAGCCCTTGCAAGATGCAAAGGCTTTTTTATTCAGGCAGTTGTTGTAAACGCTTTCCTAAAATGGTATACTAGAACTGGAAAATAACTTTTTAAGGAGGGTCTTCTATATGAAGTCTTCGTATAAGAAACATTTGTACACTACAACACTCAGCCTCTCCGCTGCTGTCTTGCTTTCCGTTATCGGTCATGGCCAAGCTTCAGCCGATAGCGTAGAAGCGCCTCAAACGGAACCAAGCACGGTCCTTGAAGCGACACCTACTACTGAGCCACCTGTGACAGCTGATACTGCCAGTCCGGCTACAGCCACAGAAGTAACTCCTGCTAGTCCTGCAGAAACAGCAGCGACTTCTGATGTGGCTTCTACTACAGAAGTTGCGCCAGCCGCTAGTCCAAGCACTAACCGTGCTACAACAACCGCTGACCAAGCGACTCGATTGGCGGATAGCACCATTTATCTCTCTGAAAAGAGTACGATTGATGACAAAGTCCAAGAAAAAGCTCAAGCTGCTGGCAAGATCAACTGGACCTTAGACAATAAGCCTCTCTCTGAGTGGAAAACTTGGGATATGGAGACAGGAACACTGAGCAAGGATCCATTCCTTACGATCACAGAGACCGCAAACGGCAATGATCTGGATCTCCACATTGACGTGCAGGATCTCTTTGGTGAAGATCTCAGTCTTCGTAGCCCAAATAATATTCGCCGGACTTATCGCAATTACATCGGCAACCATGAGCTAGTCGGAACCAATGCAGACTTAGGGATCACCATCAATAAGACCCTTGTTTTTCGACCTTACCAAGACTACCATACACATGAAGAGATGCTAGCTGCTATCGAAAAATCCAAGGAAGAAGCGAAACCCGATCGTTTGGTGCAGCTGGAAACCCTTGGTAAGAGTGCCCAAGGCCGGGATATGAAGATGGGGATCGTGAGCAAGGACCAAGCTAGCATTGATCACTACCTTTCTAGTACCAACCCTACAGCCTTGACCAAGCCAAGCGAAATGCTGGCAGCTCTGAAGGACAAGACCTTGGATTACAAATTACCTGTCTTAGTCCACAACACCCACGCGGATGAACAACCAGGCATTGATATCATCACAGGCCTCTTCAATACTTTTGCGACCAAGGAAAAGGTGACCTTTAACACCACCGATGAAGCTGGAAATGCTAAAACAGTCACGCTAGATATTCCAACCTTGCTCAATAAATTCATCTTCTTATTTGACTTCACGGAAAACCCAGATGGGGATGCTCTCAACCTGCGGGCCCTAGCAAACGGGCTCGATCCAAACCGGGATGCCAGCTACCAAACCAACCCTGAAGTTCGCACGGTTATCCAAATGATCAACAAATGGAATCCAATCGCTCTCTACGACTTACACGGTTTTGTCAAAGAATTCTTGATCGAACCTGCAACTCCACCACATGATCCGAACTTCGAATACGATCTTCTGTCAGATCTGATGCTAGAAAATGCCCATCATATGGGACGGGCAGGAGTTGCCAATTCTAAATACGATAGTTACATCATTCCAAAACTGGATTGGGGCGATGGCTGGGATGACTCCTTCTCTGGCTATACAGGAGTTTATGCTGTCTACCATGGTATCTTAGGCCATACTATCGAAATTCCGGAAGGAAATGAAGAATCCTACAAAGCAGGTCGCAATGCTGTCCTAGGAGGGATTGACTTCCTCAACCAAGATCCGGACCGTCTCCTTGAGATGCGTCTCAACTTCTACCTGCGCGGTCTCAATAAAACCGAAGATCCAAAAGCCGAAAATGAACTGGTCGGCCCAAATGGAGAAATCGTTGGACGTGTGAAAAATGGTCGTCCGAAATTCTTCCCAGACTACTACGTCATCCCAATGAGCCTCGACAAAGACAACGATGCCCAAGAAGCCTTCAATATGATCGACTACTTCAAACGCAATGGTGTCCTCGTCAAGGAACTCAAAGAAGATATTGGCAACTATAAAAAAGGGGACTTAGTCATTGACATGGCCCAAGCCAAACGTGGCTATGCTAACCACATTCTCTACAAGGGTTCCAACGAATCTGCCTGGGCTGCTATGTACGCAGAGTTGCTGGTAAACTTCCCAGATATGAGAGGGTTCAAGTCCGAACCTGTCTTTGCGGATGGTCTTTTCAACGGAAAATTAGGAGAAGTCACCACCACCCGCGCCACTCGTACCTCTGAGATCGATCCAAAAGCTCCTTACTATGTGATCGCAAATACCTCAGCCAGTGCCGTTAAAGCTGTCAACCAGGCTATTGCACAAGGAAAATCTGTCTACCTAACAGATGATGGCTACATCGTTGACCGCGATACCTTTGCTTCGCTCCTACCAAACTATGCCATTTATGGTGATGCCCTCTACAAGGTGCCTAGTGGCCCAACCTTGAAACCGATGAAGGTCTACTCTCCAAACTACCACTATAATTGGGCTGGAGTAGATGCGCCTGCTCATACTAGTTTGGTCCTTGAAAAATTAGGCTTCCAAATCGTCAATACGCCAGAAGAAGCGGATGTTGTTATTTTGGAAAGCAATCGCTTTGACGCTTCCATTTTTGGCAAGAAACCAACCCTTGTCATTGGCGGGGAAGCCATGCAAAAATTGGAAAAATTGGGAGTTCTTACAGGATTTGACGCTGAAAAACTAAAAGGCGGTAGTGACTACGAAGGCTTGATGAAAGCGATCATTGATGATCAGGATCCATTGACCAGCGGATACAAGAAGAATACCCTCTTCTACTCCAACTCAGGAAACTGGATTGAAAAGGTTCCAGAGCATTTCAAGACCTTGATGAGCATCGCTCCAAGCGATTATTATATTGCAGGTTGGTGGCCACATAACGATGTTCTGGCTAACAAAGTCATGGCCATCTCTGGAGAACTGATGGGACAACCACTCTTTGTCTATGCAGGAAATCCAACCAACCGTCAACACCCTGTCCACTTCTTCCGCTGGGTAACCAATGCGATCTTTGGCAGCAAGTTGGCAAGCTTGATGGATTACGTTCCAGCTAAAGAACCAGATCAAGTGGTAGTTCCAATTCATAACCAAACAAGCAATCCACAGCCAATCTTGGCCAAGAAGGACACTCCTAAAGTGCTCCTTCCACAAAAAGAAACAACTGTGGAAAATGGAGAAAGCGTGCAAGCTTTGACTTACCAAGTAGGACAAAGCTTCCAAGAAAGTCCAGCTAAGGCACAATTGCCACAAACTGGAGAAGACACAACCGCACACTTCATTCTTTCAGGCTTCTTGTTAGCCGTTAGCGGAGGCTTCCTCCTCTTGAAAAAGAAAGAAGTTGAGTAAGTTCCAGGTTTAGACTTGGATGACACGAAAAGAACCTTCGCAGACGCGAAGGTTCTTTTTGGAGATAAAATATCTTTCAAAACTTTCCTTAGGTGAGTACGGACGTCAACGAACTTCTTCGAAGTTCCATGACTTAGTTTTGAGCCTAAGGTCTCAAAACTCCCGAGTGTTTGAAACAATAATGTTTCAAACACTTTTCTCACAGCGGAAAGTTTCAGTTTATACTTGACTGATTCTAAAGTATAGAAAACTTTTATAATGTTCTCCAGAATATTTAATGAACATACTATTCTACATTAAATCCTAACACTGATGCAAAGTTTCTCCTTATTCCACCAATTCCAACACAACCGTTTGGTAAGGAGCTAATTCTAGCACTTGGTCTCCTTCTTGGAATAATCCTGCTGTATTATTTAAAACGACTGTTTTAATCGGAGCTGGCAACTCCAAGGTGGCCTGGCGATTTTGGAAATTGCTGACAACCAAGAGACGCTTGTCCCCACGGCGTTCAAAGGCGATGATGTTTTCACGGTCCCGATACGCTGGGATCATATCTCCGAATCGGATGGTATTTCCATAAAGGGGATGGCGATACAAGGCCGTCAACTGGCGATAGTAATTCAAGATGGAATTTGGATCCTTTTCTTGATCTTTCACATTGATGGCAACATTTGGTTTGGGACTGATCAACCAGGCTGATCCATCGCTAAAGCCCAATCCTGGCTCCGCTGACCACTGCATCGGCGTCCGCGCATTGTCCCGGCTGTAGTTGGCAATCGCGGCCAAGGCTTCTTCCTCGCTTAAACCAGCTTCTTTCGCGACGTGGTAGCCATTGATGGTCGCAATATCATCAAAATCCTCCACCGATTCAAAGACTTGATTTTCCATTCCAATTTCTTGGCCTTGATAGATAAACGGAATTCCCTTGCGCAAGATTTGAATGGTTCCCAGAGCTTTTTTACTGGTATCGTTTACTGGACCTTCCGCAATATAATGGGACACACCACGAGGTTCGTCGTGGTTTTCAATGATGGTCGAGAGGATCCCAATACTATCCGCGCGCTCATGCGCTTGGAAAATACTTTCCTTGAGTTCATCTGCAGTTGGAAGAGCATGGTCGAACCAACCTTTTCCTTCCTGACCCAGCATAGTTTGTTTGAAGTCAAAGATGGAAGAGAAGACACCATCTTTTCCAATGAAGAAATGCAATTCTTCGTCGGTTTCATTGAAAACTTCCCCTACTGTGAAGGCATTGTACTTAGCAAAAGTACGCTCCTTTAACTCTTGCAAGAAAGGTTCAATCGGTTGGGCATTGACCAGCGATTCCGGTACTGGGACCAGGCCGTTGTCACGATCGGACGGAAGCGAACGCCATTCTAAATCCTTTTTGATATTGATAATGGCGTCAATCCGGAAGCCTGCGATTCCCTTGTCCAACCACCAATTGATCATCTTGTAAATCTCTTCGCGCAAGACAGGATTTTGCCAATTGAGATCCGGCTGATCCTTGTGGAAAGAATGGAGATAGTATTTGTTAGTACCAGGAACCGGTTCCCAGACACTGCCTCCAAAGTAACTTTCCCAGTTATTGGGTTCCTTGTCACTTTCGATGAAGTAAAAGTAATCCGCATAAGGACCATCTGGATCCGCTAGAGCTTTTTGGAACCATTCGTGATGACTGGAGCAGTGGTTGACCACCAAGTCCATAATGATGGAAATGCCCCGCTTCTTGCCTTCAGCGATCAACTCTTCCATATCTTCCATGGTTCCAAAAATAGGATCAATGGCATAATAGTCAGAAATATCATAGCCCTGGTCAATAAACGGACTCTTGTAAATAGGCGATAACCAGAGAATGTCAATCCCTAAGTCTTGAAGGTAATCGAGTTTCTCCGTGATGCCTTTCAAATCCCCAACACCATCTCCATTGCTGTCTTTGAAGCTTTTGGGGTAGATCTGATAAGCGACCTTCCCCTTCCACCAGTCTTTTTCCATGTTTTGTCTCCTTAAAATGAAAGAGACCGAGACACATTGTCTCAGTCTCTATAGCGCCAGTAGGTATTAGTATACTGTCTTTTCAGTTTCTTTGTCGAAGAAGTGAGCTTTGTTCAAGTCAAATCCAAGTTCGATGGTTTCACCAGTTCCAAGGTAGTCACGCGCATCTACTTTAGCGATGAATTCGTTGTCACCAACTTGGCAGTACAAGTGAGATTCTGAACCAAGCAATTCAGATACAGAGATGGTTGCTTTCACGACTGATTCTGGGAATGTTTCAAGGAAAGCAGCTTCTGTGTTCACGTCTTCTGGACGGATACCAAAGATGATTTCTTTACCATCATAGCCTTTTTCACGAAGAACTTTCAAAGCACCTTCTGGAACTTTCAAATTCAAGCCATTGGCAACGATGTATCCACCTTCCAATTTTACGTTAATGAAGTTCATAGCAGGGCTTCCGATGAATCCAGCTACAAATTTGTTGACTGGGTTTTTGTAGACTTCTTGAGGAGTACCGATTTGTTCCACACGTCCGATAGTACCAGTACCAGCTGGGTTTTTAGTAGCAGACATGATAACGATACGGTCAGCCAATGTCATCGCTTCTGTTTGGTCGTGAGTTACGTAGATGGTTGTAGCTCCGATACGGCGGTGGATTTTCGCGATTTCAGCACGCATGGATACACGAAGTTTCGCATCCAAGTTTGACAAAGGTTCGTCCATCAAGAACACTTTTGCATCACGGACAATGGCACGTCCCATGGCCACACGTTGACGTTGACCACCAGAAAGGTCAGCTGGTTTACGATCCAAGAATT
>ERZ772978.772-NODE-772-length-11605-cov-3.3542_pt1 | contig 11605 bp, 8 predicted proteins | sample MGYA00511675_ERZ772978 | MGnify/ENA primary metagenome ERZ772978 (study PRJEB29015, sample SAMEA2738092) | human oral metagenome | biome: human oral; feature: human-associated habitat; material: saliva | place: China | collected 2156 ... | reverse complement strand
GGTTGTGGACCGCTTTTTTGGGCTACTTACGCCGCAAACCTCCCCGATATTTTGAACTGTATGCCGGATACGATGAGGAAGACGGAGAGGAGCTGATGGTAGCCGGGAAGAGAATGAGAAAACCGGGGAGTGAAGTGAAGAGAGCAGGAGAGAAGACGAGAAAAACGGGGAAGAAAATGAGAAAACCGAGGAGCGAAGTGAAGAGAGCAGGGGAGAAGACGAGAAAAACGGGGAAGAAAATGAGAAAAGCAGGGAGCGAAGTGAAGAAAGTGGGGAAGAAAATGAGAAAAGAAGGGCAGAAGATGAGCGAGCGGGGGAGCGCGTGAACAAATGTGCGCGTAATCGCCGTGTGATTTTGACATGGGCTATCATCTTCGGAAGAAAAGTTGTAACTTCGCGGAGACTATCCATTTTTGTGGCGGCGATCGCAGGGAAAAATCACCATCGTAGTGAGTGAACATGCCTGTTTGCAGCGAGCCGCTCACCCTTTCGTAGAAAAAATACGATCGGCACAACGATCAGCATCCAATATGATTTCGGTAGAACATCTTAAAGTCGAATTTTCAGCCCGTGCGCTGTTCTCAGATGTGAGCTTTGTGGTCAACAAGCGCGACCGCATCGCCCTCGTCGGCAAGAATGGGGCCGGGAAGAGCACGATGCTCAAAATCTTAGCCGGCATTCAGCAGCCGACCGACGGGCACGTGGCCGTGCAGCGCGATGTAAGTGTGGGATACCTCCCGCAAGTGATGGTGCTCAGCGACGATACGACGGTGGCTGCCGAAGTGGAAAAAGCTTTTGCCCACATTCATCAGCTCAAGGACCGCGTGCGCCGACTGAACGACGAACTTTCCAGTCGCACCGACTACGATACGCCGGAATATATGGAGCTTGTCGAAGCCTTCAGTCGCGAAAACGATCGTTTGCAGATGATGGGTGCGCAAAACTATCACGCCGAAATCGAACGAACGCTCACCGGTCTGGGCTTCAACCGCGAAGATCTGGAGCGCCCCACGCGAGAATTCTCCGGCGGATGGCGCATGCGCATCGAGTTGGCCAAACTTTTGTTGGCCCGTCACGATGTGTTGTTGCTCGACGAGCCGACCAACCATTTGGACATCGAGAGTATTCGCTGGTTGGAGCAGTTCCTCTCGCGCAATGCGGATGCCGTTATCCTGGTGAGCCACGATCGCGCTTTCATCAACAACGTTACGAATCGCACGTTGGAGATTTCGTGCGGAAAGGTGGTGGACTATCGCGTGAAGTACGACGAATACGTACAACTTCGCGCGGAACGGCGCGAAAGTCAGTTGCGCGCTTACGAGAACCAGCAGAAAGAGATTGCCGAGATCAAAGATTTCATCGAGCGCTTCCGTTACAAGCCCACCAAGTCGGTGCAAGTGCAGAGCCGCATCAAGCAGTTGGAGAAAATCGTCCCGATCGAAATTGATGAGGTCGACACTTCGCGCCTGCATCTCAAGTTTCCTCCCTGCTCGCGTTCGGGCGATTATCCCGTGATTTGCGATGATGTGGAGAAACACTACGGCGATCATCAGGTCTTTGCGCAGGTCAACCTCACCATCCGCCGCGGTGAGAAAGTAGCCTTCGTGGGCAAGAACGGCGAAGGCAAGTCTACGCTGGTCAAGTGCATCATGTCGCAAATTGACCACGGCGGTGTGCTCAAACTCGGGCACAATGTCGAGATTGGCTACTACGCACAGAATCAAGCCCAGTTGTTGGACGACGAACTCACCGTGTTCGACACCATCGATCGTGTGGCCAAAGGAGATATCCGGCTGAAAATCCGCGATATCCTCGGCGCCTTCATGTTCGGCGGGGAGGCATCCGACAAAAAGGTCAAAGTGCTCTCCGGAGGTGAGCGGAGTCGATTGGCCATGATCAAGTTATTGTTGGAACCCGTCAACTTTTTGATACTCGACGAGCCGACCAACCACCTCGACATGCAGACCAAAGACGTGTTGAAGGAGGCCATCCTTGCCTTCGACGGGACGGTCATTGTCGTAAGCCACGACCGCGAATTTCTCGACGGCTTGGTCACGAAAGTCTATGAGTTCGGCGGGGGCAAAGTGCGCGAATATCTCGGCGGCATCTACGACTATTTGCGTGAAAAGTCGGTCGATGATGTCGCTGCAGCCGCCGCGCTTGCCGGAAATCGCCCCGCCACCGCCGAAACATCTCCTGCTCAGTCGGCGCCCGGCGCAACAGCGCCCTCGGAAGGGGCTTTGAGTTACGCCGAACAGAAGGAATTGGCCAAGCAGCGCCGCAAGTTGGAGCAAGCCGTCAAGGACGCGGAGCAGAAAATCGAGCAGTTGGAAACGGCGATCTCCGAACTGGAAACCCGACTTTCCACGCCGGAGGGTGCAACTGACACGGCACTTTTCACGCGCCACGGCGAATTGCGAAAGGAACTCGCCGCCGCCGAGGAAGCGTGGGGCGCCGCCGTGGAAGCGCTCGGCTGATGCCCGGCGCATTTCCCTTTCGAGGCTGAGTCGTAGACCGTTTTCGCCCGGCCTCCTCCCATTTCCACTCAGCAGGCGGCCATTTTCTCTCACTGGCCGCACCCTTTCCGGTTCTGCAGCCCTTGTTTTCGCGTCGAGTCTCCGCTCGCGCTCCGTCGGACCGAACGACGTTGAAATTCCTCTCCCAGAATACAATATTCCAATCCAATAGATACATCATGAGATTAAAACATTTCCTGTCTGCTCTGGCCTTTGTGGCCGTAGGTGCTTCAGCGCAAGCGCCTGTAGGCACGCTTAATCGTGCCGACATGGATCTCACGGCTCGTCCCGGCCAAGATTTCTATCAATATGCCGGCGGCGGCTGGATGAAAGCTCACCCGCTCACGCCCGAACACGCTCGCTACGCCCAATTCAATGAGCTCGAAGAGGTGAATCAGAAGCGCATTCGCACGTTGATCGAAGACCTCGCCGCGAAACCCGCAGCCGACGGCAGTTTGGCGCAAAAGATCGGATCGCTCTATCGACTTTCGATGGACAGCGTGCGACGCAATCGCGAAGGCTACGAACCCATTCGTGCCACGTTGGACGAAGTGCGCGCACTCAAGGACAAGGCGGCCTATTTCGCACTGACCAATCGCTTGGAACGCAGCGGTGTTTCGAGCATGATCGGGATCGGTTGCGGTGCCGACATCAAGAATGCCAAAATGAACTTGGTGCAAATCAACCAAAGCGGCTTGGCACTTGGCGAACGCGACTACTATCTGGAAAATGATCCCGAGACGCGCAAGATTCGTGAGGCCTATCGCGCCTATGTCAAGCAGTTGTTTGTCATGACCGGCACCCCCGAAGCTGAAGCCGCGCAGAAGATGGAGCAAGTGCTCAACATCGAGACGCGCATTGCCAAAGCTTCCTATTCTGCCACCAAGTTGCGCGACATAGAAGGCAATTATCACAAGATGACCTACGCCGAACTCTTGCGCGATTATCCGGGCATTGATTGGAAAGTGCTGTTCCAAAATCAGGGCTACCCCGCGTTTGCCGAAGTAAGCGTCAACCAACCGGAGCCCATTCACGAGGTGGAGAAGATTCTCGCCGATACTCCGCTCGAAGCCCTCAAATCTTATCTCGAATTCAACGTGATCAACAGCGCCTCCTCGGCACTGAGCGACGATTTCCGCCGTGTCACGTTTGATTTCTACAGTCGCACGATGCAGGGCACGGAGCAAGACCGCCCGCGTTGGAAGCGCGCGGTGGGTACTGTAGAGGATGTGTTGGGAATGGCCGTCGGCAAAATGTATGTTGAGCGTTATTTCCCCGAAAGCTCCAAGCAGCGCATGCTTCAACTCGTGCACAATCTGCAAAAAGCCCTCGGTCAGCGCATTGATCAGCAAACTTGGATGAGTGCCGCCACTAAAAAGCAAGCACACGAGAAGCTCAACACATTTCGCATCAAGATTGGTTATCCGGACGAGTGGAGAAACTACGATGGTCTGGTGATTGACGAGAAACTCTCGTTCTATGAGAATCTGCGCCGTGCCGAAGAATTCGACAATGCGTATGAAATTGCGCGCCGCGTCAACAAACCCGTCGATCGCAACGAGTGGTTCATGACACCGCAGACGATCAATGCCTACTACGACCCGACAACCAACGAAATTTGCTTCCCCGCCGGCATTCTCCAGGCGCCTTTCTTCGATCCCGCAGCCGACGATGCGGCCAACTACGGCGCGATTGGTGTGGTGATCGGCCACGAAATGACGCACGGCTTCGACGATCAAGGCAGTCAATTCGACAAAGATGGCAATCTTCGCAACTGGTGGACGCCGCAAGATAAGGCTAATTTCAAGGCGCGCACCCAACGTATGATTCGATTCTTCGACGGCATCGAGGTGTTGCCCGGCTTGCATTGCAACGGCGCACTCACTTGTGGCGAAAACATTGCGGACCATGGCGGACTGAAAGTGGCTTATCAAGCCTTCCGCAACGCAACAAGCAGCCGGCCGCTCGCCGATTTCGGCGGTTTCACCCCCGATCAGCGCTTCTTCATCAGCTACGGCCAGATCTGGGCCAACAATATTCGTCCCGAAGCCCTGCGCAATCAAGTGAAAACCGACCCTCACGCTCCCGCTCGCTGGCGTGTGAACGGCGCCCTTCCCCAGATCGAAGCCTGGTACAAGGCATTTGGAATCAAGAAAGGGGACAAACTCTTCGTTCCCAAGAACAAACGAGTTGACATCTGGTAATTTCTCAGTATTTTGACGCCATGCTCTACGTCAATTCTCCCATTTCCGCCATCGAGACCCTCCGTGCAGAGGGTCTCGATGTGGTTGTGGGCCGTCCAAGTGGCGTGCCCCGCATCGGATTGCTCAATCTTATGCCCGAGAAGGTCGCGACCGAGCACGACTACTGCCGCATGTTGGCACACAGTGGCCGCACGCTAAGCCTCGTTTTGCTCCGCCTGCCCGGTCAAACTTACAAGACCACACCGCAGGAGTACGTCGAAACGCACTACGAAGTGCTCGATCTCGACGGTGAAGCGCCGGATTTGGACGGATTGATCGTCACCGGCGCCCCACTTGAGCAGCTTCCTTTCGAATCTGTTCGCTATTGGACGGCATTGTGTCGCCTCTTCGATTGGAGTGCCCGGCACGTGCAGTCCACACTCTGCGTGTGTTGGGCCGCACAAGCCGCATTGTATCACAGTTATGGGCTGCCCAAATTTGCGCTCGCCGAGAAATGTTTCGGCATTTTCGAGCAAGAGGCCTTGTTGCCCGGACATCCGTTGTTGAACGGCCTCGCTTCTTCCTTTCCCATGCCGCACAGTCGCCACACGGCCGTCGATTTCTCAGCACTGCCCGATCGTTGCCTGATTTTGGCCGCCGGTTTAGACACCGGAGTGGGCATTGTGGCCGACGAGACCCTGCGCCGCGTCATGGTCATCGGCCACTTGGAATACGCTCCCGACACACTTGATCGAGAATATCGCCGCGATTTCGCCAAGCAGCTCCCCATCCAACTCCCACAACATTACTACCACGGGGACGATCCGGCGCAGGGAATTGATTTTTCTTGGCGAGAAACGGCGTTGACGTTCTATAGAAATTGGGTTATCAGCCTCGAAACCGACTGCTGAGCCCGGCAGCCTACAGCATTTTCCCCATCGCCCTCTTTTTCCTCCCGATCGAAACGCCACGTTTCCCGACCGCGCGCTTCGTTCGTCCACTCATCATCTAATCTCTCCCTCCTTTCATGATATCTGTTGATGGTCTGACCGTCGAATTTGGCGGAACCACACTCTTCAAAGACATTTCTTTTCAAATCAACGAGAAGGATCGCATCGCCCTCATGGGAAAAAACGGTGCAGGTAAGTCCACGTTGCTCAAAATCCTGGCCGGCGTGCGACAGCCCACGCGCGGTCACGTCAGTGCCCCCAAAGACACGGTCATTGCCTACCTGCCGCAGCACCTCATGACCGAAGATGGTCGCACCGTATTCGAAGAAGCGTGCCAACCCTTCGAGCATCTCAAGGACATGGAGCGCGAGATCGAAGCCCTCAACGCCCAACTCATGGAGCGCACCGACTATGAGAGCGACGAATACATGGCACTCATCGAACAGGTGTCGGCCATGAGCGAGAAATTCTACGCCATCGATCTCACCCACTTCGAAGAAGACGTGGAAAAGATGCTCCTCGGTCTCGGATTCGAGCGCAGCGATTTCACGCGCCCCACAAGTGATTTCTCCGGCGGCTGGCGTATGCGCATCGAACTGGCAAAGCTCCTCTTGCAAAAGCCCGATGTGCTGCTACTCGACGAGCCTACCAACCATCTCGACATAGAAAGCATCCTCACCTCCGGCAAGGCGGTGGTCGTCATCAGCCACGACCGCAAATTTGTCGACAACATCACAACGCGCACCATCGAGATCACGCTCGGACGCATCTATGATTACAAAGCAGGCTACTCCCAATATCTCGAACTCCGCAAGGAGCGTCGCGCGCAGCAGCAAAAGCAATACGAGGAGCAGCAAAAAATGATCGCCGAAACGAAGCTTTACATCGAACGCTTCAAGGGAACCTACTCGAAAACCAACCAAGTGCAGAGTCGCGTGCGCATGCTCGAAAAATTAGAGCTGGTGGAGGTCGACGAAGAGGACACTTCCCACCTCCGACTCAAGTTTCCGCCTTCGCCCCGCAGCGGTAATTATCCCGTCATCATGGAGAACGTGGGCAAACGCTACGGCGATCACACCGTTTTCTCGGGCGTTTCGCTCACCGTGGAGCGCGGCGACAAATTAGCCTTCGTCGGTCGCAACGGCGAAGGGAAGTCCACGCTCGTCAAGTGCATTATGCAGCAGCTCGACCACGACGGCACGCTCACGCTTGGGCACAACGTGCAAATTGGCTACTTCGCCCAGAACCAAGCCTCGCTGCTGGACGGCGAAATCACCGTCTACGACACCATCGACAGTGTGGCAAAAGGCGAAATTCGCCTCAAAATTCGCGATCTGCTCGGCGCCTTCATGTTCGGCGGCGAAGAAGGGACGAAAAAGGTGAAGGTACTGTCCGGCGGTGAGCGCACGCGCTTGGCCATCCTCAAACTCTTGCTCGAACCCTTCAACCTTCTCATCCTCGACGAGCCCACCAACCACCTCGATTTGCGCACGAAGGACGTGCTCAAGCAGGCACTTCAAGATTTCGACGGCACCCTCATCGTGGTGAGCCACGACCGCGATTTTCTCGACGGCCTTGTCACGAAAGTCTACGAGTTCGGCGGCGGGAAAGTGCGTGAGCACCTGTGTGGCATCTACGAGTTTCTCGAGACCAAGCGCCTTGAGAATCTCCAAGAGTTGGAACGCAAATCCTGATCGCGCCCCGAGTCGCGCTGCCGCAGCGTGAGTTGTCGCCCGTTGAGCGCAGCGCCTGAGCGCCCTTTCCTGCTTTCGAGTGGGGAAGGGCGCTTTGTTGTGGATCCCGTCGCCCTGCGGCAGTCCATCGTCTCGTTGCGCGAAGGCGGAGCTGCGCAGTGGCTCGTTGTGCCCCGGAGACCGCGCAGCGCGGCCCGCATTCGGGGGCGCTCGCCCGCCCGTTGACGTACGGTGCTCTCGCTGTTTCGTTGTCCGGCGCAGAGCCGGGGAACAAAATCCCGGAGTTCTCGCGCGAAAGTTGGGCGTTTTTGGGAGTTAGTTTTCTCGCGAAAGCTGCGGGCTTTTTTCGCGTGCCCTCCTTGGGCTGTATGAGAAGTCCCGCAGGGAGGCGATTTTCTCCCCGACGCAGTGCGATGGGCACGCGTTTGCGTGTCGTCGCCCCCGCCTTCTCGCTGACGTTTCCGCATTGGGCGACGGCACTTTCCCGCCGGCACCGCACGGTCTGTACCGGCTGCTCGGCAAAAAGGGTGGGGGAGTCGACAAACGCGCTTTTCGCCTTCAATAGATTACAAAAAGCGACGGTTAATCACCTGAATTGCAGAAAAGAGTTGGCAAAAGCAGCCTGTTTCAACGCTTTTTTGTATCTTTGCATGCAAAACATGCACCGCTTATCGCCGCATCACTCCCATGAGTGTGCGCGACGAGGTGCAGCTAATTCTCAGAATGAAAGCAAAAAAGATCCTGTACATCACTCAGGAAATGGTCCCCTATGTTTCCGAGTCGCAAATGTCCACTGTAGGTCGCGAGTTGCCACAACGCATTCAGGAGGGAGGGCGAGAAATCCGCACCTTCATGCCGAAATGGGGCAACATCAATGAGCGCCGCAACCAATTGCACGAAGTGATTCGCCTGTCGGGGATGAACATCGCCATCGACGAAACCGATCACCCGCTCATCATCAAAGTGGCCTCCATCCAGGCAGCGCGCCTTCAGGTCTATTTCATCGACAACGATGATTATTTCTACAAACGCCTGATGCGCACCGACGAGGACGGAACCGAATATGCCGACAATGCCGAGCGAGCCATCTTCTATGCGCGTGGCGTGCTCGAAACGGTGAAAAAACTGCGTTGGGTGCCCGACGTTATTCATTGCCACGGCTGGATTTCGTCGATCGTTCCTTTCTACATCAAGAAGGCCTTCCGCGAAGAACCGCCTTTTGCTGAAACCAAAGTGGTGTACAGTGCCTACGAAGACACGCTTACCCTCGCGCCGCGCGACAACTTCCCGGCGTGTGTCGACTTCCGTGAGGCCAAAAAAACGCTGCTGGCCGACACCGGCATCGACTTTTCCTCGCCCTGTTCGCTCGATCTGCTCGGCGCACACTTTGCCGACGGCGTGGTGCAACTCGGGTCGTGCAGTGCGGTGGTCGAACATGCCCGCGCCCAAGGCATCCCCGTGCTCGAACCCTCGAAAGAGGCCGCCGATGTGGAAGCGTATGCCGAATTTTACGAGCAAATCGTGGGCAACGTCGCCGAATAAAGGCGTCGCACGGCGGGTAAATCGATTTTTATAGGTATATTTGCCCTCCGTTCGGGTCGGTTGCCCGATGCAGAATATCACTCCACACCATGCAAGTTAAGACTCTCCTCTACGTCTCTTTGTTGTCGGCGGCATTTGGCAGCCTGGTTGCCTCATGTGGTGACGAAACCGTGTCGAATTTGGGCATCGACGTGATGCCGCGCCAAGATTCGGTGAGCACAGCGCAATTGCATTTCCCGGTCAGCACCCGCACCGTGCGCACCGCTTCGACGGTGGCGCGCACCAACAGCAGTTGGTTGGGCGCCGTGATCGATCCCGAGACCGGTGCGCGCACAAGCAACGACTTCGTGGCGCAATTTTACGTGCCCGAAACTTTCCGACTGCCCAACCTCGATAAAATGATGACCGGAGCAGACGGACAACCCGTGGCCGACTCGTGTTTTCTCAATATCTATCATGGGGAATACTTCGGCGATTCGCTTGCCGCCCAGAAGGTGACGGTGTGGGAAGTGGATACGGCGCGCACGCTCAGCGAAGTTGTGAACTACAGCACGCAGACCGACGTGAGCCAACTGCTGCTGCCTGCCGGAAAGGCGGAACGCCAGACCGTCAGCTACAGTGTTTTCGATCAAACCCGACCGCAGTCGTTGGTACAGGGCAATGCTTACTATCGCCGACTGCCCATTCCGTTGAGTCAAGCGTTCGGCACACGTCTGTTGCGCCATTATTATGCGCAACCGGCGCACTTTGCCAACTCTTATGAGTTTGCACACCACGTTTGCGGCGGTTTCAATTTCCGCCACAGCGGAGGCATCGGTGCGATGCTCAAAAGTGATTTCGTGACCCTCGATGTTTACTTCCGCTATCGCTCGAAAACGGCGTCCGGCGCAGACACTTTGGTCAACGGCAGCCAGCGTTTCACCGCCACCGACGAGATCATTCAGCTGCCGCGGGTCGAAAACCGCGTGCCCGATGCGATGCTCGACGCCTCCTTGCCCTACACCTACGTGAAATCGCCGTTGGCGTTGCACACCGAAGCGACCTTGCCCATCGATGACATCGTGGGTGGAGTGCATTTCAACGACACGATCAACAGCGCCTCGCTGAATTTGCGCACGGTGTTGGAAGAGACCAACGAAAAGCGTTTGCCCAAACCCAACATGTTGCTCTTGGTGCGCGCTGATCAGGTGGACCATTTCTTTGCCCACGAGCAGATGCCCGACGGTGTGACCTCGTTTGTGGCCGCCCTCGACAATCATTCCACGGCAAACAGCAAAGCCACCTACGGTTATCGCTTCGATAACATCGGGCGCCTCGTCGCCTATCTTCGCGAAGAGCGCAATCGTGGAGCCGGTGTTACGGCCGGTGACACTGAAACGGAGCGCAAGGCCAAGTGGCGCGCGTGGGAACAAGCACATCCCAACTGGAACAAAGTGGTACTCCTCCCGGTGACCGGCGAATACTCCAAAACAACTGATGCGCGCACCGGAAACCCGGTTCGCACCTTGGTGCGTGTGATGAACGCCTTCGACCTTTCGTCGGTGCGTCTCGAAGGTGGGGCGACCGGACAAGTGGACCTTTCGGTGGTCTACAGCCGTTTCAAAAAGTGATCCTCCTTCCTTATATATAATGGGCGTGCGGAATGCACGCCCATATTCGTATGCGGCGAGTGCTTCGTCAGCCGCTGTCACCGATAGCCGGCGACGGCGAGTTACTTCGCCTATCTTGCATCAAAACATCGGGGAAGCATGGTCTGCGTCCCGGTTGTTGTTCGCGTACAGTCCGCCGGCAGATGTTGTCCACTGCGATGTCCTCGACCGCTTTTCCTCGATTTCATTCCTCTCTTTACCCTCTCTCTTATGCGAGCACTGATTTTTGCCGCCGGTCTCGGCACTCGTTTGCGTCCCCTCACCGATCGTATGCCCAAGGCGCTGGTTCCGGTAGACGGTCGCCCCCTGTTGTGGCACACCATCCACCGGTTGGTCGAAGTCGGCGCCGAAGAATTGGTGGTCAACGTCCATCATTTCGGGCAACACATCATCGACTATTTGGCCGAACACGAGTGGCCGGTGCCGATTCATGTCTCCGATGAGCGCGAAGCCCTGTTGGATACCGGCGGCGGCCTCCGTCGAGCCATTCCTTTGTTCGCAGAGCGGGATGCGCCGATCCTGATTCACAATGTCGACATCCTCAGCGACGCTCCGCTGCCCGCCTTCTATGCGGAAAGTGCCGACGTGGATGTGCAGCTGATGGTGAGTCGTCGCGACACACAGCGCTACTTGCTTTTCGATGAGCGCATGCGTTTGGTCGGTTGGACCAATGTGGCTACCGGCGAAGTCCGCAGTCCGCATGCCGACTTGGACGTGAACGCCTGTCGCAAACTGGCTTTTTCCGGCATTCACTGTGTTTCGCCGCGACTTCGTGAGGCCATGGCCGGTTATCCGCCCGCGTTTCCCATCATGCAATTCTATTTGGAGCAATGCGACCGCTTGAACATCCGCGGCTACGAGGTGGAGCATCTTCATTTGCTGGATGTGGGCAAAGTCCAGACGCTGGCAGTTGCCGAAGATTTCGTGCGAAAGACGCTTCCTTCCGAGCTTTGAGCCGCTGAATAGGCGTAAATCCGCTTTTTTCGCCCCTGAAAGTGAAAAAAACGGGGAGAAAATTTGTCAGTTCGGAGAAAAGCCTTACCTTTGCACTGCGTTTGAGAGATAACGCCT
>ERZ772978.768-NODE-768-length-11652-cov-273.247_pt1 | contig 11652 bp, 9 predicted proteins | sample MGYA00511675_ERZ772978 | MGnify/ENA primary metagenome ERZ772978 (study PRJEB29015, sample SAMEA2738092) | human oral metagenome | biome: human oral; feature: human-associated habitat; material: saliva | place: China | collected 2156 ... | reverse complement strand
GCGAGCGCACATCCTCGGAGCAGTTTCGCATGCAATTCGATTGAGTGAACTTTCAACTGCGTCTACAAACGTTGCAATTCCAACGATGCAAATATGTAACTCGACACAGGGGCGGGGGAATTGCATGCGACATTCATGGAAAGCACACCCAACGGGAGTCACGCAATGCCGCCGGCGGCGCAGTCAGTGGCACAGCCGATGACACAGCCGGTGGCGTATCAGAGGCTTGGCATGGTGGACACCGTCGGCGCTGGCGAACTGCCCCCTGACACCGAGTGTCCGCACCCGGCCAAGCAGTCGCCCTGACGTTAGCCCGCACATCAGGTACGTGGGGGTATTCACGCCCCTCGATGACACAACCACCTCCAACACCGACTTTCCCGCACCAGCAAGCCAAAAGAGTGCAACGAAACCAACACGTTGCGTCCTTTAACCCTAGGAAGGCCGCCCCAAGGGGCGGCCTTCCTAGGGTAACGGCACGTCGGTCGGCTCACGAACCCGACATGGGGCGGCACTTGGCGGGCTGTTCGACAGGGTCGGTGGACTTCAGGACGCGCTGGACGTCCTCCGCGCTCATCGTGTCGTCATAGAAGGTGCCCAGCTCGACCTTCACGTCGGAACCCGTCGCGTCGGTGAGACGCACGTGGGCGCCGGGGAAGAAGCGGGCGACCGAGTAGGCGTTATCGACGCCGGCCGGACCAGCGGTGATGCGCACCTTGCCCGTGTACTCGACGTCCGCAGTCTCGGGCTCCTGCGTCTGGAAGCCTGCGGTCGTGAGCATGCCCGTGGCCTTCGAGGCCAGGCCCTGGTGCTGGGTGGTGTTGATGACCGCGACCGACACCGTCGAGGGGGTCACGGGCTTCGAGTTCGCTGTCGGGCAGGGAATGTCGCCGGTCTCGGCGTACTTGACCTTCACGGAGAAGTCGTTCCCGAAGGGAACCGGCACGATCCCGGTAAACACGAGGGCGGCGATCACCGCGACCACTAGCAGCGCGCCGCCAACCACGGCGAACGTCAAGTTCTGACGCTGCTGGCGCTCGCGCAGGAAACGCTGACGCGGGGTGAGGGCAGGGCGGGGCGCGTTCGGAGTACTCACAGTGTCCAGCCTATCGAATGGGAGGGGCCCGCGGCCAGACAACGCCCCGTCAGGAGCGTTACATCTGCGCCACGACCGACCCGCGACACAGTGAGGCCATCGTTCGTGCGGGCCCTCGGCGGCCCGACGCGCCCACTCAGGCCCGCCCAAACCTCGTCTGTGCAGACAACACGGGCGGGCTCCAAGGATTCCCCTCGGAGCCCGCCCGCACGTCTCAGCCTACCGGTTCCACGCGAAGTCGGTGGGGCTGATCTCGCCGTTCGTACCGGTCATCCAACCCGCGCGGGCCAGGGCGAAAGACTTGCCCGACTTCGTGTTCCAGCAGGTCACTCCGTCCTCGGTGGAGCGGCACGCGTAGTCGCCGTTCGTGGCGGCGGTCGTGTACTCCAGCTTGGGGCCACCCGAAGGCATCGACGCCGCACACGACTGGGTCGCCTCCGTCTTCGTGGCCGTCAGCGTACCGACCTTGCTGCCGGAGCAGGAGGCGTAACCCTCCTCCTCCCAGTTCGAGTCGGCGATGCCGCAGGTAACGCCATCGGCACTGAAGGAACACTTGATGTTGCCCGACGGCGCCATGAAGTTATCCATCTTGGTGGCGCCTGCGGGGGCCGGGAACTTCACGGGCTCATCCGTCGTGGCGCTCGGCGACGGCTTGGACGTCGCTCTCGGCGAGGAGGTGGCCGGAGCCGACCCGCCCGCTGGCCCCTCGTACCCGCGCGTAAACACGAAGATCACGAAGCCAAGAAGGACCAACGCGACCACTGCGAGGATGCCCAGGACGATGCCCATGACCGGGACGGGGCGACGTTCGCGCGTGACGGGCACGACCTGCTGCTGGGCCGTGGACTGCACCTGGTAGGAGGCGCCGGCACTGGGGTACGCCTGCGGCGTGGACTGGGCGCGGGCGGGCGCGCCCGACGCGCTGGAGTAGGCCTGCGGCGTGCTCGGGTACACGGCGGTCGCCTCGGGATCCTGAGCGGCATTTCCGCCCAAGATCGAGTGGCGCTGCACCTGGGCGACCACCTCCTCGCGCGCACCCACCCTCGGGACCGGCGCGTTCGAACCGACGACCGCAGAGTAGGGGGTCGTGCGCTCAACCTGCGAGTAGGAGTTCACGCCACCCTGGCCGAGCACATACATGCCGGACTCGGAGGTACGGATCGAGGAACCGGCGACCGCGCCGGACACGTCACCGTGCATGACGAGGTAGCCGTTGGAGTCAATGTAGCCGTCGTAGTCGTCGCGGGCCTCGAGGGCCGCGTTGACCTGCGGGTCATTGAACTGGTGTAGCCAGTCGAGCAGCCCTCGATAGGCGTGCGGGTGCGCGGCGACAACCGGGCGCAGCTCGGGGTAGCGATACGCCAGTTGGCGCAGCGCTTCGGCGTCGGTCGACGGATCCTGTGCTGCCGCCGCAGGATCGTTGAAATGCAGCTCTTCTGCCATCGGTGCTCCAGACTTCATCGGTCACGCGGTTGTTACACAATACCGCGCTCACACGTCACAGGTGAAACCTTGCGCTATTTTTTTCCCACTATTCGGCGCTGTCACTTGACAAAGCCCCTAAGAACCCCCACGAAAGACGAAACTGTCAAAATTGAGGCTCTCGATGTCCGCCGCGAGCGCGCGCACCTGATCGTCCCATCCGCCGCGCGAGGCATCAAAACCTTCCGGGGTACCGAATTCTCGCGCCTGTTGGAGCGCGAAGGACCGCACCCCCATCTCGCGCGCCCGCGCCGCCACCTCGAAGCCGTCGCCAGGCCCATCCGGATAGACGGTCAGTCGCGCCTCGTGGTCCACCTCGGGATGAGCCAGGACGATGCCCAGCGACTCCCACGCCCGCTCGCCGGAGCCCGCGCGCCCGGCCACGGCCTCGTAGTTGCCCCGGGTCGCCTTCACGTCGATGCCCACCCAATCGACGAGGCCCGCTCCCAGCAGCTCCGCCAGGCGGCGCGGGTAGGGGCCGGCGGTGTGCAGGCCGACGCCGAAGCCGAGCTCGCGCACGCGAGCCATCCCCGCCCCGAGCGCGACCTGACGGGTCGCCTCGCCGCCGGAGAACACGACCCCGTCCAGGAGGCCGCGCCTGCGCGCCAGCAGGTCCTCCAGCGCGCTCCACGCGACCACGCCCGGGATGCGCGGGTCGATGATCGCGCTGTTATGGCAGTACGGGCACGCCCACGGGCAACCCTGCAGGAACAGGGACGCCGCGAACTTGCCGGGCCAGTCCACGCTCGACATAGGGACGAGGCCCGCGATCTGCAGGTCGTCCGGCGTCCACTCGCGCGACGCCCGCCCCTGGGCGAGGCCGGGGCCACCCAGGCTCACGGCGCCCTCCCGGGGTGCCTCGGCCTCGTCGTCGTGGGGACGGGCGCTCACGTCAGCGGCCCCCCGCGGGAGGGAACGCGCTGACGAGCTCGCCGTGAGCGTCCGCAGCGCCCTCGGAGAACATCTGGCGCTCGTGATACTCGCCCTTCTTGCCAATGTTGAAGGACTGGACCGGTCGGAAGTAGCCCATGACGCGCGTCCACACCTCGCAGGCCTGCGGCTCCGCGTGGGGGTGGGCGGCCGCGCACTTCTCGCAGGTGAAGTGCTCGCCAGCCAGGTAGCCGTGGACCGGGCAGATCGAGAAGGTCGGCGTGATCGTAATGTAGGGGACCTTAAAGGCCGTCAACGAGCGGCGCACCATCTCTTTGCAGGCCTCGCCCGAGGAGACGCGCTCGCCCATGTACAGGTGCAGGACCGTGCCGCCCGTGTACTTGCCCTGCAGGACCTCCTGATCCTCGAGGGCCTGGAACGGGTCATCCGTGTAGCCCACGGGAAGCTGCGAGGAGTTCGTGTAGTAGGGCTCGTCGGGCGTGCCCGCCTGGATGATGTCGGGGAAGCGCTTGCGGTCCTCCTTCGCGAAGCGGTACGTCGTACCCTCCGCGGGGGTCGCCTCCAGGTTGTACATGTGGCCGGTGGCCTCCTGGAGCTGGACCATGCGCTCGCGCACGCGATCCAGGATGCGCACGCACATGTCGAAGCCGCGCGGGTCCGTCAGGTCGTAGGCGTCGTCGCTGAAGTTGCGCACCATCTCGTTCATACCGTTGACGCCGATCGTCGAGAAGTGGTTATCGAGCGTGCCCAGGTAGCGCTGCGAGTAGGGGAAGAGGCCGTGGTCCATGTGGTACTGGATGGTCTCGCGCTTAATCTCGAGGGACTTCGAGGCCAGGTCGATGAGCTCGTCCATGCGCGCGACGAGGCCCTCCTCGTCCCCCTTGTACAGGTAGCCGAGGCGCGCCATGTTGAGCGTGACCACGCCGATCGAGCCGGTCAGCTCCGCCGATCCGAAGAGGCCGTTGCCGCGCTTGAGGAGCTCGCGCAGGTCCAGCTGCAGGCGGCAGCACATGGAGCGGATCATGTGCGGGTCCAGGTCGGAGTTGATGAAGTTCTGGAAGTAGGGCAGGCCGTACTTCGCGGTCATGTCGAAGAGGGCATCGACGTTCTCGCCCTCCCAGTCGAAGTCGGGCGTGATGTTGTAGGTCGGGATCGGGAACGTGAAGACTCGCCCGTCCGCGTCGCCGCCCGTCATGACCTCGATGAACGCGCGGTTGATGAGGTTCATTTCCCGCTGGAGCTCGCCGTAGGTGAAGTCGACGACCTCGTCGCCGATGAGGGGGTGCTCGTCGGCCAGGTCGTCCGGGCACGTCCAGTCGAAGGTCAGGTTCGTGAACGGGCACTGGCTGCCCCAGCGCGAGGGCACGTTCAGGTTGTAGATGAGCTCCTGCATGCACTGCACGACGTCCTCGTACTCCATGTCGTCCAGGCGCACGAAGGGGGCCATGTAGGTGTCGAAGGAGGAGAACGCCTGGGCGCCCGCCCACTCGTTCTGGAGAGTGCCGAGGAAGTTGACGATCTGGCCGCACGCCGAGGAGAAGTGCTTGGGCGGGGCCGAGGCGATCGCGCCGCCCACGCCGTTGAAGCCCTCCTGGATGAGGCGCTTGAGGGACCAGCCCGCGCAGTATCCGGCGAACATGTCGAGGTCGTGGATGTGGTAGTCGCCCTCGCGGTGCGGGGCGCCGATCTCGGGCGTGTAGACGTGTTCGAGCCAGTAGTTGGCGACGATCTTGCCCGCCGAGTTCAGGACGAGGCCGCCGAGCGAATACCCCTGGTTCGCGTTGGCATTGACTCGCCAGTCGGAGCGGTCGAGGTACTCCTGCACGGTAGCGATGGCGTCGACGTCGTAGCGGGGTGCGCTAGTCATGTTCCTGGTCCTGTCTTTTCTGCGTTTCCGCACGTTTGCTCTGGGCGCTTGTTGTTCATCTCGGTGCCGCGGACCCTGCACTCCTGTGGGCGCCGGTGTTGTTCGGACGCGTGATCGACACGTCGTGAACATTCCACCCTCGTGGGGCGAGGCCGTGGCACTGTGGGTGGTGGTGGTGTCCTCCACCCGGTGCGAGCCTCCACTAGATGTAGGGCATGGTCACCACGAAACACTAGATCTAGTATTTCCGACGAACAGTCACCACAATATCTAGTGTCATTCGAGTGACATGTGCTCATCTCGCGAGTCGCCCTGTTCCCCTCGCCACCTGCGCACTTTTTCAGAAACTTTCGGGGACCAACGTCCCGTAGCAAGATGCTCGAACCGACGGGGTAGCCCGCTCCCAGCACCCCGACCTCGCACCCAAAATTCCGCATGCAATTCAATTACTTTAACCTTCAACATCCCCAACAAACGTTGCAATTCCAACGATCACAATTCAACATTTGAAATAGAACCAGGGGAATTGCATGCGAGATTGTTGGGAAACCGAGAAACGCGACAGCCCCACCATCGCGACAGCCCCACCATCGCGACAGCCCCACCATCGCGACAGCCCCCACCACGAAACGCGGAGGCCGCGACCGGAAAACCCGGGGCCTCGTCGATGCGGATCAGATAAGGAAAGGCAGCTTCTTCACCAGCCCCAGGCCCTTCCACCACGAACCCAGGCCGAGCGTGTCGCCCGCGCTCGTCAGCGGAATCAAGATCAGCACGAGCGCGTACACCAGATGCTCGTTCACCACCGGATTGAGCGACCCCCACACCCACGGAGCCACGGCCGCGTACATGAAACCCAGCATGACGACGCCCGCGACCGCCGCGAGGCGCGTGCCGATACCGAGGACGAGGGCCACCCCGATGCCGAGCAGGCCCACCATGAACAGCCAGTCCATCGCGGGCACGGCGAGAGACTCGAAGAAGGAGGCCAGCGGCTTACCGGTCGTCGCGCCCGTCAGGTAGCTCTGCGCGGGCGTGCCGCCGTTGATCCACGCGCGAGAGGGGCCGGTCGAGTAGTGCAGGCCGAACGTCTTATCCAGGAACGACCAGAGGAACACGAAACCCACCGCGAGACGCAGCAGACCCAGGACAACACGCGCGGGCTTGGAAGTGACGGGGGAGGCCATGGCACTGCTTTCGTCAGGGGAAGGCTGTCCCTCCCATTATCCCCTTATCCCCGCCGCAACCACAATGTCGCACGTAATTTCCGTCGAGTCAGTTTTCGACCATCCCACAAACGTTGCAATACCAACGATGCAATTTCACAATTGAAAATAGTCGCGGGGGAATTACGTGCGACATTGCTGGGAAACCCCGCCCCTACTCACCCGCGAGGCGGTCGACCTCGTGGATGATGAGACCGCAGATGCCGCTCACCCACGCGATGGCGGCGACACCCAGAACGCGCGATCGCCACGGCCGAATCAGGAGGAAATGCTCGAAGCCATAGCCGGACCCGGGGGACGCGGCGGACATACTGAAGCCCCACATGGCGGCCAGCGTGGCAAGGACCGCGACGCCGAGAAAGCCCAAGCACACCCACACCATCGCGCGCTGGATCGACGCCCCATGCCTCGGCCGTCGCTCGATGGGCGACAGGGCGAGGGCCCACGCGCCCGCGATGAGCGCGGCAGTGATGACGTCGGAGGGCCGGTGCCATCCCTCCATCATGACGGACACGCCCATGAGCGAGGTCCACGCCCACCCAATCCAGGCCGCCGGGCTGCGGAACCACTGAGGTGCGACCACGATGAGCGCCAACGACAGCGTCACCGCGACGGTCGTGTGGCCGGAGGGCAGGGAGTTCCCGGCGCCGGTCGTCACCCCCAGGTTGGGCCGGGTCAGAATGTAGTCCTTGAGGACCTGGGTCGTGATGTTGGCGCCGACAACGGCGCCGAGGGCGCGCCCGGCCAGCGTAGGCCGACGCCTCGCGGCCGCGACGAGGGCGACGATGATGCCGACGACTCCCATGACGGGGACGGACACGATACCGGTGATAAGCGTCGAAAAGCCCTCGAACTGGCTGGCCGATCGCATCATGCCTTCCATGAGGATCGTGTCGATCACCTGACCGTAGGGGGTGGTCAGCGCGACATGACTGATGAGCCCCGTCGCCAGCAGGCAGATCGCCACGCCGGCCAGGCGGCGGGCGAGCTTGAGCCGATACCACCCGTCGGAACTCAGGCGACGAGGCGTGGGAGCGTCAGCGGCCTCGGCCTCGCGAGGCGCGGGGTCGGCTGTGCGCGCACGGGCGGGACGACCCTTGACAGGAGCGCCGTCCTGCCCCGCATCACGCTCGTCGGAGTCTGCGCGCGCGCCTGAGCGAGCGCGAGGGCGAGCGGGACGCGAGCTCTTCGTGTAGGACTCGTCGACGCTCGGGTCGGAGGGCAGGGCGGAATTGGGGTCGTCCATGTGTTCCTCCGTTCGTGTCGATGCGTCTACTGCATACCCACTGTAGTGGAGTGTGGCGCGCCTTCGCGGATTGGGCGTGCATGCGGACGGGTTGGAGACGCGGATCTACAACTGGAAAGGCCGCTTCGGGGGCGCACAGGCCCCGACGCGAGCCTCGCCGCCCGCTCGGGGAGCGCTCGGAAGGCGCTCAGGGTGAGCTCAGGGTGGGCGAGCGCGTGTCGGAGGCCTCGGTTACAGTGGGGGTGTCCGATTGTGTACGTTTAACGCGGGAGTTGTCAGTGGCCTCTTCTTCACCTGTCAGCACCGACCGTATTCGTGATTTGCTGCGCTCCCGGGACGTGCGTTTCGGCGACTACAACGAGGGCGAGCTGGCTTACCTGACGCCCAACGCCGCTTTTTTCTGGAACGCGACGAATCCTCAGATCCTGCAGCTGCGCGCCCAATGGCGGGGGATCGCGCGCACGCCGGAGCAGTTCGGTGAGCTCGCGCGCGAGGTCGCGGCCTGCAACGCGACCCGCACGGGCCCCAAGGCTTACCTGGCCCCGCTGGAGGACGGCGCGCAGTACGGACTGATCGCCGAGTGCAACATCGTCGTGCTGTCCGGCCTCACCCAGGCACAGCTCGACCACTTCTTCGAAACGTCAATGGCGATGATCATGGGATTCTTCGCGGACCTCGAGGTGACGCTGCCCGGGTTCGTGGATTGGGATGGACAGAGCCAGGAGGCGGCGCAGTGAACGTTCCTTTTGTGGTGCCCGAGGACGATACGACGCCCTACCCCGCGAACTTCGAGCGCGTCACGGCCGCCATTCGCGCGATGGGCTACGCCCTCGACGTGATCGAGCCGGGACGCGCGGGCGGGGCGATCTTCGACCGCATACCCTTCCTGGTGTCCTTCGATACGGCGGGGCGCTTCCTGTCGATTCGGGCCCTGTGGGAGCCGGATATTCCGGCGGCCAGCGCGGAGCACGCGATGTTCGCGACCGCCGACAACTGGAATCGCGAGAAGTACTTCCCGACGGTGTACACGGCGACCACCCCGGAAGGCACGCTCGGCGTCTACGCGGACTTCGTGGTCGACACGGAGGCGGGCCTGTCCAACGACCAGCTACGCGACGCTATTTCGTCGGGCATTTCGACGGGTATCGCCGCGATGGAGTACGTGAAGGAGTCGGCGTCCGAGGCGCTGGGGTGGGTGAACCCGGACTCGGATGAGCGCTGAGTGCTCTGCCTCTCCCGACCCGGACGAGGCCGGGGCGGGCGCACGCGAGCACGCGCGCTTCGCCCCTGGCACGGGGGCGTCCGCGTTGCCTCGGGATGAAGCACCCGATCACGCGCCGTCATGCGACGTGAGCGCGCCCACGTCGCCTTCTTCTCCTTCCCCCACCGACCTGCTGGACGTCTTGGAGCGCCTGAGTTCCGGGGACGACCGCCTGGTCGGCCACGTGACGCTCCCGGGGCGCCCGGAAAGAATCGCGGATTGGCCGCAGTGGGTCTGCCCTGCGCTCATGGACGCGTGGGCGCGCCGGGGCGTGGAGCGCCCGTGGTTCCACCAGCGCGAGGCCATGGACGCCCTGCGCGAGGGCCGCGACGTCGTGCTCGCGACAGGGACCGGCTCGGGCAAGTCGCTGGCCGCGTGGACCCCGATCCTCTCCGACCTGGTCGAGGCCGAGGATTCGTCGCGCATTTCCGCGATCCACCGCCGCCCGTCTGCCCTGTACCTGACCCCCACGAAGGCCCTGGCCGCGGATCAGCTGGCCTCGCTCATGTCGCTGCTGGGCCAGGACGTGACCCCCGAGGACGCACAGGGGGACGGGGACCCGGAAGGCAGCCCCGGCCTCGTCGATGAGCGGCTGCGCCGCGTGCGCGCAACGACCGTGGACGGGGACACGCCCCGCGAGGCCAAGGAGTGGGCGCGTGCGGGCGCCGACCTGATCCTGTCGAACCCGGATTTCCTGCACTACGTGATGCTGCCGTCGCACCAGCGGTGGTCGCGTTTCCTGGCGTCGCTGCGCCTCATCGTCATCGACGAGGCCCACCACTGGCGCGGCGTCACCGGCTCGCACATCGCGCTGGTCGTGCGCCGGCTGCTGCGCGTCGCCCACCACCTGGGCGCGGATCCGCGCGTCGTCATGCTCAGCGCGACGGTGCGCGACGCGGCATCCGTGGGCCGCGCACTGACGGGGCGCGACGCGGTCGCCATCACCGAGGACGGCTCGCCGGCCGGCGCCCACGAGCTGGTCCTGTGGCAGGGCGCCATCATGGCCGACGAGTCCGAGGTCGACATTTCCTCGTTCCTGGCCGCTCTCGACGCGCCTCCGGGCACCGCCACCCTCAAGGTCCCGATCGTGCGGCGCAGCGCCGGTGTCGAGGCCGCGAACCTGGCCGCCGCCTTCGTCGAGGAGGGGGCGCGCCTCCTCGCCTTCGTGCGCTCGCGCGCGGGGGCCGAGGCCGTGGCCGCCCAGGTGCGCGACCGCCTGTCGTCGCGGGGTTCCGCGAATGCGGGCCGGGTGGGCGCATATCGCGGCGGATACCTGCCCGAGGAGAGGCGCGCCCTCGAGGAGGCTCTGCGCACCGGCGCGGTGCGGGCGCTCGCCACGACGTCGGCTCTCGAGATGGGCCTGGACGTGTCGGGGCTGGACGCGACGATCACGGTCGGCTGGCCGGGCACGCGCGCGTCCCTGCGCCAGCAGATCGGCCGAGCCGGGCGCGCGGGCGCGCCCGGAACCTCCGTGCTCATCGCCTCCGACAACCCCCTCGACGCGTACCTCGTGCGCCACCCGGAACACATCCTCGGCGAGGTCGAAGCCAGCGTCATCGACCCCTCCAACCCGTGGGTGCTGGCACCGCACGTCGCCGCCGCGGCAGCAGAAATACCGATCACGCCATCCGACATCACCTACTTTGGGCCGGAACTGCGCGGCGTTACCCTGCGGCTCGTCGCCGACGGGTACCTGAAACGCAGGCCCGCCGGATACTTCTGGGACGCCACCCGGCCCGAACGCCCCTCCGACCTCACCGACCTGCGCGGCGCCGCCGGCGATGTCCAGATCGTCGACGCGGCCACCGGCACCGTCGTCGGCACCATCGACCAGGCCTCCGCCGACGCCCACGTCTTCCCCGGCGCCATCTACATCCACCAGGGGCGCACCTTCCACGTCCTCGCCCTCAGCCCCCTCACCACGCCCACCGCACCCGCCGCCCAAGGGTGGCCGCGCATCCTCCTCCCCGATGCCGGGGGCGGCTCCCAGGGAGCGGACCACCTTGGGGGCGGGCGGCGGGAGGGGGCCCAGGCCTCGTCGATCATCATTCCACCCGCGCGGGCGGGCGACGCGCGCGTCGCCATGGTCGAGGAGGTGCGCACCCCCCTGCGCACGCGCTCCGCGACCCATACGAGCGTCGACGTGTGCGCCATCGAGCAGACCTACATGTGCGAGGATGGCACGGTCACGTGGTATCACGGGCCGACGAACGTGTCGACGAGAGTCACCGACTACGACCTGCTGCGCCTGCCCGGACTCGTGTTCATCCGCAACATCGAGCTGTTCCTGCCCACGCACACGCTGCCCACGAAGTCCACGTGGTTCACCCTCACCCCCGCGGCGCTGGCCGCGATGGGGATCAACGCCGCGGACCTGGCGGGCACCCTGCACGCGACCGAGCACGCGATGATCGGGATCCTGCCCATCGTCGCGACCTGCGACCGCTGGGACCTGGGCGGCCTGTCCACCGAGCTGCACGACGACACGGGCGCACCCACCGTCTTCATTCACGACGCGTTCCGGGGCGGCGCCGGGCACGTGCTCGCCGGCTTCAACAGCGCGCGGTCGTGGGTGGCCGCCAC
>ERZ772978.767-NODE-767-length-11670-cov-34.8502_pt1 | contig 11670 bp, 8 predicted proteins | sample MGYA00511675_ERZ772978 | MGnify/ENA primary metagenome ERZ772978 (study PRJEB29015, sample SAMEA2738092) | human oral metagenome | biome: human oral; feature: human-associated habitat; material: saliva | place: China | collected 2156 ... | reverse complement strand
ACGCCCTGGCTGCCTTGGATGCTTACCTGGTGCAATCACGCCCTATCCTTGGTCTAAAAGGCACCGGTTCACCAGCTATTTTCCTAAATACTTTAGGTAGGCCCTTAAGCCGTCAAAGTGCTTGGGCCGTGCTGCAAGGCGCAGCTAAACGTGCAAACTTAAGCGAGCATATTTCGCCGCACACTTTGCGTCACTCATTTGCCACCCATCTACTAAACGGTGGGGCAGACGTGCGCGTAGTGCAGGAAATGCTCGGTCATGCCTCGGTAACCACTACGCAGATATACACCAAAGTCACCATCGATCATTTGCGCGAGGTATATGCCACCAGCCACCCGCGAGCACGCGGCTAAAATCCTCAAATAAGTTTGCTCTTAGCTATCCGGCGCGGCTGGCCTGGTTTTAAAGCCAGCTTGCACTAGGCTTGAGCCGTGAACGATTCCCAGCAACCCGGCAACGACACCCACGAACTACCGGTCGTGGATTTTCCGGTTCCCATGCCGTTGGATGCTCACGGCCCAGCTCGAGTTATCTCGGTATGTAACCAGAAAGGTGGGGTAGGTAAAACTACCACCACCATTAACTTGGCAGCTGCACTGGCAGAATATGGCCGTAAAGTGTTGATCGTTGACTTTGATCCGCAAGGTGCGGCCTCAGCTGGTTTGGGTATCAACTCTAATGTCTTGGACACCACTATCTATGATCTGCTAGTGGCTAACCGTCCAGATGTGCGCCCAGCCATTCACCACACTGCGGTGGAGGGGCTAGATATTGTTCCTGCCAACATTGACCTATCTGCCGCTGAGGTGCAGCTGGTTAACGAGGTGGCCCGCGAGCAGGCTTTGCATCGAGTGCTGCGTCCAATCATGGACGACTACGACGTTATCTTTGTAGACTGTCAGCCTTCGCTAGGTTTGCTTACCATTAATGCTCTAACTGCTTCACACGGGGTGTTGATTCCCTTAGAGACTGAGTTTTTTGCGCTACGTGGTGTGGCATTGCTAGTTGAGACTGTTGATCGTATTCGTGATCGTCTAAACCCACGACTACAAATTGACGGTATTTTGGCCACCATGGTTGACCCGCGCACTTTGCACTCCCGTGAAGTACTAGAGCGGCTAGAAGAAGCTTTCCAAGAGCGGCTTTACAATACTCAGATTCGCCGTACAGTTAAGTTCCCTGACGCGTCTGTGGCTAGCGAGCCAATCACCGTGTATGCGCCTACCCATCCGGGGGCTGAGGCTTATCGTCGCTTGGCCCGTGAAGTGATCTCACGCGGTAACGTGGCCTAGAAGCGGCTGAGGCTAGATAGCGTTTATGCCTCAGCAATGAGAAGATTAAAGGGTGAGTGACGTTTCCCTTGATTTTTCAGGTCAAGAATTTTATGACGACGACGACCTGGAAGAAATAGAAGTTGATGACAGCGACTTTGAGCCCTCTACCACCCCTGCTGATACAGGTAAGTCAGGCGGCCAGCAGGTCCATGATCCACATCAGGAACAAGGGGAGCGTCTACAAAAAGTCTTAGCTCACGCTGGTGTGGGTTCTAGACGCATGAGCGAAAAACTGATTGCTGCTGGTCGGGTAAGTGTAGACGGTGTCAAGGTTAGGGATATGGGCTTGCGAGTTGATCCGCAAACCCAGGAAATCCGTGTTGACGGCCAGCGCATTTTGGCCGATCCAGACGTGATCACGGTGATGCTTAATAAGCCCACCGGGGTGGTAACCACCATGGAAGATCCGCAGGGGCGTCCGACTGTGGCCGCCTTTGGACGCCGCTATGTAGAAGAGCACAAGCTTGGCTCAATCCGTTTAGTGCATGTAGGGCGTTTAGATACTGACACTGAAGGCTTATTACTACTTAGTAACGATGGCCAGCTCTCGCATCGTTTGATGCACCCCTCATATGAGACCTCAAAAACCTACATCGCCATTGTTAAAGGTAAGTTTGAGCGCGGCACTGCACGAAAGTTGCAGCGCGGTATTGAACTGGATGATGGCCCTATTAATGCTGACAAGGTAACCATTAAAGAAGCCACTAAGGCTGGCTCGATTGTGGAGGTTACGCTTCACAGTGGCAGGAACCGGATTGTGCGTCGCATGCTAGCAGCAGTAGGTCACCCAGTGCAGCGTCTGGCGCGTACCCGCATTGCTAATTTGCATTTAGGTTCGCTTGCCCCTGGCCAAATGCGTGCCTTAACTAGTGAAGAAATCATGGAGCTACAGCGAGAGCTAGAACTGTGACTGAGCTGCAAGAGGGACAAAACCCCGCAAGTGACGCCTCTAAAGCAGGGGAGGGGGTTGCACTCAAGGCACTAGACGGCGTCAAGGATGCGCCAGGCCAGACGCTTGCTAATAAGCTAGACAGTGTCAGTTTAGCTGCTGCCTCCACGAACTTGATTACCGCGCCTGCGCCATTAGTTAACTCGCCAGTACTCATTATTGGGGCAGGTTTACTAGGAGCTAGCATTGGTTTAGCCCTAACACGCGCTGGCGTGCAGGTATGGCTAGAAGACTCTTCGCCCACCGGCCTGGAACTAGCTTGCGATTTAGGTGCAGGCCAGCCGTTATCTGTCCAGCCTGCACCGGTGCCAGCCCTAGTAGTGGTGGCCACACCCCCGGATGTGGCCGGCGACGTCGTCGTACACGCCCTACGCAACTACCCCGGCGCCGTCGTAACTGACGTAGCCAGCGTAAAAGAACCCATTGCCAAGCGCGTACTAGAGTGCGTACCTAACCTAGCCCAGCGCTACGTAGGCTCCCACCCCATGGCGGGCCGCGAGCGCTCCGGGGCAGCCAGTGCCCGCGCAGACCTGTTCGACGCGCGCCCCTGGGTACTAGTTGCAACTCCTGCCACCAGCCCAAATGCCCTAAGCGCAGTGCGTCAACTAGCCATTGACCTGGGGGCACTACCCACCCAATTAGGTGCAGCTGAACATGACCGAGCAGTGGCGCTAATATCGCACACCCCGCAACTAGTAGCCTCAGCGCTAGCCGCACGTCTAGAACAAGCCCCCGAAGTGGCCTTAAACCTAGCCGGTCAAGGGCTGCGTGACACTACTCGTATTGCCGCCTCCGATCCGCGGCTGTGGGCAGCCATCCTAAACGCCAACCGTTCCTCGGTAGCCCAAGTGCTACGTGAACTGCGGGTGGATATAGACGACCTGATCGAGGCGCTGGAACAGGGCAGCGGCGCAGTGGGCACAGTCGTAGACGTAATGCAACGCGGCAACCTGGGCCGTGACCGCATTCCGGGTAAACACGGCGGGGCCCCCAGTCGATACGCCGAAGTAATGGTGCTGATCCCAGACGCTCCCGGGCAGCTAGCGCGGCTATTTAACGATGTGGGTGCGGCTCAAGTAAATATTGAAGACTTGGTGATCGAGCACTCGGCAGGTCAGAGTCAAGGCCTGGCCACATTACTGGTGGCGCCGGCGGCGGCGGTGGGGCTGCGGCAAGCTTTAGAGCAGCAGGGATGGAAGATAGTGGCTAATTAAACCCTGCGCCGCTAGCGCTAAAACGTGGTATCTGGCTTGTTTACATGGCAAGCTGACACTAGAAGCTTAAAATTTAGGAGTAAAAGATGGGGATTGTTGTAGCTATCGACGGGCCGAGCGGCTCGGGTAAATCATCTGTGTCCCTGGCGGTAGCCCGCCAGCTGCAACTGGCCTACCTGGATACGGGGGCCATGTATCGCGCAGCCGCCTGGTGGTGCGAACATTTAGGGATCGATCTAGAAGATCAAGAAGGCGTCAGCGACGCTGTCATTTCTATGCCCCTACACATGGACACTGACCCTGAGCACCCTGGGCTAAGCGTGGATGGCACCGATATTGCCCAGGCCATTCGTGAGCCGCATATCTCTGCGGTAGTTTCTAAGATCGCTGCAAACCTGGATGTGCGCGCTGAACTAGGTCGCCGCCAGCGTGAATTGATTGAGCATGGCGCAGCCAATGGCGGCATTGTGGCAGAAGGACGCGACATTACCACCGTGATTGCGCCTGATGCGCAGGTACGCCTACTAATTACTGCTTCCGAAGAAGCTCGCCTAGAGCGCCGCGCCGCCCAGTTAGAGGCCGCCGGTAAGAGCGTAGATGCAGCTGCTTTGCGTGACCAGGTGCTACGCCGTGACCGCGACGACGCTAAAGTTTCCCAATTCCTTGAGGCTCCCGAAGGCGTAACCCTAGTTGACACCTCCAACTTGGACTTTAACCAAAGTGTTGAGAAGGTCAGTGAGCTAGTGCGTGCAGCCATTGAGGAAGACCAGGCGCTGGGGGAGAGCGAGCGCCTACGCACCGACGCCATGCGCGCCACTTTGAGCGAATATGACCTCGATGCTGAAGACTTAGCACTACTAGATGGTCCCGCCCGTAACGGTGCTGAAGAAAAAAATGAGGCTGGTTTACCCGTGCTGGCCGTGGTTGGCCGCCCTAACGTAGGTAAATCCACGCTGGTCAACCGCGTGCTAGGGCGACGCGAGGCAGTAGTTCAAGACCGCCCCGGAGTGACTCGCGACCGCGTTTCCTACCCGGCCCACTGGGCTGGACGCGACTTCACCATTGTTGACACTGGCGGTTGGGAAGTTGATGTCGCCGGGTTAGACGCCTCGGTAGCTTCCCAGGCTGAGGTGGCAATCGAAATGGCTGACGCAGTGCTGCTGGTAGTGGATGCTACCGTGGGCATTACCGAAACTGACGCCCAGGTAGTTAAGCTGCTGCGTCGCTCTGGCAAGCCAGTGGTGCTGGCCGCTAACAAGGTGGATTCTTCTGCGCAGGAAGCCGACGCCTATGCGCTGTGGAATCTTGGCTTGGGAGAGCCTTACCCTGTATCCGCGCTACACGGGCGCGGTAGTGGTGATGTGCTAGATGCCTGTATGAAAATTTTGCCTCTAGTTAGCGCGGTTGCTGGCCCGGCCCCTGAGGGTAACTTGCACCGAGTGGCACTGGTGGGTCGCCCCAATGTGGGTAAGTCTTCTTTGCTTAACTCCATTGCGGGCTCGCAGCGTGTAGTGGTTAATGAGTTGGCTGGCACCACCCGTGACCCGGTTGACGAAATCATTGAGCTTGACGGGCGCAAGTGGGTGTTTGTTGACACTGCCGGTATCCGCCGGCGCGTCAAGCAGTCTCGCGGCGCTGATTTCTACGCGGTTTTGCGTACTCAGGCTGCCATTGAAAAAGCTGAAGTAGCCGTGGTGCTACTGGATGGCTCTGATGTGGTCAGCGAGCAGGATGTGCGCGTAATCCAGCAGGTAGTTGACGCTGGTCGCGCCCTGGTGTTGGTTAACAACAAGTGGGACCTGGTAGATGAGGATCGCCAGGCACAGCTTAAGTGGGAGATTGAAAAAGACCTGGCCCACGTTTCCTGGGCGCCGCACATTAACCTGGCAGCTAAGACCGGTTGGCACACTAACCGTCTAGTGCGTGCTCTCGACGCCGCCCTTGAGGGTTGGTACACCCGTATTCCGACGGCGCGACTAAACGCCTTCCTAGGGGAGTTGCAGGCCGCTAACCCGCACCCGCTGCGTGGAGGTAAGCAGCCGCGCATCCTGTTTGGGGCGCAGGTGCAGGTGGCGCCGCCGCGCGTAGTGCTGTTTACTACCGGTTTCTTGGACCCAGGTTATCGCCGCTTTATTGAGCGACGTTTGCGTGAAGAATTTGGCTTTACTGGTTCTCCTATCCAGATCGGTGTACGTGTGCGTGAGAAGCGTAAGCGTAAGTGACCAAATAAAAGTGACGTAGCTCATTAGGTTTCGATTTCCCTTTGAGTGGTTGCTTGCGGTAGTCTCTTATCCGTTGCGAGCGAAGAGAAAGTCGTAAGCACACGGGCTGTGGCGCAGTTTGGTAGCGCACTTGACTGGGGGTCAAGGGGTCGTGGGTTCAAATCCCGCCAGCCCGACCAATAAATCCCGTAGCTTTAAGGCTGCGGGATTTTTTAGTTTCAGTTAATGTTGCTGGAGTCAGTAATGCTGCTGGCTCCAGCAATACGGACCAGTATTTGGCAATACTGGTTTAGATGACGGTGCTAGGTAGGGGATGGGGTTACATTAAGGTCTGTCTGCGGCCGGCAGAAAAGCCTGTGTAGAGGTTGTAGAGAGTGGCGTGCAGCAGTCCCTACGGAAGGGTGCTGGCGGCAATTTTTCTCAGTTTTAGAGGTGATACAAGACATATTAGTGCAGGTTTTTTGATTTGCCTGCGCGATCTAGCCTGCAGACCTAGAATATTATGCATTACTAAACACAGTGTATAACACTCCAAAAGCATGGGGTGTTATGTACCATGCTTTGTAATACTTCCCCAACACTCTCTTAAATCTTCATCAGTGCAGATAAACCATGGGGGAACACAATGGGGGACCTAGTAACTAAACGCCACCTTCAAGCGGCGTTAGCTTTAACCCTACTGGCCTGTTCAGGGCTGACCGGGTGCAGTGATGGCCAAGAGCAAGGCGGTTCAAATGCTGGTACTAGCAAGGCCGCCGTCGCCAGCACACAGGCCAAGACGGCCACCGCCATATCCAAAGCCAGCGGTAAAACCAGGACCAGTGGTGTGCCTACCGCAACCGGCACGCCTACTGTAACCGGCACGCCCTCAGCGACTGCTAGCCCGACTATAACTATGACTCCAGAGCTGGAGGCTTCAAAGAAGCGGGCTCTGGCTACGCCGCCGCCACCCAAACCAGAGCTGATCACCGTAAACAGCGACGACGGTGCAATAGCGACCGCTAAGTACTGGGTGCAGCTTTATGGGTATATCTACACAACTGGTCGCACAGCTGAATATGAGGCTTTATGTCCTTCCGAGTCAGTCACATGCGTTAACCCGGTAAAACATGCCAAAGAAAACCATGCTGCTGGCGGCTGGATGGACCCCGTACAAAGACGGTTCATTAAAGCTTTCAGACGTGATGATTTCCCAAACTCAATGGTGATTCAGGTTAACTACGAATACGACGCTTTCAATCAATACCACGAAGACGGCACAGTGAAACATTTTGACAGTGGATATCGATGGGCTGCTGTTGAACTCCGTTATGTAGATGGGCAGTGGACAGTAGTTAGGCACAAAGATGAACCGTTTAATTAGTTACTGCAGCATACTGTTGACACCCATTCTTGTGGTTATCGGTAGCACAGCTGCTGCAAATGTGAATTATTGGGACGATAGAGATGGAAGTGGCTGGGTAATTCATGGACGTGAGAACGGCTCTACGCCTGGTGGTTTTTCGTCTGTGGCTGAGCCGGCCGGGCCGGTGGACCCTGAAGCAGCTAAACGAGCTGCTGAAAAGTACCACTTCCACTGCGTCACAATGCCGAAATTAGTTGCCTTCTTTGATAAAACCGAGATAGTCACCCCCCAGGAATGCACTGCCCAAGCCAACACCGGCACTCCTTTGGCTGCCGGGCCTACCACGGTCAGTAACGAACAAGTCGCCCGACTGATCCCACACGGATCCGGTATCAACCGCTACCCCAGCGGGGAAATATTCGTTATTTTCAAACAACCCATGATGGTATGGACCAGCCCCAACAAACAAACCTTCAACATCACCCTACTAGGAACAGCTGTTGAGGTTGAAGCCACGCCTACTTCTTTTAACTGGGACTGGGGAGACGGCCAAAACTTTGAAACCACTGACCCCGGCACGCCTTACCCTAACTACACGGTTAGTCACGCTTATGAGGTAACCGGCAACGGGTATGTGATTAGACTGCGTACTTCCTGGTCGGCCAGGTGGCGTATAGCCGGCCAATCCCAGTGGCACCAAGTCAACGGCACAGTAACCACCACCGAAACCTCAAGCCCGTTCAACCTATACATCGCTGACTCCTACGGCACCACACCATAAGTTTTGCCTAGCTATCTGGCTGTAAAAGAGAGCTTTAAGCTAGGTAAATTTAAGCTACGGCGACGGTGGTGCCAAGCCCTACCTACATAAAATTTCAGGTGCCATAGTTAGGTGGGGCCGCACCGCCGTCGTCGTTACCCTCAAGATTCGCAAGGCAAGAGGCCAGTCCCAGGGCTGGCACAGCAAGCCAGTATTATTAGTGGCTTGCTACTTATTGAGGCTAAATAACAGGCCAGGCAAGTAAGGGGAGGAAGGGTCTTACAGATACGGGGTTTTCGTCCGTTGCCTATAAAACCCCATGAAAAAATCATAAGGAAGGGACGATTTTGCCTGTATCTGTCTGCAGTTGACCACGCCGCCGTGGGCACTGCTTCAGCCATGATTGGTATGAGCCAGTTTGCACTAGGCGGCATCGCCACTGCCACAGCCGGCTTGAGTGGCGAAAACTCTACGGTTGCGCTTGCTATTGTAAGTGCGGTTTCGGCTGCGTGTGCTTTGACTGCTTTCCTCATGGCCCGCAAGGTGCCGGTAAAGGTACACCGCATCGGCTAGTAGATCGGCTAGTGACTGATTAATTTTGTGGCGGGTGGCTAGTGAGCTGTCCGCCACAAGTGTTTTAGGGGACAACTGTGGCCCTGGCTTAGAATGTGGACATGCAAGCTTTTAACGTTTTAGTTCCAGCCCATGTTGATAGCCAGGGTAAGCAGGTGCCAGCCTTGGAACTAAGCGAATTTGTTTTAGAAGATGCCGCTGCAGTTAGTGAGATTTGCGCCGACGCCGCGATCGCTAAATGGACTACGGTGCCCAGCCCCTACACGCTTGCAGATGCTCAGTATTTTATTAAAGAAGTAGCTCAAGCCGGCTGGAGCCAGGATTTGCGTGCAACTTGGGCGGTGAGGTTGGACGGCCAGCTGATGGGCTGCGTTTCGCTTGAGTTTGCTAGCGCTGCAATTGGTTACTGGTTTGCGCCCCAGGTGCGCGGCAGTGGGGTTGCTCGGGCGGCTGTGGCGGCAGTAATTCGTACAGCTTTTACCAGTTTTGATATGCCCGCCCTGCATTGGGCAGCTGAAATTCACGACGGCGTACCTAACTGGCCTTCGTGGCGTTTGGCCTGGTCACTTGGTTTCAAGCGGGAAGGCTTGGTGCGTTTGCAGGGGCAAAATAAGGGTGAGTATTGCGACCAGTGGGTGGGCACGTTACTAGCGGGTGATCCGCTAGAGCCGGTTGCTCCCTGGGATGGACCGGTGGGGGAGCATCACGCAGGTTTGAATACCCCTTTAGTGGCTCACGACGGCGTCGGTGAACGTGAGGGTGATGACCCGGAGGCTTTGGTTCGCCGCTTCCACCATGTTTATGGGCTGCCGGTTTTGCCTACTGATGCTCCCAGCGTTGATAACGAACGCGTGCATATGCGCATGAGCCTGATTGCCGAAGAATTTGGTGAACTAGTAGGTGCGGTCTACGGCAAATGTGCTCGCGCAGGGGTTGAGGCTGCTTTTAAGCAGGCAGTTAGCGACGACGACGGCTCACGCGACACGGTGGAGACGGCTGATGCTTTGGCTGATCTGATCTACGTCATTTACGGTATGGCCCTAGAAATGGGTATTGACCTGGCTAAAGTGTTGGCTGAGGTGCAGCGCTCAAACATGTCTAAACTGGGCGAAGATGGCAAACCTATCTACCGTGAAGACGGTAAGGTGCTTAAAGGCCCGGGCTACTTTAGGCCTGATGTGGCCGGGGTGCTGGGGCTGTAATAGGCTCTGGCTATTAGCTAGGAAGGGGACAAGGGTATGAATGTAGAAGCTGAGGCAACTAACCGGGTAGCTGTCCTACTGGGCCGAAAAGTGAGCCTAGAAGATTTACACCGCCTGATTTTAGATATCAACTCTCTACTTTCACCCACTGTTCCTATCGTTATGGGCCCAGATTTCGCTATTCGCTGGGTGCTAGGAGTGCGCAGCGTAGAACTTGGCGTCACTGCGGATAGCAAATGGGGCTATAAGCTCACGCTGCGCTGCTATGACACCCAAATAGTAGAGGGTGAAGAAAAGCTTGCGGTTGATTACCGCGAGCCAGATGAAGATATAGCTAATTTTAGCTATGCCTGGTCTATCTATCCGCTTGGTGCACCTAAGGGTTGGTTAGATCTAGCTTATATGCTTTGCTATAACTGGAGTACGTTTGATATGTATTTCGCTCCAGTGCTTAACAGCTTGCCTGAAGCTATCAAGCTAATGCCACCCGCTTGGCGTAAACCGGTTAATTTTAGCTGGAATATGGAGGCGTCTGGTTGGGGGACTGTGCAGGTTAGCGCCACTGAGCAGGGCCTTACTATCAGCTCAGCTGTGGGCGCCGAACAGGTTGAAATTCCTCTAGAGGCATTATGGCAGGTTGATATAACTGCGGTTCTCGCTGGATTGGGTGGGGGAGTGCCACTTAAAGAGCTACCTTTCCTAGGTTATGAAGGTTTAGCTAATGGTCCAGAGTCTTTGACCGGCCAGGAAAGCGCAGAGGATTTAGAGCTGTTTGCTGAGTGGGAAGATGACGAGGAAAACGAAATAGAGCCTGATGACAGTAACTTTCCAGCCCTTAGTTTCGACGACGTACGCAACTTGGTGGCTAAAGCTCAGCTTGAAGAGAGTGAAGGCTTTGAAGAAAAACCGTTGCAGGGTGTGCCAGTTAATCCGGGCCTAGCGTTGCAGTCAGTTTTTAAAATCATTGATAGTTGGCTTTCTGGCATAACCCCCAGCCAAAGCGCCATTGAGGTGGGTGCCTGTCCGGGAGATCTAGGTGGGCGCCAAGCTTGGCTAGGGCCAGGATGGTATTTGGAAAAGCGCTATGCCTGGAATCTAAATGTGGCCCCAGAACCTAAGGAGGCTAGCTTAGAGCTAGAGCCAGCCAGTCGTGCCCGCATGGCCTGGTCTTTAGCTTGGGAACTTGAAAAGCGTTATGGCGCCCCCATTGGTTCACGCACCACTAGCCAGGGTGGTTTAAGCAGACTGTTTAAACTGGGAGATAAGGGCGTGCAAGTCCACACTGACATCTGGGGGATTACCGTCACCCTAGGTGACTTTATCCAGATCGGTATCCAAAGCTCATTTACCTAAAGAGCTGCCAGCTGGCGGGTAGGTTAAGGATAACCGACCCGGAACATCTATAAGCAGCGCTTATAAAAATTGTGGGGTCACCGAACGGTAACCCCACAATTTTTAGTTAACTGGCCTTAGCTGTTTAGGCCCTTGTCTACGCCGTCGGCAACTGCCTGCTCGACAGTGGGGGCTACCACCTTGGCACCCACCAGCGCACCCAGCATCTGACGCAAGTCCAGCCCCATGGTTTCGCCCAGACCAGCGTTTACCTGAGACAGGGAGTTGGTGATGTCAGCAACCATCTTGGCGCTGTTACCTTCACCGTACATGGTGATGGAGTCGACGTTAGCCAGCGGCGAGGCAATAGCTGCGGCCACATCCGGCAGGGCTTTGAAGTACATTTCCAGCACGGCAGCCTGGTTCATCTTGGCCATGGCTTCAGCCTTCTTTTCTAGACCTTCAGCCTCGGCGGTAAGGATTGCAGCCTTAGCAGCAGCTTCAGCTTCACCCTTTGCACGCAAACCTTCAGCCTCAGCTAGCATGGCCTGCTTGGTGGCCTCAGCACGCTTTACCTGCTCGAAAGCCTCAGCTTCAGCTTCACGCTGACGAGAATAAAGCTTAGCGTTGGCGGCCTGCTCAGCGGCGTAACGCTCGGCGTCAGCCTTAGCGTTAACGGTTGCCTCCAGGGCGTTACGGGTTACCTTTACCTCGCGCTCCTTAACCAGGGCTTCCTGCT
>ERZ772978.760-NODE-760-length-11763-cov-6.79142_pt1 | contig 11763 bp, 10 predicted proteins | sample MGYA00511675_ERZ772978 | MGnify/ENA primary metagenome ERZ772978 (study PRJEB29015, sample SAMEA2738092) | human oral metagenome | biome: human oral; feature: human-associated habitat; material: saliva | place: China | collected 2156 ... | reverse complement strand
AACCCCTGACCCCCTGCATGCCATGCAGGTGCGCTACCAGCTGCGCCATATCCCCTCATATAGTTTTGCGTTGCCTTAGCAACAGAAAACATAATACACATCTTTCTGCCAGGCATGCAAGTTCTCGCACTGGTACAGACATAAAATACGGGGCACCGCCGAAGATACCAAATTCTGGTATGCCTCAGCGGTGCCCCACATGATGCAACAAAATTGTTACTCGTCAGCAGGAACGACCCGAGATGCTTCCTCTTCGCTTTCGCCTTCTAGATCAAACGGAACTTCATGGGTAACACCTAGTTCAATACGCGGAGCCTGCGCCCACAAACGATCCAGAGCATAGAACTCGCGATCTTCTTCATGCTGAACATGCACTACGATATCCCCAAAATCTAGGAGAATCCAACGACCAGATGCACGTCCTTCTCGGCGTACCGGCTTCAAATCAGCCTGTTCTCGAAGCGCATCCTCAATTTCATCAGCAACCGCATTGACGAGGCGCTCATTATGTGCCGAAACTACCAAGAAACCGTCAATCAGCCCCATAGCGTCAGAAGCATCTACCGCAAACAGCTGGGTTCCTTGTTTTTCTTCCGCCGCTCGGGCGGCAATGCGCAGAGCCTCACAAGAGGACTGTGCAGCAGTCATTTTTTCCTTTCTTGCCGCCAGGTTTCTCTGACAGACAGGCGCCAAAGCAAGCAAACGTTTAATGCCAATCGTTACCTTTGATTGGAAATAAACATGTACACACCCAGAATAGCTAGGATAATGCACCCGATAATTACGATCCAGGACAGCAGGGACAAGGACTTATTTTCGCTTGTCTCAATGGATTCGTACTTTGACACTGTTTCATCCGTATTCGTTGCAGGAACCTGTTTCATACTTGCAGTATTTCCAAGCCTACGAGGAGACTTAGCAGCGTTAACCTTCGCAATTGAGGAGGTCATCGCCTTTTCTGTACGTGCAGACACACGCTGTGCGAGTTCAGTTGCTTGGTCTGACGTGAGGTTCTTGCCATCGTTTAGAGCTTTATCAAAGCCTGGCTTATTCTTCGAAGGTGCAACAGGCTTTGCATCCTTATTCTGAGGCGATGGCTTAACAGCAGAGGTAGAACCCGTTGCCGGAGATTTAGCGGGTGTAGAATCAGACTTCTTCACCTGCGAGAGCGAACCAGTACGCGCGTTTACCTTCGGGGTGGCGCCTGTACGCTCGGAAACCTTCGGGGTCGAACCGGTACGATCCGAGACCTTCGACATCGAACCGGTACGAGTAGGTACCTTAGGCACAGACCCAGTACGCGAAGAAGACACCTGCGAGACGGAACCTGTACGGGTGTTCACCTTCGGGGTGGCGCCTGTACGCTCGGAAACCTTCGGGGTCGAACCGGTACGATCCGAGACCTTCGACATCGAACCGGTACGAGTAGGTACCTTAGGCACAGACCCAGTACGCGAAGAAGACACCCGCGATACAGACCCGGTACGCGGTGAGACCTTGGGGGTTGATCCGGTACGATCGGACGCCTGCGATGGTGAATCTGCGCCCATCGGATTCTGTAAACGGACAGTATTCCAGGGGTTTACAACCTTCGGAGCTGCGTCTTTCTGCTCAGAAACCTTGGGGGTTGATCCGGTACGATCCGAGACCTTCGGCATAGATCCAGTACGGGCAGGAATCTTAGGAACGGTACCGGTTGCCGACGGTTTCCGTTTAGCAGAACCGTTCTTTGCCGCTTTCTGTGCAGGAAGAGCACCAGTCTGAGCATGCTGCGCCGAACTCTTTGCTGCGACGGTATCGTTTTGTTCCTTAGCCTCAGAGCCAGCTTGAGCGGATGCGCTATCTTGCTGAGATTTCTCGTCCAGAACCGACAGGTCAAGTCCCTGAGCATCCATCGCGCGGATGGGTGAAGGAAGGTTCAACGGCACAGGAGCAACATTAATGCGGTTCTCATCGGCTTCACTCTGCGCATCAGCTGTATGACGGCTTTGCTGAGCTTTAGAGTCACTGGGTTTTACCGTAGGCTGCGGTGCAGTTGCCGGGCGAGCCTGCGAGGAAACAGTTTGATCCTCGGTCTCAACGATCTCAGTATCTTCACCCTCGACAACAGGCTCATCGCGCACCATGTACTGGTGCATCTTCGGGGAATTATCAGGAGAAATAATCGGAATTGACGAGGTGAACGTCAAATCGTCTGCCTCCACATGGAGGGAATCCTGAAGCAGGGAATCTTCCGGCTGTGGCTGAGGAGCAGGCGCCGGAGGCGCGGCAGGTGCAGCAGCTGGCGCAGGCTTATTAGCTTTAACCTCTTCCGGGCGAAGAGCACGCATAGTGCTGGTTAGCGGCTCAGGTTCATGCAGTTTCTCTTCATCATTCGCATTCAGCTTAATAGACCCCTGAGTAGCGAGTGCAGCAAAACGACGCTGTACTGCAAGAACGCGCGGATCTATATCGTGAGTATTTGCCAAAGACCCCATATTCTCAACAGGGTTAGGACGCTCGCCACGACCCATAGCGCGCAGATAGTTCGCCACGTCTTCGCGATAACGTGCTAGACGGCGCGGACCCATCACACGGGTGGGAGGCGGCACCTCAATGCCGTCCTCAGTCACGTATGTTTCGTAGAGGTACGCGTCTCCCTCGCTGTAGGGCTTCTCTTCTTTGCCCTTAGCTTCAGCCATGTAAAACCTCTTGTTCCATTACTTTGTCTTCACTAGTTGGTTGAATATCTGTTGAGTCTTTCTGGCGAGGCAGCCCGCCGCCGTAGTGCGTGGCAGCATCCTCAGGAGAATACAACCGATACTTATTGATGTACTGCACCACGCCATCAGGAACCAAATACCAGATAGGGGCACCCTTAGAGGCGCGTTGGCGAATATCGGTTGACGATATTGCCATCGCGGGAATTTCAAGTGTGGTAATCTGCCGTCCTTCGCCTAACGGAGGATCAAGCTCGTGTCCCGGACGGGTCACTCCCACAAAGTTAGCCAACTCCCACAGCTTATGAGCATTACGCCACGTCATGATCTGGCTAATCGCGTCTGCACCGGTGATGAAGAAAAGATCTGCATCGGGTCGCAGAGCACGTAGTTCATTAAGGGTATCAAAGGTATACGTTGCGCCGCCACGATCTATATCTATCCGGCTTACCGTAAATCGTGGATTAGATGCAGTCGCAATCACCGTCATAAGATAACGATGCTCAGGATCACTCACGTGCCTCTCCCCCGTCTTTTGCCACGGCTGACCAGTCGGTACGAATACTACTTCGTCAAGATCAAACACCGCCGCAACCTCGCTGGCGGCTACTAAATGCCCGTGGTGAATAGGGTCAAAGGTGCCGCCCATAACTCCTAGACGTACACGCCCAGGAGTTCGCGACGGAATCGACTCAAGGCTGGGCCGCAGAGCTTGAAAAGTCACGATACTTTCCTTAGCGACTAGCGGTTATGCTTCTCGCTATAGCTACGCAGTGCCTGTGCTTCGTCACCCTCCATGAGCTCCGGTGTGTGATCGGGCCGTACAATACCGCGTCCGCTGTACGAGAGAGTAACAAGCAGCAGAACGGTAAATACGACGGCAGCAACGATGCCGTAAACATAGGTCGGGATGCCGTTAAGCATTCCCGCAGTGTGCTCAGCACCGTGAGCTGCTAGGACAACCGAGTTCATGTGTGTGCTTCCTTTCGATGGTTAAGCTACTCTCTATGCTACCGGTTAGGGGCGAAAATACGCGAAACGACGGGCCTATTTATGCGTGATCGTTGAGACATCTTCCACGTCGTCAGGCCGCCTAATTCCCCGGCTTACCGGGCTATTGCTTGGCCTCAGGCATATTAATACCTTCAGCTTTACCTTTTTCCTTGAGCTTACGGCGATATTCCACCGATTCAGTCCACACACCCGCAACGCGCTCTTGCTCAAGCTCGGCGCGAGCCTCTGCTTTTGCATCCATGCGTTCCTTATATTCCTCACGTTTTTGGGCTCGGGTGGGGCGAATAATCTCTTCGAGGCGAGAGTCAGTACCACGAGGGGAAGACAGAAGTTCAGCGCCGCCTACCATAGTGGGTTCCCAGTCAAAGACCACGGAGTTATCATTTTCACCGATAACCACGGCGTCTCCGGCACGGGCACCGGATTTAAAGAGTTCGTCCTCAACCCCCAGTTTTGCCAGGCGATCCGCCAGGTAACCAACAGCTTCATCATTATTGAAATCGGTCTGCTGAATCCAACGCTCCGGTTTCTCCCCAATAACCCGAAAGAGCGGCTCCAAATTACGTTCTTCGCGGCGAATAATAAATTCTTGTTTTTTCTTGGAGCGGAAGCCCTGGGGGCGAATAACTGGGGCTTCAATCGTAGAATTATCTTCTTGAGTAACACGCTTCTGGCGGTCTTCTTCCACAAGGTTTGCCATTGCAAAGATGAGCGGTTTAAGCCCTTCATGGGACGCCGTCGAAATTTCAAAAACTTTGTACCCCATGTTCTCAAATTCAGGTCGCACGAAATCGGCAAGTTCACGCGCTTCAGGCACATCAATTTTATTGAGAACAATAATCTGGGGACGATCATTGAGCGGCACAGTTACCCCAGCAGTGGGGTCTACCGCATAATTTTCAAGCTCACCACGAATAACTTCAAAGTCGCTGATAGGGTCACGCCCGGGTTCTAAAGTGGCACAGTCAATCACATGCACTAGTGCGGAGGAACGTTCAACGTGACGTAAGAAGCGGTGGCCAAGCCCTTTACCCTCGGAAGCTCCCTCAATCAGACCGGGAACATCCGCAACAGTGTACCGAACATCACCTGCCTGCACAACACCCAAGTTTGGGATAAGAGTGGTAAAAGGATAGTCAGCGATTTTAGGCCGAGCCGCAGAGATAGCAGCAATCAGTGAAGATTTACCAGCTGATGGGTATCCAACAAGCGCAATATCGGCAATAGATTTGAGTTCTAGGACAATATCGGTTTCTTCCCCCGGAATACCGAGGAGTGCGAAGCCAGGTGCTTTACGTTTGGTGGATGCCAACGCAGCGTTTCCGAGACCGCCCTGGCCGCCTCGTGCAGCAGTATATTCGTCACCCACATGCAACAGGTCGGCAAGCACGTTACCGTCACGATCTTTGACGACGGTTCCCTGAGGTACGGTAAGCACTAGGTCTTCGCCGTTGTAGCCGTGGTGCATATCGCCGCGGCCGATATCTCCATTGGGAGCGTGTTGGTGCGGGCTGTGATGATACTCCAATAGTGTGGTGGTTTGGTTATCAACACGCAAAATCACGTCCCCGCCGTTACCGCCGTTACCGCCGTTGGGGCCGCCGAGAGGCTTGAATTTTTCTCGACGTACAGAGACACATCCGTTGCCTCCGTGACCACCGGATACATGCAGGACCACGCGGTCCACGAATTCTGCCACGGGTGTTCTCCTTCTGGTAAATTCCTGGTTCGCACAAGCCTGAAATACACGAGATTGCTTGAGCTTGGCGAGGAGCGCATCCTCAAGTAGATGCGGAAAATCTTATGGTAAGAGGGGGTAGACTTTCGCCTACCCCCTCTTCCTAGCGTGAGCGAGTTTTACTCGGCTGCTGCCAGGATGTTAACGACCTTGCGGCCCTTGCGGGTACCGAATTCGACGGTGCCTGCTGCCAGAGCGAACAGGGTGTCGTCGCCACCGCGGCCAACGTTCAGGCCGGGGTGGAAGTGGGTGCCGCGCTGGCGAACGAGAATCTCGCCTGCGTTGACGGACTGGCCGCCGTAGCGCTTAACACCGAGGTACTGGGGGTTCGAGTCACGGCCGTTACGGGTGGAGCTTGCGCCCTTCTTGTGTGCCATTCTGTATTCCTACCTTAGGGTTGAATTCCGGTCGTCTTAATTACGCGTTGATAGCGGTAATCTTGACGGTGGTCAGCTCGGCGCGGAAGCCCTGACGCTTCTTGTAACCGGTCTTGTTCTTGTACTTCTGAATAACGATCTTCGGACCGCGCAGGTCTTCAATCTTTTCAGCAGTTACCTTGGCGGAAGCCAGGGACTTTGCGTCAGCGGTGATCTTGTCACCGTCAACGAGCAGCAGTACGGGCAGCTCGATGGTGCTACCGGGTTCACCTGCAACACGGTCAAGGGTAATTTTGTCTCCGACGGAGACCTTCTCCTGGCGGCCGCCAGCGCGTACAATCGCGTATGCCACTTTGGGACTCACTTTTCTCGACATCTTGCTTCTTCGTATCTCACACGTGCAGACAGCCTGCGCTTTCATTGCTGTGCGCTCCACGGGTATCTTATCTCTCTTGGTGAGTAATAAGGAGTGGATGCGACCCGCGCTCCTTGTGGGATTGCCCAGTTGGATGCGCGCTCGGTCTGCCGGTGGTGTCTTCCGGAAGTCCTCACTATGGGGAAAACCAGAAGCGGTATCTCCCGCTGACCCTGCGTCGATAGGGCTTCACTGAGATAAATACCAATCGTTAAGGATACTGTATGCGCGGGGTCATGCGCAATTGTATCCCTAAACTATAAAATAACGTTGGCAATACAGCCTCTAGTCCTGCATTGCCAACGTTATATTCATCATCTGCGGCAAGGAATCATATACGGTTAGTCTTCCTTACCAACCCGCTTAATATCTGCAGCAGAAACACCGATACCGAAGAGAGTCGGAGCCTCAGATTCGACGGGTGCTTTCGCATCTGCCACAGAAGCCGAAGCCACAACCGAACCGTGAGCCGACTCGGTGGCGTCCACCGTCACGACCTTCGACTGCGCGCCCGCCGACGAAGCGGCTCGACGGGAGCGACGTTTACGCGGTGCAGATGAAGCAGCTGGCGCAGCTATCTTCTGCTGAGAACCATCTTTATCATTCTGAGTCTCAACCGAGTTAGAGGCAGACCCGCCGGGGGTAATCACACCGGACACACGCGGCGCACTGCCAATAACACCGCTTACACGGGAGGCCGAAGCTGACTCTTCCGCACGTTGCTCCTGCCCTCGGCCTGAACGCTCCTTCTCAGAGGAACGGCGCGAACGGCGGCGCTTACGCGGGCTCTCGTGCACATCTTCAACCTGCAGATTCTCACGCTCGGCGCGAGGCGACTTCTGCTCTGCTGAAGACTGGTCACCTTGATTTGACTTAAATCCACCGCTCTCGCTGCGGGTAATGCGGCCAGCCTTCTGTGAGGCACGAGCCTTCGCCTCTCCAGCACGAATAGCCTCCGAACGGGAAGACTCACGGGTAAACCGAGCATCATGTTCTGGATTCAAATCACGATCAAATGCCACAGCAAGCTGTTCCAATGTGAAGTCACCCTGCTCACCAATCCAATCGGTCTCGGTTACCTCAGCAACCTTGTCCTCACGGGATGAGACTTCGCGGTGTGCCTTCGCTCCCGCTTTGATGCCTTGAATCTCCTGCTCCAGCGAAAGCTCGGCAGTTTCGGTACGACGAGAGCGCTTACGACGTTTACGCTTCTTACGGTTTGCTTGGTCCTCAGCTTCAAGCTCGTCAGCCGAGTGCGAGGCTGCAGCAATAGAGGCCATAGCGTTGCGGCGCTCTGCCTTCTTCTCGTCCTTCTCTGAGTCCACGCCACCAGCGGCATCACGGGTATTATTGCGCGAAGCCGCTCGTGAACGCTTACGTTCGGTGCGCTCTTGACGGTGAATGAAATCGGAGGCACCGCCGGAACGTCCGCTTAACGGCTGATCGTGCACCAGCAAACCGCGTCCACCGCATGAGTCACATTGCTCAGAGAAGACCTCAAGAAGACCTGTTCCCAAACGTTTACGGGTCATCTGCACAAGACCCAGCGAGGTTACTTCAGCAACCTGGTGCTTAGTGCGGTCACGCCCCAGGCACTCGATCAGACGACGCAGCACAAGATCACGGTTCGATTCAAGCACCATATCAATAAAGTCGATAACAATAATGCCGCCAATATCACGCAGACGCAGCTGACGCACGATCTCCTCTGCCGCCTCCAAGTTATTCTTGGTGACGGTCTCTTCAAGGTTACCGCCGCTACCGGTAAATTTACCGGTGTTAACATCTACCACGGTCATAGCTTCGGTACGGTCGATCACCAAGGAACCCCCCGAAGGAAGATATACCTTGCGGTCTAGTGCCTTCGCCAGCTGCTCATTAATGCGGTAATGGTCGAAAAGATCATCTTCGTCCTCCCACCTCTGCAGGCGTGAGAGCAGATCAGGGGCAACATAGGTCACGTAGGCCTCAATAGAGTCCCATGCGCTCTGGCCCTGCACGATCATAGAGGTGAAATCCTCGTTGAAGACATCGCGCACGGTCTTAATCATCAGGTCAGGTTCCTGATAGAGCATTTCGGGGGCAAGCACCTTGCGGGAATTCGCTTTTTCCTGAATCTCTTCCCACTGCGCGCGCAAGCGATTAATATCGTGGGTCAGCTCTTCTTCGGATGCGCCTTCCGCTGCAGTACGCACAATCACGCCTGCGCCATCCGGCAGCTTATCCTTCAAAATCTTTTTGAGACGTGCACGCTCAGTATCGGGGAGCTTACGTGAAATACCGGTCATTGAGCCACCGGGCACATACACCAGGAAGCGACCGGGAAGCGAAACCTGACTCGTCAAACGCGCGCCCTTATGACCGATTGGGTCTTTGGTCACCTGCACCAGCACGGAATCGCCCGGTTTAAGTGCATTCTCAATCTTGCGGGGTGCACCGTCAAGACCGGTAACATCCCAGTTCACTTCACCCGCATAGAGAACAGCGTTACGACCGCGCCCAATATCGACGAATGCTGCCTCCATGGACGGAAGAACATTCTGCACTTTGCCAAGGTAGACGTTCCCAATCAAGGAATCCTGCTGGGTTTTAGAGACAAAGTGCTCTGCCAGCACGCCGTCTTCGAGAACTCCAATCTGAATGCGCCCCTCTTTTTGGCGCACAAGCATCTGACGATCTACTGACTCGCGACGCGCCAAAAACTCTGCCTCGGTCACGATGTGACGACGGCGACCCAGCGACCGGGACTCGCGGCGGCGCGCACGTTTAGCTTCAAGACGGGTGGAACCACGCACGCCAGTCACGGTGTCAGAAGCATGAGAATCTGCAAGGCGAGGAGTGCGGACCTTGGTAACGGTCTCAACCTCATCGTCGGCGTTACCTTCAATTTCTATATCTTCGGTTCCACGACGGCGACGGCGACGGCGGTGACTCGTCACCTCAGCTTCAGCTGCTGCCTCTTCACGACGGCGCTCCATACGGTCGCGGCGCTCTTGTTCCAAACGCTCGGCACGCAAACGCTCACGCTCCACAGCAACCGCAGAAGCAAGCTCAGAAAGCTCAGTGGGTTCGGGCGAATAGAATAGAGGCATAGCGCCCGGGCGCACCGATTCGCGCAGCTGCGCAATCTTCTCATTCTGTACGTCACGCAAAGTTTTTGCTGGCTCCGCCGTTTCCTCTTCGTCTGACTCTTCATCTTCGAATGTGCTGGCAGCGCTCTCTTCGTCTGTCGGCTCAGAAGTCTCAGCTTCATCCTCTTCAACGTCGTAGGTCGCTTGAGGCTCAGAGTCTTCATCGTTCTCTGCCACTAATTCCTCTGACTGGATGGTATGAGGTTCGTCAGCATCTTCGGTGTTTTCTTCCGAAGATATCATGGCTGTCTTATCTTCTTGAGCAGCTTCTTCAGTCTGGGCTTCTTCACGGTTATCAGAGACAGGCTCTGCTACCTCAGTCTGTTCGGCAAGTTCGGACACCTCAGTGTCCACTTCGGGAGAGGCAAGGTTTTCGGCAGAAGAATCGCGGGTTTCAGTTTTCTGAGATTCGGGTTGGGGCATAGTTTCATCAGCTGATGCTGCAGACTCGGCGGCTTGGGTAAAAAGAGTATCAAGAGTGTTCGCTACTTCTTCGGCAGAGGCCGCAGCCACAGTCTTCCTTGGTGCAGGGGCATGCTTAGCCTTCTGATTGCGTAAATCCGTTAATCCAGCCGCAACAGCGTCTTCGGGCGTGGGTTCAGCAACTTTCTTAGCGCGCGATGAGTTTTTACGACGCGGTGCTGCTGATACTGCAGATTCACTATCCTTCAGGGAATCTGCCTGCTTTTCAACCCGGGTATTATTTTTTTCCTGATGAGTTCTCATCGTCTCGCCGGAGACATCCTGTTTATCAGCGAGAGAGATCATGTCAGCAAGAACATCCATATTCATGCTAGATTGATGGGCGTTCTTTTCGTCAGCCATTCTTTTCTTTCTTCTTCCTTCAAGAATTTTACGCCGCATCGTAAAACTCTCTACATCAACGCGTTAGCGTGTCATAAGCCTAATTACCAAGAAATACGTGGCTCAAGCCTGCTCTTTGTGTCTGCCTTCGTTTGCTTCCGGGCGTACAAGACGGCGAGCACGAAGTCGGCTTACTCCGCAAATACGGCGGATGCGTTTCTTCATGATGTTCTCGGCCAGTATGTTTAACCGAGATGTCACTAAGATGCCAATGCCTGGGGTCATCATCCGATAACGTCTTATCTGAACTTTTGCTATAACGGATGCGCGTGCACGTTCTCTCGGTCAATATACTGGGTATCTTTTATGCGTGCGGGGCATAAAAACGTACCGCTCATCATTATACCGTGTGCAATCCAGAACACCCCATACATGCATAAAAAGCGCAACATTGGTGTGACCAACATTGCGCTTATAACGAGAGTAAAACCTAGCCGAGACCTAGTTCAGCATCACGTTTTTCGCGTGCTTTCTGCGCCAGTTTTGGGTTACTAGGCAGATACTCTGGCCCGGAACCTGTGGCAAAGGGAATACCGAGGATGAAAGCGAAAGGAGCTGCGATCAGTAAAATAACCCACACCATCGAGAACTTTCCTGCGGTCAGAAAGAGTAGCGCCGCCAAAAAAATTACTGCTGACGCCAGCATCAATGTTGTGCCAAAGCCTTTCACGGATTCTCCTCGGTGATTGAACAATAACGCTACGATTATACGCCTCTTCTTAAAAATTTCGATGGCGTAGCTTGGCAGAAGCACACATGTCGGCGCCTCTTTCCCCTATGATATTGAACAACCGCCACAGAATGAACGCAAACAAGATAGAGGAAAATTATGACCGAAAAGACCCTAATTCTGGTAAAGCCTGACGGTGTTGAACGCGGGCTTATTGGCGAGATTTTGAGCCGCTTTGAGACTAAGGGTTACGTGATTGAAGGACTGAAAATGCTTCAGCCCACCGAAGAACTTCTCGCCCAGCACTATGCTGAGCACGCAGGCAAGCCTTTCTATCGTTCCCTCGTGGATTTCATGGTTTCTGGTCCCGTGGTCGCCGCTGTTCTCAGCGGAGATCGTGTAATCGAGGGTGTACGTACAATGCTGGGAACCTCAGACCCGACAACGGCAGCACCGGGAACAATTCGTGGAGATTACGGACGTGATTGGGGCGAAGGTGTGCAAAAGAACCTGGTGCATGCCTCAGACTCCCCCGAATCTGCAGCCCGTGAGATTGCTCTTTGGATGTCTTAGAGTTGAAACCATATAACAGTGAGGGTGGGTCTTCCATAATCTTCTGGAAGACCCACCCTCACTGTGTTTACATAAAAATTAGCGCATCATATTCATGATCACGTCAAAGAAGCGGATCACAATAATCCCAAAGATGAGAATGAGCACCAAGGTGATAGTAAACCAGCTCCACGTACCGATACTCTCACGAATATTTTCAGGGGCAGGAATAACGCTATGAGAAATATTGCGTACCGTCACTTTTATAAACATGGTAATCGTCATAACCCACACGATCATGCA
>ERZ772978.757-NODE-757-length-11787-cov-13.3659_pt1 | contig 11787 bp, 4 predicted proteins | sample MGYA00511675_ERZ772978 | MGnify/ENA primary metagenome ERZ772978 (study PRJEB29015, sample SAMEA2738092) | human oral metagenome | biome: human oral; feature: human-associated habitat; material: saliva | place: China | collected 2156 ... | reverse complement strand
GCCGGTGGGGGGCTGCCGGCCTGCAGCCACGCCGGCAGCACCGTGCCCAGCAGGTCGCGGTAGTGGTCGATCCTGCCCCAGGGGCCGGGGGGCCGGGGGGCGTGGCGGATGACGGCCGGGCCGTCGTGCAGCCCCACCCGGTTGCCGGTGGCCATGATGTGGGCAATGAGCCCGCTCAGGGCGGTGTGCTCGTCATCGGTCGCGGTCTGCACGCCGGCGGCGTCGTCCCCGCCGTGGAGGGCCCCCGGTCCGTCCCAGTCCTGCAGGCCGTGGCGGGGGATGGTGAGCACCGCTCCGCTAACGGTGTCGGGGAAGATGTGGGGCTCGACGGTCAGGTCAGCGGTGCGGTTGCCGTGCTTGAAGCGCCACTGCAGCCGCTCGTCGCGGGTGCCGTCGGGGCGGATGGTCACGGTCGGGGTGAGGACGACCACCTCGCCGGTGCCGTGCTGGGCCACTGAGGTGAGATAGCCCGGCTCAACCCGGTCTCCCGCCTGGAGGAGCAGGACCCGGGTCCCTGCGGCCAGAGGGCGCAGGACCTGGCCCAGCCCCGCCGGATCGGGGCAGCCGATGGGGACGATCCCGCCTTCGGGCGAGTCCTGGTCAAGAGAGCCGAGTGTGTCCTGCCCATCTGCGGAACCGATGATGATGACGTGCAAGGTCTCGGTGCTGCGGGCATTCATGAGGTGGGCATCTCCATTTCGTGGGGCGGTCCCCAATGACTAATGGTGGACGTAGCCAGCACCTCCGCGTTGGAGATGTCCCAGGTGTGTCCGAAAGTCGTCCCTCTCCGTTGGACGAACCCGAATCGGGAGGCCGAATAGATACGGGCCCCGGCACGTGCGCAGTCATTGAGGAAACCGGTGTCCTCACCAGTGGTCGTCTCGGGAAAAGTCACCTCGCGCGCCAGGTCCGCCCGAGCCACCAGGGTCGGCCCGGAGACGAAAGTCGTATAGCGGTGCTCCCAGTCGGCGAAGCGCAGCACCGTCAGGTCCGGGCCCGTCAGGTGCAGGTAGTGGGCGTGCTTGCCCACGACCTCGGCACGGGCGTAGTCGGCCGCCGCGAGGGACTCGAAGAGGTAGTGATCGCCGTAGAGGTCGTCGTCGTCCATCTTGGCAATGTAGTCGGCCTCGACCCGCGAGAGCATAAGGTTGTAGCAGCCCCCCAAGGGAGTGCTGGTCTCGGCGCCGACCCAGTCGATCTCCAGGCCCAGCTCGCGGGCCCGGGCCCTGCTGCGGGCCGGGGCGGTGAAGCCATGGGTGAGGATGACCGGGGCCATCGTCACCCGCTGCTGACCGGCCAGGGTCTCAAGGACGTGGTCGATCTGCTCGGGTCGGATGGTGGACACCAGCGGTGCGATGGTGGGGCGGCGCGTGGCCCGCTCCCCCATGCCGACGGCTCGCAGCACGGTCTCCACGCGGTGGCTGTAGGTGTGCCGGCTCCAGATCTCCCGTTGCGCCAGATGCGTCATGTACTCCCCGAGGGCCGGGTTGGTCACGAGCGCTCGCACGGTGTGACCGGCCTGGGCGCGGTCGGTGACCTTGGCCAGGGCGCCTGCGGGCAGCAGGCGGTCGGTGGCCGGCGTCGGGGTGCTCACCACGGGAGTGCCGCAGGCCAGGACCTCAATGACGCGGCGCGGAAGCATGGAGGGGCTGTCCACCACGGAGCTGACGTTGAGGAAGACGGCGTAGGCGCGGTAGGCGCTGAGCATCTGGGTGTAGGTGAGGCTGCCGCGCACGTGCGAGTCCCAGGGAGCCGGGAACTGGTAGGTGTCGTCGCCGCCGAGGTACCGGGAGAAGATGTCCAGCCCGTGGGGCAGGCGTGCCGCGACGTCGTGGGCGCCGCCCAGGACGATCTCCATCTGCTCGCGCCGCTCGGGGTACTTGTGAGCGAAATAGGTGCCGGCGAAGGCGACATCCCTCAGGGGCGCGGGACGCCCCGCCTCGTCCAGCAGGCGGATCGGGTTGTGGATCGCGGGCTGGGCGGCGAAGGGCAGGATCCCGATGCGGTCATGTCCCAGGTCGCGCCGGTAGTGCTCCACCATCGCCTCATCGGTGGTGAAGACCCAGTCGAAGAGGCGTGCGGTCTCGATGGCCTCGTCGTAGTGGGCGGGATCCTCCTTGTTCCAGAAGACCGTCGGTACTCCTCGGTCCCGCAGCACGGTAACCATGTCCCTCAGGTGGCCCGAGGGTCCCTGGGAGCCGATGACCTGGAAGCGCCAGGCGTCGTCGTTGCCGTGCCAGGCGGACTCTACGAAGAGCAGGTCGATGGGGGTCTGCTCGACCTGCTCGCGCCAACCGGTGGGGGTCAGGGGCACCGAGCGCCACTCGTAGCCCAGGGCGAGCGCCGTGAACTCGTCGGCGATCACCCCGACGGTCACGTCGTGACGGGGCCCGGTCTCCTGGGGTGTGGGCAGCGGCCAGTCTGGCAGGAGCGTCCGGCCCCGTCTCTTGGAGGCCCATCGGCGGGGGCGGGCCCAGGCGGTGGCCCGACGACGGCGCAGGTGCTCACGCAGCCCCGACAGCCCTGAGTGACGCAGGTGCCACAGGGCTCGCCGCAGCTCGGGGGCCGTCCGAGGCGAGGTGCGGGTCTCCGGCGAGCTCATGACTCCCCCCATGTCTCCTCCAGGGAGTCGAGCAGCTCGTCGAGCTGGTCGCCGTCGCGCTCGATGTTGAAGACGTAGTCCCGGTTGGTGACTCCCAGGTCCCGGCCCTCGCAGTCCTTTCCCCTGCCATCGGTGATCTCATCACCGTAGAACAGGTGCAGGCGGTGGCCGAGGACCGAGCAGATGAGGTACTCGTTGGTGGCCAGGTAGGACTGGTTGATGAAACCGATGACGTCGATCGGGCGGCGCGCGAACATGATGTTGTACAGGGCCGAGCCGATGTACCCGGCCACGACGTCGGCCTCGTAGAACATGCGGGCCTGCTCCACGATGGAATGGCCCTCGGGCCGGATGATGGTGAAGCCCCTGCGGGCGAAGCACTCCTCGACCTGACTGCCGTTGAGGCACTCGCGCCACATGTCGGGTTTGCGGGAGATGAAGAGCCTGCGCTGGGGCTTGTCGTTGGGGGTTGATCGCTCCAGCAGGCCGTCACGCAGCCGGTGGCAGGTTGAGGCCAGAGCCGGGTCGGCGAATCGCCCGTTCTGCATGAGGGGCATGGCGCACACGAGGGTGTCGACCTTCACCGGGGAGGTGATGACCTCGACCAGGTCGTCGTCGATGCCGTAGGCCTCCAGGAGGATGCGCTGGTAGGCAGGGGGACGGCCACGGTCGGCCCTGCTGTTGGTGAGGATCCGGATGTCGGGGTGCGTCGCCCGCGCCAGCTCCCAGGCGTAGAGCCTGGGAACGACCTCGGTCATGAAGTGGCCGAAGTGCCGGTTGTACTCGATGTCCAGGTAGAAGAAGGTTCCTTCACGTCTGGGAGCCGACTGCGTATCGACCGTGGGCGCGGCGTAGTAGTGGTTGAGTTCCTTCAGCGCCGTGTTGACCAGCCGCTTGGTCGTGGCCAGGCGGAAGGTGTTGGGCAGCAGGAGATGATCCTTGACAAGCACCTGACGGGGGGCGACGCACACGTCCCGGTACTCCAGGACGGAGGTCTCGGGGATGCGGTTCTCGCGCGGAAACCTCTTGGCGCACAATCCCGGGTTGTTGGTGACGCCAATGACCTCCAGCCGGGTGACCCGGGCGGGGAGGGTCTCCAGTGACCGCCCCCAGGACTCGCCGTAGCGGGCGGACAGGATCGGCGGGGTCTCGGCGTATCGGAGCTTGACGAATCCGTCTCCTCGTTTACGCAGCACGACACCGCCGTCGAGGACGGTCAGTGCGGCCACCTGCTCACCGTAGGACCGTTCGTCCCCACTCAGCTCCCCCGCGGCTCCGTGCAGACCGGCGAGGCTGCGCGAGGCCCGGGTGATGAGCCCAGCGGTGTTGAGGCTCTCGCCCAGCGCCGCACCATCGATGGCGACGTAGTACCCGCCGTCGCGGACAATACCGATGAACAGCTGGGCGGACGTGGCGCGCATGCCCGGGCTGTGGGTGAGTGCGTCCACGAGGACGTCGAACCGGCCGTGAGTGGCCAGGGCCTGGTGCAGGTCGACCTGGTTCGTGAAGCCAACCACTCGGGCCAGACCGATGAGACCGGAGTACTCCACTGGTTCCGCCGCCTCCGGGCACCCGTCCTGCTCGTCCCGCATTGAGCAGACGATCAGCTCGCGCGCTCCCAGCGCCGGCCCGAGCCAGTTACTCAGGTGGGGCTGAGGGCGGTCCAGGAGCACGGCGACACGGGGCGCTGCTCCGGACTCCTCCCCGCGGGACAGCCCTTGGAGGACCTGCTGGAGGATCTCCCCCAGCTCCGCCGAGGGCTTGCCGGCCGGCATCGGGGCGCAGACCGCACCCTGGCGAGCCGCTGTGGGCTGTGACCCGTGGGGGCCCGTCATGCGGGCTTCCCTCGCGAGGCCGCCCGCTTGCGCCGCCGCCTCTTGGAAGCCGTCTTCCCCTGGGGCTGCTGGTGGAGTGCCTCGGGGCCGAGCACTGCCTCCAGGGTGTCCCGCAGTGAGCGCGCGTTGTGCTCGGTGACGTCGAAGTTTCCGTGGGCGAGGCGGGGATCGGCCAGTGCCGAGCGGATCGCCTGGGCGATGTCCTGGGGCGAGGTGCCGCTCAGAACCCCGTATCCGAGGTCGATCAGCTCCCGGTTGCCCGGAAGGTCGGAGGCCACGACCCCGGTTCCCAGCGTCATCGCCTCCAGCAGGGTGACCGGCTGTCCCTCGTGCAGGGAGGGCAGGACGAACAGGTCGGCTCCGCCCAGGACCGGGAACGGGTTGTCCATCTGTCCCAGCAGCGCGACGTGCCCGGACAGGCCCAGGGAGTCGATCCTGGCCCGCAGCGTCGCCTCGAGCACCCCGGAGCCGACGATCGCAAGGCCGACGTTCAGTCCCTGAGCGCCGCCGCCCTCGGTGCGGTCCTGCTTACGCAGAAGGGCGAGCGCCTCGATAAGAGCCGCCTGGTTCTTCTCCATCGACATCCGCCCCATGGTGGCAAGGACGATGTCGTGCTCGTTCTTCAGCGTGGTGAAGGCCTCGGGGGCGGGTGCCTGTGCCCCGCGGCGGACCCGCTCGACGTTCAGGAGGTTGCGGGCCGAGAGCTGGTGCTGGGTGAGGTCGATACCCAGGCCGGCCAGCCCGCTGCGGTTGTGGCGGGCCAGTCCCGGGCTGACGGCGACGACGGCGTCGACAGCGCTGTAGAGGGTGAAGACGCGCTTGAGGCCCGGGTACTTGTCCCGGTACTCGTTGTCCATCTGGTTGTGCTGGTAGCAGGAGGTGCGCGATCCGCGGCGACCCCAGGCAGCGATGAGCGAGACCCAGGTCTCGGCGTAGCCGTCGTACTCGATGGCGGCGTCGGGCACGAAGTCGCCCAGGATGCGGCGCGTCTCGCGCTCGTAGTAGGCCCAGTAGCAGTCCCAGAAGCTCTGCGAGGTGAAGGCCTCGGGGTGCCGGGCGAAGTCGTTGACGCAGGCCCGTTCGTGGATCCGCCAAGGAGCGGCCCCGGGCTTGCAGATGACATGGACGTGGCGGGGCAGGCGTCGGAAGATCTCCTGACGGTCCTCGTTGTTGCGCAGGACGGAGGGCTCGACAATGAGGTTGACCGAGTAGAGGTCCGGATCGAGCGCCTCCAGGAGAGCCAGGAGGGCGGAGGCGATCCCGTTGGGGATCATGGAGGCGTGGAACAGGAGGGTACGGCGTCTGCGGGAACCGTCGCCAGACGCGGGCTCGAGGGCGTGGTCCCTGATGATCGCCTGCCGTCCGTGGTCGAGGTCGTCGTCGAAGAAGGCTCGGGCCAGGCGTGACGAGGCCTGTCCGTCCTCGTAGGGGCAGTACCGGTCGAGGGCCTTCTGGGGCGCGACCCCCTCTCCGGCCAGGGCACGCCCGATGGCTGAGGCCAGCTCAGCGCGGTCATAGCAGGCCAGCCCGGGGACCTCCCCAGGATCAAGGTACAGGCCCCGTTCGGCCCGGTACTCCTCGATGTCGTGCATGTAGAGCACGATGGGGCGCTTCTGGGGCAGGAAGTCGAAGAGGATCGAGGAGTAGTCGGTCACCAGGACGTCGACGGCGGCCAGCAGCTCATTGGTGTCGATGTCCTTGGGGACGACGCTCACCGGCAGATCGACGCCGGCCAGCAGCTTCTCGGACAGACGGTGGGCGCGGTAGACCACGAGCACGTCGTCACGGGAGGCCATGGCGGTCAGGTCGGCGACCAGGGCCTCGCGGTCCAGCTCTCGCTTGCTGACCCCGCCGCGCCAGGTGGGGGCGAACAGGACCAGACGGCGCTCATCGTCCTCAGCAAGTCCCAGGCGACCTCGCAGCGCCGTGCGCTCCTGGGCGCTCATCGTCAGCGAGGTGTCCAGTCGGGGGGAGCCGGCGACGATGGTGCGGCCCCGGTAGACGTCGAGCAGATCATGGTCCTCCACCAGCGCCCATCGGGTGAGCTCATTGGGCGCCATGAGCGTGGTGCTCAGCTGGAAGTTGCGCTGCAGGTTCTCGTAGTCGAGCAGACCTCCCCGCATGGACCGTCCCAGGGTCTTGAAGGGGGTGCCGTGCCAGGTGTTGAGGTAGCGCTGCTCGCGGCGGCGCACGAAGTAGGGGGCGAAGGAGACGTTGTTGACGAGGTACCCGGCGGTGGCGAGGTACTGCATGTACTCGGTGCTGTGCAGGGGGACGAAGACGACGTTGCGACGCCCCAGCAGATCCGCGGGGATGGCGCCCAGGTCATTGACGGCCCACACGTGCAACAGGTGGAAGTACTCCGGCCGGTCCACCATCCAGCGGAAGATGGCCAGGGGATGGCAGCCGATCGAGGCGCCGTGGTTGGACTCCCACAGCACCAGGTGGGGGCTGACGGGAAGGACCTCCAGGGCCTCGGCGTAGCGGATGTTGCGGGCGGCTGTCGCGGTGCGCCCATAGGCCCGTGGGTCCAGCCCGTCCTTGCAGCCGAACTCCTCGGCCTGCTCGAGGATCTCGCAGGCGAGCTCCACCTGCCCGGCGTCCTGGGCCAGCTGGGCCAGGACCAGGCGGTGATTCCGGTCCCCCTTGAGAACCAGCGGGAGGACATGCCGGATGGACTGAGCGGCCTGACCCGCTGCGGCGGACGGGATCGCCTTACCGGCACCGGGATCATCCGTAGAGTTGTGGGAGCTGAGAGCCTCGTGAAGGCCGAGCATGACGTCGCCGATGGTGGACTCGACCAGGTCCTCCGGCCGCTGCCGAGGCGGAGGTGTGCTCTTCGCGCGGACCAGGTCGAGGAAGCCCGTGCTGGCCAGCTGCTTGGACACCGATGCCAGCCCGCGCGGGGCCGGTCCCAGGTAGGCCCAGAAGGAGGCCAGCGCCTCGTCGTGGCGTCCCAGCCTTGCCAGGCAGACCCCACGGCGATAGTTCCACCAGCTGCGTGCGGGCTTCTTGAGCGTCCGCAAGGCCTCCTGGTACGAGCGCTCCGCGGTGGCGAGGTCGCCAACACGTTCCGAGGCGAGTCCCAGCTTGTAAAGAGTGTTCCCGTTGCCGGTGTCCAGTGAGGCGGCCAGGGCGTACTGTCCTTGTGCCCGCTCGTGCTCGCGCAGACGATCCAGGCAGTAGGCCAGCTCGTAGGCCCGCTCCACCCTCGTCATCCCCTCGCCCGGGTAGATCTCGAAGAGCTCGGCCGCCAGCCTCCAGTCTCCCCGGGAGCACGCGAACTGGGCCGGTCCCTTGCTGCAGGCCTTTCCTCCGGCGGCCTTGCAGGCGGCGGCGAAGCTGGTGGCGGCGGAGGCCCGATCACCCTCACGGTGGGCGATGACCCCCTGCTCGAAGAGCTCCTGCGCGCTGAGCTCATCAATGTCGGCCAGGGCGTCCAGGGTGCACCTGGCCGGCCCGTTGAGCCCCAGGTGAAGCTGAGCCTGAAGGAGCTTGCGCAGCCAGGCGGCGTCGTTCTCGTGCTCCGGCAGTCCGGAGAGCAGAACCTCCAGGCGCTGCCACTGCGGGGTGCTCGCGGGCAGGCAGGCGAGCAGATTCTCCGAGTAGCGCCGGTCCCGCACCCCCGAGGAGAGGGCCCGCGAGAAGAAGACGGAGGCCCCCTCCGGATCGTCCTGACGCTTGAGGAGGCAGCCGGCACGGTAGAAGGCCTCTCCGCAGGAGGGGTCGCGGTCGGCCACCTCGGTGTAGGTCCTCAAGGCCGCCTCGAACCGTTCCTGACGCTCAGCGATGACTCCCAACCGCAGCCGGCTGGCCGTGTCGTGGCCGCTCTCAGAGAGTTTTTCATACAGACGCTTTGCCTCAGCCAGGTTACCGTCCTCGTACTCCCTGGCGGCGGCATAGCGCACCAGCCGGGTGGTGGCCGGCAGCTGCAGGCGGCCGGAAACGGCACGCCCCATTTTTCTGAGAACAGCATCCTTACTCATGATGGTCGCCCTTATTTCAGTATGAACATTACGCGTATTTAATCCTGCGCCTGTTGACGCAGCATGCAGCGAGCCTCGATCCAGGTCTCCGCCCACCCCTCGATACAGCCCGCACAGCGAGCCGCCACTCAACGCACCACTCAGCCCAGGCGCATATCACTCTTGATCCGAGTCGTTGATACCTCGGGAGTCCGCGGGAGGTAGACGACCTCACACAGCCCCTTGAGCTGGTCGTCGAACTCGCCGTTCCAGTCGTCCCCCATGACGAAGACATCAATACCGTATTTGGCGATGTCCTCGGTCTTCTGCCCCCAGGTCAGCTCGGGCACCACGAGATCGACATACCGGATGGCTTCGAGCATCACCTTGCGCTCCTCGTAGGAGAAGTAGGCCTGCTTGCCCTTTCCGGCATTGAACTCGTCACTGGACAGGGCCACCATCAGGAAGTCCCCCAGCGCTCGCGCACGCTTCAGCAACGCAATATGACCATAGTGGAGCAGGTCATATGTGCCATAGGTAATCACGCGCTTCATGGGGTCACTTCCTGTTTGGACGTTCGAGGTTCGTCCTCAACAACACTCCGGACAAACCACCGTGAGTATTCCCCACCCCGAGAACCAAAATCGAAGATGTCATAGAATCGATGCGATACCGATATTCCGCCGAAATACCCGACGTTCGCCGTCGAATATCACAGAGAGTTCCGCCTCACCTTTCCCTCACTCTCACACTCTCGTCACAATTTTTCTTTCCAGTTCTTTTGAGAGGCGATGTTCATCCGTCCTTCCGGTCGCTTATCAGCTCAGGAAACGAGCGATCCATCCCCGGATCCACGTGAGGTTGTCCAGGATCGGCACGGGTTCCACCTCCAGTAGGGAGTAGCGCCCCTCAGCGACGTCGATGTCGCCGAGGAGCCGCTGCAGGTGGGATGCGAGCTCATCGTGGTCGGCGGCGACCGGCAGCCCCGAGTCCAGGGGCCAGTCACCGTACAGGCCCCTTTCGACATCTCGGTAGGAGGCCAGGTCGGGTGCGTAGACCACTGCCGGTTTCCCGGTCAGAGCGAAGTCGAAGAAGATGCTCGAGTAGTCCGAGACCAGGATGTCGGCCGCCAGCATGAGTTCCTCGACACTCGGGTACCCACTGACATCGATCATCCCTGGGACACATCCGGCCCGGTTCATGTGGTGGCTGCGCATGAGGACCACCGCATCGAGGAGCTCAGCCAGACGCGGCCCGTCCAGTGCCCCCACAGGTCCCGGCCCGTGCGCGGCGGCGCAGCCGGCTGCACCCGTCGAGGGCCGCAGGCTCTCGCGCCAGGTCGGGGCGTAGAGAATAACGGGCTGTCCCGGAGCGATACCGAGCTCGTGGCGCACCCGTCGCCGTACTTCAGCGCCTCCGAGCAGCCTCACGTTGCGGGGGTACTCCCCCACCCGAACCGGCCCGCGGTATCCCAGTGCCTGTTGAAGGCGCCGACCGGCCTGCGGGCTCTGGGCCAGCAGCAGGTCCCACTGGGGAACCTGGCGGTCCATGAGTCGCCGGTATCTCAGGGTGACGGCTCTCGGCGCGTCGTGCAACAGCTTCTTGATCGGAGTGCCGTGCCAGGTCTGGAGCAGGTACTGGCCCTCACGCTTGGAGAACCAGGAGGGGAGGTGGTCGTTGGTGACGATGACACGTGAGGTGCGCAGCGCCTCCACCCACTGCGGGGATCCGACGACGACGGGGCGCGCGCCCGCCGGCACGCGAACCGTCCCGTCGACAACCGACCACCACAGGGGCGCTTCCACGCCGTGGGCCGCCAGGTCCTCGCAGATAGCGGCCGGGTTGTCTCCCGCGCTGCGTCCACCGAAGGACTCCAGGAACACTCCCGGTCTCAGGAGGCCCGCCTCGCGCTCGATGAGGAGCCGGTGGCCCCGTCGTGAGCGCTCGCCAGGAGTCAGCGGAGGGATGACAGCGACGGCCACGGAGCCGTCCGTGCGGGTGAGGATCCGCGCGCGGCGCGCCGGGCGCCCGGCATCCGCCCCGGTGATGTCGCTATCGGGTTCCGCCGCGCAGCTAGTGGGCGCCGCGGCGATGGGAACCTCGGTGGCCGGACCGTCGATCCCTTCTCCGGCCAGGCAGGCTCCCTTGATCCTGTTGCCGGGCTCGTCCTGCGATACGGTGCTCCAGCTCAGCGGGTAGGTCGCCAGCTCGACGTCGGGATCAGCCAAATCGATGTGCGCCGACCAGCCGCCACCAGGGGCCAGGACGGCCGGCACCGTCATCGCCCGAGCCTCGGCGGCCCTGCCGCCCAGGACGATATCCAGCCCATCCGGGGCCGGCGCCACCGTTCCACTCAGCACCAGCGTTGCGTCAGTGTCCAGACGCGCGCAGAGGAGCACGACGTCGATCTCCCCGCCGGGCCGCGCCTCGCTCCCCCGGATCCCGCTCGGCGCCGGGGCGACCTGGAGCAGCCCCCGCTGACCGCGCGCCTCCAGATGCTGCCCGGACTCCGGCGGCGCCGGGCGCCTCCTGCTGGAGCCGGCCGGTTGCGGCATCCATGCCCGCACCTCTCGCCCGGCAACGCGGGTCACCACCCGGAACCAGGAGGGGCGGCCCGCTTCGACCTGCAGACGCACCACGATCCCCGAGGTGAGGTAGGAGCGCCACGGGTCGCCGGCCTCCAGGTCGGCTCGGGGGGCCTCACAGCGATCAGCCTGGGCGCGGCCTCGAACTCGTCCGGTCTCATCGACCACCTCGACGGTCGGGCGGTCGATCAGGCCTGGGTCGAGCCCCCAGACCCAGGCGCAGCCGCGTATCTCCAGGGTCCTGGGGCCCAGCCAGCGCACCGCGTCGACACCGACGTGCAGTCTTAAGTCGACGTCCCGGATCTCGGTGAGTCGGCGGGGCACCGGGGCCCCTTCCAGGAGAGCAGGCTCGGGGCGCACGGTGCCCGCCTCGATGGTCAGGGGAAGGTGGCCCAGGTCCTCGCAGCGTCTGCCGATCAGCTCCTCGAGCTCCACGGCGCCGGCCGGCTCGTCCTGGATGAGGAGCCACAGCACGAGTCGGTCGAGCAGCCCGACCACCTCCCACACGAGGTCGTCGGCGTCGGCGAGCGCCCTTCTCGCAATGCGGCGCAGCCTGCCGGAGAAGTCGGGCCCCTCCCGGTGAGCGGCCTCGGCCAGACGAACCAGGTCCCGACTCAGGCGTCCGGCGACCAGATGCCGACGCACCGCCTCCGGGGCGTCGGCGGCCAGCTGCGCCAAAGCGTCCACCTCCGCCAGGAGGCCGACGGGATCCGTGTCCGCACTGAGGCCACGGGCCGCAGAGCCTGCGCGCCAGGTGTAGACCTCCTCATCCAGGACGTCCATCCGGGTCGCGGCCAGAA
>ERZ772978.755-NODE-755-length-11807-cov-2.88325_pt1 | contig 11807 bp, 23 predicted proteins | sample MGYA00511675_ERZ772978 | MGnify/ENA primary metagenome ERZ772978 (study PRJEB29015, sample SAMEA2738092) | human oral metagenome | biome: human oral; feature: human-associated habitat; material: saliva | place: China | collected 2156 ... | reverse complement strand
CTTGTATATTATAGGCAGATATACTTCGCCTTCTTTTTTTTCTTCCTGCCCCACCATAAAAGATGCCTGTTGATTAGACACTCCACAGCGCTCAAGCATGAGCCGGCATAGGGTAACCGAGTTCGCGCAATAGTTGTTGAACCCTTTTTTCGTCGGATAGCATTTTGCTATGTGTCGCCCTATAGAATGATCAGTTCGGGAAGCGAACAGATAGCATTCTCCTTGATGGAAGGCAATGTTAATACAATCACCAGGCGACAACGATAGGATACGGGCGATTCTTGCAGTGATGGAAATGCGCCCATTACGCGAGAATGTTATATCCGGCCGCCGTGTTTGCTCCAATAATTTAAGCATGATGTGAACGTCGTATTGTGTGTTAGATCTCTTTTGTGAAGCATACGCTAAACTGATACTCTCGCCTTGATGTGTGGGTGGGGATTGTAGCCCTCGAGCGTAATGTCCTCGTAGCGAAAGTCGTACAAACTGCGTACTTCGGGGTTGAGTCGCAACGTGGGGCGAAAACGCGGTGTGCGGTGGCGTTGTAAGTTTGCTTGCTCGATGTGGTCGACGTAAAGATGCGCGTCGCCGAGTGATATAATGAGATCGCCGACTTCGAGGTCGCAAACCTGCGCCACCATGTGCGTGAGGAGCGCGTAGGATGCTATATTGAAAGGCAAGCCGAGGAACACGTCGGCACTTCGCTGGTAGAGATGCAACGAGAGACGACCTTCGCACACGTAGAACTGAAAGAGAAGGTGGCACGGCGGGAGCGCCATACGGTCGAGCGCTTCGACGTTCCACGCGCTGACTACGAGTCGGCGGCTGTTGGGGTTTGTCTTGATTTCGCGCACAACGCGGTCGAGTTGGTCAATGTGTCCGTTGTTTGCGGTCGCCCACTTGCGCCACTGATAGCCGTAAATTTCGCCGAGGTCGCCATTTTTGTCCGCCCACTCGTCCCAAATGTGCACGCCGTGCTCGTTTAGATAGTTGATGTTCGTGTCTCCGCGAATGAACCACAACAATTCGTAGACAATGCTTTTGAAGTGCAGTTTCTTCGTGGTGAGCAATGGGAATCCGTTTGCGAGGTTAAATCGCATTTGATAGCCGAACACGGAGCGCGTTCCTGTGCCCGTTCGGTCGTCTTTGTGCACGCCGTTCTTGACGATGTGGTCGAGTAGGTCGATATATTGTTTCATGTAATCGGGATGTAACTGTGAGAGTCCCCGCGAACACGAATTAGCCGCATTCGCGGGGCGTTTCTATGTAACTACGTTGTAACTACTATGTGATATACTATTTTGCTACCACGGTCTTGGATGGCTATTCTTACAACCTTTTTTTCTAATGGGTTTTCGAGTCCTTCAAGATCTGAACTATCGAATTGGGGAACTCCCCGTATATAAAAACACTTTGAAGTTCTTGTATTCTCGTCGTGTATGTAAATCACGTATACACCTCTCTCGCGACGACTATCGATCCATTCAATCGCGTTTAGGATTGTCATATTTTCGGGAATATCTGTAACCTCGTACACTGCATTCCCTTTTTTTGAAGTCTCTACAACTTTCATGCGTTTATCTTTTATCGCCGTCCCCGATAATCACGCCGCGGGCTTGGCGGTCGGCGAGTTTGTCGAGATTGCGGCGCATAACCTCTTCGAGACTAACGCCGAGGCGGCGTGCCATCATTGCAACGAACCAAAGCGCGTCTCCGAGTTCGTCCACGATGTTGTCCCTGAATTGGAAACAGTTCCCGCAGACAAAGAAAATCTCGTTGTTGTTGATTTCGATTTCGCCGCGGCGCACGGCCTTTGCGATCTTGTCCGCCACTTCGCCCGCCTCAGCCACAAGGCCAAAGGAGAGATACGTGATATTTTCAGCCGCGTGGCCGGCAATAGTGCGATGGGCTTGTTGTTCGTATTCTGTTGCTGTCATTATTGAAGAGCTTGAATTGTTAGAATGTATTTGTATGGACGGCCAAAGCCGTATATTTCATTGAGCAGCGAGTCCTTTATTTGGAATCCTGCCACATCTTCGTCGAAATAAACAACGCCTTGGAGGAATTCCTTTAAGTCGTCATCGAAGTATTTAACCTCGTCGCCGGTGTAGATCTCTTCGCCGTCCACCGTTTTCACGCCGATGTATTGCGCCACCGAATCGGGGTGCACCTCAATGCAGCGCGGTGTGCCGTCGGCGTGGCGGGTGTCGGGTTGAACGATGTAGGAGGCGGTGGCGTACTGCAACACACCGCCGTAAACGATGGAGCCGTCTGCAATGGAGCGGCCGCGGAATTTGATTACTTGCATAGAGTGATTATTTTGCAATGTTGAAAGGAAGAAACCACGTGCGCAAACGCTGCCAGAAGTTCGCGGGCTTCTGCGCCGCCGTGTCTTCCCAAGTGAGGGAAAGGTGCGCATCGGGTTCGGTGTCTCGGAGTTGGGAGGCGAGACGTAGCCGCACACCGCTCGTAACAATTTCGACAAGGTGTTCATCGCTGCCAAATACGGCATATTGCACGCCGTCTTCGGGCGAATAGGTGAAGAGCGCCACGGCGCGCTCGGCGCTTTGTGCTCGTTTCCACTTGCGGGCGAGATCGTGCAAGCGGTCGGTGGTGAGGTGCTACGCCTTTTTCGGTGGCGTCTGCACCGGTTTCGGGGTTTTCTTTTTGTGTGTCATGCTTTTTGTTGGAGATTATTGCGCTGAAAATCGCGCATTGCCTGTTTATTCCGCCGTCAGCGGCGTTTGTTGTTCGCTTTGATAACTTATTCGCGGGCGCTTGAAAAAACGCCGTGCGCGTCAAATTCACGAGGATGCGCCGCGAGATACGCACGGGCGGCGTCTTCATCGCCGGCAAAACGCTCGGCGGCCAACTTCGCCAGGAGCGATTTATAGGTGCCGTAGTCCACGGCGTGCAGCTTTCGCTGCTCTTCCTCCCGCCGTTGCTGTTCTTCGCGTTGTCGTTCGTATCGGTCAAGCTCCCGGCGGCGGTCTTCGAGGAATTGGCGTATCCTTGCCGTGATGTTCTCGCCGCGCACGCTGTTGTATCCCACAATTCCGTAGATGCCGGCGGCAAGGCGCGAGAAGAAGAGCATGACCTCGGCGAGGTTCAGCGAGGAGTAAGCTGAATAAATCACGAGTGCGAGGTTTTGAATATCGTCCGTGCTAAGTTGGTCGGCCGTCGAAAGCGTCTTTACATACTCGTGAAGCTGTTTGCAGAGCCACGCCACGACAAACTCGTCGCCACATTCGCGGCCTACACGCTTCAATGTCGGTGCGTTTCCCATATAGCATTCCAACGGCCGCGCTGCGAACAGCGTCTGAACGTAGGAGGGGTAATTTTCCGTGATGTATTCGCGCGCTTTAGCCCTTGCCGTAGGTAAGGCGGGTGAGCACGTCGTCGAAATACTCGCCGCGTTCCCGTTGCCGCGCTCTATTATCGTCGACAGATTTTGCGGTTGTGCCATGGTGTGTGAGTTGAGTTGTGGACTGCTGCGGTCGGTTGTCATACGTTCCCTCTAAGATGCGGGGGAAATTGTTAGGGCGGAAGAGCCATTCAAAGTCTGCGACGAAACCGCGGGAGCCGCCGCCGTTGAGAAAATCGGACGCCGCCGCTTTCTTCACCACCGCGGCGAGGGCTTCTTTGCCGTATTCGCGAAGACGGGCGAGCAGGAAAGTCGTGCGCTTGCTTTTAGGCGGAATGGCGCGGACTTGTGGAATCTGTGCACCCTGCGCCGCCATGGTCTTGTTGAAGAAGTCGGCAAACGCTTTCAAGTCGAGAGCCTCAGCCGGCACGGACTCTTTTCGCGTTTCGTCCGAAAATCTTTCCTCCTCTTCGGGCGGCGCGCCGTCGGAAGACGGACGTACTTCTTCTACGTAAGGAGAAGAAGTATATTCTACTCTACTTTCCTTTACTTTACTTTGTGGGGTTATTTCTGCAGAAACGGGGGTTTTTACCGTAGAAACCCAGGTTTCTGCTGCAAAAACCCTATTTTCGGGTGTATTAACCCCGATTTCGGGTGCAGATACTTCGGGGGCTGTCCGATTGTCCGCGACTAATCGGATACGCTTGTCGATGTCCTCTACCTTCTTGCGCTTGGCCTCTAGCCATCGGGCTTGTATGCTTGCCGACGTCAGGATCTGGAACGAGTTAAGAACCCTCCCATCGAAGAGAGAACGCCTAACCAACCCCTTGATGATCTCTGAAATCCTCGATGAAACGCCGAAGGCACCTATACGCTTTGCGAATAATAGACACTCATCGGAACCCCATGGGATTGCGTACCCTTGCGAGTAGATGAACTCGAGAAGTTTGAAATACACGGCGTACGCTTCAAGACCAAATTCGGCTTCGACAAGTGCGAGCGCGGTATCTTGATCTGTGTGCGTGTCGTGTGGGAAATAGTCCAGCCCCAATTTGGTAGGGCGTGCCATGGTTATGTGATCATTGTGCGGTTTTGTTTTGTTTGCCCGTCTTCACGAGTTGCGCGAAGGCTTCGCGATTTCTTCGAAACGTTGAGACAACCTCTTTGCTTCGCCCGTCTAAATTCATCAGACGAAGGAAGCCTTCGAAATCGCCGCAGACTTCTTCGTATATGTAAGACTTGACGAGTTGCTTAAACTCTAAGAGGTCTCTCACCACTTCATATCTGTATCCGTATAGCTCCACCAGCAGCTGCCATTCCTTCTGCGAGGGACTTTGTCGACCCTACGGGGTCTTCATCTCGATGCAAAGCGCGTGGTGCTTGTCGGAGGGGAGAAAAAGAATGAGATCCGAAACTCCTGCGACCACGCCCTCCGCTTTCAGACGCGCCCCCGTTACGGGGTCTCTTCGTCCGCCGTTCGGGACGGCGAAGAGGAGCGCGCTGAGTTCCGGATATTGGTAGCGAAACCAACGGACGCAAGTGCATTGCAATCTGTGTTCAGCGTCTTGCATCAAGCGTCGGGCGTTTCTTCGTTCGTGTCTTTGATGAATTCGACGATCGGCGTCTCGACGACGGACATCAGCACCGGGGCGTTCATCGACGAAGCGAACTCTGCGAAGAATAATGCCGTCGCGTCGATTAGCTTTTCGGCGGCTACGAGCGCGGCCGCCTTCTTGTCGAATTCGAAGCCCTTGCGTTCGTCTATCGTGGTGATCGTGTAGCCGATTTTGTAGAACTTCGGTTCGATAGCGTCGGCCGCGCCGACAATTAGCTCGTCGAACTTTCGGCCGACCACGTCTGTCACTTTCGCCAGTGCGTTGCTGTGCTCGTATTCGGCCATCACCAGCTCTTCGGCGCGTTTGCAACTATCGGCCTGCACGAGATAGGAAAAGCGTTTCTCCGCTGTTTTCCCACTTTCTTCGGCCATTTCGACGCGGGTCTTACATTCGTAGTATTTCATTGTCGTTGTTGTTAGGTTCTGGAATTTCGATATTGAGATATTGTTCGGCGTAGCGACGCAGGCGGTCGACATAGGTTTCGAATTCGAGGGTGGTCATCTCCGCCGTCGAACCGGGGAGCGTTACGGTTTCGCCCGTCTTTCGGTTGATGAAGCTCTCGCCCGCCACGTGCTGCTTGAAGAAGTGATGCACTTGCCCGCAGTCGGTGAACTCCCACCCCGCCTGCTGCAAGCCCGTTAAGAGCATCGGGTAAACGACCGCCCAGAGGTAGGCGTTTTGCGGCGTTGTCCGTCGGCGTTTCCTCCGTCGGATCAGCAAAACGTATTCGCCGGGAGGCGTGGTTTCGAGGTGGTAGCGCAGCGGGGCGAGCAAACGCTCATCGACTCGGGTGGCATCGGTTATGAAGAGGAACTGGCGGAACATGGGTTGCGGGTTTTCGTTGAAAAAGCGGGAGTTTTTTCTCGTTTGGCGGAGAGTTTTCGCGCAAGATTGCGGAGTATTCGCGCGCGGTTGAGATCGGATCGTGCCGGTGAATGCGCTTCGTAGAACACAGAAGCCTCCCGCAGGTAGTGAATCAGCGCATCAAGCACCGAGGGCGCAATGTCGTAGCGCAGCCTCCCCGCTGTCGGTTCGGCCAAAGCCGAAAGAATTGCCGTGTGTTTCATTCCGTGGAGTTGTTAGAATGGGAGATCGTCGGAATCTGCGGCGGGTTGCGGTGCCGGCGCCGCGGGCGGTGGCGTTTGTCGCTGTGCGGACGGGAGCGGCGGCGCAGGCGAGCTCGGTGCCTGCGGAGGAGCGGCGACAAGCTCAATGCCGAAGGCGCGGATTTTGACGTATCGGCGGGCTTGGCCTCCGTCGGGCGGGGTGAAGCTCCCGCCTTTGGGATGGCACGACACTTTGACACGAGAGCCGGGGGCGATGTTCGCAAGCTGGTCGAGCGATTTGCCGCTGAAAATGACGGGAACGAGATTTTCGTAGCGTTCGCCGGTCATCTTGTTGTATTCCGAACAATCGATCACCACTTCGCAAAACCGATACTCGCGGGGTTGTCCGTCGGCGCCGTTGAAATTGCGGGTCTCGATCGGGTCGATTTCGTAGAGTGTTCCTAATAGATCCATCTTGTATTGCTGTTAGTCTTCTGCGAAAATCTTTTTGTCGGTGATCTGTGCACGGTGTGCTTCGAGAAAGGCGATGAACTCCGAAAGTTCAAGCTCAAGTCGGCGCGCGTCTTCGATCGGGTCGAAATTGTAGACGTCTGTGTAGCGTTCGAGCGTGGAGTAGCATTCGGGGGCGTGCTCGTCGTTGCGTTTAGTGGGCACGGCAAGAATCACGTCGTAAGTGAATCGGGTGAGCGGTACGCCCATTTTTGCCGCGAGATAAGGGTAAACGATGTGCTGCCAATTGTGCCGAAACTTCCCGACGGTGAATTTCCCTGTTACCTTCAAATCTGAGATACCCGTTGGGGTGATGTAGTCGGCGAAGCCATAGAGAAGAACGTCGCCCTCGGGGAGAGATACCACCCCTTCGAGAAACTGCTGCGGTGTGCTCTCGGTCGAACGATAGGGAGCGGCGATGCGACGGCAAAAATCTGCGGGAAAGCGATAGGTTATGCCCGAGGTGTTCTTCATTCGGGCATCGAGGAAGAGAACGGTGCCGGCGGAGGTTTCCACCTCTACACGCTCGACGTTGACGCGTTCGGAGGGGGTGCCGGTCACGATGCTGTCGATGATCTCATTGAAACACGTGCCGCGATCGGCGGCAGTGGTGTCTTCGAGCGGCTTGCGATTGATCTTGTCGAGCAATTCTTCGAGGCATTTCTGCTCGAACTCCTCGGCCGTGTGCTTCGGGTCTTCGCTAAATCCATAGTAGGTCTCCCAGAGTTCGTAGGCGTTTCGGTAGCGGCGGAACGCATCGAGGAGCGTGGGATATATTTTGTACTTGATCATAGTGGGCTGATTTTGGGGAAACGGGGGCGGCCTTTCGTCGGACGATCAGCCGTCCCCTCCCATCAAAAACGCAATGTCTGCTTATGCGGTTGCGTCGGTGTAGGTCTTGCTCTCCTTGTCGTAGTTGAGTTTCAATTCTCGCACTTTCGCACGGAACAATTCCTTGGCTTTGAAAAACAGTGACCCGCCGTGCTTCTTGTAGTTGTCGATGCGGCCTACAAAATCGTTGGCCGAAGCTGCGTCGGTGAGCAGCGCCACGTCTTCTTTCAGCGCGAAGAGGGCTTCGGAGTATTCCTTTGCTTTCTCCACGTCGGCCTTGCGACGGTTGAGAAACGCGCTGATGATATTACGTTCGACGAAGTCGTTTTCGGCAATCACTTTGCCCGCGGCGTTGAGCACAACGGGGAGATTCATCTTCGAGGGTAGGTTGCACGTGTTCTTCCCGTCGTTGCGTGACGTGGGGTCGAACGTCACGGTGCGAACCGGGATGCCGTGCTCACTGCGCATCTCGACAAAACCCATAAGGTCGAGGTCGGTCACGATGTCGTTGTAATTCTTTTCGCGCAGGGCGGGGATGTAGATGGTGTCTTCGCCTTCCTTTCGGGTGTCTTGGTGGGCTACGAAAACCAAATGCTTGCCCAGACCGGCAAGTGCCGCCGTGAACCATTTGAATTCCCCGTTGATTCGTCCCCATTGCTGAATGCGGGGTTGCTGTGTTCCGCAAACGTGGCGAATGATGAAGTCCATCATTTTCCCGACGGTGTCCACTACGATAGAACGATAGGGGGCGAGTTCGGCGGGCGATTGGAGCAGCGTTTTCACGTCGTTCCAATCGGAGACTTGCACCGTGTCCGTTTGGTGCGCGCTGTTGACGCGTTGCACGCCGCCGTCGAAGTCGAGCAGCAGAGGAGCGGGAGCGGAGAGCGCGAGGGTGGTTTTGCCCGTGCCGGCCTTGCCGTAAAGCAGGAGTTTGCAGGTGGCGGGGGCGGTGATTTCGGAGGGGTTTTTGATGAGTGACATAGCGTTTTTATTTTGAGTGTGTGATGGTTTTTAGTTTCTGGTGTCGCAGGGCTTCAAACTCTCGCATCACCTCTTCGGGGCTTTTGCGTTCGCGGAGCGCGATGCGGAATAATAGGGCGTTGAAGTCTGCGCGGTGGGCAAGCAGGGCGGAAAATTCGCCGTCGGTCATCGGAATAGGTCGTATCTGGGTTGTGGGCAACAGCGATCGGAGTAGTCGTTCACCTGATCGGCGCGAATCTGCCGGTCGTATTCTTCCGAGGCTTCGCGCTCGACCAGCGCTTGTTTGGCGCGTTTGTGCATCCCGGTCAAAAGACAATACAGATTGTGCGCTTCATTTCCGCCCGCGAGGAGCGTCCCTTCTTCGATGGCTTCGTCTTCGTCGTCCGTTTCGCCCAGGAGCTGGAACCGTTCGCTGTCGAGTTCCTCGGGACTTGTGTGCAGAACGTCGAAAATGTCGTCTTCGAGCATCTCGATGATGTCGGCAAGTTCGTTGGAGGTGCCGTCGTGGATGCGATTCTTTACGAGGCAATCGTTTTCATATTCGAAATACATAGTGGTGCGGGGTGATTAGAGTTCGTATTCGTGAAGAGCGCCCGGGGCGATGGGCAACAGCTCGACGTGGGTGCGGGCGAACGCGGCGCGTGCGTCTCGGAGTATCTTGCGGAGCATCTCTGTGCCCTCGGGGGACTTCTCAACTCGGAAGTAGAGTTGTGCCGTTCCGTTGGCTTTCCGAATGTGAGAACGGATGAACCAGACGTGCGGGTTGCGGGAGAATTTGAAGATGAAGTCCTTTCGTTCCCCGAAACGCGGTGCCGGGTTCAGAACCAGAGCGTGGGTGAGATACCTCCCTTTGGTTTCTACTAGTGGGTAAATCATACGATGCTTCTTAGTTCTCGCGTTTCTTTCTCGGCGTGTTGGGCGAAAAGCTGCTGCGCCTTGGCGGTGTCGGTGACGATCTTTCGGCCAATCTGCCGAACGGCGGGGGCGAGAAATGTATTTTTGTATTTGAGAGCCGTTACGATGGAGCACCCGAACAAATTTGCGATACCTCGTAGCCCGAAGACCTTCTCCGAGGATTCGGCGGTCTTGCGCTGTTCGTGCTGTTCGAGGGCTTCATTCACGGCGTTCTTGACGAGCGCTTGCAGATCAGCGGCTGAAATGATGATCGCTTGTTCCATTGTTGCGTGTGTTAGGGGACTTGTTTGTCGAACGACTCGTCGGGGCGGGCGATGGTTACCCAGCGGTTGACGCCGTCTGTTTGGTAAACGAGGCGCTCGTTTTGGTAGCGAGTCATAAATGTAATCGCGGCGCGAGTGCTTTCCACTGCGCGAATGTCGGGGAGAATGAATCTCACTTTTTCGCCCGTCTTGATGTCGCGTATCATCTGGCGGCTGACCTTTTCCACTCGTCGCAATTCGGTCGGTTGACGGAGATAGGCCGTGATGCGGGCTCTTTCTTCTTTTCCTTTCATACGTTGAAATTATTGTGACCACGGGCGGAGTCGAACCGCCGAGGGGAGGAATCTATTACGCAGATGAGGACATAACCTCCTTCCCCTTTCCGTGTGAAGATGCGCCGCTGCGCACCCTCCGTGGCCGTGTGGCTGCGCCTGCTCTCACGAGTGGGCAACAGCCGGAAGTAATAATGGATAACAAAACCTGTGGCACGTCGGGGAATCGAACCCCGCGACGAGGGAAAAATTCAGGATAAAAAACCTCGTCAAGAACCTTTCGTGCCGTGTCCGCGTGCGTTGTCACAACGTGGCGCGGGAAATCAATTATAATCTAATGAACAGTTGTTGTGGCGAGGCGGGGAGTCGAACCCCGCGGCGAAGGAACGTCCTTGCACTAAATTGATGATGCCCTCTTCCTTGGCTCGCCGTGTCCCCTTGCAACGTCGTCGCGACGTGGCGCGGGGTGTGATATATGGAAAACTCTTGAAGATGTCGGTGTGCGCACCGCCGAATGACCTCTCCCAACTCTTCACAACGTGAAGCATCGGCGGCGCGCTATGGCTTACAGCTTCGAGGGATTCACAAACGCGGGGATGTCCTTCCCTCTCTCTATCTGTTTGTCGATGTAGATCCGAAAGGCTTCCTCCACGTTCGCGTCGTCAAAAGCGCCGAGCAGCTCCCCGAGGAAGTCGATTTCTTTGTTCTCTTCCACGCTGTTGACGATGTCCTCAATCTCGAGCGTGGCGTTCAGTTGTATTGTATTCATGTCTTCTAATTGTTTTAGGTGTAGGGGTGGGTGCTGTCTGCGCTCATAACTTTTCAGCGTCTACGAAATCGGGGAGTTTGTTTCGGGTTTGTAATCTGAAGTATTCGCGTAAAGCAGCGTTTACGTTGTGGACGTCAAATCTCTCGAGAAGATTAAGGAGAGTGCGCTCTTCTTCGAAGTAGCCCACGTAACCCGTTACTCGTTTGTATTCATCTTCGAAGTATTTGCGCAAAGCGGCGTTTATGTTCTTGGTGTTAAACCTCACGAGAACCTCAAGGAGGACGTCCTCTTCTTCATAGCGGGCCACGCAGTCGAGTACATCTTCGATATCCACATGTGTGGTAATTTCGCATGTAGCCATAACGTCTTATTGTTTTAGGTGTAAAGGGGCGCGCCGCCCGAAGCAACAAGCTCTCATTTCTTACTCTTACCAATCCCAAGAGCGGCGCGCCGTGTGTGTTATTCGTCTTCGGTGTTCACGTGTTCTTTCATGTAGGCAAAAAAACGAGCCACAGAAGTGGGGAACATTTCGGCTAAAAGTGCCCGTTTCCCAATGAAAGCCCACAAGTAAATTCCGATAACTCCCGCTGCTTTCCATACAACCCAAGGAATCACGGGGCATTCAATTTCTAAGCCGACCAAAAAGGAGGCGAGAAGGAGAAGAGCCGTGTGCAGAGCAAAGAAGCCCCACTGGCCGAAGGTGTCGAGTAGCTGTTTCATTGCAAATGCTTGTAGGTCGGGAAACGTTCGATGATTGTCTTAAACTCTTCGGAGTCGCGGAAGTCGGGAATTGCGTCGATTGCTTTCCAAAGTAGTCTGCGTAGCTCCCGCTCTTCTGCCAAAATGCTCTGTGCGGTGGCAAACCTGATGTAATGCCGCAATAAGGTATGGGGCGAATCTGCCAACGTTAGAATGGGCACCGCCGGACTTTCGTCGTCTTGTGCGGTGATATCGTCCAACCTATAAAACAGAGCAACCGAATCTTTTACACGCCTCCTCTCTTCCCACGTGAGTTTATCCCAGCCGAGCCAAAGATTTGCGGGTTTCTCCTCAACTCCCGGAGGCTGAGGCAGATCATCGTCCGAGATGGGGGCCGCCCGGCATGCAAGTCTGTCAATGTCACAATGCCCATACCACTGCGCAACTACTGACGGAGGCTCGCTGGCGTCAATCATACTCATTCGGTCGAAGACAACTATAACAGACCAGTCGGACTTATTTGAGCGCCCACCAACGTCTA
>ERZ772978.748-NODE-748-length-11852-cov-18.5073_pt1 | contig 11852 bp, 9 predicted proteins | sample MGYA00511675_ERZ772978 | MGnify/ENA primary metagenome ERZ772978 (study PRJEB29015, sample SAMEA2738092) | human oral metagenome | biome: human oral; feature: human-associated habitat; material: saliva | place: China | collected 2156 ... | reverse complement strand
AGGAAAACGGTGCAGAGGTCATCCAGTACGAAGACACCTCCCTCATGTTCTCCGCTCTGAAGACCGGTCAGGTCAAGGCAGTCGCAGCGAACCTCTCCGTGGTTTCCGAGGCGCTGACCAACGACCCGAACTCCTTCAAGATCGCGTACCAGGATTCTGAGAACACCGAGCAGATTGCCGCAGCAGTTTCTTCCAACAACAAGGCGCTGCTGACCAAGGCAAACGCCACCATCGACAAGCTCAAGGCAAACGGCGAACTCGACAAGATGAAGGCCAAGTGGGTTGGTGCCACTTCCTCCACCTCCGCGAGCGCCTCGTCCTCCGCTTCCTAAGCGTCTAGCCGGCTAGCTTCTCCCCCAATTCACTAGCCTCTCCCCTAATTCATGAGTACCCTTATTACTTTTGGGTTGGGGGGGGGATTCCCCGGCCTTTACCCTTGTGAGCGTGTACAACGCTCTTGACCGAACAGCACACGGATAAGAAAGCGCATGTCCTCTAAACTCTCACCCCGCCAGAAGCAGAAGCTCTTCCGCTACGCACAGTACGCCCTTCTGGCAGTTATCGCCCTGGCAGCCATTCTTCTGGCTGACTGGAAGACCCTCAGCCAGCAGGTATTCAACCTGGACGTTGCGGCGCAGCAGTTTCCCGACGTCATTACCGTGGCGTTGAAGAACACCCTGCTGTACACCACCCTGGGCTTTATCGTGGGCCTCTCCGGCGGTCTGTTGCTGGCGCTCATGCGTATTTCCTCCATCGCCCCCTACCGTTGGATTGCGACCCTGTACGTGGAGCTTTTCCGCGGCATCCCGGCGCTGCTGGTCTTCTTTGCGTTCGGTTACGGTATTCCCCTGGCGTTCAAGATCCGCTTTGTGGATAACCTGATTCCGGTGACCCTGTCCCTGGGTATGGTTTCGGCAGCCTACATTAGCGAGGTTCTGCGTGCGGGCCTGCAGGCGATCCCGAAGGGCCAGATGGAGGCGGCACGCTCCCTGGGCATGTCCCACACTCGCGCGATGATTTCGATCATTATTCCTCAGGCGTTCCGCGTGGTTCTGCCGCCGCTGACCAACGAGGTTATCCTGCTGACCAAGGACTCCTCCCTCGTGTACCTGCTGGGCGTGACGGTTTCTCAGTACGAGCTGGCGAAGTTCGGTCGTGAGGGCCTGACCGCCGCTAACGCGGGTCTGACTCCCCTGGTGGTTGCGGGTCTGTGCTACCTGATTATCACTGTTCCGCTGGGCCAGCTCTCCGCATACTTTGAGCGCCGCACCCAGCTTGCGGGCCGCAAGTAAGCGCAACGACAGATACGGATTACGGAAGATACTATGACTGCTTCAACTTCATCCATGGCCGCCTCATCGGTGCGCATTTCTAACCTGCACAAGTCTTACGGCAAGGTTCAGGTTCTCAAGGGCATTGACATGCAGGTCAAGCCGGGCGAGGTCGTGTGCCTTATCGGTCCTTCAGGTTCCGGTAAGTCCACCCTGCTGCGTTGCGTGAACCTGCTGGAGGAGCCGAACGACGGCACCATCATGGTGGGCGATACCGAGGTCACCGACCCGGACGTAGACATTAACCGCGTGCGTACCCACATGGGTATGGTGTTCCAGCAGTTCAACCTGTTCGGCCACCTGAACATTCTGGATAATTGCACAATCGCTCAGATTAAGGTTCTGGGCCGTTCCAAGGCTGAGGCGGAGGCGGTTGCCCGCGAGCAGCTCGCCAAGGTTGGTCTGGAGGGCAAGGAAGACCGCTTCCCGGCTCAGCTGTCCGGTGGTCAGCAGCAGCGTGTGGCTATTGCGCGTGCGCTGTCCATGAACCCGGACCTGATGCTCTTCGATGAGCCGACCAGTGCGCTCGACCCGGAGATGGTCGGCGAGGTTCTGAGCATTATGCGCAACCTTGCTGACGAGGGCATGACCATGATCGTGGTGACTCACGAGATGGCGTTCGCCCGCGAGGTCGCCGATAAGGTCGTCTTCATGGCCGATGGTGTGGTCGTGGAGGAGGGCCCCGCCGATCAGGTGATTGGCAACCCCCAGCACGAACGTACTCAGGCTTTCTTGGCGCGCGTGCTCGATCCGACCCACGCCGTAGTAGACTAGTACTAGCTCTTGAAAAACGTAGCGGGCGGTGCTGTACGAAACATTCTGTTTCGCGCAGCACCGCCCGCTTTTTAATGCTCTAGTTCGCGGCTATTTCGGCCCTAGAAGATGCGGCGCGCAACCTTGTCAAAGAGACGGTCCGGCAGCACGGTATGCAGGAACACGGAGGGCTTAGCGCCGAAACCCACCAGGTAGCGGGTCTTGGGGCGGCGCGCCTCCAGGGCTCGCAAAATGGTCCTAGAAATCACCTTGGGCTCTGAGAGACTGGAGGAGGGCGAGTAGAGCTTACGCATATTTGCCGCAACGCGCTGCGCCTGCTCAGCGTAGACACCGTTTCGGGAGGATTCCTCCAGGTGGTCTGCCGCGATGAGCCCCCAGGGGGTCTTGATGCCGCCGGGCTCGATAATGACCACGTCAATGCCGAACTCTTCAACTTCCATGCGCAGTGCATCGCTGAACGCCTCGAGGGCGTACTTGGTGGCGTGGTACCAGGATCCCAGGGGCATGGTGATACGCCCCGCCATCGAGGAGATGTTCAGGATGCGCCCGCAACCCCGTGCGCGCATATGCGGCAGCACCAGCTGGGTGAGGCGCGCCAGGCCGAAGAGGTTCACCTCGAACTGGCGGCGTGCCTCGTCGATGGGGACGTCTTCAATGGCGCCGTAGGATCCGTAGCCTGCATTGTTGATGAGCACGTCAATGCGGCCTTCTGCGTCAACGATCTGCTGTACGGCGGCTTCCATGGATGCCTCATCGGTAACGTCCATGCTGAGCGCTTTCACGCCCTCGGAGGCGAGCTCTTCAATCTTCTCAACGCGGCGGGCGGCACCGTAGACGATGTAGCCGTAGCGCACCAGTAGCGGCGCCACGTCGTAGCCGATACCGGAGCTGGCGCCGGTGAGAAGAACGACGGGGCGTTGCAGTGACTTGGGCATTGCGTATCCTTTCGGCTTGCTCCCCTTTCGGGCTGTTCCCTGCAGTGTTAGCGGGGGTAGCGGGAGTGTTATAGCAGGGGGGGTACTTCTCAGAGTACGCTCACACGCGGTGTACATGCGGTGTACGGGCATGCAGAAAGCTCAGGGCGTAGCGTGGGGTATTCTCGCCGGCATATGTGAGGGCAGGAGGGCATACAAAAAGCTCGCCGCGGCATCCTGTGGGGATGCGGCGGCGAGCTAATGTTGTGAGGTCGGGGTTTAGACCTCTTCGACGTCAATATTGACCTTGGGTTCGGGGTGCGACTCGCCGGTCAGCATGGTCACCAGCAGGGTGGAGTCCTTCACGGCGCGCAGGGAGTGCAGCAGCTTGGCGGTCACGTGAATCGGCTTGCCGGGCACCAGGGTAATATCGCGGTCCTTCACGTGGAAGATGACCTCGCCCTTGAGTACCTGCACGAAGATGGGGTGCACGCTGTGGTGCTCGTGCCAGGACTGGCCCGCAGCCAATTCCATGAGGGTCAGGTTGCCGCCGTCGGCATCAACAATCTTGCGAGCCTGGGGCTTATCGTCAAAGGGGGTCAGCGCTTCGGTGAGCTGGGGAAATACGAGGACGCGGCCTTCATGGGTACCTGCCATGGTACAAACCTTTCTTGTCAGGGATGAGTGAAAGGGGGCGCGCACCCCCTCCCTATATTTGGTATATAAAATACTAAATTAGTTATATTGTATTCCCCTCCCCGCAACAGGACAATACCTCAGCTCACACCGAGCGAAAACACCTCGGGCTAAAAACACCCCGCGCAGGGAGGGGAACAACATTATTTACTGGTAACTCCACACCTTCGAATAGGCGGAGCGATTACTATTACGCGGACGCAACAGGTTCACCATCAACGCCGTCGTACCAAAGCTCACCGCAATAATCATGCAGGTCGCCGCGGTAAACGCACCACCGGGAATCGGCGCAAAAATCGCAATCAGATACAGGATGACCGCGCAGAACGACAGGAACAGCGTCGCAATCGTCATCAACGGCACCAGCACCAAACCACCGCGCGCCGGCACCGCAAAATCTGCCGGACGCACATAACGCAACACGCCCATACCCACGACCGTCCAGATGGCGGTGACCAGAATAGCGGTCACCACATCCGCCGGGCGATGCCAACCGTTAATAATCGTGGAGGCACCCGTCAGGCAGGTCGCCAACGCCGCGCAGAGAGCCACCGTGGGCCGCAAAAAACGAGGCGCCGCCAGGAAGAGCGCCGCGCCAGCCGCCGCCGCGAAGGTCGTGTGGCCACTGGGCGCCGAGTTGCTCAGCGCCTCCTGAACACCCAGGTCGGGCTTCACGATCAGGTAGTGCTTGAGCAGGTACGTGCTCGTCACCGCCGCAGCCCCAACTAGCACGCCAATCAGCGAGGGCAGGAACCGGTGCTTCCAAATCAGCACCGCAATCAGACCCAGCACCGCAATCACACCAACAATCGTGGGTAAAGAATCCAGCGCAGTCAGGGTCGGACCGCGGTAACTCTTGAACTGATGCGCATACTCGGTGTACGCCTGCTCATCAACCTGCTGGCCGGTCGCCGTGTAAATGAAGAACACAAACGCACCGTAGAGAGACAGACCCAAGAACAGCAACGCCATCACGTGACGCATCAAAATACCGGTACTCGGAAGATGATGCCCCTGCTCTTCGCCGGGACGATTCACCGGGCGGCCCGAAGCATCCACGGGAACCTGACCGGTCTGAACATACGCACCGTTCGGGTAGGCGGCGGCAGGATACGCCTCGGGAGGATAAGCCACCGGCTGCGGAGGCATCGCACGCGTGGGAAGAGGCTGTTGAGCACCCATCTGAGGCGCACCCATTGGGGAAGCACCCATCTGATTGTTCAGCGGGAAACCGCTCACCGGAGGCTTCGGCGGGTCCAGACGGCGCGTAGCTTGCATCGGTTCATCCGCGCTGTAGTTCCCCTGAGAGGCGCGTTCCTGCGGCGAGGGAATCGTCTCAGGAATCTTAATGGGGGCACGGTAAGCGCGCGGCAAAGGACGAGTCGCGCCAATAACCTCTGAGGTGTCGGGGTGCGAAGAAATAACTTCGGTATTCGCAGATTCAGCGTTCGCGGAACCGGTATTCATGGAACCTGCAGGCGCAGTTTTGTTAGCCGGCGAGGAACCGTAATCCGTCAAAACTTTCGTGCGGTCATCACTGTGCGTAGCGGCATGGGTAGCCGTTTCGTGGGAGGTGAGCACCTGGGTAGCGTCCTGATAATCGGAGAGAACCGCAGTCGGATCCTGATAATCAGAAAGCGCCTGAGTCGGGTCCTGATAATCAGAAAGCGCCTGAGTCGGGTCCTGATAATCAGAGAGCACCGCAGTCTCATCAGAGGAAAACACCGTAGTGGGCGCATTGTCAGCAGCGGCCGCATGCACATCAGCGGGGTGAAGCACACTGGTAGCATCGAGGTTTTCGGAGCTCTCCCAACCGGAGTTTTCCGAACCCGATGTATTTGCCGGTGTTTTCTTCTTCATAACCCTTTGTACCTTCTCGCCCTCATGTCTGTTAGTGATACCCGAGCCCGCCGATGCCAGCCCCTCAAAACGGTAGCCCCCAAGCTGCCGTTTTATGCGAAGCACCGTCCGAGTTCTCGGGCGAATAACTACCTACTATCCCAGGTTAAGCTATGAAAAACTAAAGTTTTTTCGACCACAACCTGAGAGTTTCCAGAGAATGCGTGACAGGGTGCGAGCGCGCCCACTCGCCCCAGAATGCTATGGTGAGCTCATAGCGCATCGAAGAAGGGCAGATACCTTGAACACCAGTATGAGCGTGCCGCCTCTCGGCTACGGTTTTCACCTCACGAACACTCCCCTGCCGCCGCTGCAGGAGGTTCTGGAGAACCTGTTCACGGTCGAAATTCCGATGACGGTCACCTTCCGCGGGGTCAATAGCCGCCAGAGCGCGCTGATTTGCGGCCTATACGGCTGGGGCGAGTTCGCGCCCTTCCTCGAGTACGGTGCGCAGGAGTCTGCCGCGTGGCTTGCCTGCACGCTAGAGGCGGCATGGTTGCCCACCCCGAAGCCGGTGCGTACGCGCATCCCGCTGAACGCGACCCTGCCCGCGGTGCCCGCCGAGCGTGTGCCGGAGGTGCTCGCCAAGTACGAGGGTGAGATTCAGGAACTGAAAATCAAGGTGGCGGAGAAGGGTCAGAGCCTCGCCGACGATATTGCGCGGGTAGCAGCCGCTCGCGAGGCGCTCCCGAATGCGCGTCTGAAGGTGGACGCGAACATGGGCTACACCCTCGCCGGTGCCCTTGAAGCGCTACGCAAGCTCTGCGAGTACGGCATTATCTACGCCGAGCAGCCCGTGGCATCCATTGAAGACATGGCGGCGCTCCGCTTTGCCATTGCCAAGGAGGGGCTGCCCGCCCGCATTGCCGCAGACGAGTCGATCCGCAAGGCGGAAGACCCGCTGAAGGTGGCGCGCGCGAACGCCGCGGACCTCATGGTTATTAAGGCGGCACCGCTGGGCGGTGTACGCCGTGCGCTCGCGCTGGTTGAGCAGGCGCAGCTTCCGGCGGTGGTTTCTTCTGCGTTGGAGTCTTCGGTGGGCATTGGTGTCGGTGCGTCCCTGGCGGCTTCCCTTCCGACTTTGAAGTACGGGTGCGGTCTGGGCACGGTCTCCCTCATGGCTGAGGATGTCACCGATGAGCCGCTCATCGCCCGCGACGGGTTCATGGACCTGCGCGCCATCGTCCCCAGTCCGCAGCGCCTGGAGCGTCTCGCCACCGATGAGCAGACCCGCCAGTGGTGGGTGGAGCGCGTCACCGCCTGCTACCGGGTTCTGGAACGCGCCTGCGGACTGTGAAGACTGTAGTTTTCAAGGTTGCGCCCGTGAAGGGTAACCATAACTGAATGAAAAACCTTACGGCATTAGAATGGTACGGTGACTGAAAACCGCTCAACCCCCGCCATGCTCACCGCAGTATCCGTGCTCGATTCGCTGATTCGTGCCGGTATGCGGCATGTTGTCGTGTCTCCGGGATCCCGCAGCGCACCTCTTGCGTACGCTATTGCCGCCGCCGCTGAAGCCGGCGCCCTCATTGCGCACGTGCGTGTGGACGAGCGAAGTGCAGCCTTTACCGCCCTGGGTATTGCCAAGGCGTCCGGTCAGCCCGTGGGTCTGGTGTGCACCTCCGGTACGGCACTGGGCGAGTACGTGCCCGCTGTCATGGAGGCGTACCACGCCGGCGTGCCCCTGGCAGTGCTGAGCGCGGACCGTCCGGAGCGTCTGCGCGGTAGCGGCGTGAATCAGACGACCCGCCAGGCGAGTTTCTTCTATCCTTTTGTGCGTGCTGAAGCTGATCTGACATCCTACCCCGAGCAGGTGGAGGGCGAGCAGACTCAAGCTTTTGCCGCATGCCTGAATGCGCTGACCGGTCGTAGCGCCGAGCACTGGCGCAAGCAGTCGGCGGAGCCGATTGGCCCGGTGCACCTGAACATTTGTTTCGATACGCCGTTAACCCCCTCTGGCCGTTTTGCGCAGATGTTGCCGCAGTGGGCACAGAGCCTGCTGGAGGATTATGACCCCCAGGCTGAGGGTCGCGCCCGCGCCGCCCGCGCTGAGGGTTCCGGGATCTCCAGCGCCGAGCAGCGTTGGCTTCTGGATTCTTTGGAGGCGCAGGCGGACCTGGCGGAGTTCACCCCGGCGCATCGCACCGTGGTGGTTGCTGCTGACGGTGCCGGCGAGTTCGCGGCGGAGTTCGCGCGCGTGCTGAACCTGCCGCTGTTTGCGGAGCCCTCCTCCGAGGCGCGCCACGGCGCAACCTCCATTCCTCACTACCCGCAGCTGCTCGCTGATGGTTCGTTCGCCCCCGCCGCGCAGATTGAGCGTGTGGTGCTCTTCGGCCACCCGACGCTCTCGCGCCCGATTACGGCACTGCTGGAACGCGAAGATATTCAGTGCGCGTTCTACGCCCCGCGCCGCGCCAGCTGGTACGAGCCGGGCGCTCGCTCCTTCGTGGAACTGTCGACCCCGCACGAGCTTGCCGAGTTTGCGTGTGCATCCTCTGCTACCGCTGATGAGCTGGTGGACGAGCTGAGCTGGCTAGAGCAGTGGGTTGAGCCCGCCCGCGAGCTGCAGGATGAGTGCCTGCGCTCCATTGCCGCCTACGAACACCCCGGTGCTGAGAGCTCGGTTGACTACACCGATTACCGCAACCGCACCGCTGGCCGCTCCTACGCCCGCCGCGTCTGGCAGGATGCGGTGGCTCAGCGCCGCCTCATGGTGCTGGGTTCTTCAAACCTGGTGCGTGATTTGGATGCGGCTGCCCCCGCCCTGGGCGAGCCCGCCCCCGCGCGCGTGTTTGCTAATCGCGGTCTTGCCGGTATTGACGGCACGATTGCGACCGCTATTGGCGTGTCCCTGTCGGGCTACTACCCTGCCGGTGTGGATGAGAACTCCCGCGCGGTTATTGGTGGTGCCGCCCTGCCGGTGACCCTGCTGTGCGGTGACCTGACCTTCCAGCACGATGTGTCCTCGCTGAACCTGCCGAATACTGAGCTTCTGCCCGAACTGCGCGTTGAGGTCTTTGACGATGCCGGCGGCGGTATTTTCACGACCCTTGAACACGGCGATATGGCTCGTCAGGAGCAGTTCACCGCCGCTGTGGATCGTTTCTTCACGGTGGCTGCCGCCCCGAACACTGATTTGGCGCGCATGGCTACCGGGTTTGGTACCGAATCGGGCGTTGAGGTGCGCATTCACACACCCTAAAGCCGTTTCTAAAGGCTGCAGGCTAAGCCCCGTGCGCAGGGTTGAACGATATACTGAAAATTACCTGTGCCGTAGCCTTCCGTGGCTGAAAGCTAGCCGGTCGTAGCGGTTTCACTCGCCGTTGCATTCGCGTTTTTTGCGCGCCTGCTGACGTAAGGCACCCTATCTATCATTTATTGACCTTCACGCTCTTGCCGCTGATGTACACCGCCCGCGACCCGAGGTTTTACCCCGGTGAGCCAGGTGCATGCGGCGGACGTCGCTCCCAAGGATTCTCATGAGCTCACTCGATATTATTGTTGCTGTCCCCTCCGGAGCCGGTTGGGTTCCCGTACACGCCATGGCGGAGCTTCTCGCACGCTACACCGGCGGCACCGTACACACCGTGGATGTAGGCGCATCCCTCAGCAAGGAAACCAAGCTTCTGGCGCGTCTGCCCCGCCTCAAGGGCGGCTCCAAGCGTTGCCTGGTGATTGCTTCTGATCCCGGTCAGCTTTACGCCATTTCGCAGCGTTCCTTCGCGTTCCGCCGCTACGGCGCAATCTACGGCTGGGTGATTGATAGCTTCTGGGATGACCGTATTCCCGCCGTTGCGAAGTCCTCCACCTACGACCGTATTTTCGTTGCGGACGTTGATGACGTTCGGCCCTGGACTGCCGCGGGCGTGAAGAACCCCGGCGTTCTGCCCTGGGGTGCGGATGTTTGGAGCAAGTTCAGCGACCGTCTGGCTGCTCTGGGCTCAAAGAGCACCGACCTGCTGCGTGTGGGCCGTCAGCCCGCCGCCTACGAAGATGACGAGGCGACCGCCACCCTCGCCGGCGAGCTGGGTCTGAGCTTTGAGGGCCGCCCGCCCTTCGGCGCAAATGACCGCGAGTCGGCTCAGCACCTGCAGGATTCACTGAACCGCGCGAAGTTCCTGCTGGCGTTCTCCACTTCGGTCAGCCCGGCGCCGTACACTCACCCGACCAAGGAGTACATTACCGGCCGTTGGACCGATGCACTGGCTTCGGGCGTGACCGTGGTCGGCAAGGTTCCGAACACCACCACCGTGCGTGAAATTCTTTGGGATAGCGCAACCATCGACATCGACCATGCGGATGCACGCGCGGGCCTCGCGCAGGTTGCCGACGCTGCCGCCCGCTGGACCCCCGCGCAGGGTGAGCAGCAGATTCGTCAGGCGCTGCAGCACCTGGATTGGCGTCACCGTTTCGTGCAGCTGTGCGAGGCGATGGGTGAGGTCCCTGCCTCTTTGACAGCTGATTGCGAGGCAATGCGCGCCCAATACGTTCAGCGCTAAATACGTGCCCTAAGGTTATGGGTATATAAAAGGTGAGGGCTGGTTTCTAATCCTAGAAACCAGCCCTCACCTGCATTTATACCCTATACGGCATATTGCATACGGGGGTTTAGTACGAAGCCTGACCCAGCGTAATCGGACCCGTGAAACCACTGGTATCCGGGTGCTCCGCATCGAGGTATGCCGCCACCGGCGCGCCTTCAAGCTGAGCCAAACGATCCAGCAGGAAGCGCGTAGCACCCGGCGCGTACGGCAGCTTATACATTGCCGCGGTCGTCGCCTCATCATCACGATCCAAAGTGGAGGAGCGAATCGACTCAATAGCGGTCACCATGGTGTTACGTTCACGCTCCACGAAGGTGCGGTCTACCGGCTCACCGTTACCGGGCACAAACACGCGGTAACGATCAAATTCGAGCACGGCACCAAGAGTGTCAATCCAACGGTCGGGGAAGGAATCCTCGAAGTAGGGGTCGGTACCCTCTTCAATCAGACCACCCATGAAGAGCACATCTTCAATACCGACCAGAATGTCACCATCGGTGTGGCCGGGACCCATGTACATGAGGGTTGCGCTACGCTCACCCAGATCAATGGGGGTGAAGGTAATACCGTCACCGCTATTGGCGACCAGGCGGTTGGGGACAATAATGTTGGTGGCTGCACCCTGATGGTGCGCCATTTCCGGTTCGAGCGTCTCGACGTAGGGACGCTGCGCCTCACCGTATTTACGAATTGCGCGCGCGGCGCGAGGATGCGCCCAGAATTCTTCGGCACCCATTGCCGCGAAAACATCGTTGCCGAAGAAACGCTCATAGTGTCCGTGAGTGTTTACGACGGTAATAGGAAGGCGCGTGAGACGGCGAACCTCATCGTAGATTTCGGTTGCCTGACGGGGACCTGCGCCGGTATCCACGACAAGTGCCCGTTCCAGTCCGAGGACCAGTCCGGTGTTCAGTCGGTAGTTGTCGGTCGCAATACGGTACACGCCGTCTGCGAGTTCAATAGTACGAGCCATAGATACAACCCTACTGTAATTTTTGGTACTTGCGGGGCTATTCGGGCTTCTGGAGAACATATTTTTGCACTATTGCACATCACTAAGGGCATAAAAGTGCATCATTCCGCATAATTACGCCTCTACGAGCAGGTGGCACGTGATGCTTGACAACCTCTGCAGATTGATTAGCCGAGTAGCGTATTCCCCTAGCTACCCCGTCTCCGACGAGGCTCTGGGAACAAACCAAAAATTCGCGCCCTATAGGATAGGAGTATGACTTCTTCCCCTACCCCGTCTTCTAATCCCTCAGCTCAGCCTTTCCCCAGCGGTACCGGACGCTACGCCCCCTCCCCTTCGGGTGACTTGCATCTGGGCAATTTGCGTACCGCTATTTTGGCGTGGGCGATGGCGCGCCGCGGTGGCAAGCCCTTCTATCTGCGCGTGGAGGATCTAGATCGCGTGCGTCCGGGTGCTGCGGAACGTCAGATTGCTGACTTGGCGGCGCTGGGTCTGGATTGGGATGCGAGCCCCGGCGCCTCCTCGGAGACTGCCAACGGGCGAGAAGCGGGTGTGCTGTACCAGAGCACGCGCCTTGCCGCCTATGAGCAGGCGGTTCAGCAGCTGCGCGAGGCGAACCTCGTCTACGAGTGTTTCTGTACTCGCCGCGAAATTCAGGAGGCGTCGAGTGCCCCGCACGGTGCGCCGGGCGCATACCCGGGTACCTGTCGTGAGCTGA
>ERZ772978.740-NODE-740-length-11938-cov-24.6774_pt1 | contig 11938 bp, 8 predicted proteins | sample MGYA00511675_ERZ772978 | MGnify/ENA primary metagenome ERZ772978 (study PRJEB29015, sample SAMEA2738092) | human oral metagenome | biome: human oral; feature: human-associated habitat; material: saliva | place: China | collected 2156 ... | reverse complement strand
GTTAAGAGTAAATATAAGAGTGAATAGTAGGGTAGTGGCGGCCGGTATCAGCCGCGCACTATAGATAAAACGGAATATTCCCTGACGGCTATATAGCCTAGTGGACTATCTAAAAAGCTGGATTTATCGGCCAGAACTCGTTGCCGAAGGCTTCACCGAAGAACCCGCAGAACCGCTCGCAGACGTACGAGCTGAAGCACTCGCAGAAGCAGAAGCCGATGCCTCCGCCGCAGCCGATGCCGACTCCTCCGGGGACAGAGCCGTACCATCCGCATGAACACCAGCCATCGCCGGAGTCACACCATTCACGAAGCTCAACTTCGCCTGCCTGAACTGATACTCGGGAGAGCAGGTCAGCTTATACTTCGAATTCGCCAGCTCGCGAATCGACTTCACATAATTCTGAGTCTCCTCATACGGGGGAACACCGCCGTACTTCTCCACGGAACCCGGGCCCGCGTTATAACCGGCGAGAACCACATCCTGTAGCTCATCCTCATTGGAGGCGTACTTCGCCAAACGAGTACGCAACTCAGCCAAGTAGCGTGCCTGCGCCGCAATCGCATCGTGCGGGTTCAGAACATTACCGCCATTGCCGAAGCTGTAGTGGCCGCCGCTCCACGCGTCATCAGTGAACTGTGCAATACCCTTAGCGCCCTGGTGGGACACAACGCCCACACGCCAGTGGCTCTCAGTCTCAATCTGCGCCGCCAGCACGCCGGGACGGAAACCAGACACCTTAGAGCCCTCCTCAAAATCGGATCGGAGAGCCGCCGGAGCATACGAAAGCTCCGTCATGCCGCAATAGTCGTCATAGGTGGCTGCCAGGCCGGCAACACCGCCACCCAAAAGAACCGCAGAGGCAATAATCTGCCAATGCGCAAGAACCCCGGCGAGAAAGCGAAGCGGGAAAGCTTTACGCTGCCGAGGAGAAATTTGTTGATCCGCCGGAACGGAAATGTGGTTGGAGGCGCTCGTAGCGTTACGCTCGGAAGGGGCGCCCGAAGTGCTATCTGCCATTCCTATAGACTAGCGCACCATCGCCGTTTATGGTGAAAAAACTCCCCTCCGTTGAGGTGAAAACCATAGTCAGAGAGTTCTTGGCGCGTCTTTACCGGAGTCAACATCAAGTGCAGGTACAGACTCCGTGCACGTGAAGGATGACCCCACCCGGTACACCTTTGACAGGGAGTACCAGGCGGGGCCGATCCATGATGGGGAGCTTCAGGAGCCCCTAACGGTTCGTCACCACGATCTTGCCGGCGGCACCGCGCTCCATCTCCGAGAAGGAGTGATTCACGAACGTGTACGTGCCAGACTCTAGGAACTGCATCTCCACGAAGCCGCCCTGAGCGGGCGCCAAATCGAGTGCCTGGCTGTGGCCGTCACGGCTACCGAACGCATCCGCGCCGCGGCGCATCAGGTAGCCGCCCTCCTTGTAGACCGTGTCGAACTGCGAACCGACCACGTGGAAGCTCGTGCCGTGGTTCGGGCCCGCAGCCATCACCCAAACACGGATACGCTCGCCCTTCTTCACCTGCAGCGGCTTCGCCTTGTACTGGGTTGCGTGGCCGTTGAACATGGTCAGCGTGGGGGTGCCCGCCGCGATCAGCTCCGGCGAGTTCTCCGCCAGCTTGTTACCGTCGGAGGCGGTCTTGCCGGTGTCGTGCAGGTAAGCCTCGCCCTGAACCATCACGTACTCGTGATCGACCGGGTCAAGGTCCGCCGGGTCGATAATGACCGCGCCGTACATGCCCTGGGTCATGTGCAGGCTCAGCGGGGCGGTACCGCAGTGGTACAGCCAGATGCCGGCGGCCTTCGCCTCAAAACGGTAGACGAGACGCTCACCGGGGGCGATGGTCTTCATCGTGTTATCGGGGGAGACCATGCCCGCGTGGAAGTCCAGCGAGTGGCCCATCGTGCCGTTATTGATGAGTGTAATTTCAAAAATGTCGCCGACCTTGCCGCGCAGAATCGGTGCCATGTTCTGCCCGTTGAACGTCCACATGTGAACGGTCACGCCGGGCGCCACCTCGCGGTCGACTTCCTCAACTTCCAGGGTGACCTTGCGGACGGTCTTGCCGTTCACCCGCTCGGCGGTGTTCGGTGCCGGGATGTTCGGGTCGCGGTACTTGTAGCCGCTGCCGGGCGCTGCGGACATGTCAATCCTGCTGTTCGCAACGGTCATGAGGGTCGGGGTGCTACCCGACGCGGCGTGGTTGTGGGTGCCCGCAGAACCGTGGTTGTGGCCACCCTGCGCCACCTGGTTTGCGGAGGCGCCGGTCGCCTTCACCTTGAACACCATGCCCAGGGAGCGGTGACCCGCCACGGAGCAGTAGCCTTCCTGGTCGGCGGTAATGACGCCGGCGTCAACGGTTTTCGTTTCGCCGGGGTTGATGGTGCCGGTGGTTGCGCCGTTGTCGAAGGTCAGGTCGTGGGTCATGCCCTCGTCGTCGTTGGTGACCTCGACGACCAGGCGGTTACCGGCGGGGACCTCCACCTCGGCGGGGGTGAAACGGTAGTTGCTGGTCGCCTTCACCTGCACGGTGGTGGTCTGACCGGTTGCAGCCACAGAGCCCGCCGAGGAGAACGACGGCAGGTTCAACGCGGACGGGTTCACGGCGAAGCCCAGCAGGAACGCCATGGCAACCGCGAGTGCCGCCTGGAAGCTCTGCTTGGCGTGCGGGACGGGTTCCGGGGTGAGCACCTCCTGGTTGAAGACGGGCTTCTCGCCGCGGGCGCGTGCTGCCATCATTTCCTTGCGGGTGTTCACGGACGCCTTCACGCCGCGCACCATGAGCGGAATGAACGCCATGAGCGCCAACGCACCCACGATAGCGACGGCAATCTTAATGGACTGGCCCACCATGGAGCTGGGCATCATGAAGATGAGCAGCGCCAGGTTCACGGCGGTTACGCGTGCCGCCGCGAAACGGCTGAACTCCTTGTTGGAGGCGCGCACCACCGCCGGGCCGCCGCCCATGCGCTGCGGCAGCAGGTAGCTCATCGCGCCGAGCAGCAGCTGCAGCAGGAAGCCGACCACAAAGATGGGGGTTACGGCGCGTACATCCAGCTGCGCGAACGGGATGGTTGCCACCATGTAGGCGGTGGTCGCCACGCCAATAATCAGCCAGAGGAAGCCCATACCGACGCTCATGGGCGGGTACTCGTTCGGGCGCTTGGTGCGCAGGGTACGCACCATCACCCAGGCGACAATGAGCAGGCCGAGTAGGTAGACGACCAGGCCGGCTGCGGCGAGCGGACGCATCCCTAAAATCGCGCCGACCAGCGACAACGCCAAGCCACCGCACATCAGGTACAGGGCGCGCAGGCTGTGGGTGAGCGCCTTATCCACCATCTTGGTACGCAGCATGGTCGGCCAGAACGTCACCAGCGTACCCACCGCGGTAATACCGACGAAGCCGAGCACGTTCACTGCCTCGTGCGCGAGCAGGAACTGCGAATGTAGGGTGCCGGACAGGTTCGGGTAGGCAATCATGCCGCCAAACGCCGCACCGAGGGGCAGCAACAACGCCGCAACAATGTAGAAGCGAATGGTCACATCGAACCGCGACGGCAGAGCCTGACGCACCTGCTTCAGCAGGTAGATGCCGTGCCAGGCGACCATCGACCCGACAATGAGGGCGCCCACCACCGTGGCGGCGTAGAGGCCGGGCACGCTCAGCTGACCGACCATGCCGATCATGAGCACGAGAATACCGGCGTTCAGAATGAAGATGCGGCGCACCTGGGTTCCGCGGTGCTCGTCAGGAATCTTGATTTTCATGAGCGCTTCGGTGAAGTGCTGCGACCAAATCAGAATCGAGTTCGTAATCAGGCCGAGGGTGACAATGTGCACCATCAGCCAGCCGCTATTCGGGATAAACCTGTGCAGCAGAAGTACGCCGACAAGGGTGAACATCCAGTGGGAGACGGGCTTGGAGGCGCGACGATGCCACGTACCGCGACCGGATGCGCGGCGTGCAATCTCTTCGGGGGTGAGGTTCGCGCCGGGCATATCAGCCGGGCGCGCGCCAATGCTCAGGCCGGAGGAGCCGCCTCCGGAGACGTTTGCGCCTGCGGGCTTGCTACTCGTGTTCTCGCCTTCGGGTGGGGTGCCGAGATGTTCACTCACGTGATCACTGCTTTCACTGCTGGTTGTTCGTGGACGTCGGTGTGCGGGTCGGCACCCGGTACCCCTGCATTGGGGCGGGTGCCAATAAGCCCATTATATTGCCCGGATAGTACCAATTTTGAAGACATGACGTGCATATGAAGGCGGCTCATATCGTGATAGTTGTGCTTGCGTGCTCAAGTGATTCTTACCCTGCGAATCGTCTCCTATGAATCTTCTCCCCAATGCACCCTTCACAGGTGCGCGCGATAAACTATTAGGATTCCAAAATCAGATGCCCGCCCACCCTACGCGCGCATCCGTCGGCACCAAGGTAAGGACAAGCACCTCGTGACAAGGACTGACTCCACCACCCCCATCTGGGGAAAAATCGCTATTGTGGCACTCATCCTCATCATTGGCGGTGGATACGTCGTCAAAATGCTCACCAACCCCTTCGCCGGTATGGACTTCTCCATTTACCGTCTGGGTGCGATGACCATTTTTGATAACGAGGGTTTCACCCAGGACCTGTACTCCCCGACCCTGAACGATCACGGCGTCATCAAGCCGCCGTTCACGTACCCGCCGTTCGCGGCGATGCTGTTCTTGCCGTTCGCTTTTATTCCGCTGGAAGTCGGCATGGTCATTATGGTGGTCGGTTCGGCTGTGGTGGCGTGGTGGATTTCCACGATCATTTACAACTACGTGAATGCGCACGGCCGCGAACTGCCCCTGCAGCAGTACTTTGGTCGTGCGGGCACGATTGCGGTGCTGACTATTCTGGTGGTTTCGGCGGGGCCGTGGCAGCGTACCCTGGACCTGATTCAGATTAACCCGTTCATTACGGCGCTGATTCTTGCCGATTTTGTGCGCCCGGCGACCCGCGTGCCGCGCGGCGTGCTGATTGGTATTGCGGGCGGCGTGAAGCTGACCCCGCTCGTGTTTGGCCTGATTCTGCTGGTCCGCCGCGACTGGAAGGGCATTGCGACCCTGGGTGCGACGTTCTTTGGCACCATTGCGCTGGGTTTCATTCTGATGCCTAAGGACGCGCCGGAATTCTGGTTCTCCGCGCTGACGAACCCCTCGCGTGTGGGTGGCCTGAACTTTGTGGATAACGTCTCGATTCAGGGTTGGCTGCTGCACTTCGGTCTTTCTGAGAGCGCCGCGAAGCCCGTCTACTACGCCCTGGCGCTGGTCACGATTGTGCTGACTGCCGGCCTGTTGTACCAGCTGGAACGCCGCGGTGCCGCACTGGCGCAGGTGGCGGTGACCGCCTCCCTGATGGTGGCACTGTCGCCGATTAGCTGGTCGCACCACAACGTGCTACTGCCCCTGCTGGCTGCCGTGTTCATCCTGGATGCGTTCCCCACCTATTTTGCGGTTCAGCCTGCGTGGTTGCGCGTGACGGCGACCGTATTCGCAGTGGTTGCGGTGCTGGGCCTGTACCTGTCGCCGATTAGGATTGCGTCCTGGTTCCACGGCAGCGCGGATGGTTTGGAACAGCTGGCTCCGGGTGCGTTGGCGGTTTCGGCTATTCCAGCGTTCTGCCTGTGGGTGACGATGACGCTCTGGTCGGTTGCCGCCCTGAGCGTGCCGGTGCGTGGCGCGAAGGTTGAGCCCGTGCAGTACGGTTCCGTGCGTAGCGACGCGCCTCTGGGCTGGTGGGGCGCTCGCGCCGTGGTGACCGAGAGCGCCGAGTCTGTGCGTGCCGCTACCTCCCGTGAGGCAACCGCGTGAGCCACGACAAGAATCGTGAGAAGAATGCCGAGGCGGTAGCGCCTATAATCCCATGGGCTTCGGCTGGCTCTACTGCTGAACCTGCACCGGTTGCAGAACCGGCTGCTGAAAGCGCTGTAGAAAGCGCGGAGCCTGCCGCAGAGCCCACAAAACCTGCGCGTCCAGGTTTCTTCGACCGCATCCCCGGCATGCGCAGCGGCGCTCTCTGGGCGCACCTGCTGTTCGTCCTGGTTGCCCTCTACGCCTTCGACTACGTGACTCACGCGGCGGCTGACGATATTTACGTGTACCGCCTGGGGGCTGTCTCCCTGGCGGACGGCCCGGACGGTTACCAGCTGTACACCTTCCGCACGCGCGGCCTGCCGTTCACTTACCCGCCGTTTGCGGCGTTGCTCTTTTACCCGCTTGCGTTCCTCACCGAGCCGCAGAGCATGCTGCTGATTACCGCCATTATTTGTGCGCTCAGCTACTGGTGCGCGTACCTGCTGTACTCCTACGCGCGTAGCCGCTCGTGGCGTCTGCCGTTGCAGAAGCACCTGGGTCATTGGGGTATGGTGTCGCTGATTGCGGCGCTGATTTGGATGTGCGGCCCGTGGCGTTTGACCACGCATTTTGGGCAGATTAACGCCATCATTCTGATGCTGATTCTCGCCGATTTTATGCGCCCGGCAACCCGCGTTCCGCGCGGTGTGCTGCTGGGTATTGCGGCGGGTATTAAGCTGACCCCGCTCGCGTTCGGTCTGCTGCTGCTCATGCGTAAGGACTGGAAGGGCATTGCGACCCTGGGTGCGAGCTTCGCCGCGACCGTGGGTATCGGCTTCCTGGTGATCCGTGAGGAGTCGCTGACGTTCTGGTTCCATGCGGTGCATGACACTTCGCGTGTGGGCTGGTTCAGCTACTTCGATAACGTGTCGATTATGGGTACGCTGACCCACGCGGGCCTGCAACACCACCTGACGGCGACCGCCCTGTCCGTGGTGCAGGTGGCGTTGACCCTGCTGATTGTGCTGGTCACCGCGGTTCTGCTGGTTCCGCTGATTCGTGCCCGCGCGCTCATGGCGCAGCTGGCGCTGACCGCGTTCATGATGCTGCAGATTTCGCCGATTAGCTGGTCGCACCACAACACCTGGTACCCGCTGATGCTCGCCGCCGTGGTCATGGAAATCTTCCCGCTCATGTACCAGCGGGTCAGTTCCTTCGTCTTCACGTTGGCTGTTATTTTGGCGACTGCGGCGCTGGTGGGCATGTACATTTCGCCGTTCTGGATTGTGCTGGCGTTCTCCCCGCACTTCAACGCGGATCAGATTCTGATGGTGCCGGAAGGCTCCCTGGGCCTGATGGCTGGCACCATGCCGTACCAGCTGATGTACCTGTTTATTCTGGTGACGTTCTTTGTGTACCTGGCGAATCGTCAGCTGGTGGAGCGTGCGGCACACGCAGCGGACGCCGAACTGGCGGAGGCGAAGTACTCCCGCTAAAGAAACCGCCCGCTCACGGCGGCGGGCGCCTCCAGCAGGTGCACAGCTTTCACCGGGCATAAAAGTATCCCCCGCACCCATCACGGGCGCGGGGGATACTTTTATGCCCAGCCTGCTGACCTAGTCAGTCACGCTGTTAGTTAGTGCCGATGCTCCAAGTAATGTTGGAGTCGGTACGAACCTGCATGTAGCTCTTGTTGCTCTGAACCCACTGCATGCTGCTCTTCACGGTCGGAATGGTCGAGGAGAAGAACGGGTCGTTCTTGGTCGCGTTCAGAACGGTGAAGCCGCGGGTGGTCGGGCCGCTGGTCTGGAACTCCATGGTTGCCTCGGTGCCTTCGTAGGTGAAAGCGTAGAAGTTCATGGTGCTCTGGAACTTCTCACCCTTCTTGTAGTGGGGTGCGGAGTCTGCATCGTAGACGCGGATGGTCCATTCGCCCTTACCGGTCAGCTCCAGCTTGCGGGTGGGGGTGGAGTGGCCGCTCGCGTCAATCCATGCGGTGCCCTTGAGCTCCTTGCCGTCGCGGGTGGAGTCGATAACGCTCACGCCCGAGGTGATGCCGCCCTTATCGTCACGGCTGGTGATGAAGGCGTTGACCACACCGTCTGCGGGCTTGAACTCGTAGTAGAGCAGGCCTGCGGACACATCGCCCTTGATCTTCTCAATGTCGATGGTGTCCTTGTTGTCGGCGACGGTCTTCTTGTATTCCTTGAACTCACCCTCGGGCATCTTCGCTTCAGCAGCAGCGATGGGTGCTGCGGAAGAAGCGGAAGTACCTGCTGCCGCGCTCTCAGATGCGGGCGCTGCGGAAGAAGCCTCAGACGAAGCCGCCGCGGAGGACGCCTCAGCGGAAGTAGCCGCCGCGCTCGATGCTGCCGCAGAATCGGAGGTGGGGTTCGAGCCGCCACGCGGAATCAGCATGACAATCGCCAGGATGATAACAATCAGCAGAGCCAACGCACCACCGATAACACCCCAAATCTTGGTGCCGGAGAACAGGCCCTTCTTCTCGGAGTCGTCCTCGCCCTGACCTGCGGGCTCAGTGACGTAGGGGTTGCTCAGTGCCACGGTTGCCTGGTCCTGATCGGACACCTGACCTGCGTAGGGCTGCTGAGCGTTGTACGGCTGACCCTGGTAGGGGTTGTTCTGGTACTGGCCGCCCTGGACATTCTGGCCGTCCTGGAAGCCCTGACCCTGGAAACCCTGACCCTGGTACTGGCCACCCTGGAAGTTCTGGCCCTGGAAGCCCTCACCCTGGAAGCCTTCAGCCTGGTTCGGCTGGAAGCCGTTCTGTGCCTGACCCGCCGGGATGAACTGTGCGTTCTGACCGGGCTGCGCGTTCTGGCCGGGCTGTTCCGAGAGGTTCACGGTACGCTCGGACAGGTTGACGGTGCGCTCGGTTTCGGGGGTGTGGAACTCAACGAGCGGGGAGCTCTCAATAGTGTGGGGCGCCTCAGCAGCGGGTGCCTCAGCCGCGGGAGCCTCAGCTGCGGGAACCTCAGCGACCGGTTCAGCTGCCGCCGGTGCCTCGGGGGCAACCTCGGCGACAGGCTCAACAACAACGGGCTCTGCAACAGGTTCGGAAACAGCGGGCTCGGACAGTGCGGGTTCAGCAACCGGAGCCTCAACAACGTGCGCCTCAACGGGCTGCTCGGAAGCAACCTGCTCAGCTGCGGGAGCTTCAGCCACAGCCTTTTCAGCCGCAGTCTCTTCAACGGAAGCCTGCGGGGTCAGAACCTGCTCGGGCAGAGCGGTACCGGTCAGCGGAACCTGAGTCAGGTGACGCATCGGCTTGGGCTCGGAGGATTCCTCAGCGGACTCAGCCGCGGGTGCCTCTACCTGCTGTGCCTCAACGTGGGATGCCTCAGCCTGTGCTGCGGGAGCCTCCGGAACCTCGACGATTTGCTCACCTTCGAGCTCAGCGGCGAGCTGCTCCAGGTCAACGTCCTCAACGGTCAGCGGTGCCGCAGCCTCGGCGGGCTGCTCAGCCTCAACAGGCTCAGCCGCGGGTGCCTCAACAGCAGGCTCAGCAACCTGCTCAGCGGGAGCCGCCTCAGCAGCGGGCTCCTCGGGAATCAGCGGCTCAATAGTGGCCTCTTCAACCTGAATGGGTTCGGGCTCGGGCTCTTCGACCCACAGCTGCCAACCTTCAGGAACGGGACCCCACGCGGGGTCAGGACGCCACGTAGGAGTGGGGGCCCATCCAGCAGGAGGAGCGGGCCAGTTGGGCGGCGGATTGAAGACGAGTGCCATAAGAAAGCAGCCTTTCTGGTGCTGAAAAAACACCCCGGAAGAGCGGTCATCAGCGACTATGTATATGAGCGTATTATCGCTACAAATTATGGCATAGGTTCAGAAAATGAACCCCTTGAGTGGTGGGTTTTTAGCCTTATTCACGGCTTTTTCAATGGTTTTGGAACATTCCGTATCAATCAGTACTTGAAGGTTTTCGCATGCCCGGTCACCATCGACCCCGCGGAGGCTAGGATTAAAGAATGAACACTACACCGCCTCCCGCACCCCCGCAGGTAGCCGCCGGAACCCCCGCTGCTCCTGCGCCTGTTGCAGGTCTTGCCTACCACCGCCTCTCCCACGCCGACCCGAAATCCCGCTGGTTCTCACCCCTGCTGGAAGGTCTGCTCGGCGTCGCCGTATTTATTGGCCTCAACCTGATGATTTCAGTCGCCCTGGCTGCGGCGATTATGGGTTCGGGACTTTCCCTCCAGGATGTAGCGACGAACCGCGCCGTCATTATGGAACACCCGGCGCTGTTCGCCCTGACGTTCCTCTCCCTGATCGCCATTGTGCCTTCGCTCTTTTTGGCGCGCCTGGTCGTGGGTCCGAAGCCCTGGGGTCTGATCCATTCGGTGGCGGGTCGTCTGCGCCGCTCGCTACTGCTTCCGTACCTGGGTTTGAGCTTCGCTGTCTACGGCATCTACTACGCCGTGATGCTGGCGTTGAGCGGTGAGAGCCTGCCCGAATACCGCTATTTTCAACCTCCACAGGTTGAATTTTGGGTTTATGTGGCGATGATGCTGCTCCTGGTGCCCGTGCAGTGCTACGCCGAAGAGCTCGCCTACCGCGGCTTCATGATGCAGATGCTGGGCCGCTGGCTCCGCACCCCCTGGCTGCCGATTGTGCTGCCCGCAGTGCTGTTCATGCTCTCCCACGCTTACGACCCCTGGGGTCAGAGCACGATTCTCGCGATGGGTATTTACGCGGGTTTCCTCTGCTGGTACACCGGCGGTCTGGAAGCCTCCATCAGCCTGCACGTGGCAAATAACGTGATTCTGATGCTGCTGTCCATGGTGGCTGGTCTGGATCCGTTCGCCTCCGAGGGCGTGACCCCCGTGGATGCGCTGCAGGGCATCGCGCTGGAAGGTGTGTACGTGGTGCTCGCCTGCCTGATCTTCAACGCGCGCGCTCGCCGCGGCGAGGTTTCACGTGAAACACAACCGCTTAAGGTTGATAAATAGGCTATTTGGCGGGTTGCTCTAGCCCAGCTACCCCAGCCCGTCCACCCCGCTCCATTCGAGCCTCACCAGGGCTCATACTTCACGCCGCGTGGACTACCAGCCCCGGTCACCCCATCAACACCCAAGAAAAGGTAGGGTTAAACCATGACTGTTGATGCTGTAAAAAATATTGAAGACCTCGCCGCATTCGTGGCGGAGTCGCCGGTCTCTTACCTCGCCGCGCGCACGGTAGCGCGCCGCCTGCAAGCAGCAGGCTTCACCGAGCTTGTAGAGACCGAAGCATGGGACCCGCAGATCGCAACCGGCCGCCACTTCGTCGTCCGTGACGGCGCGATTATCGCCTGGGCTGGCGGCGCGAAGGCGCAGAAGGCAAGCGGCTACCGCGTGCTGGGTGCGCACACCGACTCGCCCTCCCTGAAGGTCAAGCCCTCCTCTTCCATCACCACCAAGGGCTGGCACCAGATTGCCGTCGAGAACTACGGTGGTGCACTGCTGAACTCTTTCCTGGACCGCGAGCTGTGCGTGGCGGGTCGCCTCACCGTGCTTGAAGAAGGCAAGCTGGTGGATCGCCTGGTGCGCACCGGCCCGATTGCGCGCATCCCGCAGCTGGCGCCGCACCTGGACCACAAGCGTAACGAACTGGTGCTGGACAAGCAGTTCAACATGTACCCCGTGTGGGGTGTGGACCCGGCGGAGAATGATGTGCTCGGCTACATGGCGAAGCACGTGATTGACGGTGAGCCGGTCGACCCGCAGAGCATCGTGGGTTACGACCTGCTGTTCGCTGATTCGCAGCCGCCGCGCCGCTTCGGTGCGGATCAGGAGCTGTTCGCTTCCGGTCGCCTGGATAACCTGTCTTCGGTGCACGCGGGTTTGACCGCCCTGGAGCGTTACGTTGCCGATAATGCGGACGAGCACGCTACCGAGACTGTGATGCTTGCGGCGTTTGACCATGAGGAGCTTGGTTCGGAGTCGCGTAGTGGTGCGGCTGGCCCGTTCCTGGAGGATATTTTGGTGCGTCTGTCCGCTGCGCGCGGTGAGAGCACGGAGGAGTACCGCCGTTCGGTGGCGGCATCGTTCTGCCTGTCGGCTGATGCCGGTCACCTGGTGCACCCGAACTATCAGGGTC
>ERZ772978.738-NODE-738-length-11988-cov-4.85109_pt1 | contig 11988 bp, 10 predicted proteins | sample MGYA00511675_ERZ772978 | MGnify/ENA primary metagenome ERZ772978 (study PRJEB29015, sample SAMEA2738092) | human oral metagenome | biome: human oral; feature: human-associated habitat; material: saliva | place: China | collected 2156 ... | reverse complement strand
ATGTTGAGAACTGTTTTCTTTTAGTAGGGAGAAAACGACTTGATATATGGTGATGGAGCTATGTGTGGGGTGGTGTGAATCTGCTTGATGCTGTCCTCTACGGGAAGATCTTCGGACATTGTACCGCCAATTCCCTTGATGGTCTGCCTGACCTTGGCTCCTATCTCTTCGTGAGATAGAGAGGTAATTGCGTGCCATCAGTCTCTCTGAACGCCGTAAGCAATAGAAACCATTTCGTTGACGTCAACGAAATGGTTTTTCTCTTTGCGACCACTTTTTCGGTAAGACTCTTGTGCTTTCTATGGTTGAGAGGCTTTGCTAACTTACGAGCCTTCCACGACGCTACTCCTTAGTGCCATATCCATTCCTGTGCGGGCTTGTATAGCTTCCTCTATATCAAAGGAAGAGAATCCGCCTGAGGAAAAGTGGTATTTGCGTGGAGAAAAAGGCAGCTTCCCGTAGTGATCTTCCTCTGTCTACGCACGTGGTCTTAACGACTACGTACGCAAATCCTAACGACTACGCACGTAGATATTAGAGCCACGTACGTAGATTAAGCTTATCTACTACGGGTTTGCAGCTTTTCTTCGTACGGATAGGAGGTCATTCCACTATTGTTTCTTGCTTTTTCCTGCGAAGAGGCGAGGCTCAAGGTCGCACTGCTATGCGCCGCGTAGCGTACGGCACAGTGCAAGTGTCTTGTAATGGGTGAGGCGGTATCCCTGCTCTTCGCTCCTTTGCTCGCCCATTCCTTCGTGCGCTCGATATATATAATGTTGTACACGCTGACAGCGGGAGGTGGGGGCGGTGTGTCATATTGGCAGGAGGCGCGCAGAATGGGGCTTCGCTGGGCTTTGGCACGCTCCTTGTTCGGTAGAGGACGTGGGTGGGGAGCCTTATACCCCAGCCCCAAACGAAACGAAGAATATAAAACAACACATATAACTACTTAGATCATGAGCATTAAGCCCCTGGCAGACCGCGTACTCATTCGCCCCGCTGCCCAAGAAGAGAAGACCGTGAGCGGTATCATCATCCCCGATTCAGCTAAGGAAAAGCCCCTGCGTGGCGAAGTCATCGCCGTAGGTGGTGGCACGAAGGACGAAGAGATGGTCCTCAAGGCTGGCGACGTCGTCCTCTATGGCAAGTACGCTGGCACTGAGATCGAGCACGAAGGTGAGAAGTACCTCATCATGCGTCAGTCCGACGTCCTCGCTACGATCTAATCCTCTCGCTAAGTAAGATTATGGCTACGCAACCCAAGCCTGGTGCTACTAATCCTGGATCTGGCTGGCCTTCCCGCACCGGTAATCCAAGCGGAGGAAATCGCACCAATAACCCATCATCCCCAAGTAGAAAATAATACGATATATCTATCATGGCAAAAGAAATCAAGTTCGATATAGAGGCACGTGAGAGCCTCAAGCGCGGCGTCGACGCTCTGGCTAACGCCGTCAAGGTAACCCTCGGCCCTAAGGGTCGCAACGTCATCCTCGGTAAGACCTATGGCGCACCCCACATCACCAAGGACGGTGTCTCCGTAGCCAAGGAGATCGAGCTCGAAGATCCATTCGAGAACATGGGTGCTCAGCTCGTCAAGGAGGTTGCTTCTAAGACCAACGACGATGCCGGTGACGGTACGACTACGGCTACGATCCTTGCCCAGAGCATCATCGGTGTCGGGCTGAAGAACGTCACCGCAGGTGCCAACCCCATGGACCTCAAGCGCGGTATCGACAAGGCTGTCGCTAAGATCGTCGCTGAGATTCGCTCTATGGCACAGGAGATCGGTGACAACTTCGAGAAGATCGAGCACGTAGCTAAGATCTCCGCTAACGGTGACGAACAGATCGGTCAGCTCATCGCCGAAGCTATGCGCAAGGTGAATAAGGAAGGTGTCATCACCGTCGAAGAAGCCAAGGGTATCGAGACGACTGTCGAGGTCGTCGAAGGGATGCAGTTCGACCGAGGCTATATCTCTCCTTACTTCGTCACCAACTCCGAGAAGATGGAGGCACAGCTGGAGAACCCCTATATCCTCATCTACGACAAGAAGATCTCTACGCTGAAGGAGATCCTGCCTATCCTCGAGCAGACCGTACAGACGGGTCGTCCCCTTCTCATCATCGCTGAGGACATCGACAGCGAAGCCCTCGCTACCCTCGTCGTCAACCGCCTACGTGGTGGTCTGAAGGTCTGCGCTGTCAAGGCTCCTGGCTTCGGTGACCGCCGCAAGGCTATGCTGCAGGACATCGCTATCCTCACCGATGGTGTCGTCATCAGCGAAGAGACGGGCCTCAGCATCGACGCTGTCAGCCTCGATATGCTTGGTAAGGCTGAGAAGATCAGCGTGACGAAGGACAACACCACCATCGTCAATGGTGCTGGTGACAAGGAAGCTATCCGCGAGCGTGCCGCTCAGATCAAGGCGCAGATCGCCAACACGACCTCCGACTACGACCGCGAAAAGCTCCAGGAACGTCTGGCTAAGCTCTCCGGTGGTGTCGCCGTCCTCTACGTCGGTGCTCCCAGCGAAGTCGAGATGAAGGAGAAGAAGGACCGCGTCGACGACGCTCTCAGCGCTACGCGTGCTGCCGTCGAAGAAGGTACCGTCCCTGGTGGTGGTACGGCGCTCCTGCGTGCTGTCCGTGCCCTCGATGGCCTTGTCGGGGAGAACGAAGACGAGACGACGGGTATCGAGATCATCCGCCGTGCTGTCGAAGAGCCCCTGCGTCAGATCGTCGCCAACGCTGGTAAGGAAGGTGCTGTCATCGTACAGCGCGTCAAGGATGGCGAAGGTGACTTCGGCTACAACGCTCGCCTTGACCAGTTCGAGAACCTCTACGCTTCGGGCGTCATCGACCCAGCTAAGGTCACGCGTGTAGCGCTGGAGAACGCTGCTTCGATCGCAGGTATGTTCCTCACGACCGAGTGCGTCATCGCCGACAAGAAGGAGGATGCTCCCGCTATGCCCGCCATGAACCCCGGTATGGGTGGTATGGGCGGCATGATGTAAGCCGTCCCCGCGACACACCAAATACATATAGCTACGCCCCGCTTTCGTCCAACGAAGGCGGGGCGTAGTGCGTTTATTTCCCTGACTTAATACCCTGTATGCGTGCGTACTACCAAAGCCAGCGCTAATTCTTTACCTTTGCAATACAGCATCCCCGCTTGATGCTACAACCTCAATACCAACTCACTTGTCTCAGCGTATGAGTAAAACGACTACTACTTCTTTCTTCTCTTGGCGCGGAGCTTTCCAAATAGCCCTTGCCGTTGCAGCCTTCTTCATGGTAGATCCGTATATACGGAAGCTCTTGTCCTTCGTGCAGGAGCATTGTATCGCAGAGCTATCTCCGTATGGCTTTGGAGCTTTCGTCTGTCTGTTAGTGGTCTGTTGCTTCTGCCTATTGTTTGGGCGATACAAGAATACCTATATACCCGTACAGCTCCGTTGGGGGCTACTTCTTTTGGCAGCAGCTTACCTGTATTATAGGATAAGCCCAGAGTTTTACTTTTGGCGAATACCATTAGGAGATTGGAAACTTATCCCTATCGCATGGACGGATCTCCTGCTCTTACCTATCGCTTTTTGCCTGCTACGAGCTCATAAAAAGAATGACATCAGTGTGTCAAGGGAAGAAGTTGCTCCTAAGCAAATGAGAGCTCAGGCCATTCAAAATGATGTAGCTATTGAACGAGAGTGCGATGATTGGCTGGGCTTTAGTTCTATGGTCGGGTTGCTTTTCGAAGATCTAAGTACACTTGATTTGAGCGGGGAATCATTAACTATGGGGATTATTGCTCAGTGGGGGAAAGGGAAGAGCTCCTTTATCAATCTGCTCATGGCGAAGGCTAAAGAGCAGAGGGGGATTGTTGTCTGCTTTAATCCCCGCAGCTCGAAGAATGCATCTCAAATTCAAGAGGACTTCTTTGATACTTTCGCTAAGGAGCTTTCCATGTATTATACGGGCTTCGGCTTTTTGCTTGGACGCTATACCAAGCATTTAGGATTACTTGGGCAGTATGAATGGACACGGCCCTTAGAGAGTCTCTTGACGCTTCTTCTCCCAGAGAAGGATGAGCAGGCTATTAACGGCGCTCTACGTTCTATCGGTAGGCGTGTGTACGTAGTCATCGATGACCTCGACCGCTTGACGGGGGAAGAGATAATTGAGGTCCTGAAGCTTGTTGATCGCAATGCCTCTTTCAATAACGTGGTCTTTGTCATGGCATACGATAAAGAGTACGTCAATAATGTGCTGAGTAAGCACTTGGACCATGGCTTAGATCATAGCTTCATTGATAAGTATGTGACTTGGGAGGTGACTTTGCCCGAGATTGATAGCGAGATCTTGAAAGAAAGGATGAAGTCCTACTTAGAGGATCATCTATTTGATCTTTCAAAGGAAGAAAAGGAGAGAGTCTTGGAGGGGTGGCGATATGTTGATGATATCGTTATCGGATATCTGGAGTCGGTACGTCATCTGAAGCGCTATTTAAATTTGATGATTCATCGATATCATCAAGTCTACGATAAGGTAGATCCAGCAGACTTCTTCCTGCTTTCTCTATTGCAGTATAGGTATCTTAATATCTACAATAATCTGGCGTGGAGGATGTACATAGAGTTGACCGATAATAGCTACTATCGTCTTCCAGTAGAGCAGAGGAGTACATTGACAGAAGAGCTCCCCTCCGAGGCGCTATACCTGCTAAAGAGCTTATTCTTGTATAGCCCTATTGGGCGAGAGAGCGTAAATCATCCTGCTTTCTATCGAGCTTTAAAATTAATCCGTAGCAAGGATGCCTTTCCTTACTACTTCCGGTATATGAAGGATAAGGCAGAGGAGAAATAGCCTTAGGCTTAGTACAAAAGCAAGGGGCAGTTCACTCATCGTGAACTGCCCCTTGGCTTTATGAGGGATAGGCTTGTCTGCCTTACATCTTCACCATGCCGCTGAAGCCCATGAAGGCCATGGCGAGGATGCCGGCGGAGATGAGGGCGATGGGGATGCCCTTCATCGAGGCGGGCAGCTCGGTGCGAGAGAGTTGCTCGCGGATGCCAGCGAAGACCACGAGGGCGAGCGTAAAGCCGATAGCGATGGAGATCGCGTAGACGACGCTCTCCAGCAGTGTGTATTCCTTCTGGATGACGAGGATGGCGACCCCGAGGACGCAGCAGTTCGTCGTGATGAGTGGGAGGAAGACGCCGAGGGCTTGGTAGAGTGCAGGGGACACCTTCTTCAGGATGATCTCGACCATCTGCACGAGGGCGGCGATGACGAGGATGAAGGAGATGGTCTGCATATAGACCATGTCGAAGGGCTCAAGGACGAACTTCTGCAGGAGGAAGGTGCACATCGTCGAGAGCGCCAGGACGAAGGTCACGGCAGCACCCATGCCGATAGCTGTGTCTACCTTCTTCGAGACGCCGAGGAAGGGACAGATACCGAGGAACTGCGAGAGGACGACATTGTTGACGAATACCGCCGCAACGAAGAGGAGGAGATAGTGAGTCATGAGATTTACTTCTTTGCGCTCAGCTTATTCTTCAGAGCAATGAGATAACCCAAGACGAGGAACGCCCCAGGAGCGAGGACGAAGAGCAGGGCGCCGTACTGCTTGGGGAGGACTTGGAGGGTGAAGATAGAGCCGCTACCGAGGAACTCACGGACGAAGCCCAGCAGCGTCAGCGAGAGGGTGAAGCCGAGGCCAATACCCACGCCGTCGAGTGCGCTGTGGAGCACGCCCTGCTTAGCCGCTACGGCTTCGGCACGCCCGAGGACGATACAGTTCACCACGATCAGCGGGATGAAGAGGCCGAGGGAAGCGTAGAGCGAGGGGACGAAGGCTTGCATGAGCATCTGCACGATGGTCACGAAGCCAGCGATGACGACGATGAAGCTCGGGATGCGCACAGCGTCGGGGACGAGGTGCTTGATGAGCGAGATAGCGGTATTGGAGCAGATGAGCACGAACATCGTGGCCAGACCCATCGCCAGCCCGTTGAGCGCAGAGGTCGTGGTCGCCAGCGTGGGGCACATCCCCAGGAGGAGTACGAAGGTCGGGTTCTCCGTCGCGATCCCGTTGCGAATGATATCGAGTGGTTTCATAGGAGGGACTATTCTTGAGAGTTCGTAGCGGGTGCTGTGGCGGTGCCTTCGAGGGAGGAGAAGGTGCGCCAAGCGCGATTCACAGCGTCGAGGAAGGCGCGGCTACTGATGGTGGCGGCGGTAATGGCGTCTACCTTCCCACCGTCCTTCGAAACGGTGAGCGGAGCCGAGGCCTTCATATCGAGGCCACGCACGTCACGTATGCCGCCCGTCTCGCTCTTCTCGTGGTACCACTCGGGGATACGCGAGCCGAGGCCCGGGCTCTCGGAGTGCTGGAGGACGGAGAAGTCTACGAGGCGCCCTTCGGCATCGAAGCCGACCATCACGCGGATGAGGCCGCTAAAGCCCTTCTGCGTGTAGCTCTCGATAGCGAAGCCGACGAGTGCGCTACCCTTCTTTGCGGGGTAGACGGTGAGGCTGTCGGTCTCGCCTTCGGGCAGGACCATGAGCTTCTCAGCGAAGGGATTATTGTCGAAGGCTGGTGCTACGGCACGTATTGCCTCGACCTTCGCCCGCATCTCTGCCTCGGCGATAGGCGCGGTCGTGACCTTGTTGACTACGGCGAGGATCCCAGAGACCAGGACGCAGATGCCCCCGAGCGAGAGGAGCATGTTGGGGAGTGTCGAACTGAGCTTCTTCATAGCATTAGCGCCCGCCGAAGTGCTTCGGACGGATATACATATTGATCAGAGGAGTGAAGCTATTCATAATGAGGATGGCGAAAGACATCCCCTCGGGATAGCTACCGAAGAGTCGGATGAGGATCGTCAGGAGCCCGATGAGCGCACCGTAGAGGAGCTGACCGCGGGCGCTCATGGGGCTGGTCACGTAGTCCGTAGCCATGAAGATCGCCCCGAGCATCATCCCACCCGTGAGGAGCTGGAAGAGCGGTGCGGGGTAGAGAGCGGGGTTGACGAGGTGCATGATACCGCCGAAGACGAACGCTGTAGCGAGGATCGACACGGGGATATGCCAAGTGATGACGCGGCGGTAGAGCAGGAAGGCGAGGCCGATGAGTAGCGCCAGCGCACTGACTTCGCCAAGGCTACCTCCGTGGATGCCGAAGAGTAGGTCGGAGGTCGCAGGTATCTGATCCCAGCTCATGCCAGGCGTGCCAGCCTGTATGCCCTTGGCGATGCCCAGAGGCGTGGCGCTCGTGACGGCGTCGGTATAGCTGAAGTACTGCCCAGCCTTGGGCCACAGCGTCATCTGCGCGGGATAGGCGATGAGGAGGAAGACACGGCCTACGAGTGCGGGGTTGAAGATGTTCCCGCCGAGCCCGCCGAAGCTCATCTTACCGACACCGATAGCGACGATGGCACCGATGACGATGATCCACCAGGGGAGACTCGAGGGGAGGTTCATCCCGAGGAGGAGCCCCGTGAGGATAGCCGAGCCGTCACCGATAGTGGTGGGTTGCTTGTAGAGGTACTTCGTGATGACCCATTCGGTGAGGACGCAGGCGAGCACGCTCACGGCGAGCACGATGAAGGCGCCGAGGCCGAAGGTCACCAGCGAGACGAGGCACGCCGGAGCGAGTGCGATGAGCACAGCGTACATGTTGCGCTCGACGCTGTTACCGCTGTGGATGTGGGGGGAAGGGGATATAATGAGGCGATCCATAGGGCAGGGTTAGCTTTTGCGTGCACGGATGAGGGCGGATACCTTCTGCTTGCCGGTGCGGATGTAGTCGAGTAGGGGGCGGTTGGCAGGGCAGGTGTAGCTGCACGATCCGCACTCGATGCAGTCGACGATGTAGCCCTTCTCGGTAGCATCCCAGTCGGCATACTGGACGTCGCGCATGAGGAAGGCGGGGTTCAGCCCCATAGGGCAGACGGTGACGCACTTAGCGCAGCGGATACAGTTGCGCATAGGGCGGCGGGTCGACTCCTCACGTGGTAGGATGAGGATGCCCGATGTACCCTTGGTCACAGGGATCTCCGTGGAGAGAAGTGCCTTACCCATCATCGGGCCACCACCGATGATCTTACCCGTGTCCTCGGGCAGGCCACCTGAGGCGGTGATGAGGTGGCCGATAGGCGTACCGATACGGGCGCGGTAGTTCGAGGGGGTCTCGAGGTGCTTACCGGTGACGGTGGTGATACGCTCGACGAGGGGCTTATTCTTTTGTACGGCTTCGTAGACAGCGAAGACGGTACCTACATTCTGTACGACAGCGCCAGCGGAGATAGGCAGGGCGCCGCTCTTGACCTGCTTGCGCAGGACAGCGTCGATGAGCTGCTTCTCACCGCCCTGAGGGTACTGCACCTTGAGGGGCATAACCTCGGTGCCAGGGTAGTCCATAGCGATCTGCGAGAGGCGGAGGATGGCGTCCTTCTTATTGTTCTCTATGCCGATGACGGCACGGCTCACGCCGAGGGCGCGCTTGAGGATCTCGACGCCGACGAGGATCTCGTCGGACTTGCTCATCATCAGGGCGTGGTCGCTGGTGAGGTAAGGCTCACACTCGACGGCATTGATGATGAGGACCTCTGCTTTGGCTCCTGGGGGAGGGGAGAGCTTGACGTGCGTGGGGAAGGTCGCACCGCCGAGGCCTACGATACCTGCGGCACTGATGCGGTCGATGATCTCCTTAGGCTCGAGGGTGCACTCCTTGACGAGGGTCGTGGAGCGATCGATGCCCTCTTCCCACTGCTCCTCTTCGCCCTGTGTGACGGCGATGACGATGGCGGGGCGCTTGTAGCCGCCCGCATCGAAGAAGCTATCGATCTTCGTGACCTTGCCAGTGACGGAGGAGTGGATGTTGGCCGATACGAAGCCAGACGTCTTGGCGATGACCGTGCCTACCTTGACGAGGTCGCCCTTCTGGACGGTCGGGGTAGCTGGTGCGCCGATGTGCTGGCCGATGGGTATGATGACCTCACGAGGCAGTGGGAGCTCCTCAATGGGGCGCTTAGCTGAGAGCTTGTTTTCGGGTGGGTGAATCCCCCCGAGTCGGAATGTGCGAAGCATAAACGTGTATGGCTGAGGTCTACGATTGGGCGGGAGTGGGGGTCTCTGTAGGCGTAGGTGCTGCAGGCGCCGGAGTAGGTGTGGGGGCTTCGGCCTCCTTCTTGGGAGCCTCTTCCTTAGGCTTGGGAGGGGGGAAGCCGATCTCATGGATAGCGTTCGTCGGGCAGACGGAGACGCACTTACGGCAGAGACGACACTTGGTGTGGTCGATGTAGGAGAGGTTGTCGGCTATGGTGATGGCCTCGAACTTACACTCCTTGAAGCAGAGCGAGCAGCCGATACAGGCATTGCCGCAGGCCTTCTTGGCGACCCCACCCTTGTCCTTATTGACGCAGCTGACGAAGATACGACGACCCTTGGGCCCCTTCTTACGCAGCTCGATGATGTACTTCGGGCAAGCCTTGACGCAGGCGCCACAGGCTACACACTTGTCCTCGAGGATGACTGGTAGGCGCGTCTCGGGGTCCATGTACATAGCGTCGAAGTTACACGAGTGGACGCAGTCGGCCAGGCCCAGACAGCCCCAGCTACAGTCGGTGTCGCCCTTGTAGAGCGCGGCTGCGATGGTACAGCTGCTGGCACCGTCATAGATGTTCGTACGTGGGCGCGCGTCGCAGGTACCATTACAGCGCACGACAGCGACCAGCGGATCCTGCTTCTGGGCGGCGACACCGAGGATGCCTCCGACCTTCTCCATGACGGGCGTACCGCCGACGGGGCAGAAGAGCCCTTCGAGGGTCTCACTCTTACAGCAGGCGCCAGCGAAGGCGGCGCATCCAGGGAAGCCACAGCCCCCGCAGTTGGCCTGGGGGAGGACTTCAGCGACCTCCGCGATGCGGGGGTCTTCCTTGACCTCGAACTTGCGTGATACGACGTACAGCAAGCCGGCGCCGATCACACCGATGAGGGTCAGGACGATGATCGTGATATACATAGGGGTAGGGTGCTATTCGTGGTGTGGGGTGACGGGCTCCACCATGAGGACGAGGCGCCCCTCGAGGCGATGGCGCTGGGTGTAGAGCACGAGGTAGTAGAGGCTGAGTAGGCCGACGGCGACGAGCACAGCCACAGCCTCGCTGAGGGCGAGGAGCGTCTGTGCGATACTCAGCGTAAGGACGAGGAGGAGAAGGGGCAGGACGAAGGCCAGGAGGACTGCCAGGCGTCCTACGCTCCGGCGGGCCACGACGAGGACCTGCTCCCCGATAGAGAAGTGCTGTCCGTAGGTCTTCAGCTGGAGCTGATGCTCACGGCGCTCCGAGCTCACGCACAGGTCGCGTGCGTGGCAGCCGCTGCAGGCGCTCTGCTGCTGGATCTGGACGGTCACGATGTCGGGGGATATAGCTGTGACGACCCCCGGGCGCTGCTCCGTCCCGTTAATAGTTCCGTTCATGTGGTGAAGTCTTGATGGGTGAGGGGTCGTAGTTATCGACCCAAGTTCCTCGGTGGCTTCCCCCTGTCGCGTGCTTCTGCATAAGGCGTAGGGAGTGTGGCTCCGAGCCATTCCTATTCACTGAAACAAATGTATGTAATCACGGACAAAAGTGCAAACGAGACCGCACCCGTGTGCGCGTATACTATACGCTTAATATGCACGCTGTGAGCGGGGTAGGGGGTATGTGCATCGCAGGGTAAGGGTAAAAAGCATCGCTCCACGGCAGGGGATCCTACCGTGGAGCGATGCTTAAATATTTAAGGAAGGTCGGAGCTGTGCGCTGCGCCTACTCTTCGAGGAGGGCTACGTCTGAGGCGACGAGCTGGTCCTTCTCGCTGCGGCTGAGGCGTGCCTCGACGATGTCCCCGACGAGGAGGTCGTTGAAGTTGATGCCGTTGAGGCTCTTGTAGTGGAAGAAGGCATTCTCCTTTGCACCGACGTCGATGAAGCCAAAGCCAGCCTTGAGGGCATTGATCTGGCCACGGACAAGGCCGTCGTGAAGCTCTTCGCCGAGGACGAGGGTGGGCTTGTGCTCGGGCAGATCGATATGACCGATGACCTTCACCTCGGGCGTCTCGAGCGAGTCGTGTACGCTCAGCGTGATCTCTGGCTCGGGGCCTGTAGCGAGCTGTACGGTCTCGGTGGCCTCGGCAGCAGGGGTATCAGCCTCTGCCTTCGCGAGGGCTGTGGGCTCCTCGGCGCTCTTCACCGTAGCAGGGTCAATGGGGCGTGTACGCGCCTGTGGGGCTTGGTAGGGACGACCCTTGACCTCACGATTGCGCTCCTCGCTCTGACCCTTGTTCACAAAGAGACCATTGACGATGGGGTCGCTACGGAAGGCGCGGCTATCGATCAGCTCATTCATCATCACGGGGTAGGTCGCTTCCTCGAGGAGCTCATAGGACGTGTAGGTCGTCGTGTTGTCTCGGCGGCCATCGCCTTCGTGCTCGAGATCCCAGCCGAGGACCATCACACGGGTGCCGAGGGCGTGGAGCTTACGTACCAAGGGGATATAGTCTCCATCGGCAGCGATGAGTACGACGACGTCAAACTGATTCTGCAATGCACGCTCATAAGCCTCCAGAGCAAAGAGCACATCGACGCCCTTCTCCTTCTTCTTATTGCCCTTGCCCGTGCGGGAGAGGGGCAGGTGGTGCATCATCACACCCTCCGAGTTCAGCACATCGTCAAAGAGGCGCTCATAGAAGAGCACATCGCCCGAAGCCTTCGCGGCCTCGGCTGCTGACAGACGTCCACGGAAGTAATGAGCGTCTACGATCTTGCACAGCTCGGGAGAAGTCCCCTCGAGTTGGGCGATCTGATACTTCAGGAAGCGGTGTAGCCCCCCGACGCTCAGGCGGCTTTTTCGTTCGTGGAACTGATAGTAGAAGGTACTGACGTGCCAGAAATAGTTGCCATCATAGAATATCCCGATGCGGGTGAGGTGCGGATTTTTTTCTTTTG
>ERZ772978.735-NODE-735-length-12004-cov-7.33166_pt1 | contig 12004 bp, 10 predicted proteins | sample MGYA00511675_ERZ772978 | MGnify/ENA primary metagenome ERZ772978 (study PRJEB29015, sample SAMEA2738092) | human oral metagenome | biome: human oral; feature: human-associated habitat; material: saliva | place: China | collected 2156 ... | reverse complement strand
CGGAAATCAAGGGCAAGTGCCGAACGCTGGGGCTCATGATGAATACTCCACAAATTTTATGATCTTAAAGACATGATATGTTCTTCGACCGTTGAAATTACTTTTCATTCCTTTACTAAATGCCGAAGAAACGTCTAAAACTGTGATTTTGGCTGAGAAAATCAACGAAAAAATGACTATGCTGTGCCGAGTAATTCTATACTCATGGAGGTGGCTGTGACTAAGAAACGCGCGGAGGGCGAAAGCAGAGCCCGGGCGCTCACGCGCTCGCGCCTCGTTGACGCAGCAGTGGAAATTCTTGTTGAACGCGGTTTTGCGGGAACAAAAATTGATGAAGTTGTTGGTCGTGCGGGCTACACTCGCGGCGCATTCTATTCGAACTACTCGAATATGAATGAGCTCCTTGAGGATGCTTTCATCGCATATTCGACGCAACTTCTCACCGAAATGACGCAGGCTTTTGATTCAATCGAAGGCCCGCTGGACCTCGACAGTATCGTTGGGACCCTGGAAAGCCTGGCGACTCAGGGGCGCACCGCCTACATCCTCCTCATGGAATACCGTCTTTTCCAGATGCGTAACCCCGAGGCAAGCGGTATTCCGGGAAGTCAGCGCAACCACTTGGCCGATTTTGTTACCGGCATGCTGGAATCTGCCCTCGAACGTATGGGACGCAAGCCACTTCTACCGACAAACATCATGGGTGAGATCCTCTCGATCTTCTATCTCGAGGCTCTGGGCAGCGTCAATGACTCCGCAGAAGCAAACCAGATCCCGATCCGCAAGGTCGTTGACGTCATTGTCTTCGGTTTCTCGATCCCCAAGGATCAGGATCCGCAGACAGCAGCCTCCTTTGAGGGTGCCGATCGCGAACAATTCCGCGCCGAGGCCTTGGATCCCTCGCGCGAAGGACTGATTCCTTTGGTGCGCGAGGCCATCGCGAGGAACTAGAAGAACGCGCATTAAGCGCTTTTCTTATTAGACGAATTGTTGGGGGCGTGCGATATGCACGCCCCCAACTACTATTTTGGGCGGCACCGTGAAGATGCCGCCCAAAATGCGATGCTGTCCTTACTTCAAATCAGCGGGCCACCAGGACACCGCGGATACTCGGCAGGTCAGAGCCTTCGCCGGAAGATCAGCTTCTGCCTTGAATTGCTTTGATTCACCCGGATTGATTCCCTCAATCTTTGCTTGTGTTGTCGCAGTATCAGTGGTTCCTTCAAGCGAGGACGTGATCGTGAGAGTGAGGTTCGACTTCTTCATTGAGCTCGTTGCCTCCTTCGGGCCCTTGTACTTCTTGAGCTCACCCGAAATCCTCACGTGGTTGCCGTCAGCTTCGCACTTGACGCTGATGTCCTCCAAGGAGGCTTGTAGCTTGGAGTAATCCTGATTAATAGTGAATGCCTTGACCTTGTTGGGGCAGACTTGCTCTGCGTATTCGCCCTTCGGATCAACGGTCTTCAACTGTTTGAGGAGGTCTTGGATCTTGCCTGCATCACTGGCAGATGCTGGGGTGACCGAATCGCACCACGGCTGTACTCGAGCCGTGGCTGCTTTCTGTTGCGTTTCAGTGAGTTGTTGCTCAATCGAGGCTGACTGCGATTGAAGATCACTGGTCTCTGAACTCAGGGAGCTGACCTTCTGGTAAGCGAGCAGGGCTTGAACCAGTGTGACAACTACCCAAATCAAGCTGATAGCGCATAGTGCCGCGGTAATTCTCACGACACGCTTCGGCATCTTCGAAGAGGGAGCCTTCGTTTCCTGCGGCTTCTCGGATTCAGTGGATTCACCTGTTGCCTGGGGATTCATGCTGCTCACTTGCCCGACCCTTCCAGCTGTTTGTTCAATGCGTCAAGCTTCTTTTGCTGTTCCGCGACACTTTGACGCAGCGGCTGAATTTGAGCGTCAAGGATTGAGGCGCGGTCCTGATTGTGCTGCGCAGAATTCATGAGTGCGAAGCCAGAAACAGTAAAAGCGACCGTCAAAAGCACGTACATGACGGTGAGGAACTTTTGCTTACCCGTCCATGCGGAGGGTTTCTTCGGCTTTGCGGGCTTCGCAGGGCGAGCAGGCGCCATGGGGGCCGCGGGCGCGCCGGGGAAGCTAGATGTGCTGCTCGATCCGTACGCAGGCTGCGGCGCCGAGGCGTAGGAGGGCCGCGTTGGCGCCGCTGAGTAGCCCGCTTGGGGTGCGCCAGGAACGCTCGCCTGGGGTGCGCCAGTGTAACGAGGCTGGGGCTGCGCAAAGGGCGCTTGAGGCTGTGCGGAAGAAGGACGCGCCTGTGGCTGCGCGAGAGGTGCTTGGGCCGGCGCGGGCGCAGGGCGAGCCTGCGCAAAGGGCGCTTGAGGCTGCGCGGAAGAAGGGCGCGCTTGCGCAAAGGGCGCTTGGGGCTGGGCGCTTGAAGCCTGAGCAGATGGGTACTGTGCCTGTGCAGAGCCGGTCGTTGAAGCTGATGGGTGAGCGGGCACAGCGCTGTAGGCGGATGACGAGGTCGTTACTCTACCTGCAGGGGTCGTGCCGTTTGTGGCACCGGTTGCTGCCTGTGTATAGCTGGTCCACTGCGATCCGTCCCACCATCTCAGCTGGGAGGAGTTCGAGGGATCGCGGTACCAACCCGGCTGCGGATTTGTCATGGCGGGATCCTTCCTATACGTCGCCCTTTATTGAACGGTAACATGCTGTGCGAATACTGTGAACATTCTGGATGCGAGAGTGTCTTACTCGCCACTGTATCTACTCTTATCTCGCAATACTCTGGGTTTCCTCTCCACTGGAAGCTACCCTTAGTCCTTATGGCCCAATTCCTCGCGCAGAACCATCTTCTGACTCTATTCCTTGTTGTTGGACTCGGAGCTATTTTAGGGGCGATTCGTGTCGGGCCCTTCCGTTTCGGTGCGGCCGGAGCTCTCTTTGTTGGTCTCTTGGTCTCTGCATATAGTCCCGAAGCAGGGCATGGGACCGCGATTATTCAACAAATTGGATTGGCCTTCTTCGTCTACACAGTCGGCATTGCCGCAGGATCGACATTTTTCGCTGATCTGCGGCGCCAGAGTTCTCTCCTGGGCTCTGCGACCATTATCTGTATCGTCGGTGCTGTCATTGCCTGGGTGGGTGGCCATTTCCTGGGACTGGGCAAAGGCCTCGTCACTGGTTTGTACACGGGCGCACTGACCGCGGCCCCTGCACTCGACGCGGCCACGCGCGTCAGTGGAAGCCCGGATGCTGCAGTGGGCTACGCCTTCGGGTACCCCATTGGCGTGATCGTCGGCATCATCGTCGTCACGATGACAGTGACGCGCAAGTGGATCGGCGAAAAAGACACCCCTTCACTTGCGGGTGCGGGATTAGACGCGGTAACTGTCCGCGTTGAGCGGGCTGTGACAACCCGAAAGATCCCCGCCTGGCGAGAAGGACGTGTCCGCATGTCCTACCTGCAGCGCGAGGGGCGTACGCGAGTTTTGATTCCCGGCGAAGAACTGCGCAAGGGAGATCTAGTTGTTCTCGTTGGCGGCTCTTCGGCAATCGCAGAAGTTGTCGAACAGCTCGGTGTCCAGACCGAGGCGCACTTGGCCGATGATCGCTCAGACGTGGCCTTTGAACGCATCGTCGTCTCCAGCCCAGACGTAGCTGGACGATCGATTGCGGAACTCAATATGGCGACCCGCTTCGGTGCGGCTATTACGCGAGTTCGACGCGGCGATCTGGACCTGCTCGCCTGCGATGACCTCAAACTCAACCTTGGTGACCATGCCGCAGTTGTTGTCCCTCAAGAAGAACTCGACAATGTCCAGAGCTTCCTCGGCGACTCCGAGCGTCGCGTGAGTGAAGTCGATGGAATGGCCTTTGGAATCGGCATGGTTCTGGGAATGGCGCTCGGGGCAATTCCCTTCCCCATGTTTGGCGGAGCAACCTTCCAGCTGGGCTCAGCTGCGGGCCCGCTCATTGTCGGTATGCTCCTTGGCGCGCTTCGTCGCACAGGCCCGCTGGTATGGACCCTGCCGGCCTCGGCGAACATCACGATCCGTTCCATTGGCCTCATGCTCTTCTTGGCGGCCCTTGGCCTCAACGCCGGCCCAGCTTTCGTTGAGCTATTAGCCAGCCCCCAAGGGTGGAAAGCAGCTCTCCTCGCGCTGATCATCGTTGCGGCATGTTGCGTCGCGCAGGCGATCGCAGGCCGCTTCCTGGGCTTGTCTGCGCCTCGTAGCGCGGGCGCTGTCGCTGGCTTCTTGGGCCAGCCGGCAGTCTTGCAGGCTGCCGATGCGCGGGTGGCCGATGAACGAATCGAGGCCGCCTACGCAACGATGTTTGCTTTCGCCATCATCGTCAAGATCTTCTTGATCCCGTTTATTTGGACACTGTGAGTAGGAGGATCAGTGGCTACACCGGACTTTATTCTTGAGCTCCGTAAGCATGTGGGCAATTCCCCGCTCTGGCTTTCGGGCTGCACCGCGGTCGTTCTTCGAGGCCACGATGGGGCGAGCGTCGATTGGAGTGCCCCCATCGACCCCGCTTCCGTCGAGATCTTGGTTGTCCAACGCGCAGACAACCATCAGTGGACTCCAGTGACCGGGATTATCGATCCGGGAGAGGAGCCCGCTCAAGCCGCATGTCGCGAAATCCTCGAAGAGACGGCCTGCAAGGCACGTGCACAGCGTCTGATCAGCGTCGAAGTCGTGGGTCCTGTGATCTATGAGAATGGGGACCAAACAACCTACCTTGACTTGGCGTTTGCGTGCGAGTGGGAGGACGGAGAACCCTTCCCGGCCGATGGGGAAAATACTCAAGCTGCTTTTGTTCGAGGCGATGAGCTTCCGCCGATAAATGAACGCTTCAGGCGGACGATTGCGCGCGCGCTGAGCGGCGAGCTCGCTGCTGCGTTTAACTAAGAGGTGAAAATGTGGTGCCCGGGTGAGAACTCACCCGGGCACCACGGCATGTCAATCAATCAGGCGCCAAGCCAGTAGGCAGCCAACACCTTGCGAAGATCAAGAAGATCTTGGACGTGGCTCATCTCGCGAGCCGAGTGCATAGAGAGCAATCCAACACCCACGTCAACGGTCTCGATACCCAGACGCGTTGCGGTGATTGGGCCGATCGTTGTCCCACAGGGCGAGGCGTTATTCGATACGAAGTCCTGTGAAGAGACTCCTGCACGTGTGCATGCACGCTTCCACAGGGCGATACCCACACCGTTTGTTGCGTAGCGCTGCTTCGCGTTGATCTTGATGACCGGGCCGCGGCCCATGACCGGGTGATGCGAAGGATCGTGCACCTCGGGGTAATTCGGGTGCACCGAGTGCGCAGCATCGGCACTCACGCAAGTAGACGAAGCAATCATGCGCGCGTAGCCGTCTTCATCACGTCCAAGCGCCCAAGCAGTGCGACGCAAAACGTCTTCGAGGATCGGGCCGGCCGCGCCTGTGCGCGATTCGGAACCCACTTCTTCATGGTCGAAGCACGACAAGACAATAATGTCTCCGCCTTCAGGAATGCCCATCCCTGCGATGTCTTCCAGTGCCGTCAATGCAGGATGGACCGAAGAGAGATTGTCCTGGCGTCCAGCGGCAACAAATTGTGCCTCCGAACCAAAGGTAGCGGGACCTTGTGAGGGCGTACAGATCAGGTCGAAGGAAACGACCTCGTCTGCGTTTTCCAGACCAGCAGCGCGGGCGATCGTGTCCATCAGCGAGGCATCTGGGGTGTCGACCGTCCATACGGGGTGCAGATGTTTCTGGGGGTCGAGGTGCAAAGAGTCGTTGACGCCTCGGTTGAGGTGGATTGCGAGTTGAGGAATGCGTGCCAATGGTGCTGTGCGGACCAGGATTTCTTCTCCCGAGGCCATGATCAGTCGACCCGCAACGCATAGTTCGCGATCGAGCCAGGAATTCATGATCATCCCGCCGTAGACCTCGACCTCGATCTGCCCCCAGCCATCGCCTGTCGTGGTCTGAGGTGAGGGCTTAAGGGTGAAAGCGGGGGAGTCTGTGTGTGCTCCGACAATTCGGAATCCTGTCGCATCGGTGACGTTCTGGGGAACCACCCATGCCATGACGGCTCCGCCGCGAACCATAACATGTCCACCGGGGCTTGCGTCCCAGGGTTCTGTTTCGCTTTGGCGGGTGAATCCCGCGTCTTCGAGGCGCTGAGCGGCGAGGGAAGCCGCGTGATAGGGCGTCGGGGAATCAGCTAGGAAATGGAGATAATCAAGAGTATTGGAGTCGAGTTCTGGATTTTTAGACTCAAGTCGTGGTGTCATACCTGCATTTTACGCTGCACATTTTATTCAGGAACGGGTGGACATATGTGCAATGGCAAATATTGAGTCGCATATATTGGTTCCCGCTTCGTTTCAGTCAAGGCGAGATGACACTAAAACAACTTTGTTCAATTATTTAGATGCAATCGTTGTCAGATCATATTAGTTTGTAATACTTCGATGAAAATCCGTCCGGTTTATTTGCGCATTTGCGCAGGTCAGGGGGTAGTTTTATTTCTCTGAGGCTGATAAATTGAAAGGGTGATTACTCAAAGCAATGAGACTCTCCTTGATGAGAGCGAAGCTGAGCTTTGGCACGCGTGGAGTTCTGTTACGCGTGCTGTTCAGAGCGCCTTGGGTTCCGAAATTAGCAAGAGCGCTCCTTTGGCTTTAATCGAGTTTGAAATGCTCGATGAGCTTGCTAATGGAGAACAGCCCATGCGTTCTGGAGAGCTTGGGGCTCTTGTCTCGTTAACGCGCTCTGGAACCAGCCGCGCGATCTCCCGTCTTGTCGCAAAGGGCTTCATCAGTAAAGAAGGATCGTCAACGGATCGACGTTCCGTTCTTGTGTGCCTCACCCCCGAGGGGCGCAAGGCCTACGAGGCCGCTAATAGTGTCTTCGCAAGCGCAATCCGCAGCGGGCTTCTCAGTGCAGTAGACGGCAGTGACCGCGATACCTTGCTGAGGATCCTGAACGTCATCTCCGACACGATTCTCTAAAAGAAAAGTGGGGCAGCGTAAGCTGCCCCACCCCACATTCTGGGTCTACACGGTCAGAACGACTTCCTGTAGACGTTGGTTTCGCGCTGAAGGAAACCAACCCGACGGTAGAGGCGGTTCGCCGCCTCTCGCGTCGGCCGGGATGTCAGATCGACTGTCCGAGCCCCCAACGCCTTGGCGTGGTCCACTGCGGCTTCCACAAGACTTTGACCAACGCCCTGTCCGCGCACGGCCTGATCTGTTACAACATCTTCAATCCACGCGCGCCTTCCCGTTGGGATATCAAAGACGACCAGGGAGAGCATCCCCACGATCTTCTCCTCATCATCAACGGCGCACACCAGGTGCAGGCATTCTTGGGCAAAAAGCTCCTTAATCTGTTCCATAGACAAGGGCTGCGCAGAGGATGACAGCTGCGGAAGCAAACGGTCGAAGGCCTCGTGAACCTGATCGTGAGAAGAATCGGGAAGCGTATTCAGAATCTCGATACGCATGGGTGCTCCTTAATTGGTGCGTGGACATGAGCCAAAGTTATGCCATTGAGGATAGCGCGCGAGGGCTCCTCTAGGAGGCGCGGCTCAAGCGAAATGTATCGTTATGTGAACCCACTGCAGCACGTGCGCGTAATGAGTGCACAGCCGCGGCTTGGACAGAGGCAGAGTGGCCACAAGTGTTTTCTTGCCCGGAGGCCGTCTCCTTCTCCGGAGCGAAGACATAGCGGCTCTGCGCGGAGTAGGAGACCAGATACATCGTCGTGTCAGCGATGATCTTTGCCAGCCATAGCGGCACTCCCACGCTCGTCATCACGGAAAGCATGATGTAGGAGCCGGCGACGACCGCAAGGGCCAGAGACGCGTAACGCATAGCGCTGCGGCGCAGGGAGGTTCCCTTGGCCTCGAAAACATGGCGATTCATTGCGAAGTTCACCGAAGCACTGACCAAACGAGCAGCAACAACGGGGAAGAGCAAAGTCCCCGTAATCGCGTTCAGGAGAAGAACCAAAACGTAGTCGATAATGGTCGCAATTCCAGAAGAAGCAGCGAACTTCAGGAGCGGGGCCCAAATTCGCGCGGAATCTTGCAGCGGGCGGAAGTGAGAGGTCGGGTTGCCGGCCTCGTAAATCGTCTCAATCGGGATTTGTGTCACCGGATGACGGTACTTCGCAAGCTGCAAAAGAACACGGAGCTCATACTCATAACGATCGCCCTCAATATCGATCAAGGTCGGCAAAAGATCAATCGGGAAGGCACGGAGTCCAGTCTGGGTGTCCTTGAGCTTCCAGCCGGTTGCAAGCCAAAAGAGCCCAGAGGTCGCACTATTTCCAATCCTCGAACGCGCCGGAACATGACCGACGAACTCGCGGACGCCCAGGACACTCTGATTGGACGTCGCGCAGGCCTGGCCCACGCGGAAGATATCCACCAGTGTGTGTTGGCCATCGGCATCTGCAGTCACAACGCAGTCATTGATTCCAAGGCTTTGGGCATGCTCGTAAATGTAGGTGAAACCAGCCCGAAGTGCGTAGCCCTTACCGCGGTTACCTTCGTAGGAGATGACGTGGGCGCCTGCAGTACGCGAGGCATCGAAGATATCCCGGTATTCTTCGCCGGAACCGTCATCGATGACAACAATGCGCATTGCTGAATCAGCTCGGTGCAGTTCAAGGATGAGACGCGGCAACCGTGCATCCGGTTGGTAAGCAGGAATTAACACGTACATGGCTCAAGCTCCCTTCGTGATGTAGATGATGTCGGAGGTAGCGCGTTCGCCACCGTTAGAGGGGTTGTTGACGACTTGGCCGTTGAACCACATTTCAGAAGAGCCGCCGCCGTCGAGGTTGTAAGCGGTCTTTGCCCCCAGGCTCTGCATGATTTCTGCTAGGCCACTCATCGTTACGCCGCTTGACGTACGAGAACGTCCATCCACAACAACGAAAACGAAGTGGTTGTCGTCGATGATTCCGATTGCGGTTCGCGGCTGATTGCCCTGGATGGAGTGGTTACCGAAGTTGGTATCGATCTCCAGGTTGTCGATTCCGCTGATCACCTGGCCGTCCTGTAAAAGAGCCGGACCGAAGGAGAGAGTCTGCCACACGCCCTCGTTGACCAAGGTTTGAGCGTTGGTTTGCGTTTCGTCGTAGACCTTCATCGTGCCGTCCTTGTAGATGGCCAGGCCCTGACGAGCGCCACTGTCGCGGTAGATTGTGCCGTTTCGGATCACGATGCCCGTCGAGCGGAAACCGTAGTAGTCGCCGTTAATAGCGAAGACCGCGTTGTTATCCGTTGCGATCGAGGACACCAGGTCCGTGATGTTCGCGCCGAACTGATCGTTTGCGAAAGCGGAACGTAGAGCAGTGGCATCGGAGAGCTGGACATCGGCGACGTAATAGGTGACGCCGTTGTTTTGGACCTGCTTGACGGAGATCTTGGTGTTTCCGTTCGTGTAGGTATCCGAGGTGATCGTTGCGCTATCCGTGTTCAGAGAAGTTGTCTGCGCGTTGCCCTGCGCGGCCTCGTACGAAGAAGCACTGGTGACTTCAACGTGGTCGATCACGTAGCGGTTGAGGGCCCACGCGGTGGTACCACCAAAAGCCAGCGTGATCGCGGTTGCACCCGCGATGATTCCGTTGCGCAGTCCCTTGCGGCGACGCTTCGCGGGGCGGGTGCGTTGGGTAGGAGCATTGTGTTCTGCCGAGGCCGAGCTTGCGTGAGTGGCCTGGGCGGTGGCTGCCTGCTGGCGGGCAGCGAAAGAGCGGGCAAGGTCATCGGCCGAAGGAGTGGCCGGAGCGGGGAAGTCATTCTTGTTCATGCCCCTAGAATTCACGGCCGGTTTCTGTAGGGATTATGGACAAGCTGTGCTCCACCTGTGGAACAAATACCTCTCAAAAACTCCTTGCATTTGATGAATGTTCGCTGGAAGATAGATGAGTCACGTCTAGGCAAAGGAGCCCGACACGATGATAGACAAACGCGTCTTTTGGCGACCCCTGGCCATCCTTGGGGCACTCGCCTTGTCCCTTCCGGGATCAGCGGTTGCACATGCTACTGAAGGTGCAACAGATACCCCCGTTATTCTCAACGCGCCCACGACCATTAGCGCGGGACAACTTCGTGCAACGGTCTCGCACGAATTCCCGCAGGTCACCGGATATACCTTCGCGGGAAACCCCGTTGGTGGCCGCGCGGAAACGCTTCACCAGGTCACGATCGACGGAAACCAATACACCGTCGACACTGTTGAAGCGCAGCGTGTTTCCGACCAGAAAGTCGCCTACACGGTAACTTTCGTCGGCAGTGAGATCACGATGAAAGCCGAGATCGAGGTACAGGAAATTACCTCCCGCTCCCAAGGAACGGAGGGCGCAAAGCGACCGACTTTGACCTTCCGCATCACTGAGATGAGCGGCGCGCACACGGTGGAAATTCCCGGCCACGGCCTCGTCTCAGTAAATGCAGACCAAGGCGGAGCATACGCATGCGGCATCACGGGAGTATCCCGAGGCGCAGCCAATGGCGACTCCTATGCGGGTGTTGACGATACTTTTGCCAGCATCACCGCCTCGACACCCATTGATTACTACGAACAACCCAGCGCCTACCTCATGGTCAACACCAATAAGGTCGCCGTCGGTATGGAAACCAACGCAACCTACGACCAGCCTCACGGCTATGAAAACAACTGGAATTCCAGGTGGAAGCGCCAAGTTATCGAACAAAACGGCATCAAGACTCTGATCGCGCAAAACGGTCAGTGGACCTACCGTTCCGAGGCCGCGACGGATGCTATTGGGGACGAAGAACGCCCCTACACGACACTTGTCTTCACAGGAGACGCGAACTCTTCGGGCGGCGTTGATTGGCAAGATGCCGCAGTTGCCTATGCGGATATCACTCCCGAGATCACCGGCGCAGCCGACAATCATAAGTGGGTTGTCACCCACATTCCCTTCGATTTCGGTTCGGCCGCAACCCATCCCTTCCTCCAGATCGCCGATGACGTCAAGCGCGTGAGCCTTGCGACTGACGGCCTGGGGCAGCGCGTCATGGTCAAGGGCTATGCCTCTGAAGGCCACGATTCGGGCCACATGGACTACGGCGGTAACGTCAATACTCGCGCCGGTGGCGAGGCCGACTTCGGCACCCTCTTCGCCAGCACGAAGGATGTCAATGCGATCTACGGCGTTCACGTCAATACGACCGAGGCCTACCCGGAAGCAAACTCTTTCCATTCTCTTCCCTTCACCGGTGGCCGCGGGTGGAACTGGCTCAACCAGTCCTACTACGTCAATCAGCGTGACGACTTGGGCAATGGCGGTGCCGTTAATCGCTTCCAGGAATTGCGCAATCAATTCCCCTTAAGCAAGTACCCGAATTTCCGCTGGATCTACATCGACGTCTACTACGGTTCGGGCTGGCAAGCTGACCGCTTGGGCAACGAACTCAACAAGATGGGATGGGAAGTCGGATCTGAATGGGCAGACCGCTTCGAGAGGCACTCGCTGTGGTCACACTGGTCGAATGACGAGCACTACGGTGGTGCAACCAACAAGGGCTTGAACTCCCAGGTCATCCGCTTCGTCGACAATGCGAATAAGGACAATTGGAACCCGAACGTTGTCTTGGGCTACCCCCAGATTGTCGAGTTCGAAGGCTGGACTGGCCACCAAGACCAAGACGCGTTCTATCGCAATATTTGGTCAAACAACCTGCCCAGCAAGTTCCTCCAGAACTCACGCATCATGCGCTACGACACCGCGGATGCAGGGGATGGCAAGACGAAGCACACCTACACATTTGCCAATGGAACGGTGGCTTCAGGGGCGACGGCGGTTACTGCTCAAACAGAGGCTAGCTACGTCGTTGGGACGATTCAGGCAGACATGTCTTCCTCGCGTGAATTTGTCTACGACGGGGCAACAGTCCTTCGAGGCGATAGCTACCTCTTGCCGTGGAAGGACAACGGAACTTCTGCCGGGGCAGATCGCCTGTACTACTACAACCCCGCTGGAACTGCGACGGAGTGGAC
>ERZ772978.731-NODE-731-length-12098-cov-17.9244_pt1 | contig 12098 bp, 11 predicted proteins | sample MGYA00511675_ERZ772978 | MGnify/ENA primary metagenome ERZ772978 (study PRJEB29015, sample SAMEA2738092) | human oral metagenome | biome: human oral; feature: human-associated habitat; material: saliva | place: China | collected 2156 ... | reverse complement strand
TGCAGTAAATAACGATTTTCTGGGCATTTGCGGGGATTTTACGCTCAATCAGGGCTTTGAGAGAGTCATTTCGAGCCGCTTCAAGCAATTCAGTGAGGGGCAGGTTAATGGCACCGTCAATCGCAAAGGCATTGAACTCCACCTGCTCACGGACATCCAAAAGGGCAATATTTTCACCCGATGACATCTTTTTAAGGTCCTGAGCGCTCATCGAGCGGGGTTTCGAGTCGGCAGAAGAGCTTGTAAAATCCTGAGAAATATTACGAATTGTTACATGATTTTTGGGCTTATGACTCGTTTCTTGGGGCAAAACAGCGCTTTTCTTAGGTACAGCTTGCACGCTAGCTACAAGAGGTATATATTCCCACCTTCCGCTTAATGCCGAATATAGGCCAACCTCACCCATGAGCGGCTCCCCCACCCCGGTCAGCAGCTTCACCGCCTCCATGGCCATCGCAGCACCCACCACGCCAGCCATAGCACCCACCACGCCAGCAGTACTACACGACGGCACGCTACCGGCAGCAGGAGCATGAGGGTACAAATCCTCATACACCGGACCGCGACCAGCCCAAAACACACTCAGCTGCGCATCAAAACCAAGGATCGCAGCCCATACATGCGCAATTCCAGCACGCGCAGCCGCCGCCGACACCACATAACGCGACTCGAAATTATCGCTACCATCCAGCACCAGGTCAGCACCAGACAGAAGCTCATCAACATTCACCTCCGTCAAACGCTCACACACAGGCACAACCTCAATAAAAGGATTCAGCGAGCGCAAAGACTCTACGGCAGACTCAGCCTTAGAATTACCCACTCTGGCGTGCGTATGAATCACCTGGCGGTGCAGATTCGAGGCATCCACGAAGTCATCATCAACCACCACAATCTGACCGACCCCGGCACCCGCCAGGTACAGCAGCGCGGGAGCACCCAAACCGCCAGCACCCAGCACCACCACGCGTGCGCGCTTGAGCGCCAACTGAGCCTCGTAACCCATTTCGGGCAGAATCAGCTGACGAGAGTAGAACGCACGCTCAGCGGCAGAGAGCTCGCCCGTGCCGGTTGAAGGCTGAGAAGACATAGGGATTCCTCGCGTCTAGTAGTAGAGGTGACTTGAGCTTTCAAGGAGAATAAGCCTGCCCGAGAGAAATCCCCCTGACAGGCTTATATAGAGATATCAGAATATTCAGAAGGCTAAGCAGGCGAAGTGTCCACACCAACCCACTCGATGCTTCCATCGAGCAGTTCCTGTTCCTTCCAAATCGGCACACGAGCCTTCACCCGGTCAGCCACCAGCTCACAGGCATCAAACGCGCGGCCACGGTGAGCAGCCGCCGCCATCACGGTCAGAGCCGACTCACCAATAGCAATCGGACCTACACGATGCACAGCCCACAGACGCACACCGTCCAGCTCGGCAGCAACCTCGGCGGCAACCTCCGCAATATACTCACGAGCCTGCGGATGCGCGCTATAGGACAGCCCGCGAACCGCACTACCGTGATCATGGTTGCGTACAATGCCGTCAAAAATTACCAGGGCACCCATAGCGTCAGTCATGACCTCAGCCTTAGCCGCCGCGTACAGCGGCTCCAGGGGCGCTTCCGTAATATCGGTGAACACCACGGTCGAGCCGCTCGGCTCAGCACCGTGCGCACCCGAATGGTCCAGGGATTCTTCGTTCTGCGGCTTAGTGGTCATGGTAGTCCTCCATCTGACGGCAAATGTGCTCAACAATCGGGTCGAGGGTTGCCACGCCGTCCTTCACACCACCGCGCGAACCGGGCAGGGTCATCACGAAGGTTCGGTCAATGACGCCCGCCACGCCGCGTGAAAGCACCGCGGCGGGAACGTTCTTCAGACCGTTCATCCAGAAGGCGTGCATGATGCCGGGTACTTCCTTGTCCAGGTGTGGGCGAACCGCCTCCACGGTCTGGTCGTCAGAGTTCAGACCGGTACCACCGCTGGTCAGGATGAAGGTCGGCAGGTTACCGTTCTTCTTACCTTCGGCCACCAGGGTGTTGAAGTACTCGACAATATCGCGGTCTTCAATGACCACGGCATCCGGGGTGTCGAAACCGCGCGAGCGCAGCCACTCCACAGCGATGGGGCCGGACTTATCCTCGTACACGCCGCGGGCTGCACGGGTGGAGGCGACAATAACCAAGCCGGTGAGGTTCTCGGGCATGGTGTAGTCTTCGCTACTCATTGGAATTCCTTTTCTGTATCTATCAGATGACGGTGGGGGCGGTGCGCCGCCGCAGCTTAGGAGTCCTCGCGGACGGACCAGTCGCCGGACTTGCCGCCGCTCTTCTCCAGAACACGGATATCGGTAATGACGGCGTGCTTATCGACTGCCTTAATCATGTCGAAAACGGTCAGCGCCGCCGAGGAGACGGCGGTGAGCGCCTCCATCTCTACGCCGGTGACGCCACGGGTCTTCACGGACGCCTCAATACGCACAAAGTCGGTGCCACGCTCAAAGTCCACCGTAATCTTACCCAGGGGCAGCGGGTGGCAGAGGGGAATGATTTCCGGGGTGCGCTTAGCACCCATAATGCCCGCGACGCGTGCGACGGGAAGAGCGTCGCCCTTGGGCAGGTCAGCGTCGAAAATCATGGCGATCACGTCTTCGCGGGTGCGCACGGTCGCCTCAGCCAGGGCGGTGCGGGTGGTGACAGACTTCTCCGTAACATCCACCATGTGCGCCGAGCCGTCGGCGCGCACATGGGTCAGTTCCTGGTTGGGCTGCGAGGTAGAGGTCATCGTTTCTCCTGGCTTCTGCGCGGTATTCTTCTGCCGCGAATCGTTACTTAGTGTGAGTCTCAATTATTCCTTGTCTATCGGACAAGGAACAATGCGGGGCGTTTCGTTTAGTTATCGGTGAGGCGAATGCGGTGGTAGTGTACCGCCTCTCCCCCGGTGTAGGTGGTTCCGGGTGCCAGCTCGATGAGCACATCCGCCTGGGCGGCGCGGTGCAGCAGGTGCGAGCCTGAGAGGATGTCCGGGTAGAGCTCCACCCGGTAGGTTCCGGGTTCCACCTCGACCATGGCGAGGGTGCCGCGCAGGAACTGGCGCTTGGTCGCCGGTGCGGTAAGCGGGGTGTCGGTGACGAGCACGCCTCGGGGTGCGTTGTTCAGGGTTGCCTGTTCAGAGGCAACCGCGTGGGGCACACCGTAGGGGCCGCCGGCTCGCAGGTAGGGGCGCAGAATCAGCGCGTACGAGATGAGGGTGCTCACCGGGTTGCCGGGGAAGGAAATCATGGGCACGCGGTGGCCCTTGAAGTCGAGCAGGTTCACGCCCTGGGGGCCGCCAGGCTGCTGGCTGACGTGGCCAAACCAGGAGACGGGCACCAGAATATCGGCTTCGTGTGCCTTGGCGATGGCGTTGCGGACCACCTCGTATTTACCGTGGCTGATACCGCCGGAGGTGATGATGATGTCCGGTTTGAAGCTCTCGTACTCTGCTACGAGGCGGTGCAGTAGCTCGATCGGGTCGTCACCGATAGCGATGCGGCGCACCTCCGCTCCGTCTTCGCGGAGCATGGCGGTGAGCATGGGGCCGTTGGCGTCAAAAATCTGGCCCTGGCCGAGTTCCTGGGTGGTGGCGCTGCCGTCTTCTTCAACACCGGAGAGGATCTCGTCGCCGCCGGTGCAGACGAGCACGCGGGGACCTGCCGCGACGGTCAAGCGGGCATAGCCCTGGGATGCGAGCGCACCGAGCAGAGCGGGGGTGACGCGTTCACCGGCGCGTGCGAGGACCTGACCGGTGACGACGTCTTCACCGCGGCGGCGCACGAACTGCCCGGGCTTGCCGGGGGCAAGTTTGACCTTTTCGCTGGGGCGGCCGAAGGATTCAGGCAGGTCGGGGTATTCGATGCGTTCGGACTGTTCGACGGGAATAACGGCGTCGTAGCCCTTGGGCATGGGCGCGCCGGTCATGATGGGGTAGGTCAAGTCGTCGGAGGAGCGGGAACGCTGCAGGGGTCGGCCGGCGGGGATTTCGCGTCCGACGGTGAAGATGCGGTCTTCGCGTCCTGCGGCTTCAGCGGTGAGGGCGTAGCCGTCCATTTGGGAGTTGTCGAAGCTGGGTACGTCCATACGTGCGGTGACGTCTTGGGCGAGGATGCGTCCTGCCGCATGGTAGAGGGGAACCGTTTCTGCTGTGCCGATGAAGACTTCGCGTAGCAGGAGCGCCAGGTAGGCGCGGTATTCTTCGGTGCTGGGGGTTCCATTGAATTCGGGGGAAATCATGGCGGTTCCAATCGTGCGGCGGCGGTTATGACTAGTGTAGGTGTGTGTTTGTGGACTGGTAAATGCAGTTTTGCCTAAGGACCGGTGTGTGCCGGCCGGTATGTGGGGCAAATGACGAAGCGGCTTATCGGGTGCTTTCGCGTAGTTTTTTGAGGGCGCGGATTAGGCCGAGGACCCCGAAGATTCCTAAGTAGAGGCTGATGAGTATCAGGGCGCTTCCGAGGGCGCTGGGGATGTCGCTGCTGTTGATGGCTAGGTCGATGGCGAGGGGTATGGTTTGGGTTTTGCCTTGCACGTTGCCGGCGAAGGTGACGGTTGCGCCGTATTCGCCGAGGGCACGGGCAAAGGAGAGCAGGAAGGCGGTGGCAAGGCCGGGCGCGGCGAGGGGCAGCAGTACTTTGAAGGTGATTTCTGCGGGTTTAGCGCCTTCGACGAGGGCGATTTCTTCGTATTCGCGGGGAATAGCCTGCAGGGTGGTGACTGCGGTGGCAACGAAGAAGGGTAGGGCGACGAAGACCTGGGCGATAATCACCGCGTTGGGGGTGAAGGGGATGGAGATTCCTGCCTGGTAGAGGTAGGTACCGATCATGCCTTTGCGTCCCCAGAAGAATAGCAGCCCGAGGCCGGAGACTACCGGGGAGAGAATCACCGGGGTGTAGATGATGGCGTAGAGAACTGACCCGAATCGGTGTAGCCGCGAGCGGTTGAGCACTTTGGAGAGCACGAGCGCCAGGGGCGCACCGAGAAGCCCGCAGATGAGGGTGGAGGCAGCCGCGGTACCAAGAGAGAGGTTCGCCGCTCCGAGCACCTGCGGGGTAAAGATGCTGCCGAGCTGTCCCCAGGGGATGTTGAGGAAGAGCCCGAGGAGCGGTCCGGCAATGAGGAAAATACCCAGCGACGCCGGAACCAGGAAGAGCACAGGCACGGAGGCGAAGAGTCTGCTTCCGGGTGTGCGTGAGGTTCCGGCGTTGCGATGGGTAGCGGTAGTGTCTGTCATGGGTGATGAGACGCGGGTTGTTCCCTACTGTGGCGGTGTTGAATTACTGTGCGGTGTTGAAGCCGTACTCGGTGAGGATTTTCTTCGCCTCGTCGGAGTTCTTCAGCCATTCGTTGAACTTCTTCGCGGTTTCGGAGGAGGAGCCGGTCTTGCTCAGCGCTGCGGGGTATTCGTTGCGTTCCACGTCGGTCAGTTCGATGGAGCCGAGGTTGGCACCCTTCTTCTTGGCTGCGGCGAGGTCGGTGGTGTAGATGAAGCCCGCATCGGCGTTACCGGTGGTGACCTTGGTGGCTACGTCGGTGACCTTGCTTTCGGTGGTTGCGTTCTTGAGGGTGATGTCGTGCTTCTTCAGTTCCTGGTGGGCGATGGTGCCGCAGGGGACGTCTTCTTTGCAGACTGCGACGACGCCGTCGGTGGTCTTGAGATCGTCGAGGCTGTTGATCTTGCCGGGGTTGCCTTCGGCGGTGACGAGCACGAGCTTGTTGGTGACCAGAACGTTGGTTTTGGAGTCGGAGAACTGGTCGAGCTTCTTTGCTTTGTCCATGTTCTTGGTGTCTGCGGTGATGAGCAGGTCGGGGGTTGCGCCCTGTTCGATCTGGTTGACGAGCTTTGCGGAGCCTTCGTAGACGAAGGTGACGTCTACGCCGGGGTTGGCGGCTTCGTATGCCTTTTCAAGATCTGCGCCTGCGTTGTTCAGAGAGGCGGCGGCAAAAACTTCGACCTTGCCGGAGGCAGCCTGGCTACTCGATGCGGAGGCAGTGGACGAAGAGGAGCTCTGGGTGGCGCCGCATCCGGTGAGGGCGAGGGTTGCTGCGGCGAGCGCGCTGAGGGCTGCGAGGGGGCTCTTCATGAGGTATTTCCTTGGTTAGTTCGTACTGCTATTGAAGGTGAGGTGCGTCCATGTGAGGGTTCTGTATGACGTTCCGTGTACGTCCCTAGCTTGTACACGCGGCGTTACTTCGTCATGGTTGTCTGCCGTGGCGCAGTTGTAACTTACCCTGCACACACTATATACGGGGCGCCGGAACATGGAATAATCATATTGTCACCTGAAATATGCAAATTTTCCACATAGGTTTTACATGGCGTACACGGCGAATTCGGCCTCTTCTGAGCTCATTGCGGGCCCAACGTTAAGCACCTTATCTTCTGCGGAGGGTAACGGGGCTGCTTTTATTACGCCCGAAAAATCTGAGAGTGGCGTAAAGGCCCAGCGTAAGCTCCCGAATATTACGAACAGCGGTCCGCTCTTGGACCGTTGGGGTCGCGTGGCGACGGATCTTCGTATCTCTCTGACCGATAAATGTAATCTTCGTTGCATTTATTGCATGCCGGCGGACGGTTTGCAGTGGCTCCCGAAGGAAAATCTGCTCTCCGCCGAGGAGATTGCGCGCCTTGCCGACATTGCGATTACTGAGCTGGGCGTTGAGGAGATCCGCTTTACCGGTGGCGAGCCGCTGGTGCGCGCCGATTTGGTGGACATTATTTCCCGCATCCATCAGGCGCATCCGGATGTTCCGCTTGCTATTACGACGAACGGTATTGGTTTGGAGAAGCGTGCCGCCGCCCTGGCGGAGGCTGGTCTGACCCGCATCAATGTTTCTCTGGATACGATTTGCCGTGAAACCTTTGCCGAGTTGACCCGCCGCGATAAGCTCGATGCCGTGCTCAAGGGTATTGACGGTGCTGCCGAGGCTGGTCTGTGGCCCATCAAGATTAATGCTGTGCTGATGCCGGGTCTGAATGATGATCAGGCTCCGGAGCTTCTGCGCTGGGCGTTGGCGGGTGGCTATCAGCTGCGTTTTATTGAGCAGATGCCGCTGGATGCAGATAACCGTTGGACCCGTGAGGGCACGATTACCGCCGCTGAGATTCGTGAGAAGCTGTCGGCTGAGTACGTTCTGGGTTCGGTGGCTGAGGCACGTGGCGACTCCCCCGCTCAGCTGTGGGAGGTGTACCCGCTCGGTACTGCCCTGGATGAGGCGGGATTCCCGGCTGACGGTACCGAGTCGCTGGGCCGTGTGGGCATTATCGCTTCGGTGACGGAGTCGTTCTGCAATGCGTGCACCCGCACCCGTCTGACGGCGGACGGCAAGATTCGCTCGTGCTTGTTCTCTGACACTGAGACTGACCTGATGCAGCTTCTACGTTCCGGCGCTGACGATCAGCAGCTGGCTCTGCGTTGGCGTGAGGGCATGTGGTTTAAGCCGCGCGCTCACGGCAAGGAAGATGCTGACTTCGATATTGAGGAGTTCGCCAAGGCGAGCCGCTCGATGAGCGCTATTGGTGGCTAAGGAAGCTACCCTATTTATTAGCCGGATATACAGCCAAATATGCGTTGGACAAAGTGTTTTACTGCCACCTTACCCCCTGGCTTTCGGCTACCCTACTCAGAGTTTGATCAAGGATTGAGGAGCATTATGCAGGTTCATTTTTTCGCTGCCGCGCGTTCTGCAGCGGGTACCACGCAACTGTCGGTGCCCCTGGTTGAGCTGCCGTCTGCAACTCTTGGCGCACTGATTGAGCATCTGGGCCAGAGCTTGGAGGGTACGACCCCTTCGGGTCTGACTCTTACGCAGGTCATGGAGCAGTGCTCATTCCTGGTCAATGGTGCCCGTTCTGATGCGCAGGCTCCGCTGCAGGATGCCGATCGCGTGGACGTTCTGCCTCCCTTTGCGGGTGGATAATGCGGGCGGATCAGATGTCCGGTTCTGGGCTTGCCGCTGAGAGCGATTTTTCGTGCGCCGCGGTCGTTGTTGCCGGAGGCGCTTCTCGCCGCCTGAACCACGTGCCGAAGGCGTCCCTGTCTGACGGCACGAGCACCCTGCTGGATTGCGCCCTGGAGGCGGTGGCGAGCGCATCCCCGCGCGTGGTGGTGGGTCCTGGGAGCTTGCCGTTGCCGTCGGGGGTGTTGCGTACTCGTGAGGATCCGCCGTTTTCGGGTCCTGCTGCGGCGATTCATGCCGGCTTGGAGTGTATTGCAGCCGATTGCGAGCGCTCGCAGGCGCCGCTGCCGAGCTGGTGCCTGATTTTAGGCGTAGATACTCCGCGTATTGCTCCGGCGGTTCAGCAGTTACTCACCGCTGCGCGGGGTGCCGAGCAGGCCGCGACCGCTACCCCCTCCCCCAACGATTCTGAAGCATCTGCAGGTTTCTGGGGTGTTTCTGAGGGCATCTATCAGCCGCTGGTGGGTATTTACCGTTTTGAGGCAATCCGTTCGGTCTTTTCGACCGGCACGACTGACGCTTCTGTTCGTTCTTTTTTGCGCCGTTTGAACCCCGCGGCGGTGGAGATGTCTGCCGCTGATACCGCCGATGTTGATACGTGGGAGCAGGCGCAGGCTCTTGGCTATACGACTTCGCTCTGGTCGAGTTATTAGCACGAGTTATTAGCATCTGAGGCGCCCAGGAGCGCTAGTCGCCAAGCTACGAGTACCCTAGTGGTAGGTCTCAGTTATTAACGCCCGACCGGGCGATGTTTTTGAGCTCGCGCGCTGTTGCGCGTCCCGCACACACTTTTACGAGGTACGATGTCTCACCATATTCCTTCTGTTTCGTGGCAGCAGGCCCGCCAGATTCTGCATGAGGAGGGCCAGCAGGTTGCGCCCCATGTTAAGACGGAATCTTTGCCGCTGTTGGCGACGATTGGCCATTATTTGGCGGCCGATATTTATTCAGTGATGCCGGTGCCCCACTACAGTTCTTCGGCGATGGACGGCTATGCTGTGGCGGGTACGCCTCCGTGGCGTCTGGTGACTCCGGCGTATCCGGAGGATTCTCGCGCGAATATTCACCGTCTGACGGTGCCGATTGTTCCGGGTGAGGCGACCCCGATTCTGACGGGTGGCTTGATCCCGGAGGGCGCGGAGGCGATTGTGCGTGAGGAGCATTCCCGCCTGTATGAGGGTGCGGAGGGTTCTTCTCGTCCGGGCGTGGGTTCCCATTTGGAGACTCAGGCGAGCATTCATTACCTGGATATGGCGGAGGGTTTTGAGCCTCCAGCCGTGGGTGCTGATATTCGCCATGCCGGTGCTGAGCTGGAGCGTGGAGAGTTGTTGGCCCACCACGGTGACCGTATTTCTGCGCGTATGGCGGCGTTCTTGGGCACGAATGGTTTTGATGAGTTGCCGGTGTACGCCCCGATTCCGGTGCGTTGTGCTTTTACTGGTAATGAGGTCATTACGTTTGGTGTGCCCGCGCCGGGTCAGGTGCGTGATGCGTTTGGCGGCTTTATGGAGCATGCAATTATTTCTGCAGGTTGCGAGGCACGCCCGTCGATTCGCCTAGCGGATGTTGAGTCTGAGTTCCGCACATTCCTGTCTACCTCGACGGCTCGTGTGCTGGTGTTTACGGGCGGGTCGAGCACCTCGGGTGTTGATTTGGTGCGTAAGGTGCTCAACGATATGGGTGCGACGTACCTGTTTGAGTCGGTGGATGTGCGTCCGGGTCATCCGGCGTTGGCTGCGCGTCTGCCGGTTCCGGAGACGGGCCCGAATTCGGGTCGTGAGCGTTTTGTGTTGGGTCTGCCGGGTAATCCTTTGGCGGCGTACACGGCTTTGTATTCGTATTTGCCGCCGCTTTTGGCTGGTATGAGGGATATGCCTCTTCCTGAGCTGGATTCGGCGGTTCTGGGTGAGCCGGTTGATACTTTGCGTAAGCCGGCGGGGGCTCGTCTGCTTCCGGTGTCGGTGCGTGATGGCGTGGCGTATCCTCTGCCGAAGTCGGCGTCGCATATGTTGTCCTCGTTGGCGGCGGCTACTCACTGCGCGGTGTTGGATGATTCTTCGGTGCGGGGTTCTGCCCATGAGGTGGAGGCTCGCGTTCCGATTATTCCGGTGCTGTAGACCGGCACGGCAAATCGATGCGGCCGGCAGCACAGGGGAAAAGCGCTTTTTCTGATTTTTGAGGCTCCGTTAGCTCCTGTGAAGAAGGTATAGTAGAGAGATATGTCAATCGTTTAGCATATCGAAGGGAGCCCCCGTGGCAAAGCCCAAACTCAGCGACGTTGCAGCCCTAGCGGGCGTCTCCCCCACTACCGTATCCCGCGTGCTCAATAACCGCGGCTACCTGAGCGAAAATACCCGCACCAAGGTCCATGACGCGATGCGGGAACTCGGCTACCGCCCCAATGCCATCGCCCGTAGCCTGCAGGGTCAGCGCTCGCAGATGGTGGGCCTCATCTTCCCCACGGTTGCGAACCCCTTCTACGGGGAGATGGTGTACCGCCTCGAAAGTTACCTTGCCGAAGAGGGCTACCGGGTCATTCTCTGCAATAGCGACGATCACCCCGAGCAAGAAAAACGCTACCTGGAGATGCTCTTCTCCAATCAGGTGGACGGCATCATCAGCGGCGCCCACTCAGATGCGCTGGTTAACATTCCGCATGCGCAGGCTCCCCTGGTGACCGTAGACCGTCTCGAAAGTGGTTTCTACCCGAATATTCGCTCCGATAACTACGGAGGTGCCCGCGCCGCCACGGAGCACCTCATCGCCACGGGTTCGCAGAATATCGTCCACGTGACGTCGACTCTGGGTGAGCATAATGAGCGTCAGCGCGGCTACCGCGAGGCGATGCTTGAGGCGGGGCTCATGCCGGAGTTTGTAGAGCTGGGCTTCCGCCCTTCGCTGGGCATTAAGCGTGAGGTACTCTACCGCTACCTGGATGAGCGTGCCGATAGCCCCGAGCCGGTGGACGCGGTCTTCGCCTCCAACGATAATTACGCCGCACTCACCCTGGGGTGGGCACGTGCTCGAGGCATTCGTGTTCCTGAGGATTTCCAGGTGATTGGCTATGACGGCACGCAGAGCGTTCAGTTGCTCATGCCGGAACTAGCGACCGTGGTTCAGCCGATTGAGGGTATAGCAAAGCGTACCGCGCAGCGTCTGCTGGAGTTGGTTGAGCTGCAGCAGGGAGAATCCGCGGAGGAAGCTGCTCCCCCGATGAGCCAGCCTGAGGATGTACTCCCCGTTGAGCTCCATCTGGGGGCTACGGTGCGTTCCATCCCAGATCTGGATCAGATTCAGCCTGATATGTCTGCTCCGGATGAGCTCCAATAAGAATCTCGTCTTCTGAGAATAAAAATCCGCCCCACCGTGCGAGTGCTCACGGTGGGGCGGATTTTGTATATACATTTATCGGTTTTGTGAGCGTCCGGAAGTTTTAGGAGTTGCGCTGCACAATCTCGGCCGGGCCGGTTCCAGGGTAGACCATGCCGACGGCGTGCGCCTTGGAGAAGATGCCGTGGAACGGGCCGAGGGAGAAGAATCCGCGGCGCTCGTAGAGGCGTGCACTGTCGTAGGTCGATGCTTCGAGGTAGGCGGGGTAGTCGCCGATGCGTTCGGTACCGTAGTCGAGTAGCTGGGAGCCAATGCCCCGGCTACGATACTCTTCGAGAACACCAATGTTGAAGAGGTACCAGTGCTTGTACGCGGGGCGGTACTTGAGCAGATGTAGCTCCATTAGGATCGCCTTCAGCAGAGTCTTGCAGCCGAGCGCCTTGTAGTAGGCGCCAATCTGCTTGAGTTCGTTAGCGAAGGAACCTTCCTGGGACTCGGGGGTGTTCCAGAGGCAGACGCCCACGATTTTTCCGGTGGTGTTATCAATAGCAATGTCGATACGTCCGCGGCCCTGGAAGTTGCCGTAGACCTGCAGGGTCATGATTGCGCGGAGCTTGGCAAGTTCCTGTCGGCGGCTACCACCTGCAATGACTGCCATCATGGCGGGGTCTCCGTCGAATGCGGCAATCAGCACCTCGAGCGCATCTGCATATTCATGAGACTCGGCAGTGCGGACGGTATAGGAAGCTGAGGTCATATTCACCCTTTACAAAAGCTTGAAAC
>ERZ772978.725-NODE-725-length-12136-cov-3.52123_pt1 | contig 12136 bp, 9 predicted proteins | sample MGYA00511675_ERZ772978 | MGnify/ENA primary metagenome ERZ772978 (study PRJEB29015, sample SAMEA2738092) | human oral metagenome | biome: human oral; feature: human-associated habitat; material: saliva | place: China | collected 2156 ... | reverse complement strand
GTACGGAGACGAAGAAAAACCACTGCAGGCAGCTGCTTTTTTATTCACAGAAAGAGCATTCTCTCCTCTACTGGATAAGAAAAATCCCCGTACTGAAGCGAGGGGCTCATGCTATCATAGGAGAGAGATGCTACTATGGGAGGATGGGACGTACTACACGCCGAAAGAGCTATACCGCATGGTGAGAATCCCAACATGAGCACCCCTGCTATGATCTTCTTGGCCTTCTCTCTATAGCATATATTGAGATATCGTATCTTTGCTATCGGACCATGGAGCCTCGAGGATTCAAAGCTCCCCATCTTACACACAACCCAGTATACTCATGGCATACTTAGAAGTAGATCATGTGACGAAGCGCTACAGCGAGCATACCGCCCTCAATGAGGTCTCGCTGAGTGCCCACGAAGGACGCATCTTCGGACTATTAGGGCCGAATGGTGCGGGCAAGAGTTCGCTCATCCGTATCATCAATCGTATCACAGCCCCCGACAGTGGCGAGGTGCGTCTCGAAGGTCGCCCCCTGCAAGAGGAAGACCTCTTCCATATCGGCTACCTCCCTGAGGAGCGTGGGCTCTACCCCAAGATGAAGGTCGGCGAACAGGCCATTTACTTAGCACGCCTCAAGGGGCTTAGCAAGGCAGATGCTCAGCAGCGCGTCAAGGAATGGTTTGAGCGTCTGGAGATCACGTCGTGGTGGGGCAAGCGCGTCGAAGAGCTCTCGAAGGGGATGCAGCAGAAGGTCCAGTTCGTCACGACCGTCGTGCATGAGCCCCGCCTGCTGATCTTCGATGAGCCATTCAGCGGCTTTGACCCCGTAAATGCCGAGGTACTCAAGCGTGAGATCCTTGCCCTCAAGGCCAAGGGAACGACCCTCATGCTCTCCACCCACAACATGCAGAGCGTCGAGGAGCTCTGTGATGACATCACGCTCATCAACCGTGCCGAAGTCGTCCTCTCGGGTCAGACAGCTGAGATACGCCGAGCACACGGCTCTCATACCGCACGTGTCGTCTATGAAGGAGAGATCTCCCCTACTGACCTATCTCGTCTGAATATACTGGAGCATGAAGAGCGCGAGTACTCCAAGATCCTGCGAGTACAGCTACAGCCCGAGGAGGAGCTTCGCTCGATCATCGCCCAGCTCCCCTCTACCATCCAGCTCCAGAGTGTCGAGCTGGAATACCCCTCGATGCATGAGATCTTCCTCGAAACAGTCCAAGCTAAATAGTATCGGGTATGAATAAGCTACACCTCGTCATCGAGCGCGAATTCACCACGCGCCTCCGCAAGAAGTCCTTCTGGGTGATGACCTTCGTCATGCCTATCCTGATGATTGGTCTCGGCTTCGTCCCAGCCGCTGTATCCTCGATCAATGAGGTGGACCAGCAGCGGGTGGCTATCCTCGACCATACAGGACGCTATGCCTCCCTCTTTGAAGGCAACGACAGCGACAGCTACCGCTTCGTCCGTGTAGACCGCCCCTTAGACAGCCTACGCAGCGAGGCCTCCCAAGAGTCCATTACCGCTATACTCGAGATCCGAGACGATCTCTTGAAGGACCCGAAAGCTATCAGCCTCTTCTCTTTCAAGCAGCTACCACAAGGGCTGGAAACTTATATCAATGAGGTGCTCTCTCGACACCTCACCGAGGAAAAGATCCGCTCGTACAATATCCCCCAGCTACAAGAAGCTATACAGGAGAGCCAAGTCCAGCTCCGTGTCCCCACGTATAAGTGGGGCGAATCTGGTGATGTCGATGCGTCGTCCAGTACTGTAGCCAGCATCATCGGCGTAGCCCTTTCATTCTTCAGTTACCTCTTCATGATGACCTATGGAGGTATGGTGCTACAGGGAGTCCTGGAGGAGAAGAAGAATCGTATCGTCGAGGTCATCATCTCCTCGGTACGCCCTCAAGAGCTTATGCTGGGCAAGATCATCGGGATAGGTCTCTTAGGTATCGTACAGATCGCCATTTGGGCCATCTTGTTCTTTGTAGGAGCACAGATCGCCCAGGCATTCTTCCAATCAGAAGTCATAGGAGGAACTTCATTCCTTAGCCAGGCCACGACCTTCTTCGCTGTACTGCAGGGTGTGAACTTCGCAAAGATTCTGATATTCTTCATCCTCTTCTTCGTGGGTGGCTACCTCTTCTATGCATCCATCCTCGCGGCTCTGAGTTCGCTGGTAAGCTCAGATGAAGAGGCATCACAGATGATGATGCCTGTCGTCCTCCTCCTTATCCTCTCTATGTATGCAGGTATGGGGAGTGTAGACAATCCTGATGGCACCCTCGCCTTCTGGGCTTCATTCTGCCCCTTAACGTCCCCCGTGGTGATGATGGTACGACTGCCTTACGATGTACCTCTCTGGCAGCCCCTTCTGAGCCTCGCTATACTATATATCACCGTCTTCCTGACGAGTGCCCTCGCAGGGAAGATTTATCGTACCGGCATCCTCATGTATGGCAAGAAGCCATCAATGCGTGAGGTATGGCGCTGGATTACTTACAGACAATAGCATCCCATTACCCAAACTATGATTCACTTCGTATCGCTGGGCCCTGGAGATCCAGAGCTCATCACCCTCAAGGCCCTTCGCACCCTGCGCGAGGCCGACTATATCTACACGCCCGTCCCCGTCTCACGCAAGGGCCGTCATGCCTCGAAGGCTGCCGAGATGATGCTCTCACTTGGCATACGCGAGGAGCAGATCCAGCTCTACGACCTCCCGATGAGCAAGGATCGTGATGGTGCCCTCGAGGCCTACGAGATCGTAGCCCGAGAGGCCTGCGAGAAGCAAAAGGTCGAGCCCAGTGCCCGTATCGCCATCGTCGCTGAGGGCGACTGTGGCTTCTACTCCTCCTCCGCCTATATCGGAGAGCATATCGAGCAAGAGGGCTTCACCACAGAGCAGATCTGCGGAGTACCTGCCTTCATCGCCTGCAATGGCCGCCTCGGTGGTCAGCTCGTGCAGCTCGAGGAGCAGTGCACAGTCATCCCAGGCGAAGCCACTCGTGAGGAGTGGGATCGCGCTTGGCAGAGCCGTCATACCATCGTCGTGATGAAGGGCTCGCTCTGTGAAGCGGAGATCAAGTCAGCTATCGCCCAGCATCCCGATCGCAAGTGGCATTACTTCGAGTTCGTAGGTATGCCGAAGGAGTACATCACCTCCTCTACGGATGAGATTCTCCAGCGGGAGTTCCCCTACTTCTCCATCATCATCAGCAAGCGCCGATAGGGTACCTCACCAAGCAGCTCAAGCAGCGAACAAAGTCTATTTCAGCAGATTATACTATCTTTGCTGACGAAAGCGTTCTCTGCTTGTAGACATCTTTTGCCTACAGCCCATCCGACGTGGAGGGAGTCAAAGTCAAGTACTGACTCCCTCCACCTCGGGTGTTTAAGGTCCTTCCCACACGGGGGAGATAGCCTGCCTCACCTAAGTTAAGACAGGATGATTCGATTCAAGAAGTCATGCACTACACTCGTAGTAGCAGCCCTCACTACCCTCCTTGCCCTACCCGCAGGAGCCACCGACCTCAGCTCCACCCACGACGGAGCTCTGACCACAGAGACACACACCCAACACACGGAGGCTTCACTCTTAGAGCTCACCACAGAGCTACAAGCTCCTGCTCCAGCCCCTGCTCCCAGAAGACATCGATATAAGCGCTCCAGCAGAAGCTACTCCGCAGGACGAAGCCGTAGCTATGGCTCACACTATCGCCGCCGCAGTGGTGGTAGCGGTTTCTCCTATGAGAAGATGGAGATAGCCTCCTATACCCCCGCTATCATCAAGTCCGTCGTAGACCACGGACAGAAGCTCTTAGGTCTACGCTATCGCACCTCAGGCGTCGCTAAGTGGCCCCTCGACTGCTCTGGCTTCGTCAGCTACATCTATTCCCTCGAAGGCATCAAGATCCCCCGCTCCTCGAGTGGTCTCGCTGTCTATGCAAATAACATCAAGGACCCTCAGCCCGGCGACCTCCTCTTCTTCAAGGGGCGTAACCGTAGTGCCAACCGTGTAGGTCACGTGGCTATGGTCGTCAGCAATGAGGACGGCAACATCAAGATGATGCACAGCAGCTGTAGCCGTGGTATCGTCATCGAGAACCTCAACAACAACGCCTACTACACCTCGCGCTATGTAGGCGCTGGTCGTCTACCCGAAGTCAAGGAGCACTGGAAGGGTGTCCCCATGGCCCCTGATGCCTTAGACTAGGTATGCTTCAGGTCGAGCAACTCACCAAGAGCTTCGGGGACCGCATCCTCTTCTCTGACATCTCCTTTTCCATCGAGCGTGGGCAGAAGGTCGGACTCATCGCACCCAATGGTACGGGTAAGTCCACCCTCATGCGCATCCTGCTCGGCAGAGAGCCTCAGGACTCTGGCACCATCACCTACGAGCGTGACATCAAGCAAGCCTTCCTACCACAGCTCCCCGATCTCCCCGAGACGGGGACGATACTCGAGGCGTGCTTCAGCCCCTACGATCCCGTAGCTCAACTCACCCTCGCTTGGGAGATAGCCGTAGAGGCAGGAGATACCCAGACGATGGAGCGTCTCCTGCCCGAGATGGAGGCCAAGGGTGCATGGCACTATGAGCAGCGTGCCAAGGAGATCCTGGGTGCACTCGGCATCCACGACTACCAGCGCTCCGTCAAGGGGCTCTCTGGAGGAGAAGCTAAACGCATCGCCCTCGGAAGCACACTCATCAGCCAGCCCGACCTACTCTTCCTCGATGAGCCGACGAACCACCTTGACCTCAAGAGCATCGAGTGGCTCGAGAGCTACCTCGCCCGCTCCACGATGGGGCTCTTACTCATCACTCACGACCGCTACTTCCTCGACCGCGTCTGCAACCAGATCATCGAGCTCGACGGCGGTCATCTCTACCGCTACAAGGGGAACTACGACTACTACCTCGCCAAGCGCGAAGAGCGCCACGAGCAGGAGGAGCAGTCCCGTCAGCGCGCACTCAACCTCTACCGACGAGAGCTCGAGTGGATGCGCCGTCAGCCCCAAGCTCGCGGGACGAAGGCACAGTACCGCATCGATGCCTTCCACGAGTTAGAGGCCAAGACCCGCCCTGCTCAGCGCACAGACGAAGTACAACTCGGCGCCTCATCGACCCGCATCGGGAAGAAGATCTTCGAGGCACACCATGTCAATAAGCGCTTTGGAGACAAGGTACTCCTGCAGGACTTCAACTACGTCTTCAGCCGCTATGACAAGGTCGGGATCATCGGCGAGAACGGTGTCGGGAAGACCACCTTCCTCCGTATGCTCCTCGGTGAGATCGAGCCAGACTCGGGGCACTTCGACATCGGAGAGACTATACGCTTCGGCTACTACAGCCAAGAGCCCCCGACCTTCGCTCCCGAGAAGCGCGTCATCGACATCGTACAGGAGATCGCTGAGAACTTCGAGCTCCCCGCAGGAAGCACCCAAGTAGAGCGCCTCTCCGCCTCCCAGATACTTACGCGCTTCCTCTTCCCTCCCGAGCGCCAATACACCCCTGTCGAGAAGCTCAGTGGTGGTGAGCTGCGCAGACTCTATCTGTGCACCGTGCTCGTCACGTGCCCGAACTTCCTCGTCCTTGACGAACCAACGAACGACCTCGATATTCTCACGCTACAAGCACTCGAAGAGTACCTCGCGGACTTCGCAGGCTGCGTACTCATTGTCAGCCACGACCGCTTCTTCATGGACAAGGTCGTGAACCACCTCTTCACCTTCGAGGGAGCAGGCGTCGTACGTGACTTCCCAGGGAGCTACACCCTCTATCGCATGAAGCGTGAGGAGGAAGAGCGTCAAAAGGCTGAGGCTTCACAGCCCCGTAAAGCAGCTCCCCAGCCAGCTGAATCACGTCGTACGGCAAACCGCCCCGCACGCCTCACCTACGCTGAGCGACGAGAGCTCGAGGAGATCATCACACGCATCCCCCAGCTGGATAAGGAGAAGACGGCCCTTGAAGCCAAGCTCTCCACAGGCACACTCTCACACGAAGAGCTGATGAAGGCCTCGGAGCGTATCGGTGAGCTCATCGAAGAGATGGACCTGCTTACCCTGCGCCAGCTCGAGCTGGAGGAGAAGGAGGCCTAACATACCCCCGACTATTTATTCACTAATCACATAGAAGTCTATGATAACGACAGACCAGCTCAATGCCCTGCTGGAGCGCAAGACTGCGCTGAGGAGGTATCTTTGACGTCGATAGCCGACGTATCCAATTAGAAGAAGAAGAGCTTCGTACGGCAGACCCTTCCTTCTGGGAAGATCGCACCCGCGCTGAAGCACAGATGCGCAAGGTCAAGGACCTTCGCAAATGGATCGCTTACTATGACGAAGCTGAGCGTCTCGTTGAGGAGGTAGCCCTCGCACTTGAGTATTATAAGGAGGAGATCACGACCGAGGAGGAAGTTGATGATGCCTACGGGCGTGCCATTCGCCTCTTCGAAGAGGTCGAGCTAAAGAACATGCTCCGTGCCGAGGAAGACAACCTCGGAGCCGTACTCAAGATCAATGCTGGAGCTGGCGGTACCGAGAGCCAAGACTGGGCTTCAATGCTTGCCCGTATGTATGGCCGCTGGTGCGACAAGCAGGGGTATAAGACCACGATCACCAACTGGCAGGACGGCGATGAAGCCGGCATCAAGACCATGACTATGCAGGTCGAAGGTGATCAAGCTTATGGCTTCCTCAAGAGCGAGACGGGCGTACACCGCCTCGTACGTATCTCCCCCTACAATGCGCAGGGGAAGCGCATGACGAGCTTTGCCTCCGTCTTCGTCGTACCTCTGGTAGACGATACCATCGAGGTGGAGGTCAATCCCGCCAATATGAGTTGGGACACCTTCCGCTCCAGTGGTGCCGGTGGGCAGAACGTCAACAAGGTCGAGACTGGGGTACGCCTACGATATAAGTACAAGGACCCCGACACGGGCGAGGAAGAGGAGATCATCATCGAGAATACCGAGACCCGCTCGCAAACCGACAATAGAGAGAATGCTCTTCGCCTCCTACGCTCGCAGCTCTATGACAAGGAGCTTGAGCGTCGCCGCAAGGCGCAGGCCGAGGTCGAGGCTGGTAAGAAGAAAATCGAATGGGGTGCCCAGATCCGCAGCTACGTCTTCGATGACCGCCGCGTGAAGGACCACCGCACAGGCTACCAGACCTCAAATGTCACCGCTGTCATGGACGGAGATATTGACGAGTTCATCAAGGCCTACTTGATGGAGTTCGCAGGAAAGGACGAAGAATAGTTCTTTCATTCACCACGACTATTAGCATAGAATAGCCCCCGCTTAGAATTAGGCTTCTAAGCGGGGGCTTTCGTTTGATAGAGATGCAACTACCATTCCTCCAAGCGGGATGAGCAATATGAGACTGCTGCGGGAGAGTGCTGTCCTCTATTTAGAGTGCTAAGGCATAGCACGCCCAGCTCCCCGATATGCCTCTCCGAAGTGATCAGGCAAGCCCTTCGCCTTATCGCGAGTATTCCTCTTATTCAGCGGAGGGAAAAGCATCGTTCTCGTGAAGAAAAAAGCGCCTTCCCGTAGTGGCTTTTCCGCATCTATATACGTAGTCTTAAAGACCAGGCACGTCAATCCAAATATCCACGCACGTAGATATTAGAGCCACGCACGTAGCCCAACCTTTTCTGCCACTCGTCCACAACTTTTATCCCTACGCGGAGCAACAACCTAATATAGGTCAAAGCAGCGACCAATATTGGTTCGTATCATAGGCCTATACGACAGCCGAAGTTGAGCAGCAGATGAGTCTTCTTTGATCAAGCTCATAAAGAGCCTCCATGGCATACTGGATCCCCTTCCGTTATGGCAAAATCGACCGACCTCGAAGAGCAGAATAAAGGTAAGCAGGAAGGTAGCAGATAAGAATTCCCTCCAAAGTATGGCTACATCGCAGAGCAGGGGCGCTTGGTACCGTTTATTTGACTACCTTTGTCCCGACTATTAAAGGTGTTATCAATCAATTAAAGAACAATAATGCTACAGCCAATTAGCAAAACAATCACACTGCCCGATGGTAGAGAGATCGTCATCGAGACAGGGAAATTAGCCAAGCAGGCTGACGGTTCCGTAACCCTTCGCATGGGGAATACCGTCCTGCTGGCCACTGTATGCGCAGCCAAGGATGCCAATCCTGGGGTTGACTTCATGCCCCTCCAGGTCGAGTACAAGGAGAAGTATGCCGCTTTCGGTCGCTTCCCTGGTGGCTTCACGCGCCGCGAAGGCAAGGCTTCTGACTATGAAATCCTGACTTGCCGTCTCGTAGACCGTGCCCTGCGTCCCCTCTTCCCAGATGACTACCATGCCGAAGTCTTCGTCAATGTCATTCTCTTCTCTACGGATGGTGTAGATATGCCTGATGCTCTGGCTGGGCTCGCTGCTTCTGCAGCCCTCGCCGTATCGGACATCCCCTTCAACGGTCCTATCAGTGAGGTACGCGTCGCACGCGTCAATGGCGAATTCATCATCAACCCCACCTTCGAGCAGCTTGAGTCTGCTGATATCGAGCTTATGGTAGGGGCTACCCTCGATAACATCATGATGGTCGAAGGGGAAATGCAGGAAGTCCAGGAAGCTGAAATGCTCGAGGCTATCAAGGTAGCCCACGAAGCCATTAAGGTACAGTGCCAGGCTCAGCTCGAGCTCAGCGAAGCTGTAGGTAAGCTCGTCAAGCGCACCTACTGCCACGAAGAGAACGACGAAGACCTGCGCAAGGATGTACACGACTCCTGCTACGCTAAGGCCTACGCCGTAGCTGTATCGGGTACTGACAAGCACGCTCGTGCTGAGGCCTTTGATGCTATCGTAGAGGAATACAAGGCTAAGTTCACCGAAGAGGAACTCGAGACGAAGGCTCCCCTCATCGCTCGCTACTACCACGATGTCGAAAAGGAAGCTATGCGCCGTGCTATCCTCGACGAAGGCAAGCGCCTTGACGGTCGTAAGACCACCGAGATCCGTCCTATCTGGATCGAAACGGATTACCTGCCCGGACCTCACGGCTCTGCAGTCTTCACCCGTGGTGAGACGCAGTCTCTGACGACGGTCACGCTGGGTACGAAGAGCGATGAGAAGCTCGTCGACGACGTACTTAACTACGGTAAGGAACGCTTCCTCCTCCACTATAACTTCCCACCCTTCTCTACGGGTGAAGCTCGCCCACAGCGTGGTGTCGGCCGTCGTGAGATCGGTCATGGGAACCTCGCTCACCGCGCCCTCAAGCGCATGCTCCCCGCTCAGTACCCCTACGTAGTCCGTGTCGTCTCCGACATCCTTGAGTCTAATGGCTCTTCTTCTATGGCTACGGTATGTGCTGGTACGCTCGCTCTGCGTGACGCTGGTGTGCCCATCGCTAAGCCCGTATCGGGTATCGCTATGGGTCTGATCTCTGAGAACAAGGGTACAAACTACGCGATCCTCTCCGACATCCTCGGTGACGAAGACCACCTCGGTGATATGGACTTCAAGGTAACGGGTACCGCTGACGGTATCACCGCTACTCAGATGGATATCAAGGTCGATGGTCTTAGCTACGAAATCCTCGAGCGTGCTCTGGCACAGGCTCGCGAAGGTCGTCTGCACATCCTCGGCAAGATCCTCGAAGCTCAGCCCGAGACTCGCGAAGACCTCAAGCCCCATGCTCCTCGCATCGTGACCCTGCGTATCGGCAAGGAATTCATCGGTGCAGTCATCGGCCCTGGTGGTAAGATCATCCAGGGTATGCAGGAGAAGAGCGGTGCCTCTATCAGCATCGAAGAAGTGGATGGCGTCGGCGTAGTCGAAATCAGCGCCTCCAACAAGGATGCTATCGACACGGCTGTCGGCCTCATCAAGGGCATCGTCGCTATGCCTGAGGTAGGCGAAGTCTATCAGGGTAAGATCTCTTCGGTCATGCCTTACGGCTGCTTCGTAGAGTTCCTCCCCGGTAAGGATGGTCTGCTCCACATCTCTGAGATCGACTGGAAGCGCTACGAAAAGATCGAAGACACGGGTCTCGAAGAAGGTCAGCAGATCGAAGTCAAGCTCATCGACATCGACCAGAAGACGGGTAAGTTCAAGCTCAGCCGTCGTGCTCTGCTTCCCAAGCCCGAAGGCTATAAGGAGCCCGAGCGTCGTCCTCGCCCCGACCGTGGTGAGCGTCGTCCTCGCTAATTAGCATCTAATAGAGGAGGCTCACCCTCCCCTTCACAGAGTCGCAATTTCACAAGAGTAGCCCCCAGATATCTCCACTGAGATGGGGTATCGGGGGCTATCTTCTGTAAGCGTTTCGTCATGTACGGAATTATTGCGTACTTTGCATATAGAGAACATACACATAACCATAGTACATAGAGACATTATGAAGCAGTATATCGGTATCATCGTGATGCTCATCGGGGCTCTTCTTCAGCTCTTCACTTACTTCACGGACCAGGTAGAGAATGCTAACCTCTTCCTCGGCACGGGGCTTACACTCGTCGTCCTCGGCTTTCTCGGTCACATCTTCATCAACAAGAAGGCGTAACCACCGGACCCAAGAAGTACATCACTCCCATAGCGAGCTGTCCAGCAGAGGCTGGATAGCTCGCTTTATTTTCGCCCAAAGGCTATGCTCCTGCGCTGCCTACCACCACAGCATGGCACGATTTAAGTTATCTTTGCATTCAAGTCAATACAACCAGATAGTATGAAACGACGACTTTATATCCTCCTCCTTCTCATCACGTGCAGTCTACTTAGTCTGGAGCTCTCCGCACAATGGCGTGCTGATAGCATCTCGGGCTACAGCCAGCGCACACTACAGATGCGAGATGACTACGCAGGAGCTGTCATGGCTACACTCATCCGACACGACCGCACTACTCCCTCTAAGCGTGCCCTACTCTACGTACACGGATACAATGATTACTTCTTCCAGGCCGCTATGGGAGATAGTATCGCTCAGCATGGGATTGACTTCTATGCCCTTGATCTCCGCAAATATGGGCGCTCTATCCTCCCTCATCAAGATGCCTTCGAGGTACGCAACCTACGGGAGTACTATGAGGAACTGGGGGCAGCACTGAAGATCATCCGTGAGGAAGGTGCCGAGGAGGTCTACTTGATGGCACACTCGACAGGTGGGCTCATCACCTCCCTTTATCTTGCTGACACGAAGAATCAAGATAGCATCCGTGCCTTCATCCTCAATAGTCCTTTCTTTGACTTCAACTTCTCGAAGGCTGAGGAGAAGATCGTCCTTCCCCTACTGAGCGCCTCAGCGGGTATAGCTCCAAGCAAGGTCATCAGCGGGGTATCCAAGTCACCCGAGCTCTATGCTCAGTCATTACTCTCCCGATATCACGGGCCATGGGACTACGACACGCATCTCAAGAAGGACTACGGACACCCCATCCGCCTCGGTTGGCTTCGTGCTATTCGTCGTGGGCATAAGCGCGTGCAGCGTGGTCTCCAGCTCCCGATGCCTATCCTCCTGATGAGCTCAGATAAGAGCATCCGCGCTAAGGGAGCATGGCAAGAAGCCTTCGGTAAGGCCGACCTCGTACTGGACGTCGAAGATATACAGCGCTACGGGAAGAAGCTTGGTCCTCAAGTCGAGGCACACCGCATCCCCAACGGGCTCCACGACCTTTTCCTTTCGAGTGACTCCACCGCTTACGCCACGGTCTACCGCACGCTATTCACATTCCTCGACTCACTTCACTCCACATCACATCCATAGCCTTATGCCGGATCTCGATAGCTTCGACATACGCGATCAGTCTACGCTCTCCACAGAAGAGCAAGATATCGATCGTGCACTCCGCCCTCTCTCCTTCGACACCTTCCGTGGGCAGGACAAGGCGGTAGAGAACCTCAAGATCTTCGTACAGGCTGCGAAGATGCGCTCCGATGCCTTGGATCACGTCCTCCTCTACGGCCCTCCAGGCCTCGGGAAGACTACCCTATCTCATATCATCGCGGCCGAACTCGGTGTCGGTATCAAGATCACCTCAGGCCCTGTGCTGGACAAGCCAGGGGACTTAGCTGGGCTTCTTACCTCGCTTGAGCCCAATGACGTGCTCTTCATCGATGAGATCCACCGCCTAAGTCCCATCGTAGAGGAATACCTCTACTCAG
>ERZ772978.724-NODE-724-length-12160-cov-9.12325_pt1 | contig 12160 bp, 11 predicted proteins | sample MGYA00511675_ERZ772978 | MGnify/ENA primary metagenome ERZ772978 (study PRJEB29015, sample SAMEA2738092) | human oral metagenome | biome: human oral; feature: human-associated habitat; material: saliva | place: China | collected 2156 ... | reverse complement strand
CATCAGCTTCGTGGTCATTTTTATTTGCTTTTAACAAATTTTACAAAGGAGAGCCTCATGTATCGTATTATCCATCCAATGAACAATAATGTTGCTTTGGTTCAAAATGAACTACAACAAGAGTTGATTGTTATTGGGAGTGGGATTGCTTTTGGGAAAAAGAAAAATGATCTAGTAGCTGATGATAAGGTCGAAAAAGTATTTCGTTTAAATACGGATGAGTCAAGAGAAAACTTTATGGCCCTTCTAAAGGATGTTCCTCTTGATTTCATTACAACCACTTATGAAGTGATTGATACCTTGTCTAAGAAATATGCCTATCCTGTTCAAGAATATATCTATGTGACATTAACAGATCACATCTTTTGTTCTTACCAGGCAGTTCAACAGGGAAGATATAAATACAGTGAACTTCCTGATGTGTCTGCTATGCACCCGATTCCCTATAAAATCGCAAAAGAAGCGATTGAGATCTTTCGAAAGCGGCTCTTGGATCAATTTCCTGACGATGAAGTAAATCGCATCGCTTATCATTTCATTAATGCACAAGGGGAAATGATTCATGAGCAAGATCCAGATGTCCAGGACCGACAAGTTATTTTGAAAGCTGTAGAAGAAAAACTAGCTCAAAATGGCTTGAAACGGAAAGAAGAAAACAGTCATTTCTATGATCGCTTTATGATCCATCTCAATTATTTCCTAGATTCGCTAGATAAGGGAAGAGAAGATCCAGAAGGTTTGAGCGAGATGGAACAACTGATTCAGCTAAGTTATCCAAAGGCTTATGAGATTAGTCATCAAATCTACCAAACCATCGCTGAACAGACAGGAGCCAAGATATCTCCTAATGAAAGAGTCTATTTAGCCCTTCATATTCAACGTCTATTATAAAAATTTTCAAAAGGTATCATAAGGAGGAACCAACATGAATAAAGAAGAAGTCCAATTACTTGGGTTTGAAATTGTCGCTTATGCCGGTGACGCTCGATCAAAATTAGTGGAAGCCTTAAAAGCTGCTGAAAATGGTGATTTTGCTAGAGCAGAATCCTTAGTAGAAGAAGCAGGGTCTTGTATCGCTGAGGCTCACAAATCTCAAACGACCATGCTAGCGCATGAAGCAGCAGGAGAAGAAATCCCCTATAGCATTACCATGATGCATGGTCAAGACCATCTCATGACAACGATCCTATTAAAAGACGTGATTCACCATCTGATTGAACTATATAAAAGAGGAGCGAAATAATGAATAAACTGATTGAACTGATTGAAAAAGGGAAACCTTTCTTTGAAAAGATTTCTCGTAATAAATATTTGCGAGCGATTCGGGATGGTTTCATTGCAGGGATGCCTGTGATCCTCTTCTCATCTATCTTCATCCTAATTGCGTATGTACCAAACGCTTGGGGGTTCCATTGGTCTAAAGATATTGAAACTTTATTGATGACTCCATATAGCTATTCTATGGGCATCTTGGCCTTCTTCGTTGGTGGGACAACGGCTAAGGCTTTGACTGATTCAATGAACCGCGACCTTCCAGCAACTAACCAAATCAACTTCATTTCTACAATGTTGGCTTCTATGGTTGGCTTCTTGCTCATGGCTGCCGAACCTGCTAAAGAAGGTGGATTCTTAACAGCCTTCATGGGTACAAAAGGTCTGTTGACAGCCTTCATTGCAGCCTTTGTTACCGTTAATGTTTATAAGGTCTGTGTGAAAAATAATGTGACGATTCGCATGCCAGACGAGGTTCCACCAAATATTTCACAAGTATTTAAAGACCTGATTCCATTTACATTGTCAGTTGTACTCTTGTATGCACTTGAATTAGTTGTGAAAGCAAGCCTTCATGTAACGGTTGCTGAATCAATCGGTACCCTTCTTGCTCCACTATTCTCAGCAGCAGACGGTTATGTTGGTATTACGATTATTTTCGGTGCCTTTGCATTCTTCTGGTTTATTGGTATTCACGGCCCATCTATCGTTGAGCCTGCGATTGCAGCGATCACTTATGCAAATGCCGAAGTCAACTTGAACCTCCTTCAACAAGGTATGCACGCTGATAAGATCCTTACATCTGGTACACAAATGTTCATCGTCACTATGGGTGGTACTGGTGCAACTCTTGTTGTTCCGTTCATGTTTATGTGGTTATGTAAATCGAAACGAAATCGTGCTATTGGACGCGCTTCAGTAGTTCCTACATTCTTTGGTGTAAACGAACCAATCTTGTTTGGTGCACCACTTGTTTTGAACCCAATCTTCTTTATCCCATTCATCTTTGCACCAATTGCAAACGTATGGATCTTTAAGTTCTTTATTGAAACACTTGGCATGAACTCATTTACTGCCAACCTTCCATGGACTACACCAGGACCTCTTGGTATTGTTCTTGGTACAAACTTCCAGTTCTTATCATTCGCTCTTGCAGCATTGTTAATTGTAGTAGATATTGTTATCTACTATCCATTCCTCAAGGTTTATGATGAACAAATTCTTGAAGAAGAACGTTCAGGTAAAACTAATGATGAATTAAAAGAAAAGGTAGCTGCAAACTTTAACACTGCAAAAGCAGATGCTATTCTTGAAAAAGCTGGAGTAGATTCAGCACAAAATACAATTACTGAAGAAACAAACGTCCTCGTTCTTTGTGCTGGTGGAGGAACAAGTGGTCTTCTTGCCAATGCTTTGAATAAAGCCGCAGAAGAGTATAAAGTTCCAGTTAAAGCTGCAGCAGGTGGCTATGGAGCCCACCGTGAAATGTTGCCAGAATTTGACCTTGTTATCTTGGCGCCTCAGGTTGCTTCCAACTTCGAAGATATGAAGGCTGAAACAGATAAACTAGGCATCAAATTGGCGAAGACAGAAGGTGCTCAGTACATCAAGTTAACCCGTGATGGAAAAGGTGCTCTAGCCTTTGTTCAAGCGCAATTCGATTAACGATAGGGACTGTGAAACAGTCTCCTATCGTAACGGAAATCGCTATGGCGATTTTCCTAATCGACTTGTTAATTCGTCGGTAAAAATATATCGTTTTTACCTCCTCATGTCACAATTCGGTGGCTTGGAACAAGAAGTGAGATGGAGATGGATGGCTCACTAACTCCTCTCCCCTCACTTTTCATTTGCTTCAATTAAGAAATAGGTGAAAAAATGAAAAAAACACTTCCTAAAGATTTTATTTTTGGTGGGGCGACAGCTGCCTACCAGGCAGAAGGTGCGACTCATACAGATGGTAAAGGCCCTGTTGCATGGGACAAATACTTAGCAGACAACTATTGGTATACTGCTGAACCAGCAAGTGATTTCTACCATAAATATCCAGTAGACTTACAGTTGGCTGAAGAATATGGCGTAAACGGAATTCGTATTTCTATTGCTTGGTCACGTATTTTCCCAACTGGTTATGGTGAAGTTAATCCAAAAGGGGTAGAATTCTATCATAAGTTATTTGCGGAATGCCACAAACGTCATGTAGAACCATTCGTAACTCTTCACCACTTTGATACTCCTGAAGCTCTTCACTCAAATGGAGACTTCTTGAATCGTGAAAATATCGAACACTTTGTAGATTATGCTGCTTTCTGTTTTGAAGAATTCCCAGAAGTCAACTATTGGACAACCTTCAATGAAATCGGCCCAATCGGTGATGGTCAATACTTAGTAGGTAAATTCCCACCAGGTATTCAATATGACCTTGCCAAAGTCTTCCAATCTCACCACAATATGATGGTTTCACATGCGCGTGCTGTGAAATTGTACAAAGACAAAGGTTATACAGGTGAAATCGGGGTTGTTCATGCTCTTCCAACTAAGTATCCATTGGATCCTAAAAATCCTGCAGACGTTCGGGCTGCTGAGTTGGAAGATATCATCCATAACAAGTTTATTCTAGATGCAACCTACCTTGGACACTATTCAGATGCAACCATGGAAGGGGTAAACCACATTCTTTCAGTTAATGGTGGTAGCTTGGATCTTCGTGACGAAGACTTTGCAGCGCTTGAAGCAGCTAAAGATCTAAACGACTTCCTTGGAATTAACTACTACATGAGTGACTGGATGGAAGCTTTTGATGGCGAAACCGAAATCATTCATAATGGTAAAGGGGAGAAAGGTAGCTCTAAATACCAAATCAAAGGTGTTGGACGTCGTGTGGCTCCTGACTATGTCCCTCGGACGGATTGGGACTGGATCATCTATCCGCAAGGCTTGTATGATCAAATCATGCGCGTTAAGAAAGATTATCCAAACTACAAGAAGATCTACATCACTGAAAACGGACTGGGATACAAAGATGAATTTGTGGACAACACTGTTTACGATGATGGTCGAATTGATTATGTGAAACAACACTTGGAAGTATTGTCTGATGCGATTGCCTATGGAGCAAACGTCAAGGGCTACTTCATTTGGTCCCTGATGGATGTCTTCTCATGGTCAAATGGTTATGAAAAACGCTATGGTCTCTTCTATGTAGACTTTGAAACCCAAGAGCGCTATCCGAAGAAATCGGCACATTGGTACAAGAAATTAGCTGAAACTCAAGTGATTGAATAAGTATCAACTGGAACTGTTTTAGTTCCAGTTTTTTTATTTTCACGAGAAGAAGGTCTCTTAAACGCATCTCTTCTTTCAGCCCCTAATTTATGGTATAATAGATCGATACTGTAATAAGGAAAATGGAATGAATATACAACAATTACGATATGTAGTGGCGATTGCCAATAGTGGTACTTTTCGTGAGGCTGCTGAAAAAATGTATGTGAGTCAGCCTAGCCTGTCCATCTCCGTCAGAGATCTGGAAAAAGAACTGGGTTTTAAGATTTTTCGTCGGACCAGTTCTGGGACTTTTTTGACCCGTCGGGGAATGGAATTTTATGAAAAAGCGCAAGACGTGGTCAAAGGGTTTGATGTCTTTCAAAATCAATATGCCAGTCCTGAAGAAGAGAAGAAAGAATTCTCTATTTCTAGTCAACACTATGACTTTTTGCCGCCTTTGATGACGGAATTCTCGATTCGTTATCCGGAAAATAAAAACTTCCGCATCTTTGAGTCAACGACGGTACAAATTTTGGATGAAGTGGCTCAAGGGCATAGTGAGTTGGGGATTATTTATCTCAACCGTCAAAATACCAAGGGGATTATGCAACGGGTTGATAAATTAGGACTTGAAGTAGTGGATTTGATTCCTTTTCAGACTCATATTTACCTTCGTAAGGGACACCCTCTGGCTAAGAAGAAAAAACTGGTTATGGAAGATCTAGCTCAGTTGCCAACTGTTCGTTTTACCCAAGAAAAAGATGAGTACCTCTATTATTCAGAGAACTTTGTCGATACCAGCTCGAGCTCACAAATGTTCAATGTGACCGACCGGGCAACCTTGAATGGAATCTTGGAGCGGACGGATGCTTATGCGACGGGATCAGGCTTTTTAGATAGCCAGTCCGTGAATGGCATTACCGTGATTCCTTTAGAAGATAATTTAGACAATAAAATGGTCTATGTCAAACGCGAAGAGATGGATCTCTCTCCTGTAGCAGAGAAGTTTGTCGAGGTCATGGTAGAATATTTTGATCAAAAGAGGTAAGAAATGAAGAGAAAAACAATGGTCCCGGTAGCGATTGTCCTTTTGGTCCTACTGGATCAGCTGGTCAAATGGTATGTGGTGAAGAACATTCCACTGGGTGTCGTCAAGTCTTTTATTCCCCATGTGGTCAGTCTGACTTATCTTCAAAACACAGGTGCAGCTTTTTCGCTTCTTGAAAATCAGCAATGGTTCTTTACACTCATCACTCTAGTCGTGATGGTAGGGGCCTTTTACTATCTTTATAAGCACCTCAAAGGTTCGCTTTGGATGGTGACAGGCTTGACCTTTGTTATTGCAGGTGGCTTGGGGAATTTTATCGATCGCCTGCGTCAGGGATTTGTAGTCGATATGTTCCACCTGGACTTTATGAATTTTGCCATTTTTAATGTAGCAGATAGCTATTTGACAGTTGGAGTTTTCTTGCTCCTGATCCTGATGTTGAAAGAGGAAACGCATGGAAATTAAAATCGAAGTAGCCGGTGCGCGACTGGATAAAGCTTTGGCGGATTTGACCCCCTTGTCACGAGCTGTGGCTAATGAGCAGATCAAAGAAGGAAAAGTTCTGGTCAATGGGACTGTGAAAAAAGCCAAGTACACGGTCAAAGAAGGAGACGTCATCCAGTATGAAGTACCAGAAGTGGAAGAGGTCAGCTATGAAGCAGAAGATCTGCCCTTAGACATCGTTTATGAAGACCAGGATGTTGTGGTGGTTAATAAACCTCAAGGCATGGTTGTTCACCCTAGTGCGGGTCATACCAGTGGAACCTTGGTCAATGCGCTGTTATACCATGTCAAGGATCTTTCAGGGATCAATGGAGAATTGCGTCCAGGGATCGTTCATCGGATCGATAAAGACACGTCAGGCCTCTTGATGGTCGCAAAAAATGACCAAGCCCACGTCGCTTTAGCAGAGGAACTAAAAGACAAAAAATCTCTACGGAAGTATTGGGCCATTGTTCATGGCAACCTTCCCAACGATCGTGGGATGATTGAAGCACCAATTGGTCGCAGTGAAAAGGACCGGAAAAAACAGGCGGTGACGGCAAAAGGAAAACCTGCAGTGACCCGTTTTCAAGTTTTGGAACGCTTTGGGAATTACACCTTGGTAGAGTTGCAACTGGAGACTGGTCGGACCCACCAAATTCGGGTGCACATGGCCTATATTGGCCATCCCGTGGCTGGAGATCCTGCTTATGGTCCTAAGAAGACCCTTAAGGGACAAGGACAGTTTCTGCATGCACGGACACTAGGTTTTACCCACCCTCGTACAGGCGAGACCTTGGAATTTACAGCAGAAGTGCCAGCGATCTTTGAGAAAACGCTGGAAGACCTTCGAAAAGGATAATGAAGATGGCTGAATGGAGATTCAGTCACTTTCATTAGATACGAAATAAATAGTATTAGAAAGAATCATAGCGATGAAAGCAAAACGAATCGTCTTTAAAGTTGGGACCTCGTCTTTGACCAATCCCGATGGGAGTCTCTCTAGACAGAAGGTCAAGATCATTACCCAGCAGTTGGCTCTCTTACATGAATCAGGTCATGAGTTGATCTTGGTCTCATCAGGGGCAGTTGCTGCTGGATTTGGTGCCCTTGGTTTTAAGAAACGGCCGACCAAGGTGGCAGACAAGCAAGCTTCTGCGGCAGTTGGGCAAGGCTTACTGATGGAAGAATACACAGCTAACCTGCTCTTGCGCAACATTGTTTCTGCGCAGATTTTGTTGACCCAGGATGACTTTGCGGATCAACGCCGCTATAAGAATGCCCACCAGGCCCTTTCTGTCTTGCTCAATCGTGGGGCCATCCCGATTATCAATGAAAACGATACGGTCTCGATTGCCGAGTTAAAAGTAGGAGACAATGATACCTTGAGTGCGCAGGTTGCAGCCATGGTTCAAGCTGATCTTTTAGTGCTTTTAACAGATGTAGATGGTCTCTATACAGCTAATCCTTCTCAGGATCCAACAGCTAAACGCTTGGATCGAATCGAACACATTTCCCGTGAGATGATCGAGATGGCTGGTGGTGCTGGCAGTAGCAATGGAACTGGTGGAATGCTGACCAAACTCAAGGCAGCGACCCTTGCGACCGAGTCAGGGGTTCCTGTCTATATTTGCTCGTCTCTTAAGTCTGATGCTTTGATTGAAGCAGCAGAAGAGCAAGCAGATGGCAGTTACTTCCTTGCAGAGGATAAGGGTTTAAAAACCCAGAAGCAATGGCTAGCCTTTTATGCAGAAAGCAAAGGTGCCGTTTGGGTGGATGCTGGAGCAGCGCAAGCCCTGTTGGATCATGGAAAGAGTCTATTGATTTCTGGTGTGACCAAGGCAGAAGGGGATTTCTCTTACCACGACATCGTCAGCGTCTATCATCAAGAATCAGGACAATTGCTAGGAAAAGGCAAGGTCCGTCTCGGTCAATCAGCCGTGCGTGATATGCTCCAGTCTAAAAAAGCCAAGGGAATCCTTATTCACCGGGATGACTGGATCTCGGTAACTCCTGAGATTGACCTACTCTTTACAGAATTCTAGAGGAAAACGTATGGGAACAACACAAGAACAATTAAGCTTAGCGAGATCAGCTAAGAAAAGCATCAATACAGCCAGTACAGCTCTTAAAAATCAGGCCTTGGAGGCCATGGCTAGCCAGCTTTTGAAAGCGACGGAAGCCATTTTAGCAGCCAATCAAATCGATATGGAAGTGGCACGTGGGAAAATCTCTGAAGTCATGCTGGATCGCCTATTTCTTGATCAAGAGCGGATTGCCGGGATGGCACAAGGAATTCGTGCTTTAATAGACCTGCCAGATCCGATTGGGGAAGTATTGGATACTGAAGTCTTGGAAAATGGCCTTGAAATCCAGAAAGTCCGAGTCGCTATGGGTGTTATTGGCATCATTTATGAAAGCCGTCCAAATGTAACGTCAGATGCTGCAGCGCTTGCCATCAAGAGTGGAAATGCAGTGGTCCTTCGTACTGGAAAGGACGCCTTTCATTCTGCTCAAGCGATCGTGACAGCCCTCAAGGCTGGATTGGAAGAAGGCGGACTCCATCCAGATCTTCTTCAACTGATCCAAGATACGAGTCGAGCTTCTAGCCTTGCTATGATGAAGGCTAAGGGCTATCTAGATTTGCTCATTCCACGTGGTGGTGCTGGATTGATCCAAGCGGTGGTTGAAAATGCCATTGTCCCCGTGATCGAGACAGGAACTGGGATCGTCCATGTCTATGTGGACAAGGAGGCTGACTTCCAGAAAGCCCTCGCCATTATTGAAAATGCTAAGACAAGCCGTCCATCCGTCTGCAATGCCATGGAGGTCCTCTTGGTCGATCGAGCGATCGCGTCTGATTTCTTGCCTTTGGTTAAAGAGCGTTTAGTGGATGCACGGGAAAGATCGGTTGAATTGCGTCTAGATGAGCAAGCACAGGCTATCATTTCTGGGACAGCAGCGCAGAAACAGGATTTTGATACCGAATTTTTAGATTATATTTTAGCTGTTAAGGTCGTTGATGGAGTCGCGGAAGCGGTGGACCACATTGAAGCGCATAGTACCCATCACTCAGATGCCATTGTGACTGAAAATCCTGAGACTGCTGCTTACTTCACCAAGCAGGTAGATTCTGCAGCTGTTTATGTCAATGCCTCGACACGATTTACAGATGGGGGTCAATTTGGCTTAGGTTGTGAAATGGGGATCTCAACCCAAAAACTCCATGCGCGTGGACCGATGGGACTCCGGGAAATGACCAGTTACAAATATATCGTCAGTGGAAATGGTCAAGTGAGGTAAGAAATGAAAGTAGCATTTATTGGACTAGGAAACATGGGAGCTAGTCTAGCCAAAGCAGTCGCAAAAGAAGTGGACGCGCAAGACCTGCTCTTGGTCAATCGCTCTCCTCAAAAGGTGCAAGAGTTTATCAGTCAGTATGGGGGAACAGCGTCTGATCTCGAACAAGTCTTTCAAGAGGCTGAAGTAATCTTTTTAGGGGTCAAACCCTACCAGATCTGTCCTCTCCTAGAAGAGTATCAAGGCATCTTGGCTCAACGCTCCAATCTCTTGCTGGTGTCCATGGCTGCAGGCCTGGAGCTAGAAAAAATGGCTGATGTGATCCAGAATGACCAGGTGGGTCTCATCCGCATCATGCCCAATACGCCCGTAGCCATTGGTCAAGGGGTTATCAGTCTGGCTCGCTCTCAAGCAGTGACAGATCAGCAAGTAGCCCAAGTCAACCAGCTCTTAGCAGGAGCAGGGGCTCTCTACGAGATCGAGGAAAAATTAATGGATCCTGCAACGGCTGTCGCAGGCTGTGGGCCAGCCTTTGTCTATCAGATGATTGAAGCCATGGCAGATGCAGGAGTAGGATTAGGACTTACACGAGAGCAAGCCTTGCAGATGGCTGCACAGACCTTCCAAGGCGCAAGTCAAATGGTCTTAGAGACCGGCGAGCACCCAGCTCGCTTGCGGGATGCAGTTTGTAGCCCAGGTGGCTCTACCATTGCAGGAGTCAACCGCATAGAACAAGTTGGCCTGCGGGGCGATATCATTGCAGGAGTGGAAGCGGCTTACAAACGCACCCAAGAAATGGGACAAGAGGCAGCGAAGGAATAGAAAAAGATTGGTTTTTGCCAATCTTTCAAATTGAAGACAAAGTCCTCTTAGAAACTTTCCTTAGGTGAGAACGAACGTCAGCGAACTTCTTCGAAGTTCCATGACTAATTATTGAGCCTAAGGTCTCAATAATTCCGAGTGCCTGAAACTATTACGTTTCAGGCACTTTTCTCACGGCGGAAAAGTTTCAATAGAGGCTTGGATAACTCTGGATTTGTTAGATTTGTATAATAGAACATTTTTTCTTCGTTCTACAAGATTGGTTTTTTGGCCGATCTTTTTTTACGTTAGAGCGACTCTATCTCTACGAAGCCACTTTCAGTCAGACGATAGATTTTTTGGCAGACTTCTTTGAGGAAGGTCCGGTCGTGGGAGACTGTAACCAGTCCTCCTGGGTAGTCTGCGAATAGGCGACGAATTTCTGGTTGGGAAGTGGGGGAAAAATTACGAGAAGGCTCGTCCAAGAGCAGAAACTGGGGACTTGTGAGTACTAATTGAAGGAGGAAGAGTTTTCCTTGCTGGCCACCAGAAAGTTCAGAGATAGGATGATGCATTTCAGAATAAGTAAAGTTGAGGGAGGCTAAATGCAATTGAATGGTGTTGATTTCTTCGCGATCACCTGAATGCTGTAGAAATTGAACGGGTGTCTGAGTCAAAGGGAGGCCTTCAGTGTAATCTTGAGGCATATAGGCAGTGCGGATACTCTCATTATTCTGTAAAATCTCCCAGATCTTTTTTAGAAAAGTGGATTTCCCAACACCGTTGGAACCGATAATCCCTATCTTATCCTGCCCTTGAAGTGTGAGGGAGAGGTTCTTGACTAGCAAACGATCCCCAATTGCGAGCTCTTCTTGATCTAAGAGAAGGACACGTTTTTGAGGAGACAAGGGAATGAGGGAAGGGAAATGCAGATTGATGATTTCCTCATCATAGGGTTGGGGAGTCATGGATTGGAATTCTCGCTCGTAGCGCTTTTCTTGTGAGAGGAGGGACTTCATTTTCTTTGCCAGAAGACGTCCAGCAGTGCTATCTTTGGTATTTCGTAAGGAGGTTTCGACTTGCTGACGGACGCGATGATGCTTCTCCATTGTTTTTCGGTAGGCTCGTTGATCGTTGGCCGCTTGCTGAGACTGTTGCTTAAATTGTTGTTCCCTCTGGCTACTGTAGTCTTGATAGCCTAGGTGCTCTACGATGGTTTCAGCTTCTTTGCGGTGTTTGATCTGTCTGAGGTGAATGATGGTATCCGCCGTCTGAGTCAAAAAATCCTCATGATGGGAAATAAATATTATGGTTTGAGGACTAGTTTGGATCATCTGCTGGAGCCAGTCCAAAGTCTCCAAATCCAAATCATTTGAAGGTTCATCTAAAAATAGTAATTCATGAGGACAACAAAGTTCGTGAAGCAGTTGGACTTTGAGGGCTTCTCCTCCAGATAGACTTCCGATAGCTTGATCGCTCGCAAAGCGGTCGCTATTAAAATGCAATTGATCTGCAAGTCTGTAGAGGATGGCATAGTCTAGCTCGTCTTCTCCAAAAAAATATTCTTCCAATGTTTTTCCCTTCAATGCTTCCGGCAAAGACTGGGGAATATAGGCATAGGAGTGAAAATTAGTGGTGATTTCTCCTTCTATGGTCAGATAATCTGGTAGAGATTTTGGGGACATAAGGACTTGAAGTAAGGAAGATTTTCCATTCCCTTCTTCGCCAATAATAGCAACTTTTTCTCCTTCATGAATGGTCAGGGACAGATCACGAACCAGATCGCGTAAATCTTTTGTATGGCGGATAGTAAGGTGGGATAGTTTTAGCATAAGATTCCTTTCTACTGGGGCAAAAAAACAGCTCTACCTATTTAGTAGAGCTGTATTCAAGTGGAACCCAGGCAGAAAAAGACCTTATTTAGCCAAAAAAAGTTGGAAAATAGGCAAGAGGGTACACAAAAAGAGATAGAACAAGCAGTCCACTAAA
>ERZ772978.723-NODE-723-length-12161-cov-4.14621_pt1 | contig 12161 bp, 7 predicted proteins | sample MGYA00511675_ERZ772978 | MGnify/ENA primary metagenome ERZ772978 (study PRJEB29015, sample SAMEA2738092) | human oral metagenome | biome: human oral; feature: human-associated habitat; material: saliva | place: China | collected 2156 ... | reverse complement strand
CTCACCGACCTACCGTGGGTCGCAAAGACGACCCACAGTAGGTTTCTTTTTCGCCCCTCCGTAGGGCGCTCATTCGGCCCTCGTATGGAGGGTGGGGAAAGTCTATTGCAGGAGGCGGATCTTCTCCTCGAGGCGCTGGAGCTCGTTGCGCAGGCGGGCCGCTTCGATGAAGTCTAGCTCCTTGGCGGCTGCCATCATCTCGGCTCGCTTCGACTCCATGAGGCTACGAAGCTGGTCGGGCGAGAGTAGCTGCTCGATCGGATCTTCTACTGGGGCATCGGGGGCAGCCTCGATATATGCTTGGGGTTCGCCTGCGGACTTCTTGTCGGGGAAGACCGCTGAGCTATTCTTGACGATCTGCTGAGGTGTCAAGCCGTGCTCCTCGTTGTAGGCGATCTGCTTGGCTCGTCGTCGGGCGGTCTCATCGATAGTGAGGCGCATGCTTTCCGTCACCTTGTCGGCATAGAAGATCACGCGCCCGTTGACATTACGAGCAGCACGCCCTGCTGTCTGCGTCAGGGAGCGGTGTGATCGAAGGAACCCTTCCTTGTCAGCGTCGAGTACAGCGACAAGGGCTACCTCGGGCAAGTCTAGTCCCTCACGAAGGAGATTGACGCCGATGAGGACGTCATAGGTGCCCTTGCATAGATCCTCCATGATCTGCACTCGGGTGAGGGTATCGACATCGCTATGGATGTAGCTACAGGACACCCCATGACGTAGCAGGTATTCCGAGAGTTCCTCGGCCATACGCTTGGTGAGGGTCGTCACCAGCACCCGCTCCCCTCGCTCTATGGCTATCTGGATCTCATGCTCGAGGTCATCCACCTGATGTAGCGTGGGTCGCACCTCGATAGGCGGATCAAGAAGCCCCGTAGGGCGTATAAGTTGCTCGACCACGACACCCTCACTCTTCATCAGCTCGTACTCGGCGGGCGTGGCACTGATGTACAGGATACGGTCGGTGAGACTATCGAACTCGTCGAAGGTCAGGGGACGATTGTCCAAGGCCGCCGGCAAGCGGAATCCGTGCTCCACGAGACTGATCTTACGGGAGCGGTCGCCGCCGTACATCGCATGGATCTGCGGTACTGTCACGTGGCTCTCGTCGATGATAAGCAGGAAGTCCTTGGGGAAGTAGTCCAGGAGGCAGAAGGGGCGTTCTCCGGGTCGGCGACCATCGAAGTAACGGGAGTAGTTCTCGATACCGGAGCAGTAGCCTAGCTCCCGTATCATCTCCAGGTCATAGGTAGTACGTTCGTAGAGGCGCTTAGCCTCGTAAGGCTTGCCTTCCGCCTCTAGTTCGGCTACCCGAGCACCGAGGTCGACGTCGATCTCGCTCACTGCCCGATTGACCTGATCCTGCGTCGTGACGAAGAGGTTAGCAGGATGGATGATGAGGCGGGACATAGGTCCGTACTCCCTCCCCGACGCTGGGTCAAAGGAGGCGATACGCTCAATCTCATCGTCCCAGAAGGTCACTCGGTAAGCCACTCCTTCGAACCCTTCTACTGCTGGGAAGATATCGAGGGTATCCCCCTTGACTCTGAAGTAGCCCGGGGAGAAGGTGATCCGGTCATTGACGTAGTGATTGAGCACGAGCTCTCGCTTGAGTTGCTCTTGGCTGTAGCGCTGACCTTCCTCTAGACGAATGATCTTCTCCTCGAAGGCCTTCGGGTCGGCCATACCGTAGAGACAGGAGACCGAGGATATGACGATGACATCCTCTCTCCCCGAGAGCAGGGAGGCTGTCGCCCTTAGTCGAAGCTTCTCGATCTCTGCGTTGATCGCCATATCTTTCTCTATGTAGGTATCGGAGGCAGCGATATAGGCTTCGGGCTGGTAGTAGTCGTAGTAGGAGACAAAGTACTCGACAGCGTTGTCGGGGAAGAACGCCTTGAACTCCGCATAGAGCTGTGCTGCCAGCGTCTTGTTGTGACTAAGCACCAGCGTCGGCTTCCCTAGGCGAGCGATGACGTTAGCAGCGGTGAAGGTCTTCCCCGACCCCGTGACCCCGAGGAGGGTCTGGAAGGGTACTCCCCCACGGAAGCCAGCGACAAGTTCGTCGATGGCCTGAGGCTGGTCGCCCGTAGGTCGGAAGCGTGAAGTGAGCTTGAAGGACATAGTGCGTACGGGCTACTTCCCCTGATGAATGGTGAGCTGAGGGAAGGGGAAGCCGATGCCCTTAGCATTGAAGTCGGCGTAGACCCGTTCATTGAAGTTCCAGAAGACCTCCCATAGATCTCCCGAGGCGACCCAAGCACGGACAAGGATGTCTACCGAAGAGCTATTCAGATTGTGTAGCACAACTACGGGCTCGGGGGTGGTACGGATACGTTCGTCCTGAGCCAGCAGGTCAAGGATCGCCTGACGTACGCGCTCGAAGTCCTCGTCATACTCGATACCGATGGTCCATTCCACTCGGCGAAGGTCTTCATGGGAGAAGTTCATCACGAGGTTACTGCTTAGGATGCCGTTGGGGATGAAGACCGCCTTATTGTCCGGCGTCAGCACCTCTGTGTGGAAGAGACGTACAGCACGTACAGTACCGTCGATACCCAGAGATGAAGTCCCCTATGCCAAAGGGCTTGGTGACCATGATGATCACACCACCGGCCATATTCTGTAGCTGGCCACTGAGCGCCATACCTACGGCCAGACCCATAGAAGCTAAGACGGCAGCGAAGGACACGGACTTCACCCCGAGGACACTTGCGAGGATGATCCCGAGTGTCACGTAGAGCAGGGCCGTGAAGAGCGAGTCTAAGAGGGTGACAGCGACCCCGTCGAAGGAGCGCCGGCGGAGGAACTTATCGAAGAGACGCCCTATCCATCGGATGACGATCCTACCGAGCCAAAAGAGGACGAGGACCAAGAGCACCCGCACTCCGAAGTTAATTGCTCCGTTGATCCAGCTCTCGAGCTGAGCACGACCGAACCAGTGGTGGTAGTCCAAATCCAGGGGCTGTGTCGCCGAGCCCAAGGCACTACGTACGCCCGAAGTCTGTGCTGAGTCTACGGGCAAGATATCTGCTAGAAGAAACATAGGATAAGCGTAAGATAAACGTGTGATCAGTGAGTGAGGGCTTCAGCCTCCCGCTCCGCCTGTGTACGCCGTCGCCAGCGCAGGAAGAAGAAGAGCATAGTGAGCCCTTTGAGTATCGAGGAGATAGAGATGGCCCACCAGACAGCCTGTATGCCCCAGCCCCAGGAGGCGAAGAGGAAGACCATAGGGATGCGCAGGTAGGTACCCACGATGCTCACCGCTGCTGGTAGGTAGGTACGCCCGAGGCCGTAGAAGAGCCCTTCAGCAGTGATCTCCAGCATCATGAAGGCTTGGGAGAGACCGACGATACCGAGGTAGACAGCACCGGCCTTGTAGGCGGCCTCCTCGGGGACGATGAGGGCGAAGATCTCCTCGCCCCAGAAGACGAAGAGGAGCGTACCCAGTACCCCGACGATGAGGGTGAAGCTGAGGGCTCGGCAGAAGGCTCGGTAGACACGGCGGAGCTTGCCCGCTGCGAAGTTCTGCCCGACGATCGTAGTGAGGGCCTCGGTGACCCCCGTGGCGGTATTCCACGTCAGGGACTCTATCTGCGCCCCCGTAGTCATAGTAGCCACGCCGATGTAGCCTCCTAGTGCCGACACCTGCCTACCTATATAGATACTCACCAGAGCGAAGAGCACCTGTAGCGATGCTGGGGGTACTCCTATCTGGAGGATACGGCGTACGTACTGCCAGCGGAGGCGTACTAGGAAGGGGAAGCCCCCGAAGAGCCTATCCCGCCTGACCTGCCCAAGGAAGAGCAGGAGCACCAGCGCCTGGCTCACGACGGTAGCGAGCGCTGCCCCCGAGCTACCCCAGCCAAGGGTGAAGATGAAGAGGGGATCGAGGAGCATATTAGCACCGAGCCCGAGGATGGAGATACGGAAGGGCGTCCTACTATCCCCAATAGCATTGTAGAGCCCTGTCAACGAGGCCGCCAGATAGATACTAGGGAAGCCCAGGAGCGAGAGGTAGAGGTAGCTCAAGCCTTCAGCACGTACACTCGGCGTCAGGGCATAGAGGTCAAGGAAGAAGCCCGACCCGAGGAGATAGACCACCAGCATCACTAGGCTCACGAGGAGACTCATGCATACGTTCTGCGAGGCATAAGCCTTAGCTTCATCCCGCCGTCCCGCCCCGATCCCCTGAGAGATCGTCACTTCGCTCCCGACCTTGTTGATGAGGGCGAAGGAGGCGGCGATCCAGAGGAAGACGGAGGCTGCTCCCACAGCTGCTAGAGCCTGGGCGCTAAGCCTACCGAGCCAGATCATATCGGTGAAGTTGTAAGCGATCTGCACGAAGCTCGTCCCCATGATCGGTAGGGCGATGCGGTAGAGATGGCCTGTGATGTCGCCTCGGGTGAGGTCTTTGATCTTGTCTTCCATCCGTGAGGGTCGAGGGGTGGGATTAGCGCTCAGGGTGGAGCTCGGTGAGCTTGTTGTACTTCATGCGCCAGGCGTAGTCCTGCAGGTAAGCCTTCAGGCGTGGGAGCATGGAGGAGAGTGGTGTCCCGGGTTGGTCTTTGAGGTCGTGACGCTGCTGGGGATCAGTCTTGAGGTTGTAGAGCGCCGTCACCTTCTGCCCATCGAAAAGCAGGGCATAGTCCCCCTCGAGCATCTGGTAGATCCCATCCATGTCCTGTACTACGAAGCGAGGACGAGCTGTGTCGAAGGGATTGCCTCCGAAGGTGACCATCGGTCGCTGATCCCCTACGAGGTCGAGAATCGTAGGATAGAGGTCGGCCTGGCAGGCTAAGTGCTCCGAGTCTCGACCGACCAGTTCGCCTCGGGGGTCGAAGATGATGATCGGGATACGAAAGGTCCCTACGGAAGTCTTGTACTGGGGCAGTGCTCCCGGCACGGCGTGGTCAGCGACGATCACAAAGAGGGTATTGTCGTACCAGGGTTGCTTACTCGCTGTCTCGAAGAACTTCCTGAGCGCCATGTCGGTATAGGCCACCGCCTGATGCATCGGGATCGTCCCCTTGGGCAAGACCTGCTTGTACTCATCGGGCACGATGAAGGGGTGGTGCGAGGAGAGGGTGAACTCTGCAGCGAAGAAGGGCTGAGGGAGCTTACCTAGCTCACGAGCTACGTACTGTAGGAACTTCTCATCCCAGATACCCCAGTGTCCGTCGTAGTCCTTGTCATTAGCATACTCCGTCTTGCCGTAATACTCCTTGATACCAGCCTGCATGACGAAGGCATTGAAGCCCATGGATCCATTCGGAGCACCATGGAAGAAGGCCGTGGAGTAGCCCATCGAATCCAGTCGAGCGGGCAGGGAAGGTATCGTATTGCCCGAATAGATCGAGAGGACGAAGGGTACGTGGGGCTTAATGACCGAAGAGAATATCGACGGCATAGCATCGATAGACTTCACTCCGTTAGCGTAGGCGTTGGCGAAGACATAGGAGCGCTTCATCAGCGAGTCGACGAAGGGCGTGAAGCCTCGGTAGCCGGGGATATCCTCGTTCAGTCCCCCGACCCATTCACGGGCGAAGCTCTCCCAGATGATGAGGACGACGTTGCGCCCCTTGTACTTACCCGAGACGGGCGTGGCGCCGGGAGTGTAGACCGAGTTAAAGTGCGTCGGGACTTCTGCGAAGGGCATGTACTGGTACTCGGGCAGACTCGCCTTGCCGATCGTGCGTATCAGGCAGAAGGGAGTATTGAGCACCAGAGCTCTTTGCTGAGGGCGACGGATGTAGATATTAGCGTTGCTCAGCGTGATGGGGCGTGTCTCACTGGTGAAGCCCCCACGGGCGCCGACGATGGAGAGGTAGATGCTCCCCACCAGCAGGACGAGGGATGTGAGGGAGAGCGTCCACAGCCTCTCCGTAGGACGTCGCCGTGGACGAGGGAGCTTCCCCTCAATGATGCAGAAGGCGACGATGAAGGCGATCCCCAGAAGCGTTATCCCCCAATAATCGATGAAGAAGCGGAGGAAGTTGAACGGATTCTCCTCTCCAAACTCCTCGAAGACAGCCATCGTCGTACGCTTGAGCGTGAAGCGGTAGTAGACGACATCCCCTAGGTTCAGCACGATCGCTAGAGCAGTGATGACCCGATAGAGGCCCGTGAGCATACGCTGGTAGCCACGGCTATAAGCCAGAGGCAGGGGCAAGAGGCTCAGCACCGTCAGCAGAAGGCTCGTGTAGAGGATGGCAGTGAGGTCGAAGCGCAGGCCTCCCCAGAACATCAGCGCCACCTGCCCCGCTGTGCCGACCTCCAGGAGGTCCTGATTGTACAGGCAGAAGATCAGTCGGCAGATGCTGTAGACGACGAAGGAAAGGAGGAAGCGCAAGAGGAGGAGACGGACCTGAGCGCCCAGAGGCGCAAGGGCCGAAGCAAAAGACTTAGAAGTCATCGATATATACTACGTAATTATTTGGCTACAAAGGTACAAATCTTAGCCCAAGCCCGTGGCGAGGAGTTTGTCGCAGAGGGCCTTAGTCGATCACTGAAGCGAGCTGTCACCAGCCCGACATACAGGAGCATCTCTCCCCCAGAGGAAGTCGAAGTAGACCCATCACTGAGATAGGGCTCTGTAGGGACGAACGAAGGGACTAAGACAAGGGACTACTGAGGCGTCTCACAGCGCCCCAAATATACCCGCAAAAGCAGGGACAAAGGTACAACATCTTCCCTAGAGTCGGGTGAGGCGAGGCGGGGTGCTTGTCCCTCCTATCGAGCAAGCGAAGGAGCTCCGATCGAAGGGCTATTCATACCGCTTCTGGGGCGCTACTGCTACCACCTCAGAGGCGCTACTGGCGCCCCGAGAGAAGCGCTAGTAGTGCCTCGACAGAGGTAGCAGTAGTGCCTCCCGAGCGGAGACGAGCCCCACACCTTCCCCTACCCCCCAGCGAGTCCAAGACGACACCGAGGCGATGTGACCTTCGCCACACCGCCTCGGAGTACACAGAGTATGAAGAAAATTAGAAGGGGGGAGGCCCTGGAGGGCCCTGACGCTTCAAGTCGCTTCGGCTCGCTCCACCACTGAAGCTATCGAAGCGGTAGATGAAGTGAAGCATCGCGTAGCGCCCTAGCGTATTCGACTCCTCGAGCGTGCTGGACATAGCCGTGATGCTCTGGTAGATGCTTCGACGACTATTCAGTAGGTCGTAGCCCTTGAGCCTGATGGTAGCCTTCTTTCCCGCTAGGAAGCTGTAGGAGAGCCCAGCGCTCAGGAGGAGCTGATCTTGATTGTATCCAGCAGCGTAGCCCCGAGAGGTCGTGTAGGTCGCTTCGCCTTCGAAGGCAAAGCCCAGAGGCAGGGTGAGGTTAGTCGTGTAGCCGAGGGAATAGTCCTTCGTCGCTGGGGTGACGGCCGAGGGCAGGCTATTGGAGGCATTGTAGTAGCCGAAGCCTCCCTTGAGCGTCATATCGATGCCGGTGGTGCGGAAGTTCAGTCCCAGCTCCTCACGCAGACGAAGGGAGATGCTACGGTTCTTCTCCCCGTTGATGTAGGCGTGGCTACGTGCTAGATCGTTGAAGGACGCTAGGCGCAGGGAGAACTTCTTCCCCGGTAGGGTCTGCGTGAGGAAACCGCCGAGACCCAGGGAGGCATTCCCGTCCACGTTGGTATAGTCTACTGTACGCTTCCCGCTGGTGACATCGTAGAGGGAGCGCTGGATGATGTCATGCTGGACTACCTGCCCCCGTCCAAAGAGGGAGAGGGAAGTCTGGCTCTTCGTCCAGTACTTACTGAAGCGCCCGAAGAGATTGTGCTGGAATCCCGGGAGCAGATCTTGATTACCGACGTAGGAGATGAGCGGGTTGGTCACGTCCTGCACGGGCGATAGCTGCTCGTTGGTAGGAGCGAAGCTACGACCGAAGTAGTCTAGGCGTAGCTCCGTACCCCGCTGAGGCTTGAAGGAGAGGCGGAGCGTAGGGGAGAAGTTGAGCGTCGTGCGTGTCAGTGGCGTAGCGGAGACCCCAGCGACGACGGAGTGGCTACTGATGCGCGAGGACTCTACATTCACCCCTGCGGTGAGGTCGTAGCCCGTGCCCTTGCGCTTGAGTGCTAGGCCTACCTGATGGGTGAGGTAGTCGGAGCGGAACTCATTGCTATAGGTGGCATTGTGTACCGTATACGCACCCGTCAGGTCGGCGTCATAGGCGTCACGGGAGCTCCTGCTCTCTGATCCCTTGATCTGGTAGGTAAGCTGGGAGAAGAAGCCTTTACCTAGGGGCTCCACCCACCCAAGGCGTGCCTGATAGCTCAGACCACGCGTACGGCTATCGATCCGTTGGTCTACGTCCTGGCTTGCTGCCGACGTGCGGTCGTAGAGGCTGTAGATATACTTGCCATCACCGTCTTCATGCTCTAGCCCCAAGCGTGCCGACAGGGTCAGCGTTCGCCCCGAAGCACTGAGGCGACGACTCCCATCGAGTCGGAGCGTCCCATTGATATTATCTAGGAGCGTCTGCTGGGTGAGCGTGCTGGAGTTGATGAGTGTAGACGTGGCATCCTCCAGCGTCTTCGCTGTAGAGGAGTAGACACCCCTACTGTGGCCGTAGCGGAGTTCGGGGGAGATAATGATCTCCGTCAGCGAGTCTGGCTTCCACTCCATACGAATATTGGCACCGTAGGCATCCTTGTCGCTCCGCTCCGTACTCTTGCCTGTCTCGGTGGTCGAGCCGGTAGTGAGATAGTTCTGCTGCCAGCGGTCGGTGAGCTTATTCGTCGTATTGCGTCCCCCGAGGGCGTTAGCGTTGATCTGGAACTTAGAGGAGAGTGTATGACTGATGTTGCCACCAAGCATCTTGGAGGTCAAGATCCCGTTGGCATCACGGCGAGGAGGGCCTCCTGCTCCCCCACGGTTACCACGGCGCCCGGCTCCCATCCCCATCAGGAAGCCCATCTGGTTACCCTCGCTGGAGATGTCGGTGAAGCCTGCATTGTTCGTGTTGTTAAGCCCGCCGATGACAGTGAACTGATTGTCGTCAGCGAAGCGACTTAGCGTTAGGTTCGCCTCGTAGCGCTTACTGGTGCCGGCACCGGCATAGGCAGTACCGAAGAGTCCCTTCTTCTTGCCCGCCTTGATGGTGAGATTGATGACGGTCTCCTCGTTGCCATCGGAGAAACCCGACAGACGTGCTGCTTCGCTGTCTCGGTCGAGCACCTGCACCTTCTCTACGAGCTCTGCGGGGAGGTTGTTAGCCGCTACCTTAGGGTCGCCCTCGAAGAAGCGCTTGCCGTCGACCATGATCTGCGATATCGTCTTGCCGTTGATGGTGATCTTGCCGTTCTCGTCGATTGAGGCGCCAGGGAGCTTCTTGATCAGGTCTGCCACGACGGCACCTTGATTGGTAGTGAAGTTGCCTGCATGGAACTCAATGGTGTCCCCCTTAATGACTACATCACTCGTCTTACCGACGACCTTCACCCCCTCGAGGAGTTCGCCCTCCCCCTCGAGCTTAATGGGGGCGAGGGTAAGATTGCTACCCGCCACCTGGAGGCTCTGCGAGTGGGTCTTGTAGCCCACGAAAGTCACTCGGAGCGTGTAGCTACCACGGACTACGTGCTTGAGGAGGAAGGAGCCATCCTTGCCACTCACCGCTCCTGTCTTGAGCTTGCCATCAGGCTGGAGGAGACTGACGCTTGCACCAAGAAGGGCTTCATTCTTCTCGTCAAGGATCTTCCCCGATATAGTACGTAGGGAGTCCTGTGCCCAGAGGCTTCCTCCGGAGAGTAAGCAGAGGACGAGGGCTAGGAGCCCTAGGGAGGCGTATCTACTTCGTTGCTTCATCATTCGTTCATATCAGTATTTTCTCTCTTAGAGCCTAGATGGTAGGGGTCGTTTAATAGCACGCCTAAAAAATGATGTGGACTGACCTCCCCAAAGGGAAGCCAGCCCACATACGAGCAAGAGGATAGCAAGCCTCTCGGCCTACTGACCTGAGCGGATGCGATCATCGAAGGCCGTAAGGGCAGCCTTGGCTCCTTCGCCCATAGCGATGACGATCTGCTTGTAGGGGACCGTGGTGCAGTCACCTGCTGCATAGATGCCAGGGGCAGAGGTACGGCAACGCTCGTCGATGACGATCTCCCCACGACGTAGCTCTACGAGCGACTCGAAGGGCTTGGTATTAGCCGCCAGACCGATCTGTACGAAGAGCCCGTCCAGAGCGATGACTTCTTCGTCACCTCCATCACGAGGGGCGACACGCAGGCCTGTGACCTTCGTCCCGTCTCCCAGCACTTCCTTTGTCGCCATGGCCTTACGGACGGTGACGTTGGGGAGCGTAGCCAGCTTCTCCTGCAGGACAGTATCAGCTCTTAGGGTGTCCATGAACTCTAGCACGACGACACTTCTACAGATACCCGCCAGATCGATAGCTGCTTCGATCCCGGAGTTACCACCGCCGATGACAGCGATGTCCTTACCCTTGAAGAAGGGACCATCGCAGTGTGGGCAGAAGGCGACACCACGGCCGATGTATTCGGCTTCCCCTGGTACGCCGAGCTTACGCCAAGCTGCGCCGGTAGCGAGGATCACCTGATCCGTGGAGATCAGCTCCCCTAGGTTGGTCTTGACTTCCTTCTTGTCGCCAGAGAGGGAGATCGATTCTACCTGACGATTGTCCAGCAGGTCGATGGAATAGGTTTCGGCGTGCTTACGCAGGTCGCTGGCTAGTTGCGTGCCGGTGGTAGCCACGACGGAGGGGATGTTCTCAATCCCCGTGGTCTCATTGACCTGCCCCCCTATGCGCTCAGCCACGACAGCCACGTGAAGGCCCTTGCGTGCAGAGTAGATAGCGGAAGCGATGCCCGATGGTCCACCCCCGACGACTACGAGGTCGTAGCTACGACGGATAGGTTCGTCCGAGAGGGGATGAGCACCAGCCTTGGCCTCAAGGGCAAGGAGGAGTTCGCCGAGGGAAGCCTTACCGACGTGGACGAGTTCGTCCCCAAGGTAGACTGCAGGCACAGAGCTGACACCGAGGCGATCCACTTCTTCCTGGAAGAGGGCACCATCGACCATCTCGTGCTCGATGCCCTCGTTGTAGAGGGCCATGAGGTTCAGTGCCTGGACGACCTCAGGACAGTTGGTACAGCTGAGCGAAGCATAGGTCGTCAGACGAAGAGGCGTCTTGAGCGCTGCGATACGACGCACGAAGACTTCCTCGGGGAGGTTCTTGCCCTGCCCGTCAGCGTTGAGTACTGCCAGGATGAGGGAAGTGAACTCATGTCCGCCGGGGATGGCACGGAAGGAGATACCCGTAGCTACGCCATCTCGGAGGATGCTGAGACGGAGGGTGTCGGCGGGGCGCACCTCTGAGGAGAGGTGATCACTCGTCGAAGCGAAGTCCTCGGCGAGCTTGCGGAGTTCCTGGCTCTTGGCACAGCCAGCGTCATCGACGAGGAGGGTGTACTGATGCTTGAGGCTAGCGAAGAGCCCCTGGAGTTGGGAGAGGATGTTCTGATCTAATTGCATGGTCTTGGGAGAGTAATCCGTGTAATGAATGTGGGGAAGGAGAGCCTCTGAGAGCTATTCCTTCCCCACGAAGATGTTGGCAGATCTGCCGAGCAGTGATTCTTCCCGCTCTAGGGGAAGGCTCGGACTTAGATCTTCCCTACGAGGTCGATGCTAGGCGTGAGGGTAGCGTCCCCTTCCTTCCACTTAGCGGGGCAGACCTGACCTGGGTGTTCGTAGACGAACTTAGCAGCCTTGACCTTGCGAAGGAGCTCGCTAGCGTCACGACCGATACCGTTGTCATGGATCTCAGCTACCTTGAGGACACCGTCGGGGTTGTAGAGGAAGGTACCACGGTAAGCCTGGCCAGCCTCTTCGATCATGACCCCGTGAGCACGAGCTAGGTCGAAGGTCATGTCGGCAAGCATCGTATACTCGATCTTGGCGATCGTATCCGTAGCATCAGCCCAAGCCTTGTGGACGAAGTGGGAGTCCGTGCTTACGGAGAAGACTTCTACACCGAGGCTCTGAAGCTCTGCGTAGTGATCCTGAAGGTCAGCAAGCTCCGTAGGGCAAACGAAGGTGAAGTCACCAGGATAGAAGAAGAGGATGCTCCACTTACCCTTGAGGTCTTCGCTTGATACTTCGAAGAAGCCCTTATCCTTGCGGAAGGCGTTCACCTTAAATTCGGGG
>ERZ772978.722-NODE-722-length-12165-cov-17.2864_pt1 | contig 12165 bp, 7 predicted proteins | sample MGYA00511675_ERZ772978 | MGnify/ENA primary metagenome ERZ772978 (study PRJEB29015, sample SAMEA2738092) | human oral metagenome | biome: human oral; feature: human-associated habitat; material: saliva | place: China | collected 2156 ... | reverse complement strand
ACGATGTTCTGCCCGTCGCGCTCGAGCACCGGCCCGACGTCGTCCTCATGGACGTTGACATGCCCGGCACCGACGGGCTGAGCGCGACCGCGAGTCTCCTGGAGCGGTTGCCGGCCACGCGAGTCCTCATCGTCACCACCTTCGGGCGTCCCGGATTCCTGCGGCGCGCCATTCAGTCCGGGGCGCACGGCTTCGTCGTCAAGGATGCCCCGGCCACCGAGCTGGCCGAGTCGGTGCGCCGGGTCCATGCCGGGCTGCGCGTCGTCGACCCGGCGCTGGCCGCCGACTCGCTCATCTTCGGGGACTCCCCCTTGACCGCCAGGGAGACCGAGGTTCTTCAGGCGGCGGCCGACGGCGCCACCGTCTCCGAGGTCGCCCGGCGGGTCCATCTCTCGGAGGGAACCACCCGGAACCACCTGTCCCAGGCCATGGCCAAGACCGGAGCCCCCACCCGGGCCGCGGCGGTGCACATCGCCGCCCAGAAGGGGTGGATCATCGAGTAGCGCTGGGGCGTCGGTTCGCGGGCTCAGCCCAGCAGCGCGTCGACGAAGCCCTCCGGGTCGAAGGGGGCCAGGTCGTCGGCGCCCTCCCCCAGGCCCACGAGCTTGACGGGCACGCCCAGCTCCTTCTGGACAGTGACGACGATGCCGCCCTTGGCGGTGCCGTCGAGCTTGGTGAGCACGATGCCGGTGACGCCCACGGCCTCGGAGAAGACCTGGGCCTGACGCATGCCGTTCTGGCCGGTAGTGGCGTCCAGCACCAGGAGGATCTCGCCGACCGGGGCGATCTTCTCCATGACGCGCTTGATCTTGCCCAGCTCATCCATGAGGCCGGCCTTGTTCTGCAGGCGCCCGGCGGTGTCGACGACGACGACGTCCGCCTCCTGGGCGGCGGCCTCACGGGCTGCGTCGTAGGCGACTGAGGCGGGGTCGGCGCCCTCCTTCTCGGAGCGCACGACGTCAACGCCCACGCGCTCGCCCCAGGTGCTCAGCTGCTCGGCCGCCGCGGCGCGGAAGGTGTCGGCCGCTCCCAGGACGACGGTCTTGTCCTGAGCCACCAGGACGCGGGCGAGCTTGCCGCAGGTGGTGGTCTTGCCGGTGCCGTTGACCCCCACCATGAGGATGGCTGCCGCGGGCTTGCCCTGGGCTCCTTCGGCCGGGGTGGGGCGCTCCAGGTTGAGGGAGCGGTCCAGGGAGGGGTCGACGAGCTTGAGCAGCTCGGCGCGCAGGACAGTGCGGACCGCCTCGGGGTCGGAGGTTCCCAGGACCTTGGCCTGGGTGCGCAGCTCGTCCATGAGGGAGGTGGTCACCTCGATGCCGAGGTCGGAGGTGAGCAGGGTGTCCTCGATCTCCTCCCAGTCCTCCTCGGTGAGGTCTCCTCGGGACAGGACGGACAGGACCGCCTTGCCGAAGCCGCCGGCACCGGCCAGGCGGGCGCGCAGGCGCTGCATGCGTCCCGGGATGGACTCGGGGGACTCCAGCGTCGCAGCCGGCTTGGCGGCGCCCGCCCCTTCCGCATCCTCATCGGTGTCCTCGCCCTCCGAGGGCAGAAGGTCCTCCACGGACATCGGCTGGTGGGCGCTGATCTCGTCGGAGACCTGGCCCCGCCGTCGGCCGGCGTAGAGCCACAGCCCTCCTCCGATGACGATGACCAGGATGATGCCGAGAACGATGAGGATCGGTTCCATGGGCCCATCATGCCCGATCATGGGCTCCCTGTGGCGGGGTCGGCCTGCCCGGGTCGCCTCTCACCCACGGACGGCACGACGGCCATGGCGTGCGACGCAGCTGTGGCATGAAGAAAACTGCAGCACGCCTGTTGACGTGCTGCAGGACTGGCCACCGTCGTAGCGGCAATGCCCATTGAGCTGTATCGCCCTGAGACCGAGGCGGCTCTAGGACAGTGAGAGAAAGTGCGAGAGGGTATCGGAGCGGCGATCTCCCACGACCAGGATTTCATCGAGAAGTAGCGTCATCGCGGCATCACATAGTCGTGAAAAAACGTTGAACGCAGTATTTCACGAGACGACCGCCGCTACTCAACTCTGAGACTGCGACAGGCCACCGGTTGCCGGCTCGTGCGCCTGAGCGCGACGCCGGGCGCCGGCGGAGCCACGGGTCCTCTCGGCAGCGTCCATCGCCTTTCCGACGACGCCGACCAGCCCTCCGAAGCCCTCGGTGCCGGCGTAGGCCGCCGGCCCCTCACGCGTCATGAGGTCGGACAGGCTGACCTCCTGGGGCACGACCTCGACCTCGACGTCCTGCTCCGCCAGGCGCACCTCCTGGGAGTTGCGGACCACGCTGCGAATGCGTGAGGGCCAAGAGCGCACCGGGAAGCGCTCAGCACAAACCATGCCGAGCACAAGCAGGCCGGCAACCAGCACGACAACGAGGGGAAGAATCATGACACCCATAGTTAGGATTCTGCCTTGCGAATTACGATCTGACCAGACTTTGCACGCACTTGTCGTCCAATCAACAACAAAACCTGACAACTTCCTGACACAACAATGGCTCATATCTGAAAACGAGCGTCATGCTGCCAGCAGTCTATCACATTCCCATCACGTTTCACTCAGACATCAGGAGTCACAGCCGTACCGCGGTCGGGCTGGGCCAGCCTCTGCGAGACGGCCTTGGTGACCCCGTCGCGCATCGTGATGCCGTAGAGGGCGTCGGCCACCTCCATGGTCCGTTTCTGGTGGGTGATGATGATGAGCTGGCTGGAGCGCCGCAGCTCGGTGAAAATCTCCAGCAACCGCCCCAGGTTCGTGTCGTCCAGGGCCGCCTCGACCTCGTCCATGACATAGAAGGGCGAGGGCCGTGCCTTGAAGATCGCCACCAGGAGTGCCACGGCGGCCAGCGAGCGCTCCCCTCCTGAGAGCAGGGAGAGTCGTTTGACCTTCTTGCCGGCGGGGCGCGCCTCGATCTCGATGCCGGTGGTGAGCATGTCATCGGGATCCGTGAGCACCAGCCGCCCCTCCCCGCCGGGGAAGAGCCGATCGAAGACGGAGGCGAACTGACGGGCGGTGTCCTCGTAGGCCTGGGCGAAGACTTCCTGAACTCGCGCGTCGATCTCCTCGACGATGCTCAGCAGGTCGTCCCGCGAGCGCTTGAGGTCGGCCAGCTGCTCGGCCAGGAACTGGTGACGCTGCTCCAGAGCCGCGTGCTCCTCCAGGGCCAGCGGGTTGACCTTGCCGAGCCGGGCGAGGTCGCGCGAGGCCTTGGCCAAGCGCTTCTCCTGCTCGGAACGCACGTAGGGGCGGCCCAGATGGCCTGAGCCGCCGGCCGACGCCTGAGCGGCGTCCTGCTCCGCGGCGGAGCCGGGGTCGGAGGCGGCATCAGCCTCCTCGTTGAGCTCGGGGACGAGCATGTGCGGTCCGTACTCCTCCACGAGGGGGTCCAGCTCCAGGCCGAGCTCGCTCATGGCGCGCTCCGCCAGAGCCTCCAGTCGCATGCGCTGCTCGGCCCGGGCCACCTCCTCGCGGTGGGCGGCATCGGTGAGACTGCCCAGCTCCTTGGTCAGCTGGTCGATCTCCTCGCGAACCTCGTTGGTGGCGGCCAGGGCCTGGGAGCGCTCGGTCTCGATGGCCGCGCGCTCATCGGCCGCCTGCTGCACACTGGTGCGCGCCGCCTCGGCGGCCGCGCGCGCCTGGTCCCGCACGTGGGTGGCGACCGCCAGCTGGGCGCTGCGGCGCTGCTGGGCCCGCTCGGCAGCAGCGCGCTGGTCGCGTTCACGCCGTGCGGCCGCCCGCAGCGAGTCGGCGCGCCCACGGCTGGAGCGCTCGCGCTCCTCAGCCGTGCGCAGGGCGAGCCTGGCATCGGTCTCGGCGGCACGGGCCTGGCGCGCAGCATCCGCAGCGGCCTCTCGCTCCTGTCGGGCAGCTTCCAGGGCGCGCTCGAGGCTGTCCGCACTACTCTTCCCCGAGACGCCCGTACCGTCGGCGCCCTCGGCAGCCTCTGCGGTTTCATCCCCGCCCTCCACCTCGGCCAGTGCGGCAGTGGCGGCCGCCAGCTCGGCAGTGCGCTGGACCGACTCGGCCTCGGCGCGCTCCAGCACCCGGCGAGCACGCCCGGTCTCCTCGGCGGCGGCGTGGGCGGCGGAGGTCAGGCGGGCCATCGCCTCGGCGGCCCGGGCAGCCTCGGCGTCGGCCTGACGCAGGGCGGACAGCGCCTCGCTGAGCGCCTGGCGAGCAGCGTCCTCCTGGCGACGGGCCTCCTCCAGGGCCGCGTCGGCCTCAGTCTCGGCCTGTGCGGCGGCAGCGGCCTCAGCGTCGGCCTCCTCGTGGGCCGCGGTGAGCTCGAGGACCGAGGAGGCCCCCCGGCCGGCCCCGGCGACCCAGCCGGGCGCCAGGACGTCGCCGCTGCGGGTGGCCACGACGGCGTCGGGCAGCTCTGCGCGCAGGGCCCTGGCGGCCTCGAGATCCTCCACCACCCAGGAGTCCTTGAGCAGCCGGTCCAGGACCCGCTCGAGGCGCCCCGGCTGCGCGGGACTGACGAGGCCGCGAGCCGCCAGGGCCCCGTCAACGGGAGCCGGCTCCGCCTCATCATCGGTATCGGCGGCCCCCAGTGAGGGGTCATCAGCCAGCACCAGTCGCACCGCCCCGAGGTCCTGGCTTCGGGCATGATCCAGCCCGGCCAGGGCCGCCTCGGCATCTGCGGCCAGGCCGGCCTCGGCGAGCGCTCCCAGGAGGGCGGCGACGGCGTTCTCCCAGCCGCGCTCGACACTGAGGTGCTCTGCAAGCGGTCCGAGGAGACCGTCGATACCGGCCTGCAGCAGCGCGGCCGTGCCGTCCTGGCCACGCAGGGACATGGCCAGGGTGTCGCGTCTGGCAGTCCAGGTGGCCCGGTCGGAGGCCGCCTCCCGGCGGGCGTCGGTCGCGGCCGCGACGGCTTCACGGGCCTGGGCCAGGTGGCGTGCGGCCTCGTCGTGCACGGCGGCGGCCCGCACCGCCGCGTCGGCAGCCGCGCCGGCCTCGGCAGGTACCTGCGCCGGAACGACGGCGTCCTGCGCACCATCGGCGGCCGCCTGCGCCGCCTCCGCTTCTCCCCCGGCCTCGGCCAGGGCGGCCCGGGCGCTGTCCTCGCGAGCCTCGGCGGCGCGCAACGCGCTGCGCGCCTGCTCGAGGGCGGCCAGGCTGGCCTCGTGGCGGCTGCGGGCCGAGGCGACGCGCCCGCCGGCTCGGGCGATGGTCTCACGTCTCTCTGAGACGCGACGCTGAGCCGCTGAGAGCTCCTGGTCGGCTGCCTTCTCGGCGGTTTCCGCGTCCGCACGCACCCGGGTGGCGTCGCCGAGCGCGGTGCGGGCTGCCTCGAGGGTGTCGGCGAGCTCGGCCTCCTCCCGGCCCGCGGCCTCGGCCCGCCGCTCGAGCTCCTCAGGATCGGTGCCGTGGCTCGGGGCCGGGGCGGAGGCCAGGAGCCGGATCCGCTCGCCGGCCACGTCCGCGAGCGCCCCGAGGGACTGGGCCGCGCCGGTGAGCTCCTCCCAGATGCTGCCGGCCCGGGCGAGGCGCTGGGCGGAGGTGGTCTCGATGGCGGCCAGCTCGCTCAGGCGCGCCCTGGCGACGCGCTCGGCCTCCTCGACGGCGCTGCGGCGCCGGGCCAGGGCCTCCTTGTCCTCGTCACCGGCCTCCAGGAGGGACTGGGCCTGGACGACGTCGTCGGCCAGGAGCCGGGCAGTGGCGTCACGGACCTCGACCTGGATGCTCCGGGCGCGCCGGGCGATGGCGGCCTGTCGGGCCAGGGGGCCGAGCTGGCGACGCAGCTCCTGGGTGAGGTCGGCGACGCGGGCGAGGTCAGCGGCCATGGACTCGAGCTTGCGAAGGGCGCGCTCCTTGCGCTTGCGGTGCTTGAGGACGCCGGCGGCCTCCTCGATGAAGCCGCGGCGGTCCTCAGGCGTGGCGCTCAGGACCGCGTCGAGCTGCCCCTGCCCGACGATGACGTGCATCTGGCGTCCCAGGCCCGTGTCACTGAGGAGCTCCTGGACGTCGAGGAGGCGGCAGGGACTGCCGTTGATGCGGTACTCCGACCCGCCACCGCGGAACAGGGTGCGCGAGATGGTGACCTCGGTGTAGTCGATCGGCAGGGCGCCGTCGGTGTTGTCAATGGTCAGTGAGACCTCGGCGCGCCCGAGGGCCGGGCGGGAGCCGGCACCGGCGAAGATGACGTCGGCCATGGATCCACCGCGCAGGTTCTTGGCGCCCTGCTCCCCCATAACCCAGGTCAGGGCGTCGACGACATTGGACTTGCCGGAGCCGTTGGGGCCGACCACCGCGGTGATGCCGGGCTCCAGGCGGAGGGTGGTTGACGAGGCGAAGGACTTGAATCCCTTGATCGTCAACGTCTTGAGGTGCACGGGTGCCACCCTAACAGCGCGGGCGGTTGAGGCGGGGACAGGCACGACAAAGGGACTTGACATGACCACGATAGACAAGCAGACTTTCCAAATTAAGGTGGTCGGGTACGGGACTCATGCACCCGCTCGACCGGCCCTGTCGCCCCGTCCCCGAACCCGAAGGAGCCACGATGCTCGAACTGTCCGGCCTGTCCAAACGCTTCGGGAGCCTTCAGGCCCTGGATGATCTCTCCCTGTCCCTGAACCGCGGCGAGATCGTCGGCTTCGTCGGTTCTAACGGGGCGGGCAAGTCCACCACGATGCGCATCGTCATGGGGGTGCTCGCCGCCGACTCCGGCGCCGTGACCTGGATGGGCGCCCCCGTGGACGCCGCCATCCGACGCACCATCGGCTACATGCCCGAGGAGCGCGGCCTCTACCCCCGGATGAAGGTGGCCGAGCAGCTCGTCTACCTGGCCCGCCTCCACGGACTGTCCGCCTCCGCCGCCAAGGCGGCTGCAGAGCGGTGGACCGAGCGTCTGGGCCTGGAGGGGCGCCGCGGCGACGAGGTGCAGAGCCTGTCGCTGGGCAACCAGCAGCGCGTCCAGCTGGCCGCCGCGCTGGTGAGCGACCCCGAGCTGCTCATTCTCGATGAGCCCTTCTCCGGCCTGGATCCGGTGGCCGTGGACGTCATGAGCCAGGTCCTCCTGGAGCGGGCGGCCGCAGGCGTGCCCACCCTCTTCTCCTCCCACCAGCTCGACGTCGTCGAGCGCCTGTGCGACCGAGTGGTCATCATCCGCTCAGGCCGGCTCGTGGCCGACGGCACGATTCCCGAGCTGCAGGCCACCGAGACGCCCCGGTGGCGGGTCGTCGTCGAGCAGGCCGCGGGGAGCCCACCGGTGCAGGCGGCCTCCCTGAACCTGCCCGCCCCCACGGTCGAGCTCGATGATGCCGGCCGCCTGGTCATCACCGCGGCGGGAGCCGATGAGCAGGCGCTGCTGAGCACGGCCCAGCGCCTGGGGACGGTGCGCGAGCTCGGCCCGGTGCGCCACCGGCTCACCGAGATCTTCCGAGAGGTTCTGACCACCACCTCCCACGAGGGAACCGCAGACAGCAACGAGACGAAGGAGGCGCGCTGATGAGCGACCGGACCACCCCCATCACTCGCCGTCAGGAGATCGCCCTGGTCACCGGCCGGGAGCTGCGGGCGCACCTGCTGAAGAAGTCGACCATCATCCTGACCCTGGTGCTGCTCATTGCCGCCGTCGGCGGCATCGTCGGCGTCAAGCTCTACACCGCCGGCCAGGACCAGGCCTATCGGGTCGGGCTCAAGGGCGTGACTCTCACCCAGGCCACCGGGCTGGACAAGGTTGCCGCCTCCAACGGGGAGACGATCAAGCTCGTTGATGTCTCGGCCCACCAGGCCAAGGACGTCCTGGCCGACGACGCCCCAGAGGGCACGCCGCACGTGGACATGGTCCTGGACGTATCCGGCTCGACCCCCACCATCACGGTGGAGAAGTCGGCCGACGACGCGGTCGTCTCGGGGGTCACGGCCTACCTTCAGCAGTCGGCTCTGGGCCAGCAGATCGCGTCCTTGGGAGGCGACCCCGCTCAGGTGGCCTCTCAGCTCAGTGCCGCCAAGCCCGAGGTGAAGGCGCTCCACGCCCCTCAACGCGATTCGGCAGAGTTCGGCTCGCGTTACGCGATCCTCATGACGATTGACGTCCTGCTGCTGTTCGCCATCATGGGCGGTGGCCAGTTCATCGCCCAGGGGGTGGTGGAGGAGAAGTCGAGCCGGATCGTGGAGATCCTTCTGGCCTGCGTGCGGCCCAGCTCGTTGCTGGCCGGCAAGATCCTGGGGATCGGTATCGCCTCGGTCCTGACCACGGGGGCTGTCGCCGTGGCCGGGGTCGTCGCCGCGAAGGCCACGGGAGTCATGCCGGACATCAGTCTCAACCTGGACGGTGTGCTCGTCGCGATGATCGTGTGGATGATCGTGGGCTACGCGATCTTCGCGGTCGCCTTCGGGGCCGCTGCCTCTCTCGTGAGCCGTCAGGAGGACGTCAGCTCGGTGAGCATGCCCCTGGTCATGCTCTCGATGGTCCCTTACGTCCTGAGCTTCTTGATGGCCACCGGGGACACCAACAGCATGACCTTCCGGGTCCTGTCCTACGTGCCGCCCTTCGCCCCCTTCATGATGCCGGCGCGCCTGGTGCTGGGGGTCTCCTCCTGGACCGAGCAGCTGATCGCCCTGGGGCTCGCGCTGGTCTTCCTGCCGCTGCTGGTGCGTGTGGCGGCGGCGATCTACACCAGGGCCGTCACCCGCACCGGTGCCCGCGTCCCTCTCAAGGAGGTCCTCAGGAGGGCCGAGCAGGCCTGAGCGGGGCCTCATCGGCTCGCGCCGGCCACATGAGACGACGGTGGTGCGCCTCCTGAGAAGGAAGGCGCACCACCGTCGTCTCGTGTCGCGCGTCAGGCGCCCTGCGGGAGGGGCTGCGGGTCAGTCGGCCAGCTCGGGGAACCAGAGGGCGATCTCTCGGGCTGCGGACTCATCGCTGTCCGAGCCGTGGACGAGGTTGAGGATGGCGGGGGTGCCCCAGTCGCGTCCCAGGTCTCCGCGGATGGTGCCGGGTGCGGCCGTGGTGGGGTCGGTGGGGCCCATGAGGCTGCGCACGCCCTCGACGACGCGCTGCCCCTCGGCGACCGCGGCCACCACGTCGCCGGAGGTCATGTACTCCACGACGCCGGGGTAGAAGGGCTTGTCCACGTGCTCGGCGTAGTGCTGGGCGAGGATCTGCTCGGTGGGAGTGAGAACCTTCAGGGCCGTCAGGGTGTACCCCTTGGCCTCGATACGACGCAGGATCTCACCGGTGAGGCGACGCTCGACGGCGTCGGGCTTGATGAGGACGAGGATGCGGCCGACGTGGGAGGTGCTTGCCATAGGGGCTCCTTGGTGGGTTGGCATTCGAGGGACCGAATGGACCATAACGGGTCCGGGCGCCTGCCCGCCATGGCGGAGCCGGTGGAGTCAGGCCTGTTCGACAAGCAGGATCGGGTCGGCGGCGCGGTCGCGGGCGGCATCGAGGGCGGCCTGGAGAATAAGTGCGGAGGACTGGGCTCCGGGATCGCGGTGGCCGCAGGAGCGCTCCCCCAGGAAGGAGGCCCGACCACGGCGGGCCTGGAGGGGCTCGGTCTCCTGAGCCCCCGTGGATGCAGCCTGAGCGGCTGCGGCGAGGACACCGACCTCGTCCTGCCCGATCTCGGCGGCTTCCCTGGCGGCCACCGCCGCAGGGCGCCAGGCGTCGGCCATGGTCTTGTCCCCGCTGGCGGCGTGCCCCCGGGCCTCCAGCCCCGAGGTGGCCTCCTCCAGGGCGCGAGCCAAGTCCCCAGGCCCCCAGGCAGCGGCCTCACAGGAGCGGGAGGCCTTGAGGAAGGCTGTTCCCAGCAGCGGCCCACCGGCACCACCGACGGTGGCCATGAGCGTGGTGGCGACGAGTTTGAGGACCCCTCCGGGACTTGCCGGGATACCTCCGGCCCGCTGAGCGGCATCGAGCTTGGCGACCACCGCCTTCATGCCACGCTCCAGGTTGTCCCCGTGGTCGGCGTCTCCGATGGCTCGGTCCAGCTCGGTCAGCTCGGCGCGGTTCTCGGCGATCAGCTCGGCGGCGCGACGGGCCCAGTCAAGGGCCCAGGCGGCGTCTAAGGACATACTGCTTCCTTCTCGGGTCTTAGCAGGTGTTGGTTCCAGGCATGAGCGCCACGCACCCGAGGGTGAAGGACGACCATGCGGCTGTGATCGGGCCCCGCACGGCCCCGATGGGTCCCTGCGCGTCCCGGGAACATCCGTGGGACGCGCCGGAGCAGGACGGCGAGGTGCTCATCGCCCACTCGCGTTTCCATCCTCTCACGCCCCCTGCCGCCTCGCGCGCTGAGACGACCGCAGGGCCTGCGACCAGCCCAAACGCACATGCCTCCGCAGTTGGAACGGGGACTCAAGGAGCGCCGTCGAAGGAGCGGGCCGCTGCTGTCAGGGCCTGCCGAACAGGGCGCGGGCCTCGGCGGCCAAAACGACGGAGCCGACAATGAGGATCCCTGAGGCGGTCAGCGGGGCGTCATACCCCTCCGACAGGGCGACCGCCCGCTCCACTCCCTCGCCGAGCTGCTGGCTCACCACGACGCGGTCGGCGCCGTAGACCTCCCGGGCGATCTCGCCCAGGTCCTCGACGTCCATGGCCCGGGGTGAGTCGATGGGGACGCACACGACGGCGTCGGTCACCGGTTCCAGGCCCGCCAGGATGCCCTCGGCGTCCTTATCGGCCATGACACCCAGGACCGCGACGAGGTGCTGGAAGCCGAAGGCCTCCTCGATGGCTCCGGTGAGAGCCTCGATGCCGTGCGGGTTGTGCCCGGCGTCAACCAGGACCGTGGGCGAGGAGCGCAGCACCTCCAGACGGCCCGGACTGGTGACGGAGGCGAAACCGTCCTCGACGATGCGCGCCGGCAGCCGGCGCCCACCGTGGACCGCCTCGGCGGCGGCCAGGGCCAGCAGGGCATTGTGCGCCTGGTACTCCCCATGCAGCGGGAGGAAGGCGTCCTCGTAGACGGCCGCCGCCGTGGCGAAGGTGACCAGCTGACCGCCGACGGCGAGCTGGCGATCGAGGACCTGCAGGACGCCGGCCTCCGGCGAGGTGGGGTCCTCCTGAGGGTCCCGCTCCCGGCGCACGACGGCCCGGTGAGAGGCCACGGCCTGCTCGATCTCGGCAGCAGCCTCGGGGACCTGATGGGCGACGATGACGGTGGAGCCGTCCTTGATGATGCCGGCCTTCTCATGGGCGATCTCGGTGATCGACGAGCCCAGCCAGCGCTCGTGGTCACGCCCGATCGGGGTGATGACGGCGACGTCGGAGCCGATGACGTTCGTGGCGTCCCACCGCCCGCCCAGGCCCACCTCGATGACGGCGACGTCGACGGGGTAGTCGGCGAAGGCGGCCAGCGCCATGACGGCCAGGACCTCGAAGAAGGACAGGCGGGGCCCGCCTGCGGCCTGGGAGCGCTCGTCGACCATGGCGACGTATGGGGCCACGTCCTCCCAGGCAGCGATAAAGCCCTCCTCACTGATCGGCTCACCGTCCAGGCTGATGCGCTCGCGGATGGTGGCCAGGTGCGGGGAGGTGAAGCGGCCGGTGCGCATGCCGCCGGCGGCCAGCAGTCGCTCGGTCATACGGGCGGTGGAGGTCTTGCCGTTGGTGCCGGTGATGTGGACGGTGCGGTAGGTGCGCTCGGGGTTGCCCAGGAGGTCGAGGACGGCCTCAACTCGCTCCAGGGAGGGCTGGACCTGGTGCTCGGGGGCGCGCGCGAGGATCTCGGCCTCGACCTGGCGCATGCGGGCGGCGACCTCGACGCCGCGGGCAGCGGCTTGCAGATCGCGCAGGTGCTCACCCTCGGAGTCGTCGGCGACCTGGGGCTCCCAGGAGTCCCAGTCGTCGGAGTCGTCGGCGTCCACCTCAGCCAGGAGTTCCTCGAGGCGATCGGTGTCACCACCCGGGATCATGTTGGCGGCAACGAGCTCACGCAGAGCCTCAAGGTCCTCGCGGTCCTGGGACTCGGCGTCGGCCTGTCGCTGAGCACCGGCCTCCTGAAGTTCGGAGACGGAGACGGTCAGCCCCTCACCCTCGGCCAGGTCAGGGGCGCCTGCGGCCTCCAGGTAGGGCAGGAGCTCGGGGTCGATGCCGGCCTGGCCGAAGACGGCGTCGACGACCTCCTCCCCCGTGGCCCCCTCGGGGATGCCGAAGGCGGCGCCGGGCCTGACCTGCTTGGAGTCGTCGTCTA
>ERZ772978.721-NODE-721-length-12166-cov-4.82966_pt1 | contig 12166 bp, 14 predicted proteins | sample MGYA00511675_ERZ772978 | MGnify/ENA primary metagenome ERZ772978 (study PRJEB29015, sample SAMEA2738092) | human oral metagenome | biome: human oral; feature: human-associated habitat; material: saliva | place: China | collected 2156 ... | reverse complement strand
GAGAAAACCATGCCCAACGAGGGACCGCTCTACCGCGCCATCATCCCCGAAGGAACCCACCTCGCACGCTCGAACAGCACCGAAGGTGCGTTCCGAGGTGCGGTTCTTGACGATGAGACCAACCAGGTAAGCGGGCAGGCTGAGCTGGTTGAAGTTGATCGTGATGAGGACGACGAGACGAGTGAGTCCCCCGATTTGAGCACTGCAGTTGCTATGTTGGCAGTCGCGGGAGTGTCCATCGCAGGCACTATTTTTGTCTCAGCGGTTGCTCCAAAAATTAAGACTTGGTGGCGCGACACGGCGAGTCCATCCTTAACGGCAAAGCTCAGCTCACTGCTCACGCAGAAGACTCAAAAGGGACAGAAGAAGATTGGGACGACGGTCGACAGTACAGCTCTGGCGAAAATTTCATCTGCCGATGCGTTGACTGAACTATCCACCGTGACGGCTGATCCTGAGTTTGTAATGAGCAATGAGGAAGCACAACAACGCTTTGCCACGCTTCTATTTGCTGCCGCCCTTGCCGCCCATGAGCTTCGCACGCTTAAGAACGCATCGATTGCCGAGGAGTCCGAACGGCAGCAAATTCAGGACGTACTTGACAGGTTCGCCGATGAGTCGGTGGTCAGTCTCGCCAATAGAGTGTTCGAGGATAATACTGCGCTGGCTACGATAGTGAATGCAGCGCTCCAGAGAAATCTCGGTCAAAGCAGTCAAGACGATGGAGCGTATCTGCCACTGCGACATGAGCAGTTCCACGAGTTGCTGCAACTGTCGTAGGAGACGCAACCTACTCGCTTAGCTCTCCCACCAACTCCTCCACCTGCATGTCCAGCGCCGTTGCCAGGGCGATGAGGGTGCGCAGGCGCGGGTTCATCGGGGTGCCGGGGCGGGACTCGCCCTTTTCGAACTTTTGGTAGGTGTAGGTGGAGATGCCGGCGGCGTGGGCCAGGGACTCCTGGCTGAGGCCCTTGGCGATGCGGGCGCGCTGCAGCCGCAGACCGAGCTGGCGGGCGATGGGCCACCACTGCTCGTCTTGGCTGGTGGAGGAGGAGTCGCGCACGGCACCAGCGTCGAGCGGTCACCCACTTGGCACCACCATACATGTATGGCAATCTAGAGATGTCAGCCGAGATGGAGGGAGGTGAGCAGCATGGGTGGCGAGTGAGACACCAAGGCGGACACGGGTGTGTCCGCGGCTAGAAGCGTCCGTCAGGCAACCAGTGCGTGGCGGGCGTCTTCTCCTGTCTGGTCGGCGGCGGATGTATGAGCGGCTGAGCGTGGAGCCAGCTTCTCTCCGCCTGGTGTGCTCGTAGGCTGCTTGTTGGTCGCTTGTACCTCCTCGTCGAGCGTCCACACCAGCGTGACGCCAGCTCGTGGCAGCACCCAGCCGTCGTAGCCCACGTGGTAGGTAGTGTCTCCCGTGATGTCGGGGAGCTCGGCCACCCGTGTGCTGTGAGTACTGGAGAGATAGTCGACCAGCTTGACACGGGAAATGCCAGCATCCTGGTAGCTGATGTCCAGGCTGAAGCCCTTGACGGGGCGATCAACGTCGAAGTGCACCATGTGGCCGTCACGGCGGAGGCGTGAGCGGTACGTGAAGGACATGACGACTGGCTCGTCCGCATGGATGGCCTCATCGCCCAGGTCAACGATGAAGGTCTGACCGCTGGCGTCCGTCATGTGCTCAATCGGCAACTCGTCACCATCGACGCTCACCGACAACAGTGCGAAGGCGTCCTCGCTTGTGACCGGCAGCTGCGGATCAGGCGGCTTGAACCACACACTCGTCTCCCCACGCTCGGCCACCAGCTGGTCGTAGCGCTGGCGGTCGGAGACGACGGCAAACTTGCGGAAGCGGTGCCGCGGCGTGACGGTGTACTCTCAGCGGACACGTAAGTCGAAGAACGGGGTAGGAGCAACGCTCCTACCCCTTGGTATACCAAGGGTCGCGTCGACGCGGGCGTCGTACCAGCGTTCTTCGGCGGCCATGGCTTGGTGGCGGATGTCGGCATAGACCTCACGGCCAAAGGCTGGATCACCGAAGCGCAGACCCAGGCTGGTGCGTGCCAAGTCGTCCAGCAGCTCAGGTGTGGCTATACGCGCTACGTCCTGACGGTCGAAGCGGAAGGCCTCGATGACGGTATCTCGCAGGGCCGGTGCTTCCTCACGGATCGTCTGGCGGAAGCGCTCTGTCACCGCCCGCTCCTGATCGCGCCGGAAGGCGTACTCGAAGAACGTCGACAGCAGCCCCGCACCAAACAGCGTCCCACCCAGCTCTCCCAGCGGCAGCGCGTGCAGCCACTGCCAACTTCCCAGCTGCAGCGGAGCAAGCCAGGCGTTGAGCATCATGAGGAGGATGCCGGCCAGGGTGAAGGAGACGGCAAGGAGGGCTGCTTTGGTTTTGCGGAGGCGGTGGTGGAAGGATATGGAATGATTGGCGGGCATAAACAATTCTATTTTAACACTCTATGCGCAACATTGTGAACTATTGAATAACTTCACTACTTTTTGCCATAGTTTTTTGCGGCCCCAAAAAGCCGAGCATTACTGCAAAGGATCGGGGAAAATTTGATACCTCATTTCCAATCAGTCCCGATCCCGCGTTAGTTATAGCAGTCCAGTTTTGGATGTAGCGCTTCGCATATGGGATCACGGCAAATAGCATCATGTATCCTGCTGCCAAGCTTATGGCTGCAAGCTGCGCATACTTGGCTGTGAAAAGAAAAACTAGGCCACCACCCAGTAAGTAGAAGCCCACTGTGCACCATAACGCAATGCCAACAAGTTTGTTTCCCATACGCCACAACGGAATGCGGGGTTCGCTGAGAACCCCGGCTGTATAGTGATCGACTATCCTCAATTTTTCTCTATATCTACCAATAAATAGCCAAGTGAAGTATGCGGTGAACAGAAAATGAGACGCTACACCTCTAAATGAAGTCGTTCCAGACATGCCCCTCTTGCTGGTAAGCAGAAGAAGTGATACGACAGCAATCATCCAAACCGGGAGCAGCACTAAACGCCACCAGGGAACGTAGTAGGTTGCGATGAGGTTGGCCTCTTGCTCTGTTCGTAGTTCAGTGAGCCTGCGCTGGCGAACATCATCCTCGACGTACTTGTCGACCGTACTGTCGATCCACTCTATCGTGCGCCGCGCCTTCGCCGATCGAGTGAGCTGGCTTAACCCATTCACAGCAGCGACGGCCGCGGCAACAGCGGCGGGAAGGGCGAAAATAAGAGTCCAAGTAGAGGAACCGGTAAATTCACTCATACCCACATGGTATGTCTCTACAATCTTACCCGGGGCAGTTTGAACACCTGATGTTCTCAAGGCTATCGCTAGCCTCAAGCATGCAGTAGAATGAGATGTTTAAAGATCTGGCGAACTCAGCGCGCCCGTTTACATTCCCAGTGCGCAGGCTTCCTCGCGGAAATGAATGTAGCCAAGTTAAAAACGCCACCCTTGACGCATCTGTTTCCACCGACCTACGTCGTTTCGCGTTAGTCTGACGTGTAATGCGCACTAACATCGGCATAGTCGTCATCACTTGTGACACCGCCAGCTTTCCAAGAAATCAATAGATATAGTGGATTCTTCATCACTGAGTACCATCAGCGACTTGTTCTGAGCTGGTCCAGAAAACAAACCTCAGGGCGATAATTATGGCCCTATGGTCGTAACATTTGGAGACATGCTTTCCCGCACAATAAGAGCACTTTTCTGTCTTTCAATATTTCTAGCCTCGCTTGACGAATAGTATATTTGCTGTCCGCTCTGAGTTCTCTGATTTTGCTTTTAAGGTCTCGAATCATCGCCTTGCGCGCCTTCCGGTCCTGCCGGGTGGAAGCAGAACTTTTTTGAACCGCATCAAGTTGTGCAATGTAATCGTTCATCTTGGTGATGTTATTTTCATATCTTGAATCGACGTGATCATGATAGACTTTTGATGCGCTATAGCGTAATTCTTCAAACACGTTAGTTCGATAGAGTTGGATTCTTGCAATATGACCAAATACCATGATGACAGCTGCCACCCCAAGAAAGATCGCAAGTTTAAGTGGTATAGCGTGAAAGCGTGGCATCTGTTTTGCGGCTATAGTACAGGCTGCAATGACGAATGATGCAGTTGATAATCCTACAAGCCATCTAACCTTGGCAAGCGTTCGAGAAAGAACTAGATGCTCTTCTCCTGCAATTAGGAATCCAAGTAGTATCGGCAGACCGAGCGTACTGACAGGTGAAAGGTTGGAATCAGGAGCGGCGTTAATTATTAATGCGTATATCGAGCAAACAAGAAGTCCCAAAGTTGGCCCAAGAAATCGAGATCGTCTACTACTCATGCTCATACGTACTTGCCAAACTCCAGGGGCCGCCAGCGCATTGTGTTTTTTTGTAGCTGGTGGTACGGGTGGCAAGCCGCGGTCGTGCAGCTCAATTCGTTTCCTGTTGTACATTACTTCGAGTGCAACAACTTGATCATTTGGTTTGTCTTGACTGCTCTTAGCGTCGCTAATATACCCGTGGTGTAGTGACCAATACTTTGACGTGTCGCTCCCTTGAGGCTGTCTGTGCAGTTGAAAGTACTCATCTCCTTGAAATATGTCGATACTGTCGATCGTGAGACCTTTCGGGCAAACTAAACGTGCATGCCCACCGTCACCGCTTCCGAACTGCGGAAGATTTACCATGTACTCAGTGCCCATAAAAAGAAAATGCAACAGTCTTCCCGATATTCTTCGATGTGCTCCGGAAGGGCGGTCATGCTCGATCGAGTCAGGACGTGTTACTTTGAACTGGGCAACTCCAGTACACGGAACGTTTGTCGTGGCGCTGTCTTCGGAGGAATGGCACGGAACTACCAGATGCAATGTGTACGACTTCAAGTAGCTTTGCAGTTCTTCGAAAAATAAAAGTAGAGTCGCACGTACGCCAATAGGTAAATACTTTGGGAGCAGGCCATCCAGTTCACCTACTGTATTTGGTACCGATACTGCATTAGTGTCAATATCACGTTCTAATGACAGCATCCAGGTAATGAATGGGCGTACCCATGATATCCATACTTCGGCCTTCAAGTCGCCATACTTTTCTCGCAGCTCCCGTAATACATGACCTACGACGACTGCGGCCCCGAGCGTAGCGTTTTCTCGTCTTCTTGCGGTTGATACAGCAATAGAGCCTGATACATCTATGTCAAGTAGTGGAGCCCTACGCAGCCCTTTCAGTGCTGGTAAGAAGCATTTTGCGTCAGTTCGAGCGTATGTACTGCGTAGAGAGTTTATCGCATCAAAATCAACATCGAAAGTGAAATGTCTTGAAAGCGTTATCTCGCTCTCAAATTGTGTAGTTTCAACCCTGCGTCGCACCCATACGCTATCGCTGTACACTACTGTGCAATAGAATAGGCAACTATTAGCAATTTCGCTGTTCGTGTTCCCTAGCAACTCTGAAATTTGGTCTGAGAATGTTTGCGTGACCATAGACGTCTACTGAAATCTAGTGGGGTAGGCGTGAAATGTTTACCCCTGGTGGCTAAAGTAGTTGCGCCTGGGAACTGGGCGCCAGAAGATTGCTGTACGACATCTGCTGTTAGGTTGCGACACGACTCAGCGTCGATGCTGCAATTTGCAGTGCCGCTAGCGTCACAACCCTGCAGAAACTTGGGTGGAGTCAGTGAGATTATGATGCGCTAACTTCGGAGTTTGCAGACTGTCTCCTCTGCTCAGCCTCGCGTATACCCTGGATAAACTCTTGTTCGCGCTGACGGAAGTTGGGATCGCGTAATTCTGCGACTAGTTTGCGGCGTTCTTCGATCTGCTTGGCTGACAGGGGATACATGGATGGGACGTTGACGCACATATCTACGGAACTACCATTAAGTCCGTACGCAATATCGACACCATTCTCATATCGGCTGCCGCTTCCGTCGACTAGCATCCTAAGCAGTTGGCCCCATTTCTTAAGTGGTGGCATTTTTATTAGTCCTAACACTTCAATCGCAAAAGCACCTAAATGCATGCGCTTTTGGTTCTGCGACAGTTTTTCGTTCTGTGTATGTTCGTCAGCGTCTATGTGGCCGTCTTTCTGGCCCGCTGACGATTTGTCGATGAATTGCGGTCTTTCGCTCATAATAGTTGCTATTATAAAACAGTCAACCAATGCATGCAATATCCATGCGAGCGATTTGCTTTGTTCCTTCGAATTCCGTCTCTATATCGTGAATAACAAATTCACGAACGCATTCGAAAAGCGACTGCCTCGTAATATCGATCCACAGCTGCACCACAAGGCGGACGCATCTGGTGCGCAGCAGACAGACACCATCGGTGACACGCAGGCGCAGGTAGCCTGCCAGGTGGCGACAGCCGCCGGTGCTGTTGCCGCCTGAGAGTGTCTATGTCTGCCTGGTAGCGCATGCCTGTCTCCATCGTCGCGCTGGGCTGGTGGTGCCCGCAGATCGTTCTGGACACTTGGAAAGGTAGCACTCCGTGCCGTGGTTGCCCATAGGGAGCCTGCGCCCAGGGGCAGCGACGAAGGGATGCTGTTGTAGGAAGCGGGCAGGCGGGCGCCTGGAGGTGGAAGAAATGACCGAAAGATCGGCTTGGAGTCATGTGCTGTTTGTAGCTAGCGCCAAATTTTGCAACAGTTTGGTCACTTCTGATGCGCGGGTGTGGCGGCATCGTGCCACCTGACGTTTGTACTATCGCCCAAGCAGGCTGGCAGTGTTAATTCGCCTAGATGTGACCGCGGCCTCGGCACTCCAGCTCCGTCCTTGCCTGTCTGTGCAGCTCTGGGGCTGCTCGGCGCACTGACGAGACGCTGCTCTTGGATGGCTTGCCTTCCCGTCACTCTTTCCCGAACTTGCCGAACAGCCTGCACCTGCCTTACATCCGTCCCTAGCGGTCAGCCGGCACAACCACGCCAGCCTGGATGCCCGGCAGTGTGCAATCCTCACCCCAGCGCGACGTCCTCAGCGAACCGGCTTCGTCATGTGAGGGTGTGGCTCGTCTGGGTGGATGGAGATGTGGCGAAGCGGCTTGAGAGAGCCCTCTGTCTATTCCACCCTGTCGTACTTCGTCGATGGATGGTGCCCACCGGTGGCCGAGTGGCAGTGAGGCCGTCTCGGTTGGGTGGCTCATGTTGATTTAAGGTCCTGAAATAGATGTCGGTGCCGCGGAATATCCTTGTTTCGAGGCGTCCTCCCGAGCAGTTCATCGGGGGAGGGGTGCTACAAAACGGCTAGCCGATTGATTGACAGCACTCCTCTGAGTATCTGATGCCTCGCGTTCTGGTATTTTGCCAGGAAGGAGAAAATATGGCCAGATCTATTAACCGTAGTGCGGTCAATGGGCGCATCGTCCCGGCCAGGGTGGTGCGGCTCAACCCGCGGGAGACGGTCACGCAGCGTGCTGGTTCGTCGGGCTCGAAGCCATCGGGTGGTTCGTACCGGTCGGCAATCACTGGGCGTTACGTCACTGAGGCGACCGCTCGGCGTCACCCGAACACGACGATTCATGAGGGAGCGTGAGCTGGGTGTCCGTGCACGTGGAGATCAACTCAGATATAGAGCGCCAGATTGCAGCAATGGCTCAGAACGCGTTCAAGCGTTTCGAGGATGATCTGAACCGCCGCCGGTCTCGGTTGCAGGGGCGGCCTGTTGCCGAAGTTCGGCGTGCTGTTGACAGCGCGCTACGCAAGTACGGGCTCGACCTGCCCGACGCGATGGTAGCCGGCCTTGCTCAGGACTTGGCTGAGGGGCGTCAGATTCAAATCAGCACCCGTTAGCGGAACTGTCGTGCGGGTGGGGCAGCAGGTGTACGGAGGTCGCCTGCTGCCCCACCTGTCTCGTATGACGTGGTGGGTGTTGTTCACTCCTCATCCCTAGCCACCTCCACCATCACGATGGTGCGGTAGGTGGTCATGCGGGTGTGGAGGCCGGGGGTGAGGTGGCTGTGGTCTTGGTAGAAGACGGTGCGCATGGGGGCGTCCTGGCCGGTGATGGATATGGCCAGGATGGCGTCGTCTGGTTCGACGGCCTTGGTGTCGGGCAGGTCGAGGGCGAGGCGGTGGCGGCGCATGGTCAGCCCGTCACGTGAGACTTGGGGGCTGGCGATCTGCTCCAGATCAAGCGTGATCTCTCGTGGGCTGTTGCTGGAGGGGTAGTGCCAGACCTGGATGAGGGGTGCCTTGGCGGGGAGGTCGCTGTTGGTCATCTGGTCGATGATGACCATCAAGCTGGTGCCGCTGCCGCCGAGCTGGATGCTGAGCGTCTCGGTGCCGAGCCGTCCGGCGACCTGGGCGAAGTAGACCAGGTCGCGGGCGATGATCGGCATGCCGGCGTCACTCCAGCGGCGGGCAGTGCGTTGGTCGCGCCAGTCCTGGGGTGAGAGTGCTTCGGCGGTGAGCTGGAGGCGGTCAAGGACGGTGTCGGCCGGAGCGGACAGAGAAAGGGCGGCGGCTGCCTCGTTGCGGCCGCTGTGCTGGTAGCGGGCCAGCTCGCGCTGAAACAGCAAGAAGGCGTCCAGCAGGTCGTCGCCGCCGCAGACCTGCCGCAAGGTGGCGAAGGTGCTGAACTTCTGCACCGTGAGCTGCCCGTAGGCCTTGCGCAGGGCCAGCAGCTCGGTCAGCACCTGCTGCTCCAGTGCAGCGCGCTGCTCGGCCTCATCCGTGGTGTCGCCGATGGGGAAGACGCCATGTGGTAGCGGGGTGGCTGGCTCCGGGGGCGTGCTCATGGCCCCTATTCTCACCGACCGGTTTGGCACCGTGTTGCGCAGATGCAGCACGGTGCACTTTTCTGTCACGACACCGCCAATGGCGGCGGGTTCTCCTAGATATGCCAGATCAACCGGACGCCAGCGCGGCAAGTGCCCTTGGGCGGTGCGGCTAGGCAGATGGGCGATCTGGGCGGCCACAGGGCCGCATGCGTCATCCCAGGCGGTGGCAGCGGCTCCGCTCCAGGGTGAGCGCTTCCCTGGCCGCCGTCTTCTCTTCCTCTCTCCTCGAAAGGACTCCTCATGGCTTCTACCAATCTCAGTCTCTTCTCGCCCCAGCGCACCCGGATGGGGGTGGTGCTGGGCAATGGCCAGGCCCGGGTGACCAGGCGGGAGATCGAGCAGGTCGCCGCCCAAGCAGAGGTGGCGTCCCAGGCCGAGCAGGCCCGGGCCTTCCTGACCTCCCAGGTGCTGACCAATATCGCCACCCTGGTGACCCAGGCCGAGGCCCAGACCCGCATCGCCCCGGGCGGTGCCCAGTTCTACGAAGCGATCATCACGGGCTACGCGCTGGGGGCTGGGCAGCGGATCGGGCAGCTGTAGGGCTGCTGTCCTGCGGCTTCGCCAGCCCGGTGGCAAGCTCCCCGCCTCGCGGCTTCTCCTCACGCTTCCTTCTCTTCGCTTCCTTCTTTTCGTCTCTCTTTCTTCATCTTCGGAGGTTTCATCATGACGGTAATAGTTGGGATTCTGGCCCTCATCGGTCTGGCGGTAGTGGGCGCAATCGGCTGGGCATTCGCCCACGGGGTGCGCGATGGCCTGGCCCAGTGGCGGGAAGCACCGCCTGGCGGAACGAGTCAGCCGCTGCCCGTAGGCGCACCGCCGCTGTCGCTGTCCGCCGCGCTGCCGAGCAGCTACCAGGCCGGTCAGCTGGCTGGTGAGGTCGCCGCCAGCTGGCGCTCCGCACACCGAGCGGCCAGAACAGCGGGAGCACCAGGCGTACCAGCCAGCTCATCCTGGGCAGCCGCTCTGGCTTTGGGCAGCGAGCTGAGCCAGCAGCGCCAAGAGGCAGGCCGGGCCATGCAGGCAGCCATGGCCCAGGTGCTGCAGGACAACGAGCAGGCAGTGCGGGAAGCGGCGGCTGAGGCTGCCGGAGGAAGGCGCGACACCAGTAATGGCGGGAGTGGTGCCAGCAGCGGTGGCAGTGTCACTGACGAGAGCAGCGGCAACGGTGCTAGTGGTAGCGGTGCGTCTGCTGGAGCGGTGCCGGATGCATCGGACGGTGACGGCACCAGTGGTGAGTCGGCGGCTGGAACGGCCCGTCTTACCTGGCCGGCTCACTTGCCCTCGCGTCGCCCGCCGCGGCCGCGTCCCCGGCGGTGCACGCAGCAGCGACCGGCTCGGTCGGACGAGCGGCAGTCGTAAGCGTTCGGCTCCATTCCTCGCCCACATGCTGCGTCATTTCGCTCGCTTGTTGCAAAAACTACAGCACCGACTTTCGTGGCCACTAAGTGGCGCGTGTGTCCATTTTGTTTCCTGGGGTGGCACCACAGAACTAAGTCGATGGCGGCACGTGTCGCGTCGCTTCGTAATAGTGAATCGGGGGGCCTTGCAACACGCGAGTGTTCGTGGAATGTATGGGATAAGGGCAGTCGGCTGCCGATGCGCGAAATAGCGTGCGGCTGGATAGCCCGGAGCAAATAGCAAATATGAACAAAAAAGGAGGGACATCATGCAGCAGACGAAACAGACAAGACGAGCGTGCGCTGGGGGAGCGGCGGCTCGGCGAAGTGACGTGGCCAGGCAGGCTGGCGCAGCAGTGAGGCCCAGCGCTGGTGTGCTGCGACCGGGCGGCGCGCTGAGCGATGGACCTGGCTCGGCCGGTCGGAGTGACTCTGGTGGAGGTGGCACCAGCGCTGCGGTGCTCAGCCAGGACAGTGCAGGCAAAGCCGCCGGTTGCGGCAGGAAGGCCGGTGTGCCGACTGGTGGTGCTGGCTCATTACCCACCATCCCTGGCTTGCCCTCTGGTGGTTTTGCCACCATCTTGGTCGATCCGCCCTGGCCGTTGCAGAGCGGTGAGAAGCACTACCGGACGATGAGCCTGGCGCGGATCGAGGCGCTGCCGGTGGGGGCACTGGCGGCGCGAGATGCCCACCTGTGGCTGTGGACGACCAACGCCCTCTTGCCGAAGGCGTATGAGGTGGCTGAGGCCTGGGGCTTTACGGTGCGCAGCCCGTTGACCTGGGTGAAGTTCCGCCTGGGCCTGGGCGGCCGCTACCAACTGCGCAATGCCACCGAGCAGCTGCTGTTCTGCACCCGGGGGAAGGCGCCGCTGGGGTCGCGCTCTCAGCCGACCTGGTTCAACGCCCCCGTCACGGAGCATTCGCGCAAGCCAGCCGAGCAGTTCGCCATCATCGAGCGGGTCAGCCCTGGGCCGTACCTGGAGCTGTTTGCCCGCAGACGGCCAGAGTCGAACCAGCCCTGGGCGGTGTGGGGCGACCAAGTAGCGAGCGACATCCGCATCCCCGGCTTTGTGGTGCCGCGCTACAGCGAGCGGGCGCGTGAGGCGGAAGCGATGCCGCTGAGGGCGCAGGCAGACGCCGCCGGTGGTGGCACTGGCGACGGTAACGGTGAGGAGGCCCTGCGATGAGTCGGCCGTGGCGAGACAAGTACCCAATTTGCAGTCTTCGAGGAGATGGTGATGATGAGCGATTCGAGGCGTTCGCCTTCTGGCAGCCTGCTGCGATGCGGCGTCGGCCTGCTCCTGATCGCGATGGGGCTGAGGTGGATCGTCGCCATCGTGCAAAGCAGCTGGCCCTGGCTCGTCGGGCTGCTCGCCGTGAGCGCCGCCGCCTGGCTGGCAGTGCGCTGGTGGCGGAGCCGACGGGAGTGGTGAGGGAGCCGCTCAGAAGCCAGCGGCAGACGGAAAGGCGTCGTCGGGTGAGACAGGTTGAGCAGTGCTCGAGTTGGCCAGTTGACGACAAGACGCAACAAGCACGTTCCCGCCGGCGTCTCAGTTCTTACTCCACTACTGGAGACCACCGAAAGAACGGTGAGTGGCCTCATACCCCAAGGAGGCAGCCATGATGGCCCGCTACGTCGGCGGCCGCCCGGGTTCGTCGCGGCGGGTGCGCTTGGTACCGGTGCGGCGAAGCGGCATGGATCATCGGGCGGTGGCGCGGATCGTGCTGGCGTTGGCGCGGCAGATGGCGGCGGAGGCGGATGAGGCTGAGGACTCGGCGGCGAAGGGTGCGGTTTCCTCAGGTGCGGGGGCTTGCGCGAGGCGTGAGCATGTCGCCTCGGTGGGGCGTTGCGTTGCGGAGCGGATGTCGTCCTGTCGTCATGACGGTGCTCACCGTTCACCTCACGAAGATGCTGCTACCTCGTCCGCCCTGGGAGGTACCCCGTGATGGCCCGCCCCACTCATCCCCTGGTGTGGCACCAACTCCGCTTT
>ERZ772978.717-NODE-717-length-12227-cov-71.1411_pt1 | contig 12227 bp, 9 predicted proteins | sample MGYA00511675_ERZ772978 | MGnify/ENA primary metagenome ERZ772978 (study PRJEB29015, sample SAMEA2738092) | human oral metagenome | biome: human oral; feature: human-associated habitat; material: saliva | place: China | collected 2156 ... | reverse complement strand
TCAGGTATTTCCTGTTCCATCAGCTACCACTCCGTCCGCTCAAGGCACTCGCAAGTGATTTGATTACGTTTGATTGCAACTGCCGCCAGGGCGCCCTGCTTTGGGGGCCCTGGCGGCTAGTCTATCGCGCAAAGCTCATTCCACCTGGCGCATTAGCGCCGAGAGTAGCTCAGTGTGCGCCTGCGGCCAGCCCACCAGCACGCTACCGGGGTAGCGCACATCCAAAGGCGTGCCGTCCAGGCGAGTAAATTTCACGCCGCTTTCTACACAGATCAGGTACGCCGCCGCGATGTCCCAGGGAGATACCCACATGTGTACAAAGGCGCCAGCCCTGCTAGCGGCCACCTCCACACATTCAAGCGCCGCCGAGCCGTAGCGGCGGTGTCCGCGTGATTCCACCAGGCAGCGCGTCAATCGCGGCAAAGCCACGATTTCCTTAATGTCGGTGATGATCACAACCTCACGCCGCCCACGCGTCTCATTGACCCGCGCCAGTGGCTGCCCATCACAGTAAGCCCCCTGCCCAGCGATAGCTGTATAGGTGAGCCCAGCGACGACGTCGACCACTACCCCCAGCACCGGGCGCCCATCCTCACACAGGGCCAAAGAAATGGCGTAGTCACGGTGAGTGGTTACGTAGTTCATGGTGCCATCAATGGGGTCAAGCACCCACACCCGCCCCGCAAATGAGCTGACAGAGTGGCCTTCCTCCCCCAGTAGCGGGTAGCCCGTGGCCGCCACCAGCTCCTCACTGATGTAGGCCTCAATGCTCTTATCCACCGCCGTAACCAGGTCATTGCGGTTAGATTTGGTTTCAACATCCAGCTCAAAACCGGGATCTAGGACAGTCTGGCGCACCCCAGCCAGCAAGTCGCAGACTAGCTCCAGCAAATCCTCTAAAGCCAGATCCTTAGCTTCACTCGCTTTATCAGCCGCCATTTCTAGCCTTCCTCCTCGCCTTGGGTGTCTTTACCGTCTTTGCCGTCAGCGCCAGCAAAAGCCCGGTCGGCACGGATCATGCGCTCCTCAAACAGCGCCACCAGCAGCAAGCAAGCCAAACCAACCGCCGCTGAAATAATCAGTACCGTAAAGGTAGAACCCCAGCCGTGCAGGTTGTAGCCCAAAATGTTAAGCCCATCCTTCTCAGGATCAGCGATATAGCCCAGCATCACCTTGGCCATGGAGTCACCAAAGATGTAACCAAAAGCGCGCGGCACAGCGTTAACCACCACCGTGGCAGTCTTAGGCGCAAAGCCAATCACGCAAATACCAATCAGAGTTACCGGCCCAAAGATCAAGAAACCGATAAAGAACAAAGACACGTAGACCGCCGTCGGCGTAGTGGCCTGGGAGTAGGTGAGAATCGGGATAATCACCAGGCCCAAACCAATTGCGGCGGTAAGCGCGCGCCTACCACCCAAGCGGTCAGAGAAGTAACCCCACAGCAGCGAGCCAGCCAAACCGCCCAGCTCCAGGCCAACCGTGGAGTTAACCGCCCACTGCTTGCTAAAGTGCAGCGCCTCAGAGGTGTAAAGCACGTTCCAGTTATCAATGCCGATACGCACCGCGTAGGCCGCCACGTTCGCAATGCATAGGAACCAAATCGCCGGGTTTTTAATCACGTAGTTCCACACGATCGCACCCTTAGACATGGAAGTGGTGACAGTGTCTACCTTAGATTCGGGCTCACCAAAAATAGCTTCAGGCTTGTCCCAACCCAGCTCGCCGGGCTCATCTTTACCAAACCACATGCCCCATAAACCAATGGGGATACAGATCAGTGCGGGCACAATAAACATGCCGGCCACACCGCCACCAAAGAAGGTGTTGGCACCCCACAGGGCCAGCGCACCGGCGATCATGGCACCAATGTTGTGCGAGGCGTTCCACCAGCCGATAAAGCGCCCACGGTATTTACGTGGAGTCCACCGGTTCATGGTGGAGTTACAGCAAGGCCCACCCGGCGCCTGCGCTAAACCGTTTAGGCTCCACAGCAGCACCATGATGCCCATCGGGTGGTTCACGCTCAGCAGCACCCCACCTACCAGTACGCTCACCACGCCGGCACTGACCAGCAGGAAGCCCAGGATGCGTTTAGTGTTTCGCCCATCGCACAGGAAGCCCAGGATCAGGCCGCCAAAGCCGTAGGTGAGCGAGAATGCGAAACCGATCGTGCCCAGCTCGGCGGTGCTCAGCCCGGCTTGTTCTTTCAGCAGCGGCTGGGCGGCCTTGAAGTTAGTGCGCAGCAGGTAGAAACCGCCGTAAACCACAATGAGTACGGCGTAAGTCTTTAAAAATTCCCCTAGCCAAGCTTTCTTTTGCTGCTCCAAAGTTAGCTGGGTAGTTCCGGTGCGCAGCTCAAAAAATCGCGTCAGTGCGCCCATACGTAAACCTCCTTGCTTACAAGTTGCCACAGGCCACGGCACCTGCAGCGGAAGTTTCTCCACTATAGCGCAGCGAGGTTAACTTAGGTCACATTTGTTCTACTTATTTAGTGCCGACGCCGCCGCCTGCACATCCGTTAAGTTGCTCTTGTGCCATGGCCGGCCCCGATGGCGACGACGCCGCCCTCCTCCGCTGCGTCCTAGCGGGCAGGGCTGTGCTTGGCTGGAGAGAGCGCATCGGGACGTCGGCTGCGCCCGTTGCTCGCTTCAGGCGGCAAGGGCAGGCCAGCTCAGGCCTGCGGGCGCAGCTGCACCATTAATGATTCCAGGGCTAGCAGCGGCGAAACATAGGTTTTTAGGCGGGTGCGGCACTGCTCTACAGCGGCCACCCTAGCCAGTGTCTGCTCAGCCGTAGAGCCGGCTGCCACCTGGCCAATTTCTTGCTCTAAGTCAAGGTTGACACTGTCTAACTGACTGCCTAGTTGGCGTGAAAGCACGTCGCGATAGAAAGACAGCAGATCCACCATGGCCCGGTCTAACACGTCAGTTACAGCGCGTTTAGCGCGACGTTTCTGGTTGTCTTCCAGGGCTTTGATCTGGCCGCGCATGGCTGGGGGAATACGACTCTCCCCCTCTAAACCAAGCGTGCGGATCAGGGCCGCTTTTTCTTGGGCGTCGCGGGCTGTGGAGGCAGCTTCAGCTTCTTTTTCGGCCTGTTCTAGCAGGTCAGCTGCCGCAAAAACGGCGTCACCCACACTGCGCAGCGAGATCGGGGCGGACATAAGCGCGCGCCGCCGCTCCCAGGCCCCCTCATCTTTGGCCAGGTGCCGGGCCAAACCGATATGGGACTGGCTGGCCCGGGCGGCCCGCAAAGCCAGCTGGGGTTCGGCGCCGTCGCGCTTAACTAAAAGATCAGCCACTGCCTGAGCGCTGGGCACACACAGCCGCACCAGGCGACAGCGCGAGCGAATGGTGGGTAAAACGTCCTCACTGGAGGGCGTGCACAGCAGCCACACCGTATATGGCGGCGGCTCCTCAATGCTTTTAAGCAGCACGTTTGTGGTGCGCTCATCCATACGGTCGGCGTCTTCCACCAGGATTATCCGCCAGCGCCCTTGCCAGGGCATCCGTCCGGCCTGCTCAATCAGGCTTTTAACCTCATCGATGGTGATAATCATGCGGTCGGTGGCTAGACGCACCACATCTGGGTGAGTGCCGGCCAGGGTTTGGCGGCAGCCCTCACACTGGCCGCAGCCAGGCTCAGCGCCAGTACATTCAAGGGCGGCAGCAAAGGCCAGTGCGGCAGTGGATCTACCAGATCCCGGCGGGCCGGTAACCAGCCAGGCGTGAGACATGGCGGCTGTGGGCACTTGCGGGCGTGCCCCCGTGGCGGCCGCCTGGAATGTGGCCACCACCTGTGCTTGCCCGACCAGCTCGTCCCATACGCTCATGCGTCAATAATTCCGCGTTCTTTCAGCAGTTCGCTAACCAACGCGCGCACCTGGGCAGCTATCTGCTCAATTTCAACGCTGGCATCAATGATTTTTATGCGCTCTGGTTCCTGCCCAGCTAGGCGGTGGAACTGTTCGCGCAGGCGATACTGAAATTGCAGGCCTTCGGCTTCAATCGCATCACTCTGGCCACTGCGGGTGTGTACGCGCTTGGCGGCAAGCTGGGGATCCGCGTCTAGCAGCAAAGTTAGGTCTGGCAGTAGGTTGTCGGTGGCCCACAGGGATAGGTCACGCACTTCCTCAGCCCCCAGGCACCTGGCGGCGCCTTGATAGGCCACAGACGAGTCGATGTAGCGGTCGGTTACAACCACTTGACCAGCCGCTAAGGCCGGGTTGATCAGCTCATTTACGTGCTGAGCCCGGTCGGCTGCGAACAGTAGTGCCTCGGCTTTGGCGGTTATTTGCGTCCGCTGTGTATTTTCCGACGCCGTCCCCAGCAGCAGGGAGCGCAGCTGGGCCCCCAGGGCGGTGGCGCCAGGCTCGCGGGTGCGGCGCACGCTTACCCCCTGGTCTTCAAGCCAGTTGGTAAGCAGCTCTACCTGGGTGGTTTTGCCAACCCCGTCGCCGCCTTCAAAGCTGATGAAAACTCCGCGACCCATTTAGGCCTCGCTAGCCTCAGCGGCCTTAGCGGCGCTGGTCTTAGCAGTGCTGACCTTGGACGTCGAGGTTTTGCTGGTGGCAGCCTTGGTAGTGGCCTTCTTAGTGGTGGCCTTTTTAGCTGTGGTCTTAGTTGCCGTCTTTTTGGTGGTGGTCTTCTTGGCGGCAGTCTTCTTAGCCGGTCCCTTGGCGCGCTTTTCAGCCAAACGCTCATAGGCCAGCTCCGGGGTCACGGTGGCTGGGTCATCGTCGCGGCGCAGGGTCACATTGGTTTTACCGTCAGTGAAGTAGGGGCCAAAACGCCCGTCCTTAATAACCACCGGTAGCCCAGAGTTAGGGTCAGTGCCCAGTTCACGCAGCGGGCCCTTGGGAGCAGCCGCGCCACGCCTACGCTTGGGCTGGCTAAACAGCTCCAGCGCCTGCTCTAGGGTCACCGTGAACAGCTCCGCCTCGGTTTCTAGCGAACGCGAGTCCTTGCCCTTGGTTAGGTAGGGGCCGTAGCGACCGTTTTGGGCGGTGATTTCTACGCCTTCAGCGTCCGTGCCCACCACGCGCGGCAAGCTCAGTAGCTTAAGGGCGTCGTCGAGAGTGACGCTGGACAGGTCCATGTCCTTAAACAGGCTGGCAGTGCGGGGCTTAGGCTTAGCGGCCTTACGGGTACGCTTTTTACCCTCAGTTTCTGCCTCCGGTTCCGGCTCTGGCAAAACCTCGGAAACATAAGGCCCAAAACGCCCGCTCTTAGCCACAATCATGTGCCCGGTTTCTGGGTCAACACCCAGCTCACGGCCATCTTCAGCGGCTACCGCAAACAGCTCGTGGGCCTTAGCCACGCTGAGCTCGTCAGGGGCCAGGTCTGCGGGCACATTAGCCCGCTTACCTTCAGCGTCCTCCAGGTAGGGGCCGTAGCGGCCCACACGCAGGGTGATACCGTCACCGATTTCCATGGAGTTAACCGCGCGAGCATCAATTTCGCCCAGGTTATCCACCAAAGTTTTCAAGCCCGCACCGTGAATATTGGCTTGCGGGTCAGCGGCCATGTCGCCGTTATAGAAGCGACGCAGCCAAGCCACGCGTTCCTCTTCACCCAACGCAATACGGTCCAGGTCAGCCTCCATGGAGGCGGTGAAGTCATAATCCACCATCTGCGCGAAGTTTTCTTCCAGCAGACGGGTGACGGCGAAAGCCAGCCACGTGGGCACCAGCGCCTGGCCCCGGTGATCCACATAGCCACGATCGCTAATTACGCTCATGATCGAGGCATAGGTGGAGGGGCGGCCAATTTCGCGCTCTTCCAGGGCCTTAACCAGTGAAGCTTCGGTGTAGCGCGGCGGCGGGGTGGTTTCGTGCCCAGAGGCCTGCACCTGGCGGGTTTCCAGCTCCTGGCCAGTGCTTACCTCCGGCAGACGCACATCTTTAGCGTCACCCTCGTAGCGGTCAGCGTCGCGGCCTTCCTCATAGGCGGCCAGGAATCCCTTAAAGGTAATTACTGTTCCCGACGCCGTCAGTTCAGCCTGCTTAAAGCTCGCGCCCCCGTTTAGAGGGGCCTGCACATGGATCACAGCGGTGGAGCCGGTGGCGTTAGCCATCTGTGAGGCCACTGTGCGCTTCCAAATCAGCTCATACAGCTTGAACTGCACCGGCTGCAGGGAGTCTTTAACTTCACTGGGGGTACGGAAGTGGTCACCGGCAGGGCGGATAGCTTCGTGCGCTTCCTGGGCCCCCTTGTTTTTGGTGGCGTAAACACGCGGTTTTTCGGCCACATACTGGCTACCGTAAAGCTCACCGATCTGGGTGCGGGCGGCAGATACAGCCTGGCTAGAAAGCGCGGTGGAGTCGGTACGCATATAGGTGATGTAACCGGACTCGTACAGGCCCTGGGCTACACGCATAGTGTCGCGCGAGTTCAGGCGCAGTTTACGCGAGGCCTCCTGCTGCAAGGTGGAGGTGGTGAATGGCGGGGCCGGACGGCGCGTGTAGGGGCGGGTTTCCACCTTGCCCACCTGGGCTTGGGCCTGCTCAATAGCCTGCGCTACGGCCTGCGCGTCAGTCTCATGCAGGTGCACCACCTTGGCGGCCTGGGCCTGGGAGGTTAGTGCGGCGTCGTCGGCAAAATCGCGGCCAGTAGCCACCCGGCGCCCATCCAGGGAGACCAGGCGGGTAGCAAACTCACTGTCGTCGGCGGCAAAAGTAGCCTCCACACCCCAGTAACTGGCAGGAATGAAAGCCATGCGCTCACGTTCACGCTCCACCACCAGGCGCGTGGCCACAGACTGCACACGGCCAGCCGAAAGCCCCTGACGGATCTTGCGCCACAGCACCGGGGAAATTTCGTAACCCACCAGGCGGTCCAGGATACGGCGGGTTTCCTGGGCGTCTACCCGGTGAATATCGATTTCGCGGGTGTTATTCAGGGCGCGGGTGATGGCTTCACGGGTGATTTCCGTGAAAGTCATGCGGCGTACGGGAACCTTAGGCTTGAGTACCTCTTTTAGGTGCCAAGCAATAGCTTCACCCTCGCGGTCATCATCAGTGGCCAGGTAAAGCTCGTCGGCTTCCTTCAGGTGGCGCTTAAGCTCAGCCACCACTTTCTTCTTATCCGGGTTAACCACATAGTAGGGGGTGAAGTTACCCTCCACATCCACGGCAAACTTCCCGAAGGGGCCCTTCTTCATATTGGCCGGCAGTTCGGAAGGCTGAGGCAAGTCACGGATATGACCAATGGAGGCCTGGACGTCGTAGTCCGCGCCTAAATAGTTTGAAATTGACTTAATTTTGTTCGGGGACTCGACAATCACGAGCTTGCGTGACACGACTTTCCTCCTACATCCCGGTTCTCTTGCCGCCGCTGAACTAGGCTAGCGAGGCAAGGGCGCGCAGGCTCGCGCCGACACACCTATATATCAGCGTAGCCTAGATTTTATGTAATTTACTTTAAGCCCAGCTTAACCAGGCGCGACATGCCCAGGGCACTGACTGCCCCAAAACCGCCCACTCCTACCAGGTAGGCAGTGAACTGCAGGGAGCCAAACAGGTAGAAATTACGGTAAGCAGCAGAGGCCAACATCACCACTAGCGCCAAACTCAGGTAACCACCTAGCGAAAGCAGGTAGCGTGCAAGTTTTGAGCCGGGCAGGCCGCGATACTCGTCTGTGCCCCAAGCCCCAGCCGCGAGCGCCACAAAGCCCCAGGTGAAGGCCACTGCGGCGGCGGCAATGATGTCTGAGGGACGGTGCCATTGGCATACCAGGGTGGACCAGCCCATGAAGAAGGTGAAGCCGGCTCCCACCCAGGCGGCAATTACGCGCCAGGCGGGCGGCACTACCAGCAGTAGGGCCACGGCAATGGAGGCGGCCACGCCGGTGTGTCCTGAAGGCAGGGTGTTGGCGGCGTCGACGCGCTGACTGTAGCCCCAGTCTGGGCGGGTGAAAACGAAGTGTTTAAGTGCCTGGATGGTTACGTTGGTGCCTACTACGACGGCGGTGGCCCACAGGGCGGCGCGGGGGCGGCGCCTGAGCAGGGCAATGGCTAGGGTGGCGATTATGGCCACCACGATTAGCGGCACGGATACGGCGTTTAGTAGCGCGCGGGCCTGGTCATCAATCCTGGCTGCACCCCAGTAGGAGCCTTTGAAGGCGGCGTCGTCGATAAACTGCCCCTCACGCGTGTTTACCAGCAACGCCCACGACCCCCACACCAGCAGGGTGAAAAGTAGGGCGTAGACGCAGGCTATGCGGCGAGCAAGTTTTGACATAACCTCAGACCTTACAGGTAACGAAACGATAAACAACTAATTGTGACCCCAAAGACGCTGTTAGCTAAGTCAGTTTGTGGCAAATTTGCACACAGGCTTAAGCCGCGCCTGGCGGGGGTAATTTTTGCGCTGCGCTGCTTTTAGACGATAGTAACCATCCCTGCGTGAGCAAAAGTCCTGGTGGCTGCCACCATGTCGGCTAGGACTGCAGCTTGGTCTTCACTGGTTAGTGAGGCTACGGCGGCCGCGATTTGAGCGACAGTGAGCAGTCCCTCATCTGAGGCGCTCAGTAGGGCCACCTCGGGCATCCCTACCGCAATTACGCGCCCGAACCCTTCGGCTTGGCGGATCACTGGCGCGGTGGGCACGGGCGTGGGGGTGAGGGCTTCTTCTTTGCTTAGGCCCGACGCTGTGCGTAGCTTAAGTGCGGCTACTTGCGCGTCATCTAGGCCGCGTAGGGCTTCGTGGGCGGCAATTACTTGGGCTACGTGTTCGCCTAGTGCTCCTTGGCCGCTGGTGGGGACTTCTTCCAGGACCCGCCAGGGCTCGACGACGGCGCCGGGGGCTGCGGTGTCGCTGGCAGGTTCTTCTGGGGCGGCTTGCCCTTCTAGAGCGGTGCCGCCGGGGCCGCTGGTAGCTGCGACGCTGGGGGCATGGAACACCAGGTAGCCCATGCCCACGCCGCTTACTTGGCGTGAGTCGAAGTCTTCTTGCCAGGCAGCCAGGGCATTTTCGAAGGCGACGCCACTGCGTTCAGGGGTGAGTCCGCCGTCGCGCAGCCACATGGCGGCATACTCCACCGGGTCTTGCACTTCGCGCTGAATAATCCAGGCATCTAGGCTCTTGCCGATCCACTGGTTTACGCTGGTGCGCCAGCTGGTGCCTTCGCGATGTTCCCAGTTGCCGAGCATGACGGCCACACCGTCGGGGTTTAGGTGATCCTCCAGACCACGCACCAGGGCAGGCAGGATGGGCCCACCGGCGTCGCGGTACTCCATTAGCGGCAATCCGGCCTGACGCACGCTGGGTGGGGTGATCACAAAGGGCGGGTTGGAGACGATCAGGTCAAAGCGTTGGCCGGCCACAGGTTCTAGCAGGTTGCCTTGGCGTAGCTGCACGCGGGCACTATCCACCCCGGCCAGGGCCACGTTGAAGGCGGTAAACTCCAGGGCGCGCACGGAAATGTCGGTGGCTACTACCTGGCGCACGTGGCGCAGCAGGTAGAGGGTTTGAATGCCGCAGCCTACCCCCAGGTCCAGGGCGGTTTCTACCGGTTTGCGTGGGGTTAGGGCGGCCAGGGTCAGCCCTGCGCGGCCGATTCCCAGCACATGATCGGGGGCAAGGGCTTGGCCGGTGACGAGTTCACCCAGGTCACTGGCTACCCACCAGCGCACGGATCCGTGGGCGTCTTCAGCTTCGTGGGGGCGCAGGTCGACGGCGGGGGCGTAGCGTTGCTCTCCGCTGGCGCTTTGCGTGGGCACCACCAGGCCAATAGCGAGGGCTCCGGCCACGCCAGTGCGCGGCAGGGCGGTTTCTAGGGCAGCGGCGCCAACTGGCTCGCCCAGCATGAACAGGGCGGTTAGTACTGCCACCTTGTAGCCCGCGACGTCGCTGTCTTGGGGCGCGTTGGCAGCTGAGCTGGTGCTAGCGGCGCCAGTGGCCGGGCTGGGCCTGTCTGAGCTGGTGCTAGCGGCGCCGGCCCCGGCAGCCAGGGCGCGGCGCACCACCCGCAAAGCTGGGGCCCGCAGCTCACGTTGCAAAGCAGCGGCAGCTACCGGCCCTAGTAAAGCCTCCACGTTTTCCACTCCCCAACCTGATTGGGCCAGGTCAGCGCGCAGTAGCGAAGCTTGCTTAGCGGTTAAGCGGGGGGCTTTCGGCATTGGGGCTCCTTAGAATTCCAGATCCACCCAGGTAACTAGATGATCAGAGATAGCTAGTTTAAACGTACCCGAATCGACCGCCTGCGCGCTCGGCCCGCCGGCTGGTGCGCCCGACGCTGGTGTGGCTTGGCTTGGCGCAGCTGACACGCCTTGAGCTGATGCACCTGCCACTGCGGCAGCTGGTGTGCCTGGCGCTGCGGCGACTGGCTGGCCTTGAACTGCGGCAGCTGGTTGGCCCACCGCGCCCAGAGGCGGCAGGGCGTCGGTGAGGAAATGATCAATGCGTCGGCTTGGGGCAGCCGAGGGGAAAGTAACCCCCTGCCCAAGCTGACGGCCTACCCCAATACGGGCCAGGGCGACGTCATCCATGTTCATATCCCCACCCAAAATATGGGCCCCAGGCAAACCAGCCAGCTTCCACCAGGCGTGGGCCAGCTGGCGCCGGGCGGTGGTGGGGTGGGTGGCCAGGTGCACGCTAGCCACGTTAAGCGGCACCTGCCCGACGCCGTCGACCAAAGTAGCCGCCAGCATCAGGCGCGTTGAAGCGGTAAACAGCGCATAGGGCAGCTTGCCGCCCTCGCGGCGCACAATCGTGGGCACGCCCCGCCCCAGCCGCTCCACACGCCAAGTTTGCACCGGTAGGCGCGACAAAATGGCGTTACCAAAACCGCGCAGAGGGGCCAGTGGCTCCAACACTCGCAGCGGGTCGTCGCCAAAGGTGCGCACCTGGCTGCGGCGTGGGCGGTGACGCAGGCGGTCTACTCCCCCAGCATAGGTGGCGGCAAAACGCCAATGCGGGTAACCGGCCTGCTCAGCTAGCAAACCCGCCAAATCCACCCGGCCTGAGCGGTTTTGGTGCAAATCCACTTCCTGCAGCAAAACCACGTCAGCGTTCAGCTCACGCAGCTGCTGGGCCACCTGACTGTAAAGCTGGTGAGCAACTTGAGGGCTGTAGGGCTGACCAGAAGCCACCTCGGCTAGCGTGGTAGTGTCATTGGCCCGCCCGTACTGGAGGTTTGCGCTGGCCAGGCGTAGTTTTGTGATCACTCTTTAGGCTCGTTAGTTGCGAAACTTAGCGCCACCGAGTTCATGCAGTAACGCTGACCGGTGGGGGTGGCGGGGGCGTCGTCGAAAACGTGGCCCAGGTGGGAGCCGCAGTTAGCGCAGCGCACCTCGGTACGCTCATAACCCAGCTTGTAATCTGAGTGCAGCGTCACCGCATCGGTTTCCTTGGGGTCATAGAAGGACGGCCAGCCACAGCCCGACTCGAACTTGGTGGTGGATTTAAACAGCTGCGCCCCGCAGGCCCGGCAAGAGTAGATGCCTTCACGGTTTTCGCTCAGCAGCTCGCCGGTGAAAGGCATTTCGGTGCCAGCCTGACGCAGCACCTCATACTCAGCCGGGTTTAGGCGCTCACGCCACTGGGCCTCAGTGAGCTGCGCAAACTCTTGATTCTCACTCATGACTCATCCTTGGTTTTATCCGACACGGCAGGTAGTACAGCGGTTTTATCCACTTCATTTATTCCCGCCTCGGCGTCACTGGCTTGGGTGGAGATGGCGCCAGGGGCCTGGCTTGCCCTAGCGGAGCCAGTGCCCTGAGCGAAGCTGGCAGCCCCAGCTGAGCCAGCAGCGACGGCGTCGGGGGCCGCACCAGGGCGTCCTACCTCAGCCGTACCAGAGCGAAGGGCCTCCGCCTTGGCCTTAGCGCTACGGCTAGCCGCGCTGAGCACACCGCGTGCCTGCTCCGGGCGCAGCTGCCGCTTTGCCTCCTCAATCGCAGAAATCTGGGCTACCTGCGTGGGGTCAGAGAGCACCATGGTGGCCGGCTCAGGTGCGTTAGTTGCTTCCGACCCGGTTTGCACGCCCGGCAACAGTCCACGCCGCAAAATCCGACGCCGCCGCATCTTCTTGGAGCGCACTGCGGCCGCCTGCACCCGGGCTTCCTCAATGGGATCGCCCTGCTCAGCTTTAGTTACTGCCGGCTGGGACTTGGTGTCGCTTGATAGCTGCGCCAATTCCTGGGCTAGCTTAGCCACCTTTTCAGGGGTGGGATCTTGCATGACGGTAACGTTTTCCACCTCCACACGCTGACGCGGCAGGGC
>ERZ772978.711-NODE-711-length-12283-cov-4.85304_pt1 | contig 12283 bp, 9 predicted proteins | sample MGYA00511675_ERZ772978 | MGnify/ENA primary metagenome ERZ772978 (study PRJEB29015, sample SAMEA2738092) | human oral metagenome | biome: human oral; feature: human-associated habitat; material: saliva | place: China | collected 2156 ... | reverse complement strand
GATCGCCGTCGCAGGAATTGGTTTGGCGATCTGGCAGCCCCCAGCGGTGTTTAGTCTGGTCATTTTTGCGACGACCGTGCTGGGCAGCGCTTTTGTACCCAGTTATGTGTGCGCCGTGTGGTGGAAGAAAGCCAACGCGGTGGGCGCGGTGTGTTCCATGATTGCGGGATCTGTTGCGGCTGTGCTGTGGAAACTATGCGGTAGTGATGCCATTGACCCCATGGTGGCGGGCATAGCCAGCTCCACCGTGGCCATGGTGGTGGGGTCGCTTGCCACCCAACGCACCCACCCCGTTCCTGCTGACATTGTGGATGCTATGACCGAAGCCGCCCGGGTTGCTCCAGTCACCGACAATCCGCAGCTTGCGACCCAATTTCCCGATGACTAGCGTGCTCGCAGCGCACATCACGCGCGCGAACGCCGAACGCCTTACTGGCGGACCCGTTGTGCTGCATTACTATCCGCTCACAGGCGTGTCTTTCATCCTGCAGGCTGCCCGCGGACCCGCCTCGCGTATCGACGGTCGCGTTTTCCATACCGTCACCGACCGCGCCACCGGCAGCATAGCGACCTCGGAAGCGTGGAAGCTAGGGGATCTGGCAGATGTAGATGCTAGTGCTGTATGGAAGGAGTATGAGCCAGCCGGTGACGAAGCGAAGCGTTCCGTTGTGACGGCAGCCAGGCAGGCCCTCACAGCGAGATTACTGCGCACGGTCCGACTGGGGGGACAATTCGAGCTTAGGGTAAACCAGGTTATTGATCCCCTGTGGAAACCAAACTGGCTGTATACTAATAAAAATAAGCGTGTGCAAATACTTGTTGACGGATTAAACGGGAGCACAGCAAAGCGGAGATTGTGATGGATATACGTGTCAAACAACAAGCTAAACCATTTTATTTGGTACTTCTCCGCCTGTTCGTCATGGTCACGTTGGCAGTTGTGACATATTCTATTCTTGCAGCTACCGGTATGAGCAGCGATTTCCCGCCGCTTGATATGCTCTACTTTCCATTTGTTAATATTATCTGCGGCATTGTCATTTGGCGTACATTTCGTCAGCACGACACCTCCATCTGGGCTTATCTTGGTTTTGAGAAAAGCCGGATAGGAAAAGACATAGCGTGGGGGTTTCTATGGCTGATTGTCACATATATACCGATGGTCATCGCTTTGATGGGGGCAATGTATTTCATGTTTGGTGCTGACATGTTCAACAATTTTGAGCAGGTATTCAGCAAGTCACATCCACAGCTGCCCGGCGGGGTAGTAGCGGTGACGAGCATATTTAGCGCGATCGTATTCCTTGCCAATGCGCCGATTGAGGAAATTATCTACCGTGGATGGCTGCAAAATGGCCTAATGCAACGTCACGGTACGATGATTGCTATTGCTGTTCAGGGCCTTCTGTTTGGCCTACAGCACACGATGTTCGCCGTTGATGTGCGAGGCATGGTCGTCTATGGGTTTATGTTTTTTGCGTGGGGAATCACTGCTGGCATCATTGTTTACAAGCAGAAGCGTTTAGCACCAATGGTGATCGCACACTGGATTGTTAACGTGGCTTTTGGCGTAGGGCCTATGCTTGCGCTTGGTTTCGTGGGGATGTGACGTCTGCGGCACGCAGTGAATGAGAAAATAGTGCATCAAGCGTAGATGTTGTTGGCATCTCACAACGTTGACGGTCGCGCCACAAACACGGTTGCTAGTCGTTTTCCTTTTTCTTTGACAAGCGCCACGGCCTGCCCATCGGGCGTCACGGCTGCGTGAATTCCTTTTAATCCGCGTGGTTCGAGCCATTGCCCCATGGCGAGTTTGTGCCCTTCTTCTCCACTAACCCGCAGGACGGGGAACGACGCCGCGAGAGCTTGGTCGAGTGTGAGGGATAGCTGCGGGTTGTCTTCTAGTTCCTCAAGGGTCCGTGCGTGTGTGAGATCGAACGGGCCAACGGTGGTTCGCCGGAGCGCCGTGAGGTGTCCACCAACCCCTAATGCGTTTCCAAGATCACGAGCGAGGGAGCGGATGTAGGTTCCAGAGGAGCAGAATACGTCCACGTCAAGGTCTATGTATCCGTCTACCGACCGTCGGTCCAGAACGTCGAAACGGTGCACTGTCACCGGCCGCGCGGGAATATCAACAGTTTCACCGTCACGTACGCGCTCGTGGGCGCGTTTGCCGTCGATTTTGATGGCGCTCACGGCGGCAGGTTTCTGCATGATGTCGCCGGTGAGTTGGGTAATCGCGGCGTCGATAAGCGTGTCAGTGACATCGGTAGTGTCGGTGCGTGAGGTGATATCGCCTTCGGCGTCGTCAGTGGTGGTGGATGCTCCGAGCCTTATGGTGGCGCGGTAGGTTTTTGTTTCTGTCACCAGATGGGCGAGGAACCGGGTGCCGCGTTCGATACCAACAACCAGTACCCCGGTGGCCATGGGGTCGAGGGTGCCGGCGTGGCCTACACGGCGGGTTCCAAAGATGCGACGCAGTCGGGAAATAACGTCATGTGAGGTCATTCCGGTGGGTTTGTCCACTATTATCAGCCCGGATCCGAGGAGGCGATCAGTCATGCGCCTAGTGTATGCCGTAGTCTATAGGCCGTGGAGATTTGGCATGGACTTGAGCAGGTACCAGCAAACCTTGATGCCTCTGTTGTGACGATCGGTGTGTTTGATGGGATTCATCGAGGGCATCGTAAGTTGATTGGCGCAGCGAAGGATAGGGCTCGTGAGCTGGGCATCCCGTGCGTGCTCATGACGTTTGATCCGCATCCGCTGGCGGTTGTTGCCCCAGATCATATGCCGCCGATGCTGGGTTCGGTGGCAGTGCGCGCTGATTTGGCCGAGGACCTGGGTGTGGATTACATGCTAGCTGTTCGTTTTACTCCTGAACTTGCCGCGCAAACCCCAGAAGAGTTTTTTACTTCGGTGATCATGCAGCGCCTGCATGCCCGCGCTGTGATGGTGGGGGAGAATTTTACGTTTGGGCACCGTGCCTCTGGCAACACGGATACGCTGCGTGAACTGGGGGAGAAGTATGGCGTAGAGGTAGACGTGGTGACGTTGCTGACGGAGGACGGCACCACTATTTCCTCCTCGGTGATTCGTCAATTACTGCGTGAGGGCGACGTTGCTCATGCTGCGTGGGCGTTGGGGCGCCCGTACCGCGTTGCTGGCGAGGTGGTTCGGGGCGCGGGCCGCGGTGGCCGCGAGCTCGGCTATCCCACAGCAAATCTATACTTCCCGGATTCGGTGGCTCTGCCTGCGGACGGTGTGTACTGTGGCTGGTTCACGGTGCTTGACGACGCCCCGATTAACGGCGATATGGTTCCCGGCAAGCGCTACATGACCGCCGTGTCCATCGGAACGAACCCAACGTTTGGGGATGAGCGCCGCAGCGTTGAAGCGTTTGTGATAGACCAGGATGCTGATCTTTACGGGCGTTATTGCGCCGTGGAGTTTGTAGAACATGTGCGCTGGATGGAAAAGTTCGACAGCGTTGATGAACTGCTGACCGCCATGTCTGAGGATGTGCGCCGCACTCGGGAAATCCTCAGCTCTTAAAGTTGTTCAGAGCAGCTGGCGGCTGCTACTATGTCCTCTGGCTTTAATGACTGCGGTCCACAGCAGTTATGCCCCGTAGCTTAAGCAGCGGTTTTTCATGTGGACTGAAATACTGATGAGGTAAATTTTCATGGCTCTTACCACTGAGCAGAAGAAGGAAATCCTGGCCGAGTACGGTCTGCATGAGACCGACACCGGTTCCCCGGAAGCACAGATCGCCCTGCTTACGCAGCGCATTCGTCAGCTGACCGAGCACCTGAAGACCCACAAGCATGATCACCACTCCCGTCGTGGCCTGCTTCTTCTGGTTGGTCGCCGCAAGGGCCTGTTGAAGTATCTGGCCGAGCGCAACATTGACCGCTACCGTGACCTGATTGGTCGCCTGGGTCTGCGCCGCTAATAAAGGCACGTGAAAAACCCCCTGACAGATACTGTCAAGGGGGATTTTTTTATGTTCATGACACTGCCCTGCTAGTTGTCGTCGACCCCTACGATCTTATCGACCCCGCTGCTCTGCCCAGCGTGCCAGAAGTCTTTTCTGCGGATGGTGAACAAGGCGATGATCATTCCTGCCAGGGGGAATAGTGCCGCGACGGTAAAGGTGGTGTGCAGGCTGTTGATGAACGCGGCGTCGGCAGCTGATGAGAGTTGTTGTTGCATCATGGCTGGGATTTCAGGGGGCAATAGTTCCCTGAGCGCGTTACCGCCTCCTGTGGCAGCACCTCGCGCGGCGTCGGTACGCATGGGGCCCAAGATGCTGGTGGCGGGATCATTTTCGAAATAGTGGTGGACGCGGTTTTGAAAAAATGCACCTAACCCTGCCACACCGATCGCCGCACCTACCTGCTGGAATGTTGCGTTGATGCCTGATGCAACTCCGGCGCGTTCGGGGGAAACGGTGGAGACGGATAGTTCTGTACGGATTGGGTTGAACAGACCCATGCCTATTCCTAGAACAAACATCATGGGTAGTGCGGCGGTCCATGAATCGCCGGAATCAACGAGCCGGATAAGTAGTAGGCCGATAGCAACACAGCCCAGGGCGAGTGCGGCTGAGATGCGGGGTGCGGTTCGTGACGAGATGGTGCCTGAGATGAAAGCCCCGACGACGAGCGTCAAGGTCAGCGGTAGGGCGCGGAGTCCGCTGGCCCAGGCGCTGTAGCCCATCAACACCTGAATGTAGGTGATCAGGAGGAAGATTGCCGCCAATAGCGCAATGTTGAGAAAGAGAGTCGCGATGTTGAGGCCGTTGAAGGTGGTGTTGGTAAATAGGGATGCCTCAAACATTGCCTTGTCGCCCCGGCGGACCTGTAGGACAATGAATGCAATCAGAGTGATTGCTGAGGCTGCAAAAAGTCCTAGGATGAATGTGCTGGCCCAACCATTGTCTTCACCCCGAAGGAGCCCGAGGACAAGCAGTGTCAGGAAGGTAGAAAACAACGCTGCTCCCATAAGGTCCAGCGGTGGGGTGACTGCGGAACGTGATTCCGTAACTCGGATGCGTGTGATAATCAGCGCGATGATTCCAAGCGGTATGTTGATCAAAAAGATCCAGCGCCAATCAAGGCCATCGGTGAGGCCCCCTCCAACGAGTGGTCCGGCTGCGATGGCCAGGCCGCCCACACCACCAAAGATTCCGAAAGCCCGGGTGCGGTCAGCCCCCGTGTAGACATACCCTAAAAGAGCTGGTCCGACGGCAAAAAGGATTGCCCCACCGATGCCTTGGATGAAGCGCGAAACGATGAGCACGTTCACATTCCAGGCGAGTCCGCAGGCCAGGGACGCGAGGGTGAAAATGACGAATCCGATGGTGAAGATGCGGCGTCGCCCGATACGGTCCGCTAGTGATCCTGCGGCGACGAGAATTGCTGCCAGTCCGAGCGCATAGGCATCAAGTACCCATTGGAGCTGCGTAAATGACGCGTCCAGTTCTTTGCGAATTTCTGGAAGTGCGACATTAACCACGTTGATGTCGAGCAGCAGCATGAACACACTCAGTGATGTGACGAGCAGTGTCCAGCCTCTGTGTTGCTGTGTAAGTGAAGATGTATCCACGGTGTCTCCATTCATTAAGATACGCTAGTTCAGCTACATACCAATAAACTTTCACCGACCAATAGTATGTCAACTTGTCTGATTGTGCACGGTTTTTCAAAAGCGCTGCGCACGAGGCATATGCGGGCACCTGTGTTACGGTTGGTCAAACGGTGAAAACATGGAGGGATAATGGCAAAGCCCGCAGCTACCCGCCGACAGGAGTACGCTGAACAGACTCGAAACGCCCTTATCGAGGCTGCCACGCAACGAATGGTCGAACAAGGATATGAGGCAACCTCAATTGCTCAAATTGCTGCGGATGTCCGTGTCTCAAAAGGTGCCGTCTACCATCACTTTCCTGATAAACGCTCCTTGTTTAAGGCCGTGTTTTCAGAAGCCACTAGTCGGTCCGTGGCGACTGTCGCGGAGTCCATGGATCACATGCGCAACAGTCCCCCAGATGATGTGGTGGGCATGGCTATTGACGCCGCCCTCACCACCGCGCTCAAAGACCGAGAGTACTCAGTCCTGCGGCAACAAGCTGCAGCGATACTGTCTCTCGACGAACGTAAGCAGATTAAGGCCGATTCAATCATTCCACTAGTCATACAACTCCACGCCGAGCTGCATGACGACGCCGCGACACTGCAGGTTGACCTCGAAGTTGCGACGTCACTCATCCTGGCCATTCTTGGTGCTGCCAGTGAAGACATTGCCGCCAGCGACGACCCCGAAAAACGCTACGCCCAGTTCCGCCCAGCGCTTATCGCTATGGCAAAGGCGTTGGTCCCCAAAGCCGACGTAGCCTGACTGTGTAGGTGTCTTTGGAATAACCCTCGAGGTGGCCAAAAGAAAAACTCCCCGAAAGCTTCGGGGAGTTTTTGGGGACTTAAGAACTTAGATCGTACATGGTCACACCATCAACAGTCTGAGCTGTGAAGTTTTCTTCAATCCAGCTCTGGATCTGGGTGGATGTGCGCTCAGTAGAGCTATCAGAGTTTTCACCGTCAGGGCCACCTGCACCGCCGCCGGGACCGTCACTCACGATGTAGTAGTGGATTTTGCCTTCAGCAACCCACTGCTTGAATTGCTCCAAAGTGGGGGAAGGGTCGGACCCGTTGAATCCACCAATCGGCATGACCGAGTATCCGGCCGCTAGCTGGTAGGTTGCTGCGGATTGCGACCCCGAGGTGGCCGCGACCCAGGTGTAGGAATCAGCATTGGCGGTCAGCAGGCTGGTAACCTCCGCACTCGCATCTCCACCACCGAGTAGACCGCCAGGTCCACCTTGGCCGCCGCCGGGACCGCCTTGACCTGCCTGGCCATCTGGGGTGCCTGCGCCATCGGCACTACCGTTCGGCGGGGTGGGCATGGTGCCATTGTGACCATCGGGACCACCTTGTCCACCAGGACCACCCGGTCCGCCCTGGCCACCGGGGCCGCCCGCAACAGCCGGGCCTGCGGTGGGGATAGATCCCATGTTGCTGCTGTTCACTGTTTCAAGGGAGTAGGCCAGTGGGCCGGACAACAAAGTAAGAGAGCCTGCGACAAGTGTGCTCACCAGCAGCATCTTTGGGTTGAGCAGTCGTGGCGCGAAGGTGTGAATCATGATCAGCACGAAGGTGATAACTCCAGCTGCCACCACAACAAACTTCAACCAAGGCAGGAAATCGGAACTGCGATTCAGCAGGATATACGCCCAGATAGAACTACCCAACACGGATGCGGCAAGGACGGTGTGGATGACGCGGGAGGTGGAGCGATGGGCGTTGATAAGCCCGGCACCAACAAGTGCAGCGATGGCAGGCGCGAGTGCCACCGTGTAGTACTGGTGGAAAATACCCTGCATGAAGCTGAACGTCAGCGCGGTGGCCACAAGCCAGCCGCCCCAAGCGATGTAGGAGGCACGGATGGTGCTGGTGCGCGCGGCAGTGCGGGTCACCCATAGGCCCACAACGAACAGCACTAGGGCGAGAGGAAGAAGCCAGGCAATTTGCCCACCCTGCGCGGATTCAAACATGCGGAAGATTCCGGTTTCGCCCCAGGCGCCACCTTGACCCTGGCCACCGCCAGGCACAACAGAGCCAGTTTCGTTACCGTTCAGGCGTCCCAACCCGTTGTAGCCAAGCGTGAGTTCAATAATGGAGTTGTTTTGCGAGCCACCAATGTAAGGGCGTTTGTCGGCAGGCCACAGCTCAACGGCAGCAATATACCAGGCAACTGCCGCAACCATAGACGCACCCGCAGCCAACAGCTGCCCAATGCGGCGCATAACACCGCCACGAGCACAGATCAGCCACATGAGAGCCAGCGGCGGAACAATCAGCAGAACCTGAAGCTGCTTTGCCAAGAAACCTAGACCAATGAATGCGCCGGCAGCAACGGCCCAACGCCAACGCCCATCTTCAACACCACGCAGGACAGCCCACACAGCGGCAATCATCAAGAACACCAGCATCGCATCAGGGTTGTTAAACCGGAACATCAGCGTTGCCACCGGTGTCAGAGCCAGTGCCCAACCAGCAATCAAAGCAGCAGGCACGCCATGGTGGCGACGCACCGTGCAATACAACAACGCCACTGACACCACGCCCAGCAACGCCTCGGGGCCCAGAAGCGAATAGGAATTCAAGCCAAAGATCTTAACGGCCAGCATCATCGGCCACAGCGACAACGGTGTCTTATCCACCGTGATCGAATTAGCCATGTCGGAGGAGCCGAAGAAGAAAGCCGTCCAGTTATTGGCACCTGCTTGGGCCGCAGCGGCGTAGAAACTATTGCCATAATCGTTGATAGACAAGTTCCAGAAGTACAGAACTGCAGTGACAAGCAGCAGGGAAACAAAACCAATTTTTTCCCACGACAGGCGCCGCGTTGCCGTATCGCGCTGGGAATGTGGGGGCACTGGCCCGGGAACAATGGGGCGCTGGGTTTCTGACGCGCCGGGGGAGAGGGTCACACTCATGGTGTCAACATCCTTTGAAGTCTGCGAAAAAGAATTTTTACCTGGGGAATCGTGTGAATGTGAGGTGATTAGCGTGCACCCTCCCTGCCGTTGAACAGCATCCTCAGGGCGACGAAGCGGATCAGCGTGGACACGAGGTTTGCCACGGTGAGTACACCAAGTTCTATCACTGCGCCCGCACCGGGGAAAGCGGCATGAAGCAGCCAAAGGCTACCGGCTGTGAGCGCCCAACCAAGGAAGAAAACTCCCAGGCCAATGCTGTGATCGGAGGTGATGCGGTGGCGTCCGTTCACGCCGAAGGTGAAGGCTCGGTTTGCTGCAGTGTTGCCCACAGCGGTGGTGAGCAAGGCCAGGAAGTTTGCGGCCTGCGGCCCCATGAACATTTGGAAGACCAGGTACAGCAGCGCATAGGCAATGGTGGAGGCGACTCCGACGGTGATGAAACGCAGGATCTGTCCGGTGGTGTCGGTTTTGGTCACGTATTTCTCGGTGGCAAATGCGGAGAACTCCTTGGGCTGAATTTTGCCGGTGATCAGACCTGTGCCTACCCGCCACATGCCTTGGATGTCTTTGACGGCAGTGTCAATGATGTTGACGCGAGAGTCGGGGTCGTCGATCCAGTCGACAGGAACTTCGTGGACGCGGTACCCGGCTTTTTCGGCTAGAAGCAGCAGCTCCGTGTCAAAAAACCAGGCATTGTCCTCCACATGGGGCAGCAGGCGTGCCGCGACGTCGGTACGCATGGCTTTGAACCCGCATTGTGCGTCGCTGAAGTGTGCAGCCATGGCTGTTTTCAGCATGAGGTTGTAGGTGCGGGAAATGAATTCCCGCTTCGGCCCGCGCTCCACACGGGAGGAACGCGCAAGGCGGGTGCCAATGGCAATGTCGGAATGCCCGGTGAGCAGTGGGGCCACGAGCGGAAGCAGGCCGTTGAGGTCGGTGGATAGGTCTACGTCCATGTACGCAACAACAGTTGCATTAGAAGCCAACCATGCGCGTTTGAGAGCACGGCCGCGGCCCTTCTCATCCAGGTGGATGCGATGGACGTTGTCGTACTGGGCACACAGCGTGCCAGCGACCTCCCAGGTGTCGTCGGTTGATGCGTTGTCGGCGATGATCACTGACGTGGGTACTGGCATTTCTGTGCTGATGAAGGCAGCGAGTTGGTCCACGCAGCGCGGCAGGGAGTGTTCTTCGTTGTACACCGGGATGATGATGTCCACGGTGGCCTGACGCAGGGACTGTGGAGAGGAATAGGCAGAAACCGGTTGGCCTGGAAGTGCCTCTGGCACACGTTCGAGGGTGGATTCTTTCGTGGTCATGGTGCACAGTGTGCTGGGGCAAACTGCAAGCACCATGGAACACCACTGGCAACTGAATAGGAGTTGCTGTGAGAATGCTGGCAGGCATTTTCCTCGATGCTCTGCTATGGTCTAGGGGAGTCTTGGTACAAGATGACGGACATTCGATGGCACCGACGACCATCGCTGAAGCAAAACTAAAGAGGAGTTTTGTCCTTACCATGAAAGACGTTGTGATTAACAAGGACACCGAATACGGCATTGTGGAGGCACTTGCCACGATTGATAACGGTGATTTTGGTACCCGCACTATTCGTTTTGAAACAGGCCAGCTCGCACGCCAGGCTGACGGGTCAGTGACAGCCTATCTGGATGAAGACACGATGCTTCTATCCACCACAACAGCCTCCAACCAGCCGCGCGAGGGTTTTGACTTTTTCCCCCTTACCGTGGACGTAGAAGAACGCATGTACGCCGCAGGTCGAATACCTGGATCGTTCTTCCGGCGTGAAGGCCGCCCATCCACAGAGGCTATTCTGGCTGCTCGGTTGATTGACCGCCCGCTGCGCCCCACCTTTGTCAAGGGGCTACGCAACGAGGTGCAGGTGATTGTCACTGTCATGTCCATGGATCCAAAGGACATGTACGATGTCGTGGCCATCAACGCCGCATCCGCCTCCACGCAACTTTCCGGGCTTCCGGTATCCGGCCCAGTCGGCGGCGTCCGCATGGCATTGATCGCTGACGACGACCATCCCAAGGGCCAGTGGGTCGCCTTCCCCACGCATGAACAACACGAGCAGGCACTGTTTGAAATCGTTGTTGCGGGCCGCATCGTATCTAAGAAAAAGGGCCGCAAAACCATCAATGACGTGGCCATCATGATGGTGGAGGCTGGTGCGACCTCACAGGTGGTAGAACGCATCAAAGACGGCGCGCCCAGCCCTACGGAAAGCGTTGTGGCTCAGGGTCTGGAGGCGGCGAAACCGTTTATTGAGGTTCTGTGTCGTGCACAGATGGGCCTTGCCAAAGAAGCTGCGAAAGAAACGCAGGAATTCCCACTGTTCCCGCCCTACACTGACGACATTTATGCCGCAGTGGAGAAGAAAGCAGCGAAGAAGCTCGAGCAGCTGCTGACCATCAAAAATAAGCAAGAGCGCGATGAGGCCACCAATGAGCACATGAACTCTATCGTTGAGGACCTGTCCTCCCGCTTTGAAGAGCAGGAGAAAGACATCCGCGCCGCTTACAATGCCCTGATGAAGGCCATTGTTCGCCGCCGCATCCTCACTGACCACTTCCGTATCGACGGCCGCGGCATCACCGACATCCGCGACCTTGGGGTGGAAGTAGACCTCATTCCACGTGCCCACGGTTCCTCGCTGTTCGAGCGTGGCGAAACCCAGATCCTTGGCGTGACCACCCTGGATATGCTGAAAATGGAGCAGCAGATCGATTCGCTCACGCCTGTTGACCACAAGCGCTACATCCACCACTACAATTTCCCGCCCTATTCCACCGGTGAAACTGGGCGTGTGGGGTCCCCGAAGCGTCGCGAAATTGGCCATGGCGCTCTCGCCGAGCGTGCCCTCATTCCGGTGATTCCTTCCCGTGAAGAATTCCCGTACACCATCCGTCAGGTGTCTGAAGCCCTAGGCTCCAACGGCTCCACATCCATGGGGTCTGTGTGTGCCTCCACGTTGTCCCTGTACAACGCAGGCGTGCCGCTGAAAGCGCCCGTTGCCGGTATTGCCATGGGCTTGGTGTCTGATGAAGTGAAGGGCGAAACCCGCTATGTTGCCCTCACCGACATTCTGGGTGCGGAAGATGCCTTCGGTGACATGGACTTCAAAGTTGCTGGTACCGCCGACTTCATCACCGCCCTGCAGCTGGACACCAAACTCGACGGCATCCCGTCGTCCGTGCTTGCCGACGCCCTGTCCCAGGCACGCGATGCACGCCTCACCATCCTGGAAACAATGGCTGAGGTGATTGACACCCCCGATGAGATGAGTTCTTTCGCGCCGCGCATCACCACAGTGAGCGTGCCGCCCAGCAAGATTGGCGAGCTCATCGGCCCCAAGGGCAAGACCATCAACACCATCACCGAGGAAACCGGTGCGAATATCTCTATTGAGGAAGACGGCACCGTCTTCGTGTCCGCCACCAACGGTGAGGCAGCTGATGCGGCTATTGAAAAGATTAACTCCATTGCTAATCCGCAGTTGCCCAAGGTGGGTGAACGCTTCCTGGGAACCGTGGTGAAAACCACCGCCTTCGGCGCGTTTGTCTCCCTCCTTCCCGGTCGCGATGGCCTGGTACACATCTCCAAACTTGGCGGCGGCAAGCGTATCGACAAGGTTGAAGATGTGGTCAACGTAGGCGATAAGATCCAAGTGGAAATCGCCGATATTGATAATCGTGG
>ERZ772978.708-NODE-708-length-12310-cov-247.205_pt1 | contig 12310 bp, 7 predicted proteins | sample MGYA00511675_ERZ772978 | MGnify/ENA primary metagenome ERZ772978 (study PRJEB29015, sample SAMEA2738092) | human oral metagenome | biome: human oral; feature: human-associated habitat; material: saliva | place: China | collected 2156 ... | reverse complement strand
GGAAGCCGCATAACGGCTACCATTAAACGCGTCCAAGTTTCGGGGCGCAGTTCAGGCGTGGGCGAGGAGGGGCTGACGGCCACGACCTTGGACGAGGAGGTTTCGGAGGAGAAGGTGCCGCTGTCCTTGCGCTGGCTCAAGGGCTTCGCGGAGACGCAGATGCTTTCCTCGGCGATGATGCCGCTCCACGTGTTGAATACTGCGCAGGCGCGCGCCTTCGTTCGAGGCCTGCCCAGGTCCAGCGCGACGGGCACGGTCATGTGGGCGGGGCGTGCTGTGCGCGGCCTGCGCCTGGGGACCAGGCCCGCTCCGGGGGCCGCGTGCGTCGCCGGGCCCGAGCGCCTGCGCGTCTTCGAGCCGCTCCTGCACCTCATGACGTCGCTTGAGGCCTACGGGCCTCACGTGGACGCGGGCAGCGAGCCGGTTGCCTCCCTGTGGGTTGCCTGCTTGCCCGGCGCGCGCCTGAGCGTGGGGCTCAGCCCCGCCAAATCCCGCGGATTCTCCGGGGAGGGCGCGGTCCTGGCCTCCCTGGGGGACCCGCGCGTCGAGGAGGACGCGGACATGCTCTCCGCCCTGCTCTCCTTCGAGCCGCGCATCGACACGCGGCTCATGGCCGCCCGCTCCGGCCTGGCCCCCGACCGGGTGGCCGGCGGCCTGGCGCTCCTGGCCTCGAGCGGGCAGGTCGGCTTCGACGTCACCGAGGGCGCCTACTTCCACCGTCCCCTGCCCGTGCGCGCCGACGCGCTCACCGCCATGCACCCGCGCCTGGCCGGGGCGCGCACGCTCATTGAGCGCGGCGCGATCACCCGCGAGGAGGGCGCGCGATTCCGCGTGTCGTCGGGTGCGAACCGCTACCGCGTGGAGGTACCTGCCGACCCCTACGCCATCGGCGAGTACCGCTGTACCTGCCCGTGGTGGATGAAACACAGGGGCGGGCGGGGGCCCTGCAAGCACGTCCTCGCCGTTTCCCTGCTCCTGAAGGAGGAATCGTGAGCACCATCCGTTGGCTGCCCGACACCCTGGATGAGTGCATGGACTTTTGGAGGCTCCACCTGTGGGTCCGGCAGCACCCGGGCCTGTGGACGCTCGACCAGGTCTACGCGCGCATGCTGGAAATCAACGACGGCCCGCCCACGGATGCTGACCTGGCCGTGAGCACCCGCCTGTCCGATCCGTGGATGGACGGCATCGGCTTCCTGCGCCTGGCGGAATTGAAGGGTGACCTGGCCCTCGAGCATGACGAGCGATTCCTGACGGCGCTCATCGGCCTCGAACCCGGGCTGCAGCTGCCCCTCATGCGCGCCGATCGGGAGCTGCGCGAGGAGCTGGTGTGGGGGATGCTGCGCCAGGAGGGGAACCGCGGCGTGTCACTGTCCTCCTCCGACCGTTCTGCCACCATGGGCTCGGGGCGGGCGCCCGGCTGGTCGCGCACGCTCGCTGCCTGCGCCGACGAGGGGCTCATCGACCGGGATCGCCTCATCGACGCCCTCCTCGACATGCTTGCCGCTGACCTGCCTTCCGCGCGCGCCGGCTGGCATTCGCGCACCCTGCGCCTGCTTGCCATGACCCTCGACGAGGCCGAGGCCCGTCAGGGGGCCCTGTGCGCCCTCATGTCCTCTCCCGTCGGGCCGACCGTCACCCTGGCGGTCCGGCAGCTGACCGCCCTCTCGAAGGCCGGGCGACTCGACCTGGAGCTCTTTGCTCGCAGCTGCGAGGGGGCGCTCATGGGGTCGAAGGCGAACGCCCTGCGCGTGCTCGGGGTCCTGCGTGATGGCCTCGGCGCCGTGGAGGGCACGGACCTCGAACCCCTGCTCGGCGTCGCCCTCTCCTTCCCGGACGCGCAGGTGCAGCGGGCGGCACTGGGGCTGGCGCGCGATAACGTGACCGCCAGCCTCCTGACGCGCGAGAGCGTCGCCGCCATCGTGAGCCAGGCCGACCTGGATCCGCTGGTCGTCCCCGAGGCGCGCGAGTTCGTGTCCGTCGGCGCGGTGGGTGACCGGCCCGACCCCGGCCTCGTGCCAGAAACCCGGGACGAGCCGGGTTCCTTCCTGCCGCCTCCCCGCGAGGTGGGCGACCTGGTTCCCATGAGCGCGGAGGACGTGAGCGGGCGGGTCGGCGTCCTGGCCGAGAAAGCGCTGATGGGGCTCGAATACGAGCTGCTGCTCGCGTTCCTGGCATCCCCAGAGTTCACCCCGGACGCGCTGGAATCGTTGCGCCCGCTTGTGCGGCACCTGACCACGCGCAGATTCGGGTACGAGCGCATGCTCGGATCTCTCCTGCAGATAGCCCTCGATGGGGGAGGGGAGGGCGCGGAGAGCCCGCTGGCCGCTGGCACCGCCTGGTTGGAATCGGAAAATATGCCGACCCTTCTGCGAGAGCGCATCATCGAAGTTGTGGGCCTGGTCGAGTGTGGACGGCGCTACCGCCTCCTGGCCACGCCCACCGACGACCGGGGAGCCGTGAATCCCCTGACGCTCGTGCGCCGCGCCCTGGACAACGGGGACGCCTCGCCGCTACCCGCGGACCTCACCCAGGCGCTGCTGCGCGTGGACGTCGAGCATCCGGACTGCGCCGCCGCGCTCGCGCTTGTGGAGGAGCGGGAGGCGGAGCTGCCCGCCGCGGCCCGCATCCGCCTCGCGCTCACGGGTGCGGTGCGCAGACGGGCCGAGGGCTACCTGTCCTCCCTCTCCGTTGCGTGGGAGGGGCACCCCGCCTACGAGTCGCGCAGCGGGAAGCCGAAGGTCGCGCGTGACGGCTCGCCCGTCTACGCGTTCTTTACCCCGCGCGTCGTCGGCGCAGATACGGGCGCGACAGGCCCTGAGCTGGGCGCGCTCGCGGATATTGCGAGCGCCTCGGGTGATTTTGCTGCCCACCGATATCTCTACCCTGCGTCGGTGCGTCACTTCGCCGTCTGCCTGATCGCCTCGCAGTGGTATGTGCTTGACAGTACGCAGCTGACCACCGACTGCTATCGGGCCCTGTGTGAGCACGGCGGGCGCTGGGATTCGCTGTCCGCCCAGCTCCTCGGCCAGGCGATGGGCGAACGCGAGGTCGAGTCGCGCGCGCTCGGCGTCGAGACCCTCGCCGCCCTGGTGGCGCGCGGTGACCTCTCCTTTGACCAGGCCGTGGCCGGTTTTGAGGCCGTGGCACACACCGTGAAACTGAACCGTTGGGCGCAGGCGTTCCAGGATCTGGGGAACGTGGACCCTCGCCTCGCGCTGGACCTGGCGCTCGCGCTGCTCCCCGGGATTGAGCGCGGGCGCACGGGCATCGGGCAGCTGCTGGGCGTCGTCACCGCGCAGTACGCGCGGGCGCAGGCTGAGGGGTGGGTGCCGCCGCTCGGCGAGGATCTCGTCGGCTGGCTTGGCCTTTTCCGAGGCTCCTCACAGGCCGCCAAGTATGCGCGCACGCTGAAGGAGATGAGCCAATGAGTTCGCCGATGACGCTCCCCGCCCGCAGGGCGGCCCTCAAGCGCCTCCTCGCATCCGGGGAGAGCGCCATCGACGCCTACGAGCGGGTGCTGGAAGGGGCCTCGGAGAAGGATCGGCGCTCCCTGTTCAAGTCCGTGCCCTTCGCGCGCCTCGTCCCGCCAGCCGTCGAGTGGGAGTGGGACGCGGTCCCAGAGGACACGGTGCGCATGTGCGCGTTCCTGCGCGCCGCCCTGGCCGGGAGCGATGACGCCGGCGACGACTACGGTGCCCGGTGGTCGGGCCGCCGCGGCGGTGACCCGCGCGAGGGGGCGGACCTGGAGCGTCTGCTCGCCGCCCACAGGCGCGGCGCGGCTGGGCGCAGCGGTGAGTGGCTCGAGGAGGCCGCCGGGAGCCCCGGCGGCGTTGCCTTCTGGCACACCTACCGCACCATTTTGGCCGAGCGTGGAGCGTTCCTCACCTCCGCTCCCTCCCTGGAGTACTTCGCGCGCAGGATCATTCCCGCGCCCCACCCCACCTCGGATGAGACGCAGCGCTTCTTCGAGGAGAACCCGACCTTCCTGGAGCACGAGTTCTGGCAGTTTTTCCGCGTCGAGGGCGCCCTGCCGGGCTCCGCCCTCTTCGTGTGGATGTACCGCGAGGACCCCTCCGCTCCCGGCGGAGACTTCGAGCGCCTGCACAGCCACGACCTGGTCCGCTACATGGCGACGCGCCTCCCGCAGCTGCGACCCCGCATCCTCTCCGAGTGTCTGGCCGCGCAGCGGCGCGACTTCTCCGCCTACAACGCCCGCGTCTTCTCGCGGGCCTGGGAGGCGCTCGAACCGACGCGCGAGGAAACACTTGAGGCCGTGGCGGATCTGATCGCCCTGCTCGGAGCCCAGCCCTCGCCGAGTGTGTCCCTGGCCCAGAAATCGCTTCTGGGCATCGCCCGGGAGCTGACGGTGGAGCAGGTGGACGCCCTCGTGCGGGGCAGTGCCCAGGTCCTCGCCCGCTCCGAGAAGAAGCTGCTGCGCGCGCACCTGCGCCTGCTCGCCGCCCTCGTCAAGGCCCATCCCGGCTGCGCGTCCGCCGTCAGTGACGTGGTCGCGGAGGCCGAGTTCCCCCTCGACCTGCGAGACCGCGCAGCCGCGCTCGTCGTGGCACCCGCTGGTTCCGGGGACTGTGACAGTTCCGGGGACTGTGGGGACGAGGCAGGGGCCGGGCCTGCGGGGTTGGCCGCCCCCGGCGCGACCGCCCAGGGAAACGAAACCGGGGAGGGGGCCCAGGCCTCGTGGACGTTCCCGGACGCCCCCGCAGCGGACCTGCCGCGCACCTCGCACACCGCCGAGCTGCCCGCCGATAACGACGCGGCCGTCGCTGCGTTGCACGCCCTCTTCGAGGACGCGGCCGCGGGCGCCGCCCTGCCCGCGCTCCTGACGCGCATCAGCGGCGAGGGCATCGAGCTGGCGGAGGCCGACAAGGCGCTGCTCGCCAAATACTGGCGGAGCGCCCCCAACTGGAAGGGCGCCAACCAGCTGTCCTACCTGGCCTCGCGGCTCCTGCGCGGGATGGATGTGAAGGACGCGCCCGAGGCCGGCCACTTCCGCGGCTACCGGCGCAAGGGCAGCGAGTGGGAGCAGCACCGCGGCCCGGTCCGCCTCCTGCACGAACAGCTGCGCGTTGCATTGGGGGACAAGCCCTACGACAAGCCGAACGGTCAGGACACGTACCGCTTCGACCCGATCCTGACCGAGCCGCTCGAACCCATGGATGTGCAGTGGGAGCGGCAGATCATCCGTGCCCCCTACCAGAAGCCGGTTCGCGTCGTGCACGGCGAGTACACGAAGAACGACGATATGCACGAGACGTGGGTGATCCCCGGGCAAAGCCCAGCCACGGGCGAGGACTCGCTGGCGGGCGCCCTCGCCAACGTCGCCGGGGTTGCCCCCGAGTTCACCGGGCGTCTCCTGGAATCCGGGGACTACCGGTCGAGCGGTGTCGCCTACGCGTGGGCTGCCTGGGCCCTCCAGCACAATCCGGACATTCTGGCCGCCCACGCGATGCCCGTCCTCCAGGGGGCGTTTGTCAAGTTCCCGCAGGTCATTGCGCCCTTCGAGGTGATCGTGCGCGCGCTGGTGGAGGGATGGCGGGCACCGGGCCCACCTACATACTCGGCCCTGGCGTGGGCGTCCACCGCCGCGCAGGCACCCTACCGGGCCATCACCGCCGAGGCCATCGCGAGCCTCGCCGACACCGGCCGATACGACCCGGCGGCCATGGCTGGCGAGTTCGGCTACCTGCTGCGCAACGGGTGGTTCGGTGCCGGGCGGGTCGCCCAGACGCTCACCGATTGCGCGTCCATCTCGGCGCTGGCCGGCTACCGCGTCGCCCAGACCATTGCGGCGCTGCTGCCGTCGCTCGTTGGCATCCGAGGTTCGAATCGTATGGTCGAGGCCCTGGTGGCGCTCGCGGGCGACTACGGCATGAGGGTGTGCGTGCCTGATGAGCTGCGCCCGAAGATGAAGGGATCGAGCGCCCTCGCTCAGGCGCTGCGGGCGCTCGACGCGCTGCCCCACGCACCCACGCGCCACGCCCGCGAGGCGGCAGAGGCGCTCGGCGCGGCGCGTGCGCGCCGAGGTCGAGGCACCACTGCGTGACCTGGTCCGCTGGGGACTCTTGACGTACTGAGTGGTGTTGTGTGCGTGGGTGCCGCGGCTGCAGGGGCAGCCGCGGCGCTTGGCGTCAGGGCGTCGTTACTTGTTGTCGGGGTGGAATCAGCCCGGGCCTCGTGAATGTTTACTGGCCGTAGTGGAAGCGGCAGGAAATGATCCAGAGGGCTTTGCCGTCGTCGCTGATCTGGTAGATCAGGCGGTGCCGTGAGTCGATCCGGCGTGACCAGTACCCCGAGAACTCGTAGCGAAGAGGCTCAGGCTTGCCGATCCCCTCGTTTCCGTTGCGCTGGATGTCCTTGATGAGTGCGTTGATGCGCTTGAGGGTCTTGCGATCCTCGAACTGCCACCAGACGTAGTCGTTCCAGGCCTCCTCATCCCATGTGATGTGCATGGTCAGTCCTCGTCGAGTTCAATGAGGTCGTGAACGACGCCCTCGCCAGCGCGGTGACGTGCGATCGATTCGCGCAGGTGGCGGGCGTTCGCGGGGGACTGCATGAGGTAGACGGTCTCCATGAGGGACTCGTACTCGTCGAGGGCGATGATGACGGCGCTCTCGTGGCCCTGGCGGGTGATGACGATTTCCTCGCGGTCGTTGACGACCTGGTCGAGGACCTCGGCGTAGCGTGCGCGCGACTCGGTGTAGGTCATGGTTTTCATGGGGTGCTCCTCTGCTCGCCTATGTACAGAACAGTGTACAGGAAGTGAGGGTGTGTGTCTCCAGCCGGATGGTGATGCGCGGGGGTAACGCCTCCGTGCGGGGCCAGGTACTGCGGGACTGCTGGCGCGGGACTGCTGGCAAGGGGTCTGCATCGCGGCGTCCTTCACCTGGGAGGGAGAGGGCTGTGCGTTCTGGATAGGAACCGCTGATCTGGATAGGAAATGCCGATCTGGATAGGTTATTTTCCTATCCGCAACGTCATAACCTATCCAGTTCGTGGTTTCCTATCCACTTCGTGGCTGCCCATGCCCATGCGCGTCCGCACGTGGGCCCGATGATGTGCACGTGGGCCCTTTCATCCGCACGGGGGCAGCGCCGCCTACGCGCAGGTTATGGGGTTTACGTGTGTGTCAAGGGGTTAACGTGCAGCCCTTAGTGGCCGCGGTGGCGAGCTTTCGCTTTCAGGCGGGCGAGTCGTCGTTTCTCTTCAGCTTTCTTTCGTTTCTCCTGCCTGGTCGCGGAAGCTCGTTCTTGTGCCGTGCGTTCGCGTTCCGCTTGAATCGATGCCTGTGACGCAGTGGAAGGAAGCGCACGGCGAGCGAGGCGAGACGCTTGGCGCTGTGTGCGCTTAGGGTTGTGGTGTGTCGTCTGGCGTTGGGCCATATCGGGCGTCCAAGCGGCCTCGTCGAGGCGGCACAGGAGAGCGTTAGCGTGAGCGAGAAGGAACTCGTAGAACTCCGCGTCTGAGGGCTGCGCGCCGAACACGATTCTAACGGCGCGAACACGGCCCGCCTCGTGGCGCTCAATGACACCGACCCAGAACTGACCATCGAAATATAGTGTGGACTCCGTCTTCATTACTCGTCTCCAGGTACACCACGGTGGACCCGATGACGCTGGATTCTGCTCGGGGCAGCGACGGATGCGAGGCATCGCCCAGACTTCCTACTGGACTGTGCGGTTCGCGTATCAGGACTGACGACTCATTATACGTCCCGTGTTCCAGGGTGTTGCTACTGGATGGTCGGCTTGCCGCCGGAGGACAGGGGGGCGCGGCTGCGCGACTGGTTGTCGAGCTCCCGCTCCCAGGCCGAGGAGCGCTCCCATTTCTGCGGAGACAGGAGGCGCAGGTCCCCCATGGACGCGATCGCGTCGAGCAGGAGGAAATGTGGGGCGGGGTAGGGGGCATCCCACGGGATGGCGGTCCACAGGCCCTTGGGGCCCAGTAGGAAGGTGCCTCGGTTGCGCTCGTGCAGGTCGTTGGTCGCCTCCTGCGCCTTACCTTCGGCGGCCCACAGCCAGCGGGTTGTGCGGAACGCGTCCCAGACCTCGTCCCACGAGGAGTAGGACAGGTCCAGCGCGCGGTTGACGAGAGCGAGGGTGTCCCAGGCCTCGTCCTCGCTCAGCCAGCCGAGGCCCGCCCCCGCGCGCGTCAGCATCGCGACGCGCAGGAAGTCCCACGCCCCAAAGTCCACGGATTGAATGCCGCGATCGTTGGCGACGATGCGGTTGATGCGCCAGCGTTTTTCCCACGCGTAGGTGTCGTTGTCCGCGGTTTTGTTCAGGCGCGCGAGCGTCGAGGAGACCCACGAGGGGTTGGCGCATTGGGAGCGCAGGCGCTCGTAGTCCTCGCGGTGCCCGTATTTCATGAGCGTGTAGAGCTGGCGGAGGAGGCCGTCGCGGCTGGTGATGCCCCAGTCGCGGGCGAGCATTTGCTCGATCGCCCGCTTGTCACCCAGTGCGAGCGTGTCCACCGTGTTGCCCTGGCACAGCGCGTAGGGGATCGCCGGGGCGAGTAGGCGCGCGTTCGGGTCAGCCGCCAGCTTCTTGAGCGAGCCTGTGAGTTTCGGGGTGTGGTGCTTGTTGAGCTTGTCCCACTCCTCGCCTTTTCCGGCCTGGCGCACGTCGCGCGGCGCGGGGGTGGCGCCCTTGGAGCGGTCGAGGGCCTCGCGGATGAGGAGGTAGGGCGCGCAGAGCACCAGCAGGACGATCGCCAGCGCGACGGGGACAGGTATCTGGGAGACAAGATTCGCGAACACGGACACGATTCTGCCCGATGGCTGGTAGGTCACACAAACGATGGGCGCGATGGGGACGTGGGACGAGGCCGGGGCCGGGGTGTGTGGGTCCCGGCCCCGGCCTCGTGGATCGGCCTTGGTCAGCCCGCGCGCTTCGGCGTGATCCCCATGAGGACCGTGTCCGGGTGGGGGTAGAAGCCCAGGAAGGAGCGCAAGCGAGCGATCCGCGAATCAGGTTGTGCGGGGGACGTGATGAGTAGGTCGTCGTAGAAAGGTACCGCGTCGTGCAGGCCAACATCTTCCAGCGATGCCAGCCGGATGCCCGAGGGGACGGCGTAGAGGGTCTCTGGAGGAGCGGGTTCCTCCCGATCGTCGTGTGTCGGGGGAATGGAGAGAATCAGGGATCCATCCGTCGAGATGGTTGCTGTCTTCGGGTAGGAGACACGATCGGCCCCTCCCGCTTCGTTCGTGACGTATAGGTGCCGGCCGTTGATGGCGGTGATGCGTGGGGGGTAGTTATTGTCGTCCGTATGCATGCACAGGTGTGCCCAGGTGACCTCGCCCGAGATGAGGGTTGTCGCCAGTTGCTCGCTCGTCGGGGTTACGGTCTGGCCGGTCTCGTCCCAACACAGGATGGTGTCGGGTCCCTGCAGGCGTATGGCGTTGTCTGTCAGAGGGGTGCGCGAGATCTCAGTGCCGTTCGCGGTGATTGTCACGAGGGTGGGCGTCTCGGAGTCATCGGCCATCGTCCCGCTGAACGCCCAGCCGTCGGTGACCGGGGTCAAGGTGGTCAGGTCGGCGGACACGGGTTCCGTGACACTACCGTCCAGGAGATTGAGGAAACGGTTCGCTTCCGCCCCGGGAACGTTGCTGCTGCGCTTGGTCGGGACGTATCCGTTGACCATGGGGACGTTCATGGGGACGCCCGGCTTCTCGGGGTCGAAGCCACGGACGTCGGCGGCGTATCGCCATGCCTCGGTGCCGTCCTTGTTGTACCCCAGGCACATGTAATCGTAATCCTGGAACGTTTTGGGCATGTCCCCCGCGTGGCACATGACGGCCACGGGCCACTGCACCGCCACGAAACGCATCTTCTCGCTTCTGTCCAGGTTCTGTCCCACGTCGAGGAGGGGCAGTCCTTTGTCGGAGATGCCGGAGACAACGGAGTCAGGGATCGGGAATTCCCACGTGGCCGTGACCTGGCCGTCAGAGACTCGGATCGTCTGCCCGTCGGCGACGATCGAGTCGTCCCAGGTCAGGATCGGCGCACTCGATTCGGCCAGCTCGCGGTGCCACAGGACCGAGGGCTGCGTGCCGCGCAGGTCGATGGCCACGAGCGTGGGGGGTTGGTCCTTGTCCTTGAAGATCGCGACCAGAGTGTCGTCGACCTTCGCGTGAGAGTACAACTGTCCGCTCACTCCCAGTTCCGAGGCCGTCATCTCCCAGGCGACGTCGAAACCAGAGGCGAAGTCGGGGGAGATGAACGAAGAAATACGTGCGTTGCCCGAGTAGCCGACGGGTCGGTGGGTGAGGCGGCACACGCAGATCGCCGCCGCAGCGACGAGCGCCACGACAAGAGTGATGGCGAGGCGGCGCACGAAGGAGGGGAGGGGCTTGCGTTGGGAAGTCGGTGTGTCAGCTAGCGTCATCGCATACTCCTCATCGGGTCCGGTACAGGGGTCAGGCCGACGATGCGCTCGCCGGGAGCAGGAGACAGGGCGGCTAGGTGCTCGAACCAGGAAGATGATGGTGAAGCGAGTCCGACGATGAGATCGTCGAAAACAGGAGAGGCCGAAAGTAGACCATAGCTGCGCCAACCGTGAACGGTGGAGGCTCCCAATAATTTGTCTGACAGTCGAGTTGAGGGCCGGGAGGCAGCATCGATAGCCGCCCCCACGTTAACGAGAGCCGGACCCCACACGTTGGATGAACCGGGAGGGGAATCTAACTCGACGTAGGGCATAAAAATGAGCGAGGAATCCGTGCTCACGGTGGCGGTACTCAGCAGTGCGCTTGGGCTTCTGGGACCAATGCTGGTGAATCGCTGACCCGTGGGCACGCTCGTCTCATCGTTGACGACCAGGGTGACCATATCTTTCCTCGGCTCAACGGCCAGGGAGCTTTCCCAGGAGGCTTCGCCTGTGGCTGCGTAGTGCAGGAAATCCTCGATCGTGGGCGCGGTGTCGGTCTCCGTGGCAGGTAGCGTGCGCAGGTTCGCCAGGCGATCCGATGACGGTTTGGTCATGAGTATGACCTGAGGATTGGAGCCGTCGGGGCCCATAGATACGACAAGTTCAGAGTTGCTGTCAGATGCGAAATATCCAGATTCGCCTCCGATGACCCATCCGTCGGAGGCGCGGATGAGGCGTTCTTGCAGCGTGTACCAGCTGGTGACTGGGCAGTCTCCGTTGATGATGCGCCCGGAGGAGGCACAGGCCTCGTTTAAGGCCTCCAGGCCGGCGCGCTCGCCGGTGTTCACATTCAGGAATCCTGTGAGGTCACCGAGCGACTCGCTCGTTGCGGGTACCGCGTGCTCACCCATCCATCCACGCAGAGGCACCCACCCGTCGACGGGGGTTACGGACTCCGGGAAGGAGCCGGTGGAGGCGTCGAAGTCCCACACGTGGGTGGCGTTCTTATCCCAGGCCTGGCAGGGGACCGTCGCGGGGCTCGTGCAATACAGGCGGACTGGGCCGATGGGTCCCGTGCTCCTGCCGCGCATAGACAGGTGCTCGTAGGGGGAGTCGGCATCACGTGTCCCCGGAGATGGCCAGCCTGTGGTTGTTGTTCCGTCGGTGGGTGAGATGAGCGTGTTTCCGACGAGGAGGTCTCCGTCCCACCAGTGCACGCCGGGTTCATCGTCGACGTCGACGCGCCATAGCTGGCGCGGCGCGGAGTGGGAGGCGTCGTAACCGACAGCGACGCGTTGAGTCCCCTTGTAGCCAACGATGAAGAGGCGTCCGTCGCGCGCGACGTAGTCGTCGATGCGGTCCAGGCCCGCGTCCGCCGCGTCGATTTCCCAGGCGAGGCGCACTCCGTTGATGTAGTTGGAGGACAGGAATCCGGTGTCCTCGGCGCGGCCGTGGTAGCCCCACGAGCCGTTCGCCGACTGGACGACCGCGAGGGCGCACAGGATCGACGTTGTCACTATCCACAGGCGTGCGCCGTGGGTAAAGGGGCAGATGATTGTGTAGTAGAGGCGTTTGAGTGCGCCTGCGTTACTGTAGTCGTCGTCGTTGGGACATCTCATGGACCCGATCGTAACCGCATCCGCTAGCAACCGGGTAATTTTGCAGCCGTAGGACGACAGACGAGGCCGGGGCCGGGTTGCGTGTCCCAGCCCCGGCCTCGTGGGTCGGTGTCGGTCAGCGCACGTCCTGGGGGTCAGCCCGCCCGCTTCGGCGTGATCCCCATGAGCACCGTGTCCGGGTGGGGGTAGGTGCCGAGGTATCGGTGCCAGGAGCTGCCGGGGTGGTTGGGTTTCGCTATCAACAGGTCACCGTAAAGCGGGGTGGCTCCGTAGGCACCGACCTCGGTGAGGTTCGACAGAAGTAC
>ERZ772978.705-NODE-705-length-12344-cov-3.86394_pt1 | contig 12344 bp, 9 predicted proteins | sample MGYA00511675_ERZ772978 | MGnify/ENA primary metagenome ERZ772978 (study PRJEB29015, sample SAMEA2738092) | human oral metagenome | biome: human oral; feature: human-associated habitat; material: saliva | place: China | collected 2156 ... | reverse complement strand
TGAGCGCGAAACGCTTCTTAGCGCTGGAGTTTGTCTTCAGCTTAGGCATTTTCTTTTTGTTTATATGAGTTATTTACTGACCCAACTCCACTGACGCAGCCTATGCGCGAGGTGCTGGGATGGGGTTGCTTATTATTCGGCAGCGGTGTCTTCGCTCTGCTCTTCACGCTGAGCCTTGTCCTTCTTAGCCGATGGAGCGGGGGTAGCTGCCTTCTTAGGGGCAAGCATGATAGTCATGCGCTTGCCCTCAAGTACGGGCATACTCTCGACGCGTCCATAGTCTTCGAGGTCGTTAGCAAAGCGAAGGAGGAGCACTTCACCCTGATCTTTGAAGAGGATGGAGCGGCCACGGAAGAAGACATAAGCCTTGACTTTCGAGCCTTCACTAAGGAAACCCTTAGCGTGCTTCAGCTTGAAGTTGTAGTCATGATCATCAGTCTGGGGGCCGAATCTGATCTCCTTGACGACGACTTTGACGCTCTTAGCCTTCTGTTCCTTCTGCTTTTTCTTCAGCTGGAAGATGAACTTCTGATAGTCTACGATGCGACATACTGGAGGGTTGACATTGGGAGAGATCTCTACGAGGTCAAGCTCTTGGTCATTTGCGATACGAAGAGCCTGCTGTATCGTGTACACCCCTTGCTCTACATTGTCCCCGACGAGTCGGACTTCCTTGACTCGGATAGCCTCGTTCGTACGGTACTGGAACTTTTGTTTGTTGTCTACTGCCATTCAGTATTATTGATTGTATCCTATCACTGAAGTCTTCTACTGCTGTTCAGCATGCCAGGCATTGAGCTGACGCTGGACTTCTGCCGTGATTTGCTCGGCAAAGGTAGCGATTTTTACTGAACCCTTATCACCTTCACCTTGCACACGCACAGAGACTTCGCCGTTCTCGGCTTCCTTTTCGCCTACGATGAGCATGTAGGGAATGCGCTTGAGCTCATTGTCACGTATCTTTCGGCCGATCTTCTCATTGCGATCGTCTACCTGAGTACGGATATCCTGGGCGTTGAGCTTAGCTGCTACCTGGTGCGCATAGTCGTTGAACTTCTCACTGATCGGCAGTATGACGACCTGGTCTGGTGTGAGCCAGAGGGGGAAGTGACCTGCAGTATGCTCGATGAGTACGGCCACAAAGCGCTCCATGGAGCCGAAGGGAGCTCGGTGGATCATCACAGGGCGATGCTTCTTATTATCTGCTCCCGTGTATTCGAGGTCGAAGCGCTCGGGGAGATTGTAGTCTACCTGGATCGTACCTAGCTGCCAGCGACGGCCGAGTGCATCCTTGACCATGAAGTCAAGCTTTGGTCCGTAGAAGGCCGCTTCACCATATTCGATCTTAGCTGGCAGTCCCTTCTCGGCGCAAGCTTCGATGATGGCTTGCTCGGCACGCTCCCAATTCTCCTCGCTACCAATATACTTGTCTCGGGTTACCTGGTCACGCAGGGAGATCTGAGCCTCAAAGCTCTCGAAGTTAAGCGCCTTGAAGATGATGAAGATGATATCCATCACCTTGCAGAACTCTTCCTTGATCTGGTCGGGACGGCAGAATAGGTGCGCATCATCCTGCGTGAAGCCTCGGACGCGCGTTAGACCATGGAGCTCACCACTCTGCTCGTAGCGGTAGACTGTACCAAATTCGGCCAGTCGCTGTGGGAGATCTCGGTATGAATGAGGGCCGATGGCCTTGAAGATCTCACAGTGGTGAGGGCAGTTCATCGGCTTGAGCATGAACTCTTCACCCTCTTGTGGCGTAGTGATGGGACGGAAGGAGTCTGCCCCGTACTTCGCCCAGTGACCCGACGTGACATATAGTTGCTTGGAGCCGATATGGGGAGAGATGACCTGCTGATAGCCAAATTCCTTCTGAATCTGCTTGAGGAAGTCCTCGAGTCTCAGGCGAAGCTGGGTACCACGTGGTAGCCAGAGTGGGAGGCCTGAGCCTACATTCTGGGAGAAAGCAAAGAGACCAAGCTCCTTGCCTATCTTGCGATGGTCACGCTTCTTTGCTTCTTCGAGGAGGGTGAGATACTCATCGAGCATCTTCTTCTTCGGGAAAGTGATCCCGTAGAGACGGGTCAGCTGCTTGCGCTTCTCATCGCCACGCCAGTAGGCACCGGCCACACTCAGCAGCTTGATTGCCTTGATGTAGCCCGTGTTTGGCACGTGAGGGCCACGGCATAGGTCCGTAAATTCGCCCTGCGTGTACGTGGTGATCGATCCGTCGGGTAGGTCAGCGATGAGCTCGAGTTTATATTCGTCGTTCTTCTGCTTGAAGAACTCCGTCACATCGGCCTTCGTGATATCCTTACGGATGATGGGTTCCTTGCGGGCTGCGAACTCAGCCATCTTGGCCTCGATAGCGGCCAAGTCGGCGTCACGTAGCTGTACGCCTTCACCCAGATCAATATCATAGTAGAAGCCATTCTCGATGGCGGGGCCGATCCCAAACTTTACGCCGGGGTAAAGTGCCTGAAGCGCTTCGGCCATCAGGTGCGCACTCGAGTGCCAGTAGGCGTATTTCCCTTCGGGATCTTCCCACTTGTAGAGCTTCAGCTCGGTGTCTTCCTTGAGGGGACGCATGAGATCCCAGATCTGACCATTGACCCCGGCAGCCAGGACATCCTGCTGTAGGCGGGGACTTATATCACCAGCTATATCCCAAGAGGTCGTACCTACGGGATATTCACGCTGACTACCGTCAGGGAATGTGACTTTTATCATTGAGCTCATTACGATGAAATGTTTACTTATTCGTTCCTACAAAGATACGACAATTCTGTAGGAACGCTATGTAAGAGCGACTAATCTCGCCTGCCTTTTCGATCGGGGACGCCCTCCTTCGACCGAAGACCCAGCCTGACTTACCTGAAGGGCGACGAACGACCAAGGGCAAAGCCCCGACTTCTCCTAGGTGAAGGACTCGGCGCTCCATCGAAGACGCGGGCCTTCTCACAGCTTATCATCCGAACGACAAGCCGTAAGAAGACAAAAAAATCACCTGTGATCTCACGCTCCATTGCAGGTAATAGCACGAGAGATCACAGGTGACGGAAGGGGGATTAGCCTCAGCAGAAGGCGCTTCAGTAAGGAAATGGCCTTATCTCGGCAAGGTAAGGGCGAAGGCAAGTGCTACCATTCGCCGTCCCTGCTAAATATGGATTTCGGAGGAATGGACGACGATCGGGCGAACGCTGACGATGGCATGCACGTTCTCCTCTTCGGCGACGGGGGTGAGATCAGCCGTGAGGTCGGGTGGCACAGGCGTCCCCGGGCGAAGGATCTGCGTGAGACGGATGCGATATTCAGCGCCACGCACCACCCCATAGCGACCGATCGAGGTCTTCGTCGGCGCCTTCGTGTCGTCGAAGTGGCGGATGGGCACGACGTAGTAATTATACCCTCGGTAGTAGAAGCGTAGATCGCCCTTCTCAAATGGAGCGGTGAATGAGTCCTCATTGATGCGAGCCGCCTTCACCGCTTCAGCTAGAGTGGAGTCGTCGAAGTCGTCCGAACGGATCCACTCCTTCATCTGACTCTCCGTGTAGTACTTGCCACGGAAGCTCACCCAGCCTTCATTCTCCCGGAGCGTTAGCCCACCGGGGATGTAGGGGAAGCGGATGACGAGCGAGGGAAGAGCGCCCACGAGGTAAGCCGTCGGCGGAAGCGTCGTCTCACGTGCATAGGCATGGATGTTGGAGACAGCCGCAGCGAGCGCCTGCTCATCGGGTAGGAGTCTAGCCAGATAGATATCCTCCCCGCCTTCGTGGCTCGTCATCCTATCCAGAGCAAAGTGCGAGAGGAGCTCGGTGAGCGACCGAGGAGCGCTGTCCTTCCACTCCTGACACATGCGACTCGTGGGATAGCGGTCCTCGGGGTGCGATCCATCCCCCGCCACTTCACTACCACCGGTGCGAAGAAGTCCCAGTGGACGCAGAGGCGCTGTATAGCGAGCCTGAGGAGATAGCACGTAGCCCGCAGGCGCACTACCACGCTTCGCTCCGCCCGCTAGCCGTGGTTCGCCGTAGACCAGCACACGAGCCAGCACCGACTCCAGCTGGATCCGGACCTGAGGGGTGGTACTGGAGAAGGCGGCCGACGTGACGGTGACGGGCCCTTGTTCGTTGAGGAGGCTCACCGTGAGCTGTGATCCTTGGGTAGCTAGCTCGTCCGTATAATAGTGCTCGTAGCCTGTGAGCTGGGAAAGCGGGCTCCCGACGGCTGTGCGTGCGACAAGTTTAGTCGTAGGATTAGCGATGACGACGAGCTTATAATTGCCTTCGGGTAGAGCGAGTACGAGGTCTGAGAGGTCAGTCGACGGGGAGACCGAGAGCTCTCTGACCTGTGTCACCACGGACTTCTCAGGAGAATAGAAGACAAATCTCAGAGAGGAGATCCGAAGCATCGGGTCTTCGGCCTCCAGACCACGAAGGACGATGGAGCGAGGTGTGGCGATCGAGAGGTGAAGTACAGAGCCCTTCGGCTGGGGCTGTGGGAGCGGATAGCCTGAGTCTCTATGAGAGCAAGCTGTGAGTACAAGCCCCACGAAGAGGGCAATACAGCAGATGACTGCTGGGATGTATCGAAGGGAAGAAGTGCGTCTCATGATGAACATGGGGTGTGTGGTCGGTAAGAAGGTCGGGGAAAAAGAAAACCTCCGAATAGGCTTAGGGCACTATTCGGAGGTTTCGTAAGAGAGTGCTCTTAGACGAGCTCGTGAATGATCAGACCGGAGCGGAGCTTAGGCTCGAACCATGTCGTCTTAGGTGGCATGATATTACCTGAATCTGCGATGTCGATGAGCTGTTTCATCGAGACGGGATATAGGGCAAGTGCGAACTTCATCTCACCACTATCAACGCGCTTCTTCAGTTCACCGAGGCCACGAATACCGCCGACGAAGTCGATGCGCTTATCTGAGCGGAGGTCCTTGATACCGAGGATCTCGTCGAGGATGAGGTTAGAGGAGATCGTCACGTCAAGTACCCCGATCGGATCGTGGTCGTCATAGGTGCCGGGCTTAGCCGTGAGCGAATACCAGTGATCACCTAGGTAGAGGGAGAAGTTGTGCAGAGCCTGAGGCTTGTAGATCTCTGTTCCCTTGTCCTCGACGATGAAGTTCTTCTCGAGTTTCTTGAGAAGTTCTTCCTTAGTGAGGCCATTGAGATCCTTGACGACACGATTGTAGTCGATGATCGTCAGCTGATCGTCGGGGAAGCACACTGCCATGAAGTAGTTGTATTCCTCATTGCCGGTGTGGTTGGGATTCTGCTTGCGCTTCTCATCTCCTACAAGAGCAGCTGCGGCTGAGCGATGGTGGCCGTCGGCGATATATAGCGCAGGCATCTCTGCAAAGAGCTCGGTGATGCGCTTGATATCACTTTCTTCGTCGATGACCCAGAATTCGTGCCCGAATCCATCGAGAGGAGCGACGAAGCTATAGACAGGCTCCTTAGCCGTGTACTTAGCGACGATCTTGTTGATCTCGTCCTTCGAAGGGTAAGCGAAGAAGACGGGTTCGATATTCGCATTATTTACACGGACGTGCTTCATGCGGTCTTCTTCCTTGTCACGGCGAGTCAGCTCGTGCTTCTTGATGACTCCAGACATATAGTCTTCGACAGCGGCGCAGACTACGAGGCCATACTGCGTCTTACCTCCCATAGTCTGGGCGTAGATGTAGTAATTCTCCTTAGGGTCTTGTACGAGCCAGCCATTGTTTCTGAAGCGGAGGAAGTTCTCAGCTGCCTTGAGATAGACCTTCTCTTCATGCTCATCGGTGCCTACAGGGAAGTCAATCTCTGGGCGGATGATATGATAGAGCGACATCTCATTGCCTTCAGCTTCGGCGCGAGCTTCGTCACTATTGAGTACGTCATAGGGGCGAGAAGCCACACGCTCTACGAGATCCTGAGGAGGACGTATGCCACGGAATGGTTTGATGATAGCCATAGAGGATCGGTATCTATTGAGAATGGGTTGATACTTACGGGCGAACTACTTGTTGAGACGGAAGCGTTCGTTGCCTTCCTTGATGAAGCCGACGATCTGACGAGCCGCAGCGAGCCCGGCGTTTGTATTAGCTTCAGCAGTCTGTGCACCCATCTTCTTAGGCGTGGAGAAGTAACGTTCGCCAGCAGCAGCCTCAAACTCTTCGTGTGCTGCTGGGCGGATGTCAGCCAGATAGCGAAGATCTTCACGCTCCTTCAGCAGAGCGATGAGCTCGGGTTCGTTGATGATCTCCTTGCGGGCAGTATTCACCAGGATCGCCTTCTTAGGTAAGAGGCTCACCAGTTCACGACCGATCGAGCCCTTGGTCTCTGGAGTAGCAGGGATGTGTAGCGATACGACGTCACAGGTAGAGAAGAGTTCCTTCTGCGAAGCTACGGCATGTACACCCTCCTTTTCTATTACTTCTGCGGGGGTGAATGGGTCATAAGCATAGATATCCATGCCGATACCCTTAGCGATACGTGCTACATTGCGGCCCGTGTTGCCATAAGCAAGGAGGCCGAGTTTCTTATCCTTGAGCTCCGTACCAGAGGTGCCATTGAAGCGATTGCGCACGGAGAAGAGCAGAAGAGCGAAGACAAGTTCGGCCACCGCATTAGCATTCTGACCAGGCGTATTCATGACACAGACACCGTGAGCTGTAGCAGCTTCGAGGTCGACATTGTCGTATCCAGCTCCGGCACGTACTACGATCTTGAGCTGACGTGCAGCATCGAAGACCTCCTTGTCTATGATATCGCTGCGGATGATGATCGCATCGACATCAGCGACTGCGGCTAGGAGTTCGGACTTTGCGGCGTACTTCTCCAGGAGGACTACGTCAAATCCAGCTTCGGATAGGATCTGCTTGATACCAGCTACAGCAGGTGCTGCGAATGGCTTTTCGGTGGCGATGAGAACCTTTGACATGATGTATTGATGTGTATTGTGTGTAGACTAGGATAGAGCGACGGCACAGACCACTCGCGCCCACAGCGAGGAGGGTCGGGATGATCTGTGCCGTCGTATAGATCTCGTACGAGAGTGGGAGCGGATTAGTGCTTACGTTCGAATTCCTTCATGAGATCCACGAGGAACTCTACGCTGCTCTTAGGAAGCGCATTGTAGAGAGAAGCACGGAAGCCACCGACAGAGCGGTGTCCCTTGAAGCTGTAAACCCCACGAGAGACTGCAAAGTCGTGGAACTCCTGTTCCAGCTCCTTGTACTCGTCATTGAGTACGAAGCAGACGTTCATGATGGAGCGGTCTTCGGCGTTGACCGTGCCACGGAAGAGGCGGTTGCGGTCGATCTCGTCGTAGAGGAGCGCAGACTTCTCGAGGTTCATCTGCTCGAGGACCTTCACACCACCGAGTTCCTTGTACCACTTCATTGTCTGAAGAGCTACGTACACTGGGAAGACAGGAGGCGTATTGTACATCGAATCCTTGAAGTGTATATCGTACTTCAGCATCGTTGGGATGATACGATTGTCTTCGATATGGCCGACTGCATCACGACGTACGATGACGAAGGTGACCCCTGCGGGTGCGATGTTCTTCTGAGCACCACCATAGATCAGGTCGTACTTCGATACATCTACCTGGCGAGTGAAGATATCCGAGGACATGTCACCGACGAGGCGGACGTTGACATTAGGGTCGTAGCGAAGCTCAGTACCATAGACCGTGTTGTTGGTCGTGATGTGGAGGTAGTCGACATCACTGGGGACTTCGTTCTTTTCCCAAGGCTTTGGATACCAGACATAGTTGTCATCCTTAGAGGAGAACGTGACAACTTCCCCGAAGGCTTTTGCTTCCTTAGCAGCCTTATTAGCCCACGTACCTGAGTCTACATAGGCAGCCTTCTTCTTAAGAAGGTTCATTGGGACCTGAGCGAACTGCAAGCTAGCACCGCCCCCAAGGAAGAGGACTTCGTAGCCTTCAGGTATGTCGAGGAGCTCCTTCATGATATTACGAGCTTCCTCCATCGTAGCAGAGAATTCCTTTGCACGATGAGATACTTCGAGGATAGATAGACCTGTACCCTGATAATTGAGTACTGCAGAGGCGGCGTCTCTGATCACGCTCTCATCGAGGATCGATGGTCCGGCTGAGAAATTGTGCTTCTTCATAAGAGCAGATATTTGTGTAGATGAATATTTAGAAACGTATTCGAGAGTAAAGTGGTCGCGCACACCGAGACCATTAGCTCTACTCACAGCAAAGTTATCAATAAAAAGGTTAATCGCAAGCGCTGACAAACCCTTTGTACATACGGATAAAAAGCACCATCAGCAAGCCTCTAAAACACAGCATACTAAAATAATTAAGCATCCACTTTTACTGCACTTCCGACCCGCTTATCCTGTGATAATGACACGGACTTCAGTAAAACTCACCACCCACCTCCGCTCGAATCGTAGACAAACGTCAAGAGTGTCCAGCCGAACGGGCGGCAAAGGGAGTAGCCCTTCTCGGAGAAGGAAGAGGCGCCCTACCTGCAACCGAGGATGATACGACGAGCAAGTAGGACAGCCATCACAGATAATTGGGGATACTATTACGGGTAAGAATCATCGACATCACCTGTAGCGAACTTCGGTCACCATATGTATGGAGATCTAGACATCCTACTGCTTGAGGCACTGACACCATAATAATAAGGGCTGGGCACCCTCCGAGGAAGGTGCCCAGCCCAATAGATGACGGAGGTGCGGACGAGCAAAGAGCACCCGCTCCCCAAGTATTTGCGCCCCTAGCTAAGGGCAGCGACACGGACGATCTCCGATACCGTCGGGTGTGGGAAGACGATACGAGCGAGCTCCGTGAGCGTCATTCGCTGCTCTACGGCCATGATAGCAGGGACGAGGATCTCCGAAGAACCATTGCCGAGCATATGTGCGCCGAGGATCACTCCTTCGCTATCGGTGAGGAGCTTGCAGAAACCATTACCCTGCTCGTTCTCGATGACGAAGCGCCCAGAGAGGGACATCGGCACTCGGTGTACCTGATAGTCTACCCCTGCAGTACGGAGCTCTTGCTCGGTCTGTCCTACAGAAGCGATCTCGGGATCTGTATAGACGATCCCTGGGATAGCCCGATAGCTCATCGCATCTGGATAATCAGTGATGTGGTGGACAGCCACCTGTCCTTCACGAGCTGCGGTATGAGCGAGCATGGACACGCCGTTGACGTCGCCGACGGCATAGATACCCGGCACCGAAGTCTGTAGATGTTCGTCCACGACGATAGCGCCACGATTGAGCTCGACACCTACAGTCTCCAGCCCAAGTCCGTCAGTCACGGCACGGCGCCCTACGCTGACCAGGAGCTTATCGAAGGGAATCTCCAGCTGCTCACCCTCATGCTCGGCGATGACCCGGCCGTCACGCACGGCGGTCACCTTCGTAGAGAGGTGGAACTTCACCTTACGCTTCTCGAAGGCCTGCTGTAGCTCAGTCGAGAGCTCTTCGTCCATCGGCCCGAGGATCTTAGGTAGCATCTCCACGACTGTCACGTCGACGCCGAGCATAGAGAAGAGAGAGACGAACTCCATCCCGATGACTCCGCCACCGAGTACCACGATACTCTTGGGGAGCTCTTCTACTTCGAGGGCTTCGCGTGCAGTCCAGTAGGGGACGTCGCTCAGGCCATCGATGGGAGGGATGAAGGCTTTGGAGCCCGTGGCTATGATGACTCGGCGAGCCGAATAGCTGGATTCGCCCGCTGCGATCGTGAAGCCGTCGGCCGTCTTACCCGTGAGGCGAGCCTCTTCGGTGACGATCTCGACGCCGTGATTCTGGAGACCAAGGCGGATACCAGCGCCCAGCTTCTTCAGGATCTTCGTCTTGCGGGACATGACCTTCGATAGGTCGAAGGAAGCTTCAGGGATAGTCACGCCGTATTTCTTCCCTTCGAGGGCTTCGGAGAGCAGGTGAGCGGAGCGGAGAAGAGTCTTTGTCGGGATGCAACCTTCATTAAGGCAGACCCCGCCGAGCTTGTTCTTCTCGAAGAGGATTACTTTGAGTCCGTGTGCGGCTGCATGCTCTGCGGCGTCCGTTCCACCAGGACCGGCACCGATGATAGCTAAGTCGTAGTTCATTGCGCTTCGTTGAGTTGGGTGAAGTATATATATAATGGAGTGGTCTCGCTAATTATATCTGGGGTAACCCTATTGATTATAATGTAGCAGTCTAACTAAGTCCCTCGATATGTCCGTCGATGAAGTCGATCTTCTCGGCCTGTGGCACCTTAGGAAGACCAGGCATTCGCACGAGCGTCCCTAGGACAAGGACGATCATCTCTGCACCAGTATTGATGACGACATCACGTACCTCGAGGTCGAAGTCCCGCACACTGCCGTAGGCTGTCGGGTCATCGCTGAAGGAATACTGAGTCTTGGCGATGCAGATAGGGAATCGTGACCAGCCATGTCGTGCGATACGGTCGAGCTGCTTACGGGCTTTGGCGGAGAAATTGATCGAGCGAGCGCCGTAGATCTGCCGTGCGACCTCGGTGGCTTTCTCTTCGATCGAAGCCTCGAGAGGGTAAGTGAAGCGGAGCGGTGCAGAAGGTTGGCTCTCGATGGTATTGATGACAAGCTCGGCAAGAGCTTCTGCGCCCTTCCCGCCTTCGCCAAAGGCGGTGTTCACTGCGAAACCAACGCCTTGCTTCTGGCAATGCTCCCGGACGAGTTCTATTTCTCGGTCGGTGTCGGTAGCGAAGCGATTGAAGGCCACTACCACTGTTTGGCCGAAGCCTTGCAGGTTAGCGATGTGCCGATCGAGGTTAGCTAAGCCCTGACGTACACCTTCGAGGTTCTCTTCCTTCAGTGACTTCTCGTCGACTCCACCGTGCATCTTCAGCCCGCCAAGGGTAGCGACGAGCACCGTTAGCGCTGGTTGGAGGCCCGCTGTACGACACTTGATGTTGTAGAACTTCTCAGCGCCGAGGTCGGCACCGAATCCCGCCTCCGTGATCGTATATTCCGAGTGAGCGAGTGCCATGCGAGTGGCGAGGATCGAATTACATCCGTGGGCGATATTAGCAAATGGTCCGCCGTGGATGAAGGCTGGAGTGTGCTCGGTCGTCTGTGCCAGATTGGGCTTGATGGCGTCTAAGAGCAGGACGGTGATGGCACCAGCTACGCCGAGATCACGTACAGTGAAGGGCTCGCCTGCCTTGGTGTAGCCGAGAAGTATATTCTCAAGTCGGCGACGAAGATCGTCCAGTGACGTGGAGAGACAGAGGATCGCCATGATCTCCGATGCTGGAGTGATGTCGAATCCTGATTCAGCGGGCACGCCATTGATCGTACCGCCGAGCCCCGTGACGACGGAGCGCAGAGCTCGGTCATTGATATCGAGGACGCGCTTCCAGAGGACTTCACTCAGGCCCTTATCGGTATTGCGGTTCTGATAAATGTAATTGTCCAGGAGGGCGGTGATCATGTTGTGCGCCGAAGTGATGGCGTGGAAGTCCCCCGTGAAGTGCAGGTTGATCTTCTCCATCGGTAGAACTTGGGCGTAACCACCTCCAGCGGCGCCGCCCTTCATCCCAAAGCAGGGGCCAAGTGACGGCTCACGGAGGGCGACGACGGCCTTCTTCCCGAGGCGATTCATCCCCAGCGCCAGACCGATCGACACGGTAGTCTTACCGATACCGGCCTTTGTCGGGGTGATGGCTGTGACAAGGATGAGCTTGCCTGGCTTGTTAGGCGAACTGAGTTCTGCTAGATCCACCTTGGCAAGACTTCTGCCGTAGTGCTCTAAGTGGTGTGTGGGGATAGCGACTTGGTCTGCTATCTTCTCGATCGGTTCAAGTACGATCGAGCGGGCGATTTCGATGTCGGTCTTCATAGCCTTGCGTTTCTATGTAAATGATGCCTCAAATATACGAATTAATAGCCTCTACTCCACCCCGTAAGCGATAATTCTCGGGGCAAGATCCGCCTGCACTTTCCTCGCCCCGTAACGTCACTTCCGAAGGGACTTTCTTGCCTGCCCGCCTGCCGTCTTCTTCTCTTCGTCCTCGCCCCTCCCGCAGAAGCGCCCCAAACTTCCTAAGGGGAAAGGGCTAAGCTTCTGAAGAAAAGGCGGAGAATGCCCAAAGTGACGGAGCAAGGTAGCTAAAGAGACTGACCAAAGTAGCCGACGGGGAAGGTAAAAGCGCCCAAAGCTGGAGACCGAACTAACCGAAGGAAAAGCAGGAAGCAGTCGAATGTAAATGGCGAAACTCCGTAAGAAAACTTGGAAGGTGAAGGAGAAAAACTTGGGGAGTGAAGGAGAAAAAGTGAGAAACTGAAGGATAAAAAGTTAAAACCACGAGCGTCGCTTAATAAAACCACG
>ERZ772978.703-NODE-703-length-12351-cov-6.7735_pt1 | contig 12351 bp, 10 predicted proteins | sample MGYA00511675_ERZ772978 | MGnify/ENA primary metagenome ERZ772978 (study PRJEB29015, sample SAMEA2738092) | human oral metagenome | biome: human oral; feature: human-associated habitat; material: saliva | place: China | collected 2156 ... | reverse complement strand
CAACTTGAAGGATGGACAAAACGTGTTGGTTTTGTAGCGACTTTTCGGCTTGCTGGTGCGGGAAAATCAACATTGAAGGTGGTTGTTTCATCGTGGGAGTATGAATACCCCCAAATGCCCGGCGTGTGGGCGAACGATGACCAGGTATGGGCACTCAGCTTCAGGGGCGCAGTTTGCCGAGGCGTGCTAGCGGCTTTCGTTCCTCGCCGCGCACGCGGGCCGGCTGATTCGCACGTGGGCCTGACACCTTGCGCGTTAACCCGATGACATGCAGGTGGGCTCGCTGATTCGCACGTGGACCCGATGACATGCGCGTGGGCAGCGCCGCCCACGCGCATATCTAGAGGTTTACGTGCGTATCAAGGGGTTAACGCACAGATTCAGTGGTTCGCGCGCGAGGTATACACCAGGCCGGGCGCCGTTGTGCCCAACAAGTAGACCGCATCAGTGGCAACACGCCGAAGGGAGGGTCCTCATGATGCACAACCCCCAGCATTACCCCTGGTGTCATGCTCTCTTACTGGCGCAAGGACCCTCACTGGTGCAGGGTTGCCCGGCGGCGCACCGAAAAATGCCGGTGGGGCGTCGTCGGCGATGACGGGGGAGGTCACGGGCTGTAACCTCCGCGAGGGCGCTTGTGGCCGATGAGGTGTGACACGTGATCGGGAAGAGTCAACCCCTTCTGATCGGGTGGAATGCTCCCGATCAGGTGGAATCTTCGCGATGGAGTCGATCCTGTCAGAGGTGCAGCGGCGCGAGCTCGCTAGCCCAACGACACGGTTCTCGACGTTGTCAGGGGCCGAATCGCGACCAATGCGGTGTGTCCTATACCCCGTGTGTTGTGGGGTGGTGGCCTCTGAGTGCGAGCCTCGGGCTGGTGCGTCTTGTGGGTGACCTCTGCCGTTCTCGTATTTGCTGAACGACTGGTGAGTTTGTCGGCGTTTTGGGTCAGTTGTTCGCTCATCGGACGACACACCCGAGTAACAAATTTTGTCAGTCTATAAATCAGTCCGCCCAAGTGGTGATGTTTGCTTTTGTCGCTCGTGTTAGTTGTTGTGTCTGCGGAACTAATCGCTCTGATTCTTGACCAAAGTGCAGGTGGTTGGCATAAAATGGTGCAGTATGAGGCGACGTCGTCGCACATCCCGTTGACAGGAGTTTTCTATGGTTGCCCTGGAGCGCCGTCACTTCGGTGTTCTTCTTGCGGTTTTCGCATTGGTTGTGAGTTTCTTTGGCCTGGCCCAGTTTATTGGCGCTCAGGCTCCTGCGTCCGCGGCTCCACTGAGCTGCCCCGAGCCGACTACGAATGTGAGCAACAAGGTCACCTTGGATTGGGACAATGCTCAGCTTGTCGACCACGCTGGCCGTGAGACCAAGGCTGTGGGTGACTGGTGGGACCTCGGTATCAAGCTGCCGTGGAAGACCGACGGTCGCGTGAAGGCCGGTGACTACTTCACCTACGACGCCTCGATCGTCAACACTGCGACGGGGGAGAGCGTCCTCCGTCCGAACGTTGCCCGTAAGTTCGAGGTCATCTCCAACAATGGCGTCGTCGTCGGCTGCGGCACCTGGGGTGCTGACGGTATGGTAACCGTCGTGTTCAACGAGAAGGTCGAGTCCGCTGCGCAGTGGTACGGCCACGTCTCCACCAACGGCCTGACCCACTACACCGGTCCCGGCGGTGAGAAGTACACGGTCAAGCTCGGCAAGAAGGTCGAGCGTGAGATCGACATGCTGCGCCGCACCCCCGGCGTCCCCCGCTACCAGAAGGACGGCTGGCTGAACCTCGGTGAGAACGAAGATGGTGACGAGAACAAGGCCATCATGTGGCGCGTTGTCTTCCCCGCTGGCGACAAGGCCGTGACCGGCGCGTCGATCGTCGACGAGGTCCCCGCGGGCTCTAACTGGAGCTTCAACTGCGACGTCGTTAATGAATACACGAAGAACCACACCTACCTGGTGACCGATCCGACGACCTACGAGGGCCTCCGCCAGGACAATGACACCTCGAAGGGTGCCTTCGGTGCTGCCGCGCAGGTCGAGTGCTCATCCTCCAAGGTGACCGTCACGCTCGCCGAGATTCCTGCGAACCAGTCCGCCATCATCCTGCTCCCCGCCCACATCGACGGTGCGAAGCGCGCCGGTGACGTCGTGGGTGTCTTCTCCAACACCGTCAACTTCAACGTTCTCGGTGGCAAGGTCGTCGAGCCCATTACCAAGACCCTCCACTACGGTGCGGCCGCCGACGCGTACGCCCATCAGACCTTCTCCGTGACCAAGAAGGTCGAGGGTGACCTGCCCGAATCCGCACAGGACCTGGAGTACCCGCTGACGATCACCTTGAAGAATGACGCCGATCCCTCGGTGAATAAGACCTTCGAGGCCTCCGTTAAGGCTGGCGAGACCTACACATACCCCACGTCTCTGCCGCTGGGTACCGTCGTGACGGTGTCGGAGGGGGACCTGCCCGCCGGTGTGGGCATCACCTGGAACGACGGCGAGAGCCGCGTCTTCGAGGCCGCCGACGGCGTGACCCTCTCGGCAGATAACCGCGAGGCTACCTTCACGCTGAGCGATGATCAGGTCTACTCGCTGACCCTCACCAATGTTCTGGCTCCGACCCCGACTCCGTCGGCCACGCCTTCGACTCCCTCTCCGACCCCCTCGGCAACTCCTTCGCCCGCTCCGCAGCTGGCCAAGACTGGTACCGATGCGGCAGGCCTGGGTGTCCTGGCTGGAATCGTCGCGATTGCGGGCCTGTCTCTCGTGGCGGCCAAGCGTCGTAGTCACTGATGACGAAACCCCTGAGGTGCATGAGTGCCTGAGGGCGCACAGTGGGTGGGATGAGCAGTGCTCATCCCACCCACTTCTTTACGTGTGCTTTCTTGTGGCGGATGATTCGTGTGGTGGGCAGGGCGAGCGGCGTGCGGACAAAGGTCCTGTCAAAAGATGAGTGGGTGAAAAACCTGCTGTCGATACCGTGCAGGGGAGTGGTCGACTATGTCGTCGTAGCTCATCGTGTGCGGTTGCTCGTGATGCTTATTGTGGCTTGTCGGAGCCGTTTGGTGTTGACGCCCAGCGGTGGGGCACGCGTGAAACAAAAGCGGGTGGCTCATGGTCGCGTGAGGTGCAAATGGACAGTTTCGCACAGAAAGGTGATGAAGAGCATTATTCTTCAAAATCCGCATTTTTGCTGATCAAGTAGGTGTGACCTGCTGTGCAGGAAATTTAATTGGATTGATTGCAGATTAGTTCTCTCTTCTTTATATATGCAGATTAAGGCGGTTTGGTAACGAAGTTTTATTTGAATAGTTTTCTGCTAATCCTCTGATGGTCGATCCTATCGCATAGTCACGCGATAACTATGGGCATGAGGCGACATCGCCTCATGCCCATTGACGGGAGTATTTTATGGTTGCGTCGTAGAACACTCGGCTTAGCGCACTTGTTGTAGCTTTCGCTCTGGTATTGAGCTTCGTTGATGCTTTGCAGCTGTTGACGACCCGCACGGCGTTGGCCACGGCGCCTGCGTGCCCGGCCCCCACGACCAACGTCAACGACAAGGTTGACCTGGACTGGGATAACCTGCAGCTGGTCAATCCCCAGGGTGCGGAAGCGAAGACAATCGCGAACATGTGGGATACTGGCGTTAAGCTGCCGTGGAAGATCAACGGCGCCGTCAAGGCCGGTGACTTCTTCACTTACGACGCGACCGTCGCCGAGGTGAACACGGGCCAGCCGATCCTGCGCCACACCGGCGAAGCCCGCACCGTCAAGGAAGGCTGGATCGGCCTGAGCGACAGCGAGGATGGCGATGAGAACAAGTCCATCATGTAGCGAGTGATCCTGCCCGCTGGCGATTCCGCAGTGACCGGTGCGTCGATCGTCGACGAGGCTCCCGCCGGCTCTAGCTGGAGCTACGACTGCGATACGGTGGTCGACTACGTCGAGAAGCACACCTTCGTCGTCGTCGATCCGACCACGCCCGAGGGTTAGCGCTTGAGCAAGGACACCTCGAATGATGCCTTCGGCGCTGGATCTACGGTCGAGTGCACGCCCCAGAAGCTGACCGTGACCTTCCCTGAGATCCCCGCGAACCAGTCGGCGATCGTCGAGATTCCGACTCGCGTTGAGGGTGCCAAGCGTGCCGCTTGCGTCGTCGGTAAGTTCTCCAACACCGTGAAGTTCAATGTGCCCGGCAAGAAGTTTTCGCCCGTCACGATGGCGATGCGTTTCGGTGCGTCCGCGGATGCCTCCGCGCGCCAGAGCTTCTCTGTGACGAAGAAGGTTGATGGCGAGCTCCCCGACAACGCGAAGGACCTCGAGTACACCCTGACCATCACGCTGAAGAACGATTCCGATCTGTCGGTCAACAAGACCTACCAGGCGACTGTCAAGGCGGGCAAGAGCGACAGGTACCCGGGTGCCCTCCCTCTGGGCACCGAGGTCACCGTCTCCGAGGGTGACCTGCCCTCCGCCGACGGCGTCACCTTGAACGAGGTCGAGAGTTGCGTGTTCGACACCGCTCAGGGCGTCACCCTCAAGGCTAACAACCGTGAGGCCACGTTCACGCTCAGCGAGGATCACCTCTTTGCTCTCATCCTGAACAATAAGCTGATGCCGGCTCCTAAGCCGGCTCCTAAGCCGAATGCGGAACACGCGGGTGAAGCAGTTGTACTGAGACCGGCAACTTCTAAGCGTGCAAAAAGAACGACGGTCATTCGCCGATGGTCGGGGTGCTGCTTACAGAGCGCAGCGCCAGCTTGCATTGAGCCCGACGTTGCTTTGGTCAGCTCCTCGATGCTCTAACCAACGAGGAGATACACACGAGCCTCCCACGGCTTCATCGGTGTGGTAACAGTGGGTTCGCTACCCAGGTGGTTGCCGGCCTCATCGCTCTTCGTCTGTGACGCTTCCGTGTTGCCCAAGTAGAGGTGCCACGGTAACGAAGCCATGGCCTCGTCCTCTGGAGAGAACAGGGGAGCGTGGCGTTGCCCGGACAGATTGACCATCACGAGAACGTCCGAACCTGGCGTGCTGCGGCGATAGATGAAGAGCGCGGGCGCTGAGGCGTCTATCCGTGAGAACGTTCCATCGGTCAGAGCGGGAATGACGTGGCGAGCACTGATGAGCGCGCGGTAGTACGTCAGAATGGATTGGGGATCATTTGCTTGTGCTGCGACGGTGATGTTCTCAGCGGAAGCGGGTACGTCAATCCAGGGGACTGCTTCAGAGAAGCCGGCAGCGGGGGAGGAGTCCCACTGCATCGGGGTCCGGCCGTTGTCTCTCGACATAGCCGCGAGTCCCTCGGGGACCTTATCGATGCCCAGGCGCTCCATGTACGACACGGATTCGACGTCGCGGAAATCGGCTGCGGTCGTGAAGTCTCCGCCGAGCATGCCGATCTCTTGGCCCTGATAGATGAAGGGGGTTCCGCGCTGGAGGAAATAGGCGGTTGCCAGGGCTGTTGCTGATTCGTACCAGTAGCACGAGGAATCCCCGAAACGGGATACCGAGCGTGGCTGGTCGTGGTTCTCCAAGTACAGGGCGTTCCATCCGCTGGCCCCGAGCGTGTCCTGCCAGCGAGTGAGAACATCCGCCAGCTCCCCGGGCGCCAGCTGGCGGGGCGAGAACTTGCCGTTCTCGAGGCCGAGGTTGACGTGCTCGAACTGGATGAGCATGTTGAACTCGCGGCGCTCGGGATCGCAAAACAGCAGTGCTGTCTCGGGCGACGCGTTGGAGGCCTCGCCGACCGTAAATGACCCCGGATGGTGGGCGAACGTCCGTTCGTGCATCTCCTGCAGGAATTCGTGGAGACGTGGCCCGTCCGCGAAGCACTCGTGGCCGACGCCAAACGGCGGGTGGGGTGGGCCGCCATCGGGCAAGCCCGGCAGCTTCGAAATGACGTCAATTGCGTCGACCCGGAAGCCATCGACGCCCCGGTCGAGCCACCAGTTCATCATGTCGTAGACGGCGTCACGAACGTGCGGATTTTCCCAGTTTAAGTCGGGTTGCTCGCGTGCGAAAAGGTGGAGGTAGTACTGGCCCGTGGACGGGTCGTACTCCCACGCCGGCCCCCCGAAAAACGACTCCCAGTTCGTCGGCTCAGCTCCGGGAGTGCCAGGCTCGAAGCCAGGGCGTGGATCCCGCCAGTAGTACCAGTCTCGACGCTCCGAGTTCATGCTCGATGCCGACTCAACGAACCAGGGGTGCTCGATCGACGTGTGGTTGACGACGAGGTCCATAACGATGCGCATACCCAGGGCGTGGGCGCGCGTGACCAGGGCATCAAAAGCACCGAGATCACCGAATAACGGATCGATATCGCGGTAGTCCGAGATGTCGTAGCCGTTATCCGCCTGAGGGGAGCGATAGATCGGTGATATCCACACGATATCGACCCCGAGATCAGCTAGATAGTCCAGGCGGCGGAAAATCCCCTCAAGGTCACCGAGCCCATCCCCGTTCGTGTCCTGGAACGAACGGGGATAGACCTGGTAGAGCACGGCGTTCTTCCACCAGGGCTGTGCTGCGTAGAGCTTGCCAGGAAGCAACTCGGGGTGGATGATCATCGCGCGTGTCGGTTGTACGGTTTAGTAGCCGTCGAGGGCAGCCCAGGCCTCGTACAGGCCGTTGTCCTTGTGGTAGACGGCAGTGCACGTGAAGTTGAAGGTGCCGCTCTTGCCCGTGAGAAGTGTGCCGTTGAACTGACCCGTCGAAATGTATTGGGGGTTGCCAGAGGCATCCACACCGTCGCGCTCGACGATCCAGTTCTCCATCTTGCCCTGCATGACGGTTGAGGAAATTGCGTTCTTGCACTCCAGCTTCACGCCATATTCCTCGTCGGTGCTGACGCCCCCGGAAGAACCCGTACCCTGAGTCGGTGCAGGGCTGGGCTTTGTGCCGACGGGAGGCGCGGACTGGGTCGGTGCAGGGGCGGGAGCCACGGGGGCCGACGGGCTTGGGTCCGCGGAAGGAACGGACGTGGGCGCTGCGCTGGTCGGGGCGCTCGGCGAGGCCGATGCCTCGTCGTTGGAGGAATCGTCCTTGGTGAGCGCCCAGATTGCAACGCCAGCGACCAGGATCACGACCACGACGGCAGCGATGATGCCGATGATCAGCCCGGTCTTCGACTTCTGCTCCGGCTGTCCACCGTAGGGGGCGCCCTGGAACTGGCCCTGGGGGTAGTATCCCTGCTGAGGCTGCTGGACGTAGCCCTGCTGCTGATATCCGCCTGCCACGGGCATCTGCTGGGTGTACTGCTGCCCGGCCGGATACTGGCCGTTTCCGCCAGCAGGCTGCTGGTTGGGATTGTAGGGGTTTGACATAGGTGTTCCCGGTATTGAGTGAGTGAGGATCAGCCGGTCTTACAGACAACGAGTTGTGAGAGCAAGCTCGTGATCATGACGGTCTAGGCGTTTTTGTATGTGAGAAGAGTATCGAAGGAGTCGAGGCTCTTCACGTAGTAGCCCTTGCATTCGAACGACCAGCGCCCGGTCTTGTTGGTCGTCGTATCCGTTCCGGTGACGATGCCGGTGTAGACGTGCTTCTCTCCGTTGGGGAGTACCTCGGGCTGTGCGTAGTTCTCGTTCGAAACATTGGCGTTCGACCACTTGCGATTGATGTGTTCTTTGCACGAGGCGAGAACTCGTTCCTTCATGTCGCCCTGCCCGCCGTTCCCATTCCCGGGCGCTGCCCCCTGCGTGGGGTTGGTGCCCACTGGCGGCTGTGTGGGGTTGGTGCCCACGGGTGGCTGCATCGGGTTGGTACCCGCCGCAGGGCCAGAGGCCTGAGAGGGAACTCCCGGCATAGCGGGTGAATCAGCGTCGGAATCCGAGTCGTTCTTGTTCAGTGCCCAGATCGCGATGCCGGCGATGATGGCAACGACCAGGACGGCGGCGATGATGCCGATGATGAGGCCCGTCTTCTTCTCCGGTGCTCCGCCGTAGGGAGCGCCCGGAAACTGCCCCTGTTGGTAGTAGCCCTGCTGAGGCTGCTGTCCAAATCCCTGATTCTGGCCGTAGCCGCCCGCGCCAGGCATCTGCTGGCCGGGCTGCTGGCCGTAGGCCCCGCCAAGCTGCTGCCCGGCCGGATACTGGCCGCTGCCGGGCATCGGCTGCTGGTTGGGGTTGAAAGGGCTCGACATGGGGACTCCTCCGTCTATCGGAAGCTGTCAGCGTGTGTCAGCGCTGTGTCTCAGGAATCTTCGGGGATAACGAATGCGGTGAAACTCTTCGAGCTGCCGAGGTAGAAGACAGAGCAGGTGAAGCTAGTGTTGACGTTCTTTTTCGTAATCTTGTCCGTGCCGGTGAGCGTGCCGGTGTAATCCCACCACTGGGTGTCGCCGTAGCTATCCTGCAGCTCAAGCTTTGCGCCTGAGACACTCGCGTTCGTGTACTCGTCGTTGATTTCCTTGGTGCACTCGGCGATGGCCTGCTGTTCCAGATCGGAGTTAGAGCCGCCACCGGGGGCTGCGCCCTGCGAGGGGTTGGTGCCCACGGGCGGCTGCGAGGGGTTGGTGCCCACGGGCGGCTGCGAGGGGTTGGTGCCCACGGGCGGCTGCGAGGGGTTGGCGCCAGCGGAAGGGGCTGCGGTGCTCGGGGCGCTCTGGGCAGCATCAGCGTCGGAAGAGTCGTCGCCGGACACGAACCACCAGATGGCGACACCGGCGGCAATGAGCACGACCACGACGGCTGCGACGATCCCGATGATGAGGCCCGTCTTTTTCTTTGCCGGCTGCCCGCCGCCCGGGGCGCCCTGGAACTGGCCCTGCTGGTAGTAGCCCTGCTGGGCCTGCTGACCGTATCCCTGAGACTGGCCGTAGCCGCCCGCTACGGGCATCTGCTGGGTGGGCTGTTGCCCATAGCCTCCCATGGCGGGCATCTGCTGGGTGGGCTGCTGCCCATAGCCTCCCATGGCGGGCATCTGCTGGGTGGGCTGCTGCCCAAAGTCACCTTGTGGGTATGCGCCCTGCTGGGGGTACCCACCCTGCTGGGGCTGGAAGGGCTGCTGATTCTCGGGAGAATAGGGCGTGCTCATAGTGTACTTCCGTGTTGGTGAGAGAGGTCTCAGGGAACGTTCTGTATCCTACCAGGCGCTAGGCTTGTGGCATGACGATCGACTATCTGACTGAGACGCGACCGCTGATGCCCCGCGAAGACATCCTGCCCGTCATTATCGGAGGAGACTTCGGCGTATACGGAATTGGGCGTTGTTTCAACGAAGCGTTCGGTTGTCGGTGCATCTGCGTGGGATCGCAGCCGACCGAGTCGATCACCCGTTCGCACTTTTTTGATGTCCGCCACGTGAGTGCCCATGCGAGTGACGCGCAGCTCCTGGACATCCTCATGACCATTGCGGGCGAGCATCCGGATAAGAAGCTGATCCTGATGGCCAACCACGACATCTTCTCGGCGTTCGTTGCTCGGAACATGGAGACGCTCTCGCGCCACTACGCGCTGCCGTTCCCCACCGAGGAAGTCATGGAACGACTCACCGACAAGGCGGAGTTTGCTCGTGAGTGCGAGCGGGCAGGCATTGCCACGCCGGGTACTGTCGAGGTCGATTTCTCTGGCATGGAGGACGAGGCCTGGGCTGCTCCTGAGATTCCCTTCAGCTTCCCGGTTGTTGCTAAGTCTGCGAAGGGCGAGCCCTACGACGTGCTCGAGTTCGAGGGCAAGCGCAAGATCTGGTTCATCGACACGGCCGAGGAGCTCACTCAGCTGTGGGAGACCTTAAAGGCCGCGGGCTTCCGCGATACCTTCCTGGTGCAGGAGTTGATTCCCGGCGATAACACCGCGATGCGCTCGATCACGGCGTACGTGGACTCGCGCGGAGAGGTGACCCTGATCGGGTCGGCGCGCGTCCTCCTCGAAGACCACGCGCCCACGATGATCGGCAACCCCGTCGCCATGATCACTGAGGACTTTCCGGCGTTGTGGCGCGACGCCTGTGCCCTGCTGACCGAGAACGGCTACCGCGGTTTCGCAAACTTCGACGTGAAGATCGACCCCCGGGACGGGCGAGCGCTCTTCTTTGAGGTGAACCCGCGCATCGGCCGCAACAACTGGTACATGGCCGCCGCCGGCGCGAACCCGATGATCCCGATGGTCCAGGACCTTATCGACGGCAAGGCCTGCGAGCAGACCCGTGCAACTGACGAGATTCTCTACACCCTCGTCCCGGACTCCCTTCTGCTGCACTACATCACCGATGAGGATCTGCGCGCGCGCGTCAAGCGCATCATCCGTGAGGGCCGGCGATTCGATCTGCTCCTCAATCCGACGGAGAAGGATCTACGACGTAACCTCATCGTCTGGCTCCAAAAGCAAAACCACCGACGTAAGTTCGCCCGATATTACCCGGAGCCGACGGAGACGTCGTACTGACTCCCACCGCCCCGGCCCGCCCCGGCCTCGTCGGTGGGGGAGGAGGCCCTGATAGACTGACCCCCTACGCGACCGATAATTCCGACTAACGAGGACACCATGACGACAACCGCACTCGTGCCCATTTCTCAGGAAGACAAGATCGCCGCGGTCTCTGGCTTCCAGGACCGCTCCCTGCCTATCGAACAGACGTGCGTGTGGGAGGCTTTTGAGGAATCCCAAGGCCACGGAGTGTGGGGACGCTACGCCTGGTGCGAGGATGATTCCAAGATCGCGTTCATCACCCTCTATAAGTATTCGGTGCGCGGCGTCCACTACCTGTGGGCGAAGTGGGGACCCGCGTGGGTCAAGGAAGCAACGCCCGAACGCGAAGCCGCCCTGCGCGCCGACCTCCTGCGCGAGATTAAGGCAAAGGATAAGACCGTCGCCTTCGTGCGCCTGCACGCCATCTACCAGCACCCCGACCTGTGCATGCCACTGCAGACGATCTCCTACGACCGCACCGTCGTCATCGACACCTCCGGCAAGACCGAAGAAGCGATCCTCGCCGCCATGCCCAAGGCGGGTAAGCGTTCGATCCGCTCTGGCCTGAAGAAGGGCAAGGCCGAGGGCGTGACCTTCCACGAGGACACTGCCAATGTCGAGGCCGTCATCGACGAGTACTACGCCGTCATGGAGGAGACCGCCAAGCGCGACGGCTTCCGCCCCCACCCCAAGGAGTACTACCTCAGCCTGCTTCAGACGCTGGGTCCGAAGCACGCGCGCATCTTCTCGATGCGCGATGCCGACGGAAGTATCCTGTGCTGGGACTTCTGCCTTGTTGAGGGAATCCGCGCGCAGGCCGAGTACGGCGCCTCCACCGAGGCCGGTCGTCGTCTGCGTCAGCCTCCGGTCCTGGACTTCCTGGCGGCCGAATTCCTCGCCCGCGACGGCGTGCGTGAGTTCGACCTGATGGGCGCGCATTCGCCGCGCTGCCCCGACCTCTATAGCGTCGGAAAGTACAAGAGCGCCTTCGCCACGCACTTCACAGACGTGCCCGGTGGCTGGGACATGCCCATCAAGAAGTCCACCTACCGTGCCCTGATCGCCGCGAAGGCCGTGAAGGACTGGCGCGCCCGCTCCTGAAGCGTTCGCTCCACGGGGCTAGAATTCAATTCGCAACACAATCTCGCGTATCTAACGAAACTAGGAGACACAGTGCCCGATATCTCGCTCGTCATTGACGGACACGAACAGACCGTACCGGCGGGGACCACGGGCACAACGTGGTTCGAGAAGTCGCGCGACGTCGTCGCCATCAAGGTTGACGGTACGCCGCGTGACCTCGAGACGCCTTTTGAAGCAGGAACGACCGTCGAGGCCATCACCTTGGCCAGCGAGGACGGCCTGAACATCCTGCGCCACAGCGCCACGCACGTGCTCGCGCAGGCCGTCCAGGATGTGTTCCCCGACGTGAACCTGGGCATCGGGCCCTTCATCACCGACGGCTTCTACTACGACTTCGGCAATATCGATGCGGTGACCCCCGAGCTGCTGCGCGACCTCGAGAAGCGCATGAAGCGCATCGTCAAGGAAGGTCAGCGCTTTGTGCGTCGCGAGATCTCCGAGGAGGAGGCTGTCGTCGAGCTGGCCGAGCAGCCCTACAAGCTCGAGCTCGTCACCACGAAGGGTAAGGGCGCCGAGGGCGCTTCCGTCGAGGTCGGTGGCGGCACGCTCACCATGTACGACAACGTCCGCCGCGACGGCTCGGTCGCGTGGAAGGACCTGTGCCGCGGTCCGCACCTGCCCTCCACCAAGCTCATCGGTAACGGCTTCGCGCTGACCAAGGCCTCGGCCGCCTACTGGAAGGGCGACCAGTCCAACGATCAGCTCCAGCGCATCTACGGAACCGCCTGGGCCTCCAAGGAAGACCTCGTCGCCTACCAGGAGCGCATCAAGGAAGCCGAGCGCCGCGACCACCGTC
>ERZ772978.695-NODE-695-length-12480-cov-53.1462_pt1 | contig 12480 bp, 9 predicted proteins | sample MGYA00511675_ERZ772978 | MGnify/ENA primary metagenome ERZ772978 (study PRJEB29015, sample SAMEA2738092) | human oral metagenome | biome: human oral; feature: human-associated habitat; material: saliva | place: China | collected 2156 ... | reverse complement strand
CATACAGCAAGGAGGCCCCGGCAAAATGCCGAGGCCTCCTTAACTTTTAGCTACTAGCCCTTAACCGCACCGGCGGTCAGACCAGAAACAATGTACTTCTGCAGGTACTGGAACAGCAGCACCACGGGCACAGCTGCGATTACCGCACCAGCAGCGAAGATACCCCACGGGGCGTTACGTGCGTCCGAAGCCCAGGCGTACATACCCACAGCCAGCGTGTACTGGTCTTGAGTCTGCAGCACTACGCGGGCAATCACGAAGTCGCCGAAGGAGGAGATGAAGCTCAGCAGCCCCACCACGGCCAGTACCGGCAGCACCAGCGGCATGATGATGGTCCAGAAGGTCTGGGCGTGTGAGGCGCCGTCGATCTCCGCAGCCTCATCGAGCTCACGCGGAATGGAGTTGAAGAAACCGTAGAGCAGGAAGGTGTTGCTACCCAGCGCACCACCCAGGTACACGCAGATCAGACCTAGCTTCGAGTTCAGACCCAGAGCCGGGAATACATCCTGCAGGCCCAGCAGCAACAGGAACAGTGCCACGAAGGCCAGCATCTGCGGGAACATCTGGATCAGCAGCAGGCCGGTCAGAGTGCCGCGACGGCCACGGAAACGGAAACGGCTAAAGGCGTAGGCCGCAGCCGCACCCATCAGCACGGTACCCACAGCGGTCACAGAAGACACGATCAGCGAGTTGAGGATCCAGGACCAGAACACGGAGTACTTACCCGCGCCCAGGGCGGTGAAGTTTTCGAACATGGTGGAGAACTGGAAGTTCTTGAACAGTCCACCGGTCAAAGTGGCGCGCGGCGTTAGAGCCACCGAAACCACGTAGATAAGTGGCACTAGGCAGTAGATAACTGCCAGCACGCCCACAATGTGGCGCCAGCCTACTTCTTGCCACCAGCGCTTGCCGGTGATGGCAGTGTGCAGCTTGGGCTGATTTTTCTTGGTCTTAGCCATCACAGTTCCTCCAGTGCCTTAGTACGGCGGAAGCCGAGCCAGGCGATTACGCCCACCACCACGAAGATGAAGATAGACATGGCTGATGCCAGGCCGTAGTTGGGCGAGCCACCGGCGAAGGCAATCTTGTAAACCATGGAGATAAGCACGTCGGTTTCACCAACGGGAACCGAAATGTTCTTGTAGTTGGGGCCACCACCCGTGAGCATGTAGATCAACGAGAAGTTGTTGAAGTTGAATGCGAAGGAGGCAATCAGCAGCGGCACAGTGGACTGTAGTACCAGTGGCAGCTTAACTGACCAGAAGGTACGCAGACCAGTAGCGCCGTCCATCTTGGCAGCCTCTTCCACATCACTGGGCAGGGACTGCAGGGCACCCAAGCACACCAGGAACATGTACGGGAAACCGAGCCACAGGTTCACGCCCAGGATCGAGAGCTTGGCCAGCCAGCCGTCTTCGAGCCACGGAATGTGGGCACCGCCGAAGAAGAACTGGTTGATGAAACCGAAGTCCTTGTTGAGCATACCGTGCCATACCAACGTGGACAGGAAGGCCGGGAAGGCGTAGGGCAGGATCAGCAGCGACTGGTAGATCTTGCGGCCCTTTACGCGCTTGTCATGGAATACCATGGCCAGGAACAGACCCAGCGCGAAGGTGGACAGCACCGACACCAGGGAGAACACGAAGGACCAGATCAGTGCCTTAACGAAAGGCCCTGCCAGCTCCGAGCCGGTGAACATTTCGGTGTAGTTCTTGGTGCCTACGAATACGCGCCAACCGGGCTTGAGCTCAACGCCGCTAGCGTTTTTGAAGACACCGGTCTTGTTGTCAGCCTGGTAGACCGCACCGGTGTGGGTGTTGGTCAGCTTGTCAGTCTTAGCGTCGTAGCTGTAGATGGACTTGGCCAGGTAACCGTGGGTGCCGTCGGTGGTCTTGTAGTGACCGTCGGCAGCCTTATCGCTAACCGGAACCTGTAGCTTAGCTACCTCGTCCTGACGGGCTACGATCTGGTCGAAGGTTAGGATCTTGTGGCCATTAACCGAGGTAATGGCGGTGGCGGTGGACTGACCGTCAACGTCCTTTAGCTTGGTCTTGGCGTCACCGATCATAAGCTTGCCGGTTTTTGCGTCACGGACTACCAGCTGTAGTTTGTCACCGTTTTCGACGACGGCGGTGGGCACGGTGGGTGCACCCTCGGCTCGCTGCTCACCGGCAGCCAGGATCGAGTTGACGGCGTCGTCCTTGGTGGAGTTGTGGCCCTGACCGTAGTTGGTCAGCGACACGTAACCGGTGTAGCCCATTACGAACACCTGGTAGACCAGCAGGAATACCATGCCAGGAACCAGGTACTTGGCGGGCAGCATCCGCTTGGAGAAGTAAACCCAGTTGATGATGATTAGCCCGATCACCATGGTGACGGCGATGGCGGTAGAGCCAGCAGTCCAGGCAGCGAATAGGCCATAGACGCCTAGGGCGTCGATGAGCATCATCAAAACTAGTTTGGCAATGAAGCCAGGGCGCATAACGTCGCGCGCATGTGAAGGCGAATAGCTCGCCTGCTTCTTAGTGTCAGCCATTATCCGCACTCACTTCTTGAACTTGGACTCGATGTTTTTAATCATGGCATTCCATGCAGCCTGGGGAGCCTGGCTACCGTTGGCGATATCGACCTCGGTGGTGCCCCAGTAGTCCCATACGTAACCCATTTCCGGAATTGCCGGCATGGGCACGCCTTCACCGGCCACCTGAGCGAAGGACTTAATGTCGGGGTCGGTAACTTCCTGGGCTACTTCCTTCATAGCCGGTACGCGACCACCAAGCTTCTGCAGCTTGGCCTGAGCCGCCTTGGTCTGCAAGAACTCGAAGAACTTAGCTACCAGCACCGGGTTCTTAGTCTTGGAGGACTGGTAGAACATCTGTACACCAACGAAGGGCCGAGCCGGCTGCCCACCAGCGGAAGGAATGGGCAGGATGGTGATGTCCATGTTGGCCTTGCGGAAGTCAGTGACGTTCCAGGGACCGGTCACAATGTAGGGTGACTGGCCGTTGAGGAAGGCTTCCTTGGCGATGTCAGAGGTGATGGAGGGGTTGAAGATACCAGCCTTACCCTGGGTACGCAGCCAGTTAGCGTAGTTCTGGCCGTTTTGGCCACCTAGTGCCAGCTGGTTGGTGTAGGAGCCATCCTTACCCTGTTTGAATACGGGAGCACCAAACGAGGTCTGGAAGGCGTAGAAGTGATAGGGGTCGCCCTTGTCACCCATCTGCACGATGAAGGGGTACTTAACACCGGCGCTCTTACCGGCGCTAATCATTTCATCGAAGGTCTTGGGGGTGGTGGTGGTGAGCTTGTTGTTACGCACCAATGCCACAGACTCTACTGAGTAGGGCACGCCGTAGGTCTGACCGTCATAGGTTACGCCCGCAATGGCAGCCTCGGAGAACTTGTCCTTGTTCTCACCTAGGTCCACGGGTGCAACTACACCGTTGGAGACTAGGGAACCTAGCTTGTCGTGAGCCATTACAGTGACGTCAGGGCCTTTGCCAGTGGGAACCTGAGTAATGAATTCCTGGTCCATGTTCGACTCGGACTTTTGGACCACATTGACCTTAATGCCGCTGGAGGCAGTGAAGTCTTTTGCCAGTTCCTGAATCTGGGTATATCGCGTATCATCAGCCCAGACAGTAAGTACAGCTGTACTTGCGTCAGACTGGTTTTTAGTAGCGCCAGTTGAGCCACCACAGGCAGCCAGCGAGGCTGTCATGATCATGGCTACAAGCGCCGCTATGCCACGTCGCATGTCAACTCCTGTTGTTGCGTGTCGCCCTACTCCCGTTAGCGGCCGACTTAAACCCCACTGTAAACGTCCTGAAACGTTTCTGCAACAGTTTTTTTAAAGATTTTTAATTGCTATATTGGTTAGGTAAGTTTCCCCTGAAATAGCCCCGCATTTAGAGAGGGTCTTCAATGTCGAAGCAACGCACTCGCATGACAGACATTGCCGCACGTGCGCAGGTTTCTACTGCAACCGTTTCGCGTGTCTTCAATGGGGTGGGCCAAGTTTCCGAAGCGACTAGGGCTAAAGTACTTACCGCTATTGATGAGTTGGGCTATGAACGCCCTGTACTAGAGCTTACCAGCAGACTACCTAATGTGGGCGTAATTTTACCTGAGCTGACCAACCCAATTTTTGCGGCCTTCGCCCATAACCTACAAAACGCCATTGCCGCGTCTGGCGGGGTGGCCATGCTACGTTCACAAACTCCCGGCGCTACCTCAGAACTAGACCATCTTGAGTCACTTATTGCTCATGATGTTGACGGCATTATTTTTGTCTCCGGCCGTCACGCTGATTATTTAGGTGATCTTAACCGCTATCAGGATTTAACGGATCGACGTATTCCGTTCGTTACTATTAATGGTGCCCGCCCAGAGATTGCCGCCCCAGACTTTTCTACTGGCGACGCCGCCGGGATCCGCGCTGCGATAGGTCACCTGGCCCAGCTTGGGCACAGCAATATTGCTCTGCTGACCGGCCGTTCCCATGTGGTTCCCTCAGCCCGGAAGTTAGCTGCCTTCCGTGAGGTTATGGACGAGCTATTTGACGTAGAAAACCCATTAACGGCAGAGACTTTCTACACCTACGAGGCTGCGGCTGCGGCTACTGGCCCGCTTATTCGCGCCGGTGCCACGGCAGTGGTGTGCGGTTCTGACGTGCAGGCGCTGGGGGTAATTCGGGCTTTGCGCGACGCCGGATTAAGCGTTCCCGACGACGTCTCAGTAGTGGGTTATGACGACACCTTCCTTATGAGCCACGTGGATCCGGCCCTAACTACTGTGCGTCAACCGGTTAACGCCATTACTAACGCGGCCGTGCAAACCCTGTTTGACGCTATAGGTTCAGCCCGCACACTTGTCCATGAGGATTACGTTTACAACCCTGACCTGGTGGTACGCTCCTCTACCGCGCCAATGCGACCGCGTTCCTAAACACAGACGTTCCTAACCACGCTAAAGGGGCCAACTAAAAGTTGACCCCTTTGTACTCTAAGCTCCCACCAGCTTAGGCGCCGCACCAGCTTAAACCCCGTGGGCCTGACTGTTTTGCGCGCGGGCGGCGTTGTAGCGCCCTAGGGTTTCTAGCGCCGCGCACACTATCCCGGCTGCGCAGACGAGCACCAGCCAAGAGTTTGCGGTTAGCGCTGCCAGGTCAAAAAAGCCGCGTAGCGGCGCCAACAACACCACAGCTAAAGCAGCGGCGCTCATTATGACCACTAGCGCGGCCCGCCACCACACCCAAGGGCGCGCCGTCAAAGACAACAGCCACAGTCCCCCGGCCACAAGCACCAGGGTGCATACCGAACTGATTTGGTTACGGTTGGACCCCATCAAAATCAGGGTTAGCCGCGCACACAGCACCCCAACCACCACAATCACGCCGGCGGGCACAGACAATCGCAGCACGCGAGCCAAGAAACCAGCGCGGTAACGCTGATTAGTGGGCGCCAGGGCCAGCACAAAGGCTGGAATACCAATGGTTAGTGAAGAAACAATGGTCAGCTGACGCGGCAGGAAGGGATAAACAAACCCAGTTATAGCCACTACTGCTGCCAGCAGCGCCGCCCAGGTGGTTTTGGTTAGGAACAGTGAGGCTACGCGTTCCATATTGGCAATTACGCGCCTACCTTCAGCCACCACTGAGGGCAGGGCATCAAATTGGGAGTTAAGTAGCACCAGGCGCGAAACTGCTTTAGTAGCTGGGGCCGCATTCCCCATAGCAATACCCAGGTCAGCGTCTTTAAGTGCCAAAGCATCGTTGACGCCGTCGCCGGTCATGGCCACGGTGTGACCGCGAGATTTAAGGGCGTTAACGAAGGCACGTTTTTGTTCCGGGGTTACGCGCCCAAACACTGTGTGTTTTTCGAGCACGTCAGCTAAAGCCTGGGTGTCTTCAATGGCGGGCAGGGTGCGGGCATCAACCCCAACCGGTTCGCCACCGTCGGGGTTACGTAAACCCAGGTGCGCGGCAATAGCGGCCACAGTAACCGGGTTGTCACCGCTAATTACTCGTACTGCCACGCCTTGGCGCTTGAAATAATCCAGGGTTTGGGCGGCGTCGGGACGCACCTGCTCCGCTAGCACCACCAGCAGGGCGGCGGTTAGATCTTTTGGCAGAGTGGGGTTTTCACTTTGATCTAGCGCCTGGTTTGAGTGGGCTAGCACCAGCACACGTTTACCCGTGCTCGCCAGAGCTTTGACTCGCTCTAGTGCGGCGTTGTCAGTGCTGCCTAAGCCAGTGCCATCAGAGTCCGCATTGTCCGCCTCCGTGCTGCCTGAGCCAGTGCTACCAGCCAGTACGATTTCGGGGGCTCCCAAAACATAGGCGCCAGCTTGGGTTTGCACTGCCGACCATTTACGGGCGGAGTTAAAAGCAATAGCGTAGCGGGCCTGGGCTGGTTCAAGGCCAGTTAGTCCAGCAGCGATAGCGCTGCCGGTAGCGTTAACCTCACTGCCACCCACCAGATAGGCCAAGGCAGCCCGAGCGGCGTCGTCGGCACTGGCCGGGACGACGGCGCCAGAGCCAGTCCCAGCGCTACCCCCAGCGGCGGCGTCGGCACTAACTTTGCCAGCGGCGGGGCTGCCACCATCACCATCAGCGCAAGCAGAACCCAAGCAGCTTTCAATATGGTCAAGCTCCACCGCGCCGCTAGTGAGCGTACCGGTCTTATCCAGGCACAGCATGTCCACGCGCGCCAGCACCTCAACCGCCGGCAATTCTTGCACCAGCACCTTACGTCGGGCCAAAGTCATGGCTGCCGCCGCGAAGTTAACCGAAGTTAGCAGCACCAGCCCCTGAGGCACCATACCCACCACTCCGGCCACGGCCAACACCACCGCAGCCTTCCACTGGCCACTGTCAAGTGAGCCGCTAATACCGCCCGCAACCCGCAGCTGCGACCACAGCAGCAGCAGCGTCATGGGCACAATAACCCAAGAAATCCAGGTCAGCACCCGGTTAGTGCCCTCTTGTAGCTCGCTGGTGACCACTGAATATTTACGGGCCTCCATAGCCAAACGGTTAGCGTAGGAGTGCTCCCCCACCGCCGTGACACGGATACGGGCGCTACCGCCAATCACTGTGGTGCCGCTTAAAACCTGATCATTTTCGTGCTTACGCACCGCCACCGACTCGCCGGTAAGAATCGACTCATCAATTTCGCAGCCATTAGAGCTAAGCACCTGGCCATCTGCGGGCACTTGATCGCCGCTACGCAGCTCCAGCAACTCCCCCAGTACTACCTGGGAAACCTCAATGTCTTTAGCTTCCCCATCGCGAATAACATGCGCCGTAGGGGCCGCTAACACCGCCAAATTATCCAGAGCGCGTTTAGCTCGCAGCTCCGCAATAGTGCCGGTAAGCGTATTTAGTAGCAACACAAAACCGAATACGGCATCCTGCCAAGAGCCTACCGCCAGCACCACCACCACGGCGCTAGCCAAGATCGCGTTAAAAATCGTAAATACGTTCGCCCGCAAAATCGCGACTATAGAGCGCGAAGAAGAGTTATCAAACTCGTTAGTTTCATCTGCGGCGCGCGCGTGGGCCACCTGTTTAAAACTAAGCCCTTGAGCTAAATAAAGCTCGTCTACTGCAGGCGGCGTATAGGAAACGTGACCCACTCGTGCACTCATATTTTTCCTCTCTGTCAGCTTCAGCTGGCTTCTAGCCTCAGCCAGTTAGCTTTTAGCCTCGGCCAGCCAGCACTCTCGGCCAGCCAGCACCCTTAGCCAGTTAGCTTTTAGACTCAGTCAGCCAGCACCCTTAGCCAGTTAGCTTCAGTCAGTTAGCTTCAGTCAGCTTCAGGAATGTGACGGCGGGCAGACTCGGCGCTAACCGCCTGGCTTAGCGGTCCCTGCTTGCGCTGCATAGCGCGCGTGGCCAGCAGCGACGCCACCGCCGTAACCACCAGCGTCACCACAATCACTGCCAGAGAAAGCAGGTTTGAAGGCTCGGGCACAACCTCAATGGGCTTGCCGGAGTTAAGGAAAGGCAGGTCGTTTTCGTGCAGGGCGTGGTTGATCAGCTTGAAACCAATGAAACTCAAAATCACGGCCAAGCCGTAAGACAGGTAAATCAGGCGCTCCAGCAGCCCGTCAATCAAGAAGAACAGCTGGCGCAAGCCCAGCAGCGAGAAAGCGTTAGCGGCCATCACCAGGTAGGGCTCCTGGGTTAAACCGAAAATCGCGGGAATAGAATCAAAAGCGAACATCAAGTCTGCGCTACCCAAAGCGATAATCACCAGCAGCAGCGGGGTGATCATCAGCCGGCCACCGTGGCTAATAACCAGGCGGTTACCTACAAAACCCTCAGTGGTGGGCACCAGCTTACGCACCCAAGCGGTGAAGGTGTTTTCGTGGTACTCCTCGTCTTCACCCTCATCCTTTTTGTGTGCGCCTTCACGTACCTGGTTGATAGCGGTGTAAATCAAGAACGCGCCAAACAGGTAGAAAACCCAGCTGAACTGGGAGATCAGCACCGCACCCAAGGCAATAAAGACAAAGCGCAGCACCAGGGCAATGATGATGCCGTACATCAGGGCTTTTTGCTGGTATTCACGCGGCACCCTGAAGGCACCCAAAATAATGATAAAAACGAACAGGTTATCTACGCTCAAAGACCACTCGGTGAGCCAGCCGGCATAGAACTGGCCCGCATATTGGCCCCCGTAGATGGCCCACACCAGCACCCCAAACAGCACTGCCAGGCTGATATAGCCAATAGACCAGGTGGTGGCTTCTTTCATGGTGGGGGCGTGCGGCTTGCGCACATGGCCCACAATGTCCACCGTAATCAGCGCAACGATGATGGTGATTAGGCCAATCCAGCCAAGCAAATGAACGTGCACTTAGGTGCTCCTCCGGTACGTGTCGCAGGTATCGAAGGTCTCCTCCCGCCCGCTTAGCTGGGCCCGCGACGCCGGGTTTGCCTGCTGCAAACCGTGATGACGACGTCGTTGTTAGTGGAAGTACTCCCCTTATGGTCACTGTTAACTATACCGCGAGCGCCGGTGGGTTTTGGTGGTGGGTTTCTGTGGGGTTTGTTTGTGGTTTGGGTTACTTTTGTGGGTTTTGGTTTGTGGTGGGGTGTGTTTGGGGGTGGGTTTAGCTGACTTGGTTTATGGTGCGGAGTTCTTTTTTGAGGTCTTTTAGTTCGTCGCGTAGGCGGGCGGCGAGTTCGAATTGGAGGTTGGTGGCGGCGGTGTGCATTTGTTGGGTGAATTCTTCGATGAGGTTGGTTAGGTCTGTGGTGGTTGCGTTGGGTTTGGGGGTGGTTTGGGGGGTGTCGCGGTGGGTTTTGGTGTTTTTGGGTTGGGTGGTTTTGTGGTTGTTGCGGTAGCCGGTGGCGAGGAGGTCTTGGGTGTCGATGTCTTCGCGGGCGAGCATGTCGGTGACGTCGGCGATTTTTTTGCGTAGGGGTTGGGGGTTGATGCCGTGTTTTTTGTTGTAGGCGATTTGTTTGGTGCGGCGGCGTTGGGTTTCTTCGATGGCTTGTTGCATGGCGGGGGTGATTTTGTCGGCGTACATGTGTACTTCGCCGCTGACGTTGCGGGCGGCGCGGCCGATGGTTTGGATGAGTGAGGTGGTTGAGCGTAGGAAGCCTTCTTTGTCGGCGTCGAGGATGGCGACTAGGGAGACTTCGGGTAGGTCTAGGCCTTCGCGTAGGAGGTTGATGCCTACTAGTACGTCGTAGGTGCCTTGGCGTAGTTCTCGTAGGAGTTCTACGCGGCGTAGGGTGTCTACGTCTGAGTGTAGGTATTCGACGCGGATGCCTCGGTCGGCCATGTAGGTGGTTAGGTCTTCGGCCATGCGTTTGGTGAGGGTGGTGATGAGGATTCTTTCGTTTTTGTTTATGCGTTGGCGGACTTGGTTGAGGATGTCGTCGATTTGGCCTTGGGTGGGTTTGACGATGATTTTGGGGTCTACTAGTCCGGTGGGGCGGATGATTTGTTCTACGGGGGTGTCTGAGCGTTGTTGTTCGTATTTGCCGGGGGTGGCGGATAGGTAGAGGGTTTGGCCGATGCGTTGTTCGAATTCGTTGAATTTGAGGGGGCGGTTGTCGGCGGCGGAGGGTAGGCGGAAGCCGTGGTCGATGAGGATGCGTTTGCGTGAGGCGTCGCCTTCGTACATGGCGCCGATTTGGGGGATGGTGACGTGGGATTCGTCGATGACTAGTAGGAAGTCGTCTGGGAAGTAGTCGAGGAGGGTGTGGGGTGGTTGGCCGGGTTGGCGGCCGTCGATGTGCATGGAGTAGTTTTCGATGCCTGAGCAGATGCCTACTTGTTGGAGCATTTCGAGGTCGTAGGTGGTGCGCATTTTGAGGCGTTGGGCTTCGAGGAGTTTGTTTTGTTTTTGTAGTTCTTTGAGGCGTTGGGTGAGTTCGGTTTCGATGCCTTGGATGGCTTGTTTCATGCGTTGTTCGCCGGCTACGTAGTGGGAGGCGGGGAAGATGTAGACGTTGTTGGTTTGGTTGATTACGTTGCCGGTGATGGGGTGGAGGGTGGCTAGGTTTTCGATTTCGTCGCCGAACATTTCGATGCGGATGGCGAGTTCTTCGTACATGGGGATGATTTCGATGGTGTCGCCGCGTACTCTGAATGTGCCTCGGGTGAAGTCGATGTCGTTGCGGGTGTATTGCATGGCGACGAATTTGTGTAGGAGGGTGTCGCGGTCGATTTCTTGGCCTACTTGGAGGGGTACCATGCGGGCTACGTATTCTTCGGGGGTGCCTAGGCCGTAGATGCAGGAGACTGAGGCTACGACTACTGTGTCGCGGCGGGTTAGTAGGGAGTTGGTGGCGCTGTGGCGTAGGCGTTCTACTTCGTCGTTGATGGAGGAGTCTTTTTCGATGAAGGTGTCGGTTTGGGGGATGTAGGCTTCGGGTTGGTAGTAGTCGTAGTAGGAGACGAAGTATTCGACGGCGTTGTTGGGTAGGAGTTGGCGGAATTCTGCTGCCATTTGGGCGGCGAGGGTTTTGTTGGGTTCGAGGATGAGGGTGGGGCGTTGGATTTGTTCGATTAGCCAGGCGGTGGTGGCTGATTTGCCGGTGCCGGTGGCGCCTAGGAGGATGATGTCTTTTTCGCCTGCGTTTAGGCGTTTGGTGATTTCGGCGATGGCTTGGGGTTGGTCGCCGCTGGGTTGGTAGGGGCTGATTACTTTGAAGGGGTTTTGGGCGCGGCGCAGGTCTGGCATGGCCCTATTTTATGGGGGGTTTGGGTGGGGGTGGTGGTTTTATTCTGGGCGCGCAGCCCTGTGGCTTGTTAGGGGTGTGTTGGTTTGGGTTAGGGCGTTGATGGCTTGCCAGACTTTTTTGGTTTGGGTTTGTAGGTCGCTGGGGGTGGTGTTGTTGGTGATGATCCAGTGGTGGGGGGCTTGGGCGGCGACGCGGCGGCGTTGGGTGTCGCTGGCTTGGTTGTTGATGCGGGCTTTGGCTTGGGTGGGGTTTAGGCCGCGTTTGTTTAGGCGTTGCAGGCGGGTGTTTAGTTCGGTTTCTACTACGACGACGCCGTCGTAGGGCGGTAGGTAGCCGGCTAGGGCTTGTTCGGCTAGTAGGGGCACGTCGTAGATGGCTATGGGGGTTTTAGCTTGGGTTAGCTGGCTCCAGGCTTGGGCGGCGATTAGGGGGTGGGTTATGGCTTCTAGATCGGCGCGGGCGGTGGGGTTAGTGAAGACGATTTTAGCTAGGGCGCCCCGGTTTAGTTGGCCGTCGTGGTCGATAATGGCGGGCCCGAAACGCTTAGCTACCTGGGTTAGGGCTTTGCTGCCTGGGGCTAGAAGGTTGTGGGCAATCTGGTCGGCGTCCACAACGGTGGCGCCCCAGGTGGCGAAGAGTTTAGCGACGCTAGATTTTCCGCTACCGATCCCCCCGGTGAGGCCCACAATGAAAACCATTAGTTTTCTTCCACCCAGGCAGCAAGCGTGGCAGCTAGTTTAGGTACGTCCACGTCGGTGGGTACATGCAAAAACCCGGCTTTAGCCCCATAGGTTTTGGTGGCCTGGATGGCGCTGTAAAGCGTGGTGTTACAAACATAGGTGCCCGCATGCCAGGAGATAGCGGCATCAAAGCCAGCGTTTTTTAGCTTACCTAGCAGGGCGGTGGTGTCGATGGTGGCGAACAGGCCATCAGCGTCGGTGGGGTCTACCGCAGAGCGGGTGGGGCTAAAACCACTGTTGTCTTGGCCTTCTTGCTCGTTAACGGCGATGCGTTCAACATGCAGCTGGCTGGCTGCGGCGTAAAGCCCGCAAGACAAAACAATCTGTGGGTGTTTAGCTTCAATTAGGGCCTGGATACGTCCGCGAGCGCCGGTGAAGGTTACCGGTAGTAGCTGTGCTTCTAGGCCGGTGGTGGCGTATTGGGTTTGTAGTAGCTCAACTAGGGCCTGGGTGGGGTTTACCGGGTTGGGCCCAAAGGGTTCAAATCCGGTGATAAGCGCGCGCGTCATGGTTTCACCCTAGCACCGCTTA
>ERZ772978.693-NODE-693-length-12493-cov-3.1013_pt1 | contig 12493 bp, 15 predicted proteins | sample MGYA00511675_ERZ772978 | MGnify/ENA primary metagenome ERZ772978 (study PRJEB29015, sample SAMEA2738092) | human oral metagenome | biome: human oral; feature: human-associated habitat; material: saliva | place: China | collected 2156 ... | reverse complement strand
AGGGTGGGGCTTACTCGGTTGGCTACTCGCAGCCTGATCGGCTGTTCTCGTACCGGGACAGCGATGAGGACGGATGGCTGCAGCGTGACTCGAACATGGATTGCTCGTCTGCGGTACGAGGGGCGATCAACTACGGCCTCCACAAGGCATGGGGATTCGGCTGGGGCGATGGCAGGCTTCTGCCGGAGTCGACGTGGACCGGTTCGATGCGGTCAGAGCTGACGTCTCGCGGCTGGTATGAGGTGCCGTGGTCGGATGCGTCGCTGTACCCGGATGGTGGTTTTCAGGACGGTGACGTTGTCTTGTCGGAGGCGGCCTCCGGCGGTGTCGGCCATGTCGCGATGGTTGTCCCGGATGGGCTGGCTGAGGCCTGGATCGCCGAGGACGGCACGATCGATGGTTATGTCGGCGATCAGACTGGCTCTGAGACCAGGGTCGGTAGCTATGCGGCTCACGTGTACACGCGCGGCGGGAGGTGGACGCACTGCCTGCGCCTGTCTGAGGGCGGCGACAGCCCTTCTGGCGGCCGTTCTTCGTCGTCTGGGTACTCTGGCAGGACGATCGCGAATATGGGCGCTCTCGTGGCTGCTGCGGACGCCGTTGGGTTGCCTCGTTGGGTTGCTCTGGGCTTGGCCGAGCAGGAGTCGGGCGGCGAGAATGTGTTCGGTCATGATGCTGGGGGCGCCTATCAGGGGGGCGGCGAGGTCACGGAGGCGAAGTTCCGTGATTTCTACGCTCAGATCAGTGCTGGGGCCACGTCGAACGGTGTCGGCCCGACTCAGGTGACGTACCCGGGCTACTTTTTCAACGACCCGGACCGGGCTTGGTGGGACCCACGGGCCTCGTCGGAGGTTGGCTTCGGGATCCTGGCCGGCTACTTGGGTGGCGACTACTCATGGGACTCCCTGTGCCGAGCTGGGTCCACGTACAACTGCGGTAACCCGAACGACCGCTACGAAACGTACGGGCAGTCTTTCGCGTCTCTGGCTTGGGCGTGGAAAGATCAGCCGCTGGGCGACTATGCTGGCGGCGGTGTGTCATCTACCGATGAGGAGCTGGAAATGTCTGCTGCTGTTGATCTTCTCACTGAGATCCGCGACTCTCTGCGCGCCGGCAAGGAGGGCGACCACTATGCCGGTGACATGGCTTGGTATTCGGGTGCGATCCGCGACGAGCTGCGCTCCCTGAACTCGAAGGTGCAGGTCATCTCTGACGCTGTCACCCCTGGCATCGCGGGCGTTAAGTTCGACGGCGACCTGTATAACGCGGTCAAGGAGACCCGTAAGTCTCTTGCTGCCATTGAGCAGCGTCTGACCGCCCAGCAGGCCGACCAGAACGTCACCGATGCTTCATGATCGTCCTCTTCGCTGTCGCTGCCGCCATCCTGGGCGCCTACTGGGTCGGCTTGTGCGAGGGTGTTGAGAGCGGGTACCCGTGGGAACGAATGGACAAGGAGAAAAAGAATGACCCTGACGACTGAGCAGTCTGCGACCCTGACGGCGGTCGCTGCGATCGTGTGGCCTCTGATTCAGGCGGCCCTGGACCGGCCGTGCTGGACGGCTTCCCGGCGGCGGGGGGTCGCCCTGGCTGCGATTGTTGTGATCGCGGTCGGTACTTGGTTTGTGGGCGCCTACCCGGCGACCGCCGAGGCGGCTGTCACTCAGGTCCTGTCTGTTGCCGGTCTCGTCCTCGGCGCTTTCAACGTCCTGAAGTCTGTGAAGATCAACGGGATCAGCGTCCTGGATTGGGCTGGTATTGTCACTCCTGGTGGTGTTGACCTGCGGAAGTCGGAGGGCGGGGCCCATAAGGCCTGACTTGCCCTGACCTGCGGTCCGGCGGCCGTCTCGCATATCCTGTGGGGCGGCCGCCGGCGGCTTCTGGCGGTATGATTGGGGCACACCACGACCGAGAGGGGCTGAGATGCCGCAGAAACCGCCGCCGCGACTGAGTAGATCCGCCCGCCGCATGTGGGATGACATTACGGCCAGGTGGGAGCTCCGCCCGGACGAGATCCGTTTGTTGGAGGACGCCTGCCGGGAAGCGACGATTCTCGACAGGATCGAGAGGGAGCTTGCCGGTGCCGACTATGTGATGCCTGGGTCGCAGAAGCAACTGCGCGCCCACCCGCTTCTGTCGGAGGTGCGTCAGCACCGCGTAGCGATGGCACAGCTGCTTTCAAAGCTGAACCTCCCGGACGAGGAAGCTGACGCTAGGGCGCGGACGGCCCGGTCTGAGCATGCGTCCATCGCCGCTGCCGGACGGTGGGGTCTGACTCGTGGCCAGGCCTCGTGAGCGGAAGGCGCCCGGCGGCGACGACCCGCGCCTCCTTGAGGAGATCCGCGAGCATTACGAGGGGCGCCTGAAGTCGCGACCGGCCGCTTTGCCGGGGGCGGGCGGCATGTTCCCCGCGGTCGCGCATGGCCCAGTGTGGGCTATCCGGGGTGGGCGGTGGATGCTGCCTGAACACACGGCCGGCTGGGATGTTGTCTGCTGGGCGTCCGCTCACCTTGCCGGGCCTGGCGGCGGCCCCTTCCTGTTCACGGATGAGCAGCTCAGGTTCACGCTCTGGTATTATGCGACAGACTCGGCCGGGAAGTTCCTGTCGCCCACGGTGGTTCTGCAACGGTGCAAGGGGTGGGGCAAGGATCCCCTGGCTGGCGTTATTGCCCTCGCGGCGCTTTGCGGCCCGTCCGTCCCATTTGTGGGGGAGGACGGTGTGGTGCGCGGGCGCCGCGAGGAGTCGCCCTGGATTCGCCTCCTAGCGGTTTCCCAACAGCAGACAGAGAACACGATGGGGGCGATCCGCGCCCTAGCTCCGCCGGATGTCCGCGAGGACCTTGCTATCCGTGTGGTGACGACCCTGGTCCGCCCGACTGACGGGAGCGCAGGGTTCATCACGGCGATCACGTCGAATCCCGACGCGGCCGAGGGGGCGCGCGCCACCCTGACTGTATGCAATGAGACGCAGAACTGGACGCGGTCGAACTCCGGCGTCGCGATGATGGGTGTGGTCCGCGGTGATGCGGCGAAGTCCCCGCCGGAACGGCAGGCCCGGGTCTTGCATATCTGTAACGCCGCACGGGTTGGCGTTGAGTCGGTGGGGCTGGCTGTCCGTGAAGGCTGGGAGGAGCATGGCGGTAAGGATGCTGGCCTCATGTACGACTCGTTGGAAGCGCCTCCTGATGCGCCGCTGACTGCGGAAGCTGCCCCTGAGGTGGTTGAGTCCGTTCGCGGTGACGCGTCCTGGCTGACGCCGGACCGTATTGTCCAGGACATCATGGACCCGTCCACGCCGCCGTCAGAGTCGCGCCGGAAGTGGTACAACCAGGTGGTTGCGTCTGAGGACGCGTGGCTGACGCGTGAGGAGTGGGACTCCTGCCTTGATAGGGAGCTGCCCGCACTGGAGCCTGGCGACGAGGTCGCGATGTTCTTCGATGGTGGTAAGTCGGACGACTCGACTGCCTGCGTGGCTGTCCGTATCAGCGATGGGGCCCCGTTTGTGGTCGGGGTATGGCAGCGGCCGCCCGATGCTCGCGCTCACAATTGGGTTGTGGACCGGGCTGCGGTCGACAGGCGCGTCCGTGACTTCTGCGAGCACCACAACGTGGTGGCCTTGTGGGCGGACCCTTCTCATGCTGTCGAAGATGAGTCGATGGAGCAGTTCTGGGACTCGGTTGTGGACGGCTGGCATCGCGACTACGGCCGCCGGATGCGCTTGAAGGCCGGCCAGGGGCACTCTGTGAAGTGGGATATGTCCTCGCCGGCGAACCAGAAGGCATTCGTGCATGCAGTCCAGGCCACAACCACCGACGTGGTCGAGCATGCGTTCGTCCATGACGGCGACGCGAGACTCCGCGCTCACGTCCTGCACGCCGTCCGCTACCCGACCAAGTTCGGCATGTCCATCTCGAAGGACGGCAGGGAGTCGCGTAAGAAGATCGACTTGGCTGTCTGTATGATCGGCGGTAGGATGATCCGTAACATATGGCTGAATAGCCGCCGCCGAAGCAGGGGATCGATATGGTGAACGGACCGTGGGATGACATTGCGGCTCGCCGCGATGAGGCGAGGGCGCTTGCCGCGCAGCGCCGCGAAGAGATCGCGCCTGGGGCGTCCGCGCGAACCGCCGCCAGCGGGCCCCTGTATGGGGTTGAGTCGGACAGGGCTGACGCCACGAAACGTCGCCTGAAGGCCTTGTCGCTCGGCCCTACCCTGGGGCTGCTGTTGGACACGTTGGCCCGGCAGATAGTCGCCGACGGTATCTCTTCCGACCGTGACGATCAGGGGTCTGCCAGGCTTTGGGCGCCGTGGGAGGCGTCAGGCATGCCGTCTAGGCAGACGGCCCTGTGGCGCGAAGCTCTTATCGACGGCGCCGCCTACGCTGCTGTTCTGCCGTCGAACGGTCCGGCTGTGCTGCCGTTGCCCGCCTCCCGGATTGCCTGTGATTGGGGTGGCGCCGAGGCTAACGAGTGGCCCGCTGCGGCCGTTGTGCTGCGCGGCGATGGCGCCCCGTGGCGCTACCTGACGGCCACTGAGGAAGTCGACTGCGCCACCGGGGCTGTCCTCTGGTCTGGGGTACTGCAGCATTGCCCTGTTGTGCGTGTCGCCCCCTACCAGGCGTTGGACGGCGAGTGCGAGTCCCTGGTGGATCGGCTGCGCCTTCCTGCTCGCCGCTACATCAAGACCGTGCACGACCGGCTCCTCGTTCAGCATCACAACTCCTGGCGGGTCCGTACCGCTACCGGCCTTGCCGACCCGGGGACTCCCGAGGAGGCGGAACGGCAGAAAGCCCTCCTGGAGCATGGCGACGTGCTGACCGGTGGTGAAGGTGTCCAGTTCGGGTCGCTGCCAGAAACGAACTTACAGTCTTTGCTTGACGCCGAGAAGGCGGACCTGGGGACGCTGGCTGCGCTCGCGTCGGTGCCGTCCTGGGCACTGTCCGGGTCGCAGTTAGTGAACCTGAGCGCGGACGCTCTCGCTGAAGCCAAGGCTGCCGAGCGCGCCCACCTGCAGTCGCTCACGCGCGCTTTTGGGCGCCCCGTGTGCAACCTTGTGCGCCTGTGTGCCGCCGTTGATGGACGCCGCGACGACTCCGGGGACACCACGCTCTCTGTTGACTGGCGTGACACCGAGGCCCGTTCCCTGTCGCAGGCCGCGGACGCTCTTGGGAAGCTTTCGCAGACGCTGGGCGTGCCTGCCGCGCTGCTGTGGGACCGGATCCCCGGTGTGTCGCCGTCCGAGGCGGCCGGCTGGCGGGAGTACGCGGACGCGCACCCCGACGCGCTCACCTCGTACACGCAGGCTCTCGCCGGTGCTGACAACCCCGGCAAAGTAGCCGCCTTGGAGGGGGAGTGACCCTCATCGGCGACCACCGTGTTGCTGTTGGGGCGCTCGCCACGAAGGCGCGCGACTCTGCGGTTGACCTGTTCGACGTGGTGCTTGACCCGGACAACCTGGACGCGTCGTCCGCGGCGTGGGCGTCTCAGACGGCGTCCGCCTTGCGGGGGGCCTCGTCGGGCGTGGACCGTGAAGCGGCCCGCTACCTGGGGTCGTGGGGGCGTGGTCATGGGCGCAGTATGGGGTTCGTTCGCCCGACCCTCGCCGATTCCTCTCTCGATAGGCGGCTGATGCTGTCTGGGCCGATCCGAATAAAAACGCTTGTCGGAAACGGGGTGGCCCGCTCTTCGGCTGTTGCCGATGCGAGGCGCCGTGTCGGCGCGACCGCGATGAAAGCTGTGCGTGACCGAGACCGCCTGGACATTATCTATTCTTGCCGGAAGCAACGCGTCCGCTGTCGGCGCGTCACGGTCGGGAAGACGTGCGCCTTCTGTTGCATGCTCGCGGCCCGCGGCCCCGTGTATACGAAAGATACCGCCGCTTTCCAGGCTCATGTCTACTGTGACTGCACGTACGAGCCTGTAGACGTGCCGAACGCCAAATGGAAAGCCACTGAAGCGTCAGACCATGACCTAGAACTCGTGGACCTGTACGATGAGGCTGTGGCCTCGCAGAAAGCTGCCGGCGCCAGCGGGCTCAGCGACCTCCTGGCCCGCATGCGCCGATCCGGCAACGGTCTACTGTCGGACGGGGTGAGCTAAACTATCCGCAGCACTACGTCAGGAGACGAAATGGCAGACCAGCCCAGAAACGTCCGCGACGCCGACGAGGATGCGAAGCCTCAGTCGGGCGCCACGGAGATCAAGCAGGACACTCCTGCCGCTCAGACCGAGCCGAACGCGAAGCCCCAGCCGGGCGCCAAGCCTGCAGATGACGCTCCCGCGAAGCCGGTTGCTGACACGCCCGAGTCGAAGCCGTCCGAGGGAGCTGGCGGCTCCGCCCCGGAGCCGACCGGATCCGCGAAGCCGGCGCAGGCCGACGAGGACGCGCCCGCACCTGAGGCGCAGCCGGCTGAGCCCCCTAAGCCCGCAGACCCGCGCGTCGCTGACCTGCAGGCCAAGCTGGCCGCCGCGACCGCGCAGGCTTCCGCCGTTGTCGCACTCGCCAACGCCGGCCTGCCCGTCAGCCTCGCCGGGCTCGTTGCCGCCGGCAGCCCCGATGACATTGAATCCAACGTGGAGGCGCTCGCCCAGGCCATCGCCGATGCGGCCGCTCAGAAGAACGCCCCCGCCCAGCCGTCTCTTCCGCCCGACGCGGATGAGCCCGAAGAGGACATGCAGGCCCGCGCCCGCAGGATCTTCGCCTGACCGAACGAACACTGAAGGAGAAACCAAATGGCGAACTTCGCAACGACCGGCAGGAAGGTCGTCCTCTCGGACATCGCCTCCCTCCACTACCTGTCCAGCATCGCCCTGACTGTTAACCGTGACGCCGAGGCTGGCTATGAGCGCGGCTACGGCTCGACCGTTGATGTTGCCATGCCCGTTGAGGCCGCTTCTGGCACTCGTAGTAGCGCGCAGCGTGAGGCTCGCACCGCGATCACGTTCGGTGACCTGACCCGTAAGTATGTTCCCGTCAAGCTTGAGGACGAGCTCTACTCGGCGGTCCGGCTGCCTTCCGAGTGGCTGACCTGGACGCTTGCTGACTTCGAGCGCGAGGTCGTCAAGCCTCAGGCCGAGGCTGTCGCCTCTCTGATCCCCGCGAAGCTCGGCGCCGTCATGGCGACCGTCCAGGCCTCGCAGGCTTCCGACCCGAACGCCGCCGGCGTTGCCTACACCGACGCGAAGGCGCTTAAGTTCAAGGCTGACGGCTCCAACCTCCTCGAGGTTGTCGCCCGCGCCAACCGGATCCTCAACAAGAACAAGGTTCCGTTCATCAACCGGACCCTCGCTGTCGGCCCTGGCGTCGCCGAGGTGTTCCGCAAGAACAAAGACCTTCTTAACGTCTCCTTCTCCGCTGACAACGGCGGCCTGCTGCACGACGCCACCATCGCGAAGGTCGGCGGCTTCACTGTTGTCGAGGAGCCCGCGCTTCCCGAGGCGTTCTCTGTGTTCTACGAGAAGAACGCGTTCGCCTTGGCTGTCCGCGCCGCTGACGTTCCCGCCGGCGCCACGTTCGGCGACAGTGTCGCCCAGGACGGCTTCGCCCTGCGCCACATCTGCGACTACGACCCGACGTACGCCGAGGATCGCTCCGTCGTGGACGCGTACTTCGGTGCCGCCGTCCTGGACTCTCGCCGCGCTACCGCGGCCGGCCTGGCCTGAGCGGATCGCACGATGGTCGCTACCCCGCTCGCTTCTGTTGATGATCTTGCCGGCTGGCTCGGCGAGCCTATAGCTGACGACGCCGACAAGAAGCGGGCGGGGTGGCTGCTCCGCCGCGCCTCCTCCCTCGTGAACGAGGAGGCCGACAGGGTCCGCAACCCATGGACTGTTGAGACCGTTCCGCCCGGCGTCCAGGAAATCGTGTTGTCGTGCGCTGCAAGAGCGTACGACAACCCTGAAGGTTGGACGGGAGAACGTCTTGATGACTGGATGGGGACCGGCAAGAAAGTTGACGAGGCAGGCCTGTTCCTGACGGCGACAGAACGTCGCGCCTTGCTCGCTTACGCCCCGTCTGGGCCGTCCGGGGTGGGAATCCTCCGTACCACGCGCGAGGTGTGGCCGCCAGCCGCGCTGAACTCTGCGCCGTACACGTTCGCAGAATGGGAGCGGCCGTGAGTGTCATCCGCACCCGCCGGCGCAGAGCGAATTGGCTCATGACTGACACGTGCGTTATTGACCGGCCGACCGGGTCCATGAACTGGAATCCGGCTACGAAACGTGACGAGCCTACCCTAGAGCGCGTGTATGAGGGGAAGTGCCGTTTGAAGCAGACCACCATGTACGGGGCGTCGCAAACGGTCGGGGGGCACACGTACACGGTGCAGCAGACCGAGCTGCACATCCCGCACGGCTCCTACGACGCCCGCGTGGACGACGTTGCCACGGTGACCGGCTATCGGTATGGGTTCCGTGTGCGCGGCCTGATTAACCTGACGCACGCTACCGCCCAGCGGCTCCTCGTGGACGCGGTGACAGCGTGAGCGGCAGCCAGGTTGATGCGTCGCAGCTGACGGCCCTAGCCAGCGACTTCTTGTCTGCCGGAGAGGCCACTGAGGCGGTTAAGGTGTCTGTGCGTAACGCGCTGGACGCCGCGAAGGAACGTGCCCGCAAAGACTACGCGGCGTTCCCCGACAAGGGGATCGCGAAGGTGGGTCAGGAGTTTTCCTATGAGACCAGGGGTGGCGGAGCGGTCGTGGAGGCTCAGTTCGGGCCGACCAAGCCGCGCGGCGCCCTCGCGAATATTGCGATCTGGGGCACGTCTCGCGGTGGCGGGGGCCTGCCCCATCCGGCCGACTACATGGACGACAGTGTCGTCAACGAGATCGGCGACACCATGAACGAGATTGTGAGGAAGCTGTCGTGATTAAGCTGTCTCCGTTCGTGAAGGCCGTGGAGCGGGCGTTGTCTGAGCGTTGCAAGTACTCGGTGTATCTAGGTGAGGTCACTATCGACAACCCGCCGATGCCGTACGTCCTGGTCGGGTTTCCGAAGGCGAACTACGGGGATGCGACTACCCTCGACAATGTCGTGTCGGAGATCAGTTTCCTGCAGCCTGTCACGACGGTCGCGTCCACGGCAGACCGTCTTCTCGTGGTCCTGGATGATGTGCGCGCCGCCCTGGAAGGCTATGAGCTGCGGGTCGGCCGGCAGCATTGCGAGCCGCTCGTCTTGGAGTACTGCTCTGCCATGCTCCGTGACAACCAAGTAGACCTCCCCGAGAAGAAGCATCCCATGTACGCGGTGGACATGTGGCGGATCCGGGCGGTCAACCGGTTCCACTGAGATACACTGACATCATCTACTGGCACGCCGTCACCGCGGCGGCGGCATGGATAGGAGAGCAAATGGCTACCAGCATCCGTACGCTCGGTGATGGGCGCATCACCCTTGTGGCGTTGGCTGACGACAAGCGGGCCGCTGACCCGAAGAATCCGACTTCCGCCGAGCTGAACGCTGGCTTGCACCTGGAGATGCAGGTCATGAAGTCGGACTATAAGCTCGGTTCGAAGGGGAGTACGTCGGTTGAGGAGCCCGTTCTCGGTGCCGCCGGCAAGGGGACCGTCCCCGGGCCTGCCGAGTATGAGGGTAACGTTTCCGTCTACCAGTTCTTCGACGATGACGGCAACTACGTCGTTTCTGATGACTCGAAGGCTTGGGACCTGCTGAAGCGTACCGGCCTTGAGTATGACCTGTACGAGCGTGAAGGCAAGAAGCCGGAGATTCCCTTCGCTGACGGCGACCATGTCGACTGGTACCGTGTCGCCAATGGCCAGCCCCAGAAGCCTGACGACCGCACGTCGTACACGAAGCGCACCGTGGCCCTGTTCATCAGCGATGCCCGCGAGAACGAGATCGTCCTTGGTGGCGGTGTCGCGGCGGCGGCCCCGACGATCACTTCGATTGACCCGTCCGGGAAGAAGGCCGGCGACACGGTCGCTATTTCTGGCACGAACTTCATCGGTGTTACCGGCGTGACCTGCACGGTTGCCGGCAAGACCAACCAGGTCGCCTCGTACCGTGTCGTGTCGCCGACGATGATCACCGCGGTGCTGCCCGCCGGCGTCCAGACTGGCAACTTCATCGTCACCAACGGCAAGGGCTCCTCTCCTGGAAGGTCCTACACTGTGGGCGCCTGATAGGCTTCCCCCGTGGGGTCCGGCCGGGAGTGTTGGCGGTCTCTCTCGGTCGGACCCCTTCCATTTCCGCCGCACCGCTTGACCGCCGCCGAAGGGGACAGCCATGACTGACACGTCGCAGATCACTGAGGTTGACGCCGAGGACCGCACTGGCGACGCGGGGGAGCCCGGGAAGTTTGACTTCGCTGAGTGGATGGCCGGGTTTCAGCCGACCCGGAAGGCGTGTGTGCTTTATGGGCGTACGGACCTGCTCGCTGTGATCGACCGCCTCGACGAAGAGGCTCGCCTGCCCGGTCTGACTGACGAGCAGAAGAGGAAGCTCCTTGCCGAGGCGCAGGAGGCGCTTGAGACCCTGAAAGGGTCGGGCGTTGAGTTCGTCGTGCAGACCATGTCTGTGTACGCCCAGAAGGAACTCATGGAGCGCCTCGGCCACAAGACAAAGGATTCCCCGGTCACGCATGAGATGGAGTGTGCTTTCCTGGCCGCCCATATTGTGGAGCCGACCGGCGTGACCGGCGAGGACATCGCCGGCCTGTATGCGGCGTCCCCGCAACAGGTGGAGAAGTTGTCTCGTGTCGTGCGGATGGTCGACACGGAGAGCCCCACTATTACCGCCCCTTTCTCGTCGAAGTCCTGAGCGCCCCGACAGGACAGTGGCTGCGGGCGCGCGTAAAGCACGCCCTGTAATGGGGGCGGCCGCCCACCGGCATTCTGCGCGAGTCGTCGGAGTGGGTGCCGCAGGACTATGTTCTCGCCGAGGCGTACTCCATGTTCGAGGATTCACTGTGTCCGTGCGGGTGCGGGTATCCGCGAGACCTCGCGTGGGACGAGATGATGGACGGTTGGTTCGAGGTCCGTCAGGAGGTGTGCTACGCAAAAGCTGCCCGGGAGCAGTGGGAGGCGGAGCATGCGGAGCGCAACAGGGACGGTGAGCTGATCGACCCGCCGAAGAAAGGGGCGCTTGTCTATGTGGCGGACACCCGCGATGAGGACTAGGTAAACTAGTGCCCAGCTTGAGTGGGAAGGGACTGTGGTGGCAGATCGTACAGTCGTAGTGAAACTGACGGCGGACGCATCGGGCGTGAAAGCTGGCATGTCCGAGGCGTCTGCGGCCACCAAGACCGCCGCCGACGCGATGCAGGGGGCCGGCCAGGCTGCACAGGGCGCTGGCGACCAGATGGGGAACGCCTCCGACAAAGGGAAAACCGGCTTGGCGGGCCTTGCGGATTCTGCCCGCCAGAACGGGGCCGCGTGGACGACGCTCGGCACGACCGTCGCGGGCGCTGGCGCCGGGCTGCTTGGGTTGGCTGGCATGGCCGGCACGATGGCCGCAAACTTTGACGCCTCTATGTCGTCCGTGCAGGCCGCCACGCACTCCTCGTCCGAGGAGATGGCGCAGCTGCGTGAGGCTGCGATCCAGGCTGGAGCCGACACTGCGTTCTCAGCCACGGAGGCCGCTTCCGGTATCGAAGAGCTCGCCAAGGCGGGCGTCTCCACGAAGGACATTCTTGCGGGAGGTCTTTCCGGGGCTCTCGACCTCGCGGCAGCGGGCGAGATCAGCGTGTCCGAGGCGGCGGAGACAGCCGCGACGGCTATGGTCCAGTTCAATTTGTCCGGCGACAAGGTAACCCACGTTGCGGACCTGCTGGCTGCTGGCGCCGGTAAAGCTCAGGGTGGCGTGCATGACATGGCGTACGCCTTGAAGCAGTCCGGCCTGGTCGCTTCGCAGGCGGGCCTGTCTATTGAGGAGACGACGGGGTCGATTGCTGCGTTCGCGTCGGCCGGCTTGATCGGCCAGGATGCAGGTACCTCTTTCAAGACGATGCTTCAGCGTTTGGAGAACCCCTCCAAAGGCGCGAAGAACGCGATGGATGACTTGGGCATTCACATTTACGACGCCCAGGGGCATTTCATCGGGATCACCGCCGTCGCAGAGCAGCTGCGCAACGGAATGAAAGACCTCGGTGAAGAGGAACGCAACACTGCGATGAGCACGATCTTCGGGTCGGACGCTATCCGCGCTGCGAACGTGCTGTACAACGAGGGCGGCGAAGGCATCCAGGGGTGGATTGACAAGGTTAACGACGCCGGGTATGCGGCCGAGACTGCCCGCCTGAAGCAGGACAACTTGAAGGGCGACATTGAGAAGCTGGGCGGTTCCTGGGAGACCGCCATGATCAAGATTGGCTCTTCATCTCAGGCTCCCGTCCGCTCCGTCGTTCAGCACATCACATCTCTTGTCGACAAGCTCGGTGAACTCGGGTCCGGCACTCAGTCCATGATTTTCAACTTCGCCGCGTTTGGTGGGGCCGCGTTGACGGCGGTCGGCGGCCTCATGGTGATGGCTCCGAAGAT
>ERZ772978.678-NODE-678-length-12683-cov-13.7719_pt1 | contig 12683 bp, 8 predicted proteins | sample MGYA00511675_ERZ772978 | MGnify/ENA primary metagenome ERZ772978 (study PRJEB29015, sample SAMEA2738092) | human oral metagenome | biome: human oral; feature: human-associated habitat; material: saliva | place: China | collected 2156 ... | reverse complement strand
TTAACACATATAGTGCTAATGCTTAACACATATAGTGCTAATGCTTAACACATATGGTGTTGATGCCTAACACATGTAGTGTTAATGGTAAGTACACATATTCTTTAATATCAAACGCATTGAATATTACTATTTGGTAGAAGGCTGTAGAGCATCAGAAATGTACTTTTAAACAACTATAAGCAAACGAAAAGACTTTACAAAAATATCAAAGTAGGGAATGTTTTTTAATCAAAAAATACCTCTTTCTTATACGTTTGTAACTTACAGCAATACAGATAGTTATAAACTTACATTTTAAAAGGTGCTTAGTAAGGCTTCAAAAGGGCGTTAGTTAGAGGTCAAAAGGGCATCTATTGAAGGCCTATTAGGCATCTTTTAGAAGCTAAAAGAGTATGTATTACAACTATGGAAAATATCTGACAAATAGCAAAACAGAAACAAACTTTTATACAAAAAAAGCTCCTATAGTCAGGAGCTTTTAAAATGAGTTATCTTGTATATTTTGTTATGCTATTATACAACTCTATATTTGTTATTCCCTCTCTGGAGGGCAGAAGTTTGGGGTGAAGATTATTTCCTCACATAGTTTACAAACACGTATGCAGGATTATCATCAGTAGCAGGACGTTCCTCACGTGATTCCACAATCCATGTACCATCATTATATTCTGGGAAGAAAACATCTGCTTGTGGAGGAGTAGCAGCTATCTCTGTAAGGTAGAGATGGTCTGCTATAGCAAGCGCCTCTTTATAAAGACTGGCTCCACCAATGATAAATGCCTTTTCTTCTGCCCCAATATGTTTAAGCGCTTCTTCAAGTGAAGAATAAACCTCGCAACCAGGAAAGTCTGTTTCCGTTCTACTGAGTACAATGTTTCTACGATTAGGCAGAGCACCTTTTGGTAATGAATGGAAGGTCTTACGCCCCATGATAACAGTGTGTCCTGTTGTTAGTTGCTTAAAACGCTTAAGGTCTTCTCTAATGAAATAGACCACATCATTCTGATAACCAATGGCACGATTGGCTGCTACTGCAGCAATGATATTTATTTCCATAATGGTGTTTTTAGACCTCCCCCAACCCCTCCAAAGGAGGGGAGTACTGTTTAAGCATCAGTTTGGTGAAGGATTTAAAGTTCTTGACTAATTTAATATACTATTTTAGAAGTTGAGAGAATTGATTAATTTTCATACTCCAACTACTTTCTATTTGCACTCCCCTCCTTTCGGAGGGGTTGGGGGAGGCTTTCTTTACACTGCAACAACTCCCGGAATGTGTGGCAACGGATCGTAATCAATCAATTCAAAGTCTTCATACTTAAAATCAAAGATATCCTTTACATCAGGATTAATCTTCATCTTTGGAAGTGGACGTGGCTCACGAGTAAGCTGGAGTTTAGCCTGTTCAAGATGGTTTAGATAGAGATGTGTATCACCTGTTGTATGGATAAACTCACCAGCCTCAAGACCTGTTACCTGTGCAATCATTTGCAAAAGGAGAGCATATGATGCAATGTTAAAAGGGACACCGAGGAAACTATCTGCCGAACGCTGATAGAGTTGGAGCGATAATCTACCATCTGCAACATAGAATTGGAAGAGACAGTGGCAGGGTGGGAGAGCCATATCTTCCACCTCAGCAGGGTTCCATGCTGTGACCAACATACGACGTGAGTCAGGATTATGCTTGATCATATCCACCACATTCTTAATTTGATCGATTGTACCTCCCTTGTAATCAGGCCATGAACGCCACTGATGACCATAGACTGGACCAAGTTCACCATTCTCATCAGCCCACTCATTCCAAATCCTTACACCATGTTCTTGTAGGTAGCGCACATTTGTATCACCACGTAAGAACCAAAGTAATTCATAAATGATACTCTTCAAATGAAGCTTTTTGGTTGTCAACAGCGGAAAACCATCGCGCAAGTCAAAGCGCATCTGATGTCCAAAAATAGATAACGTTCCAGTTCCGGTTCTATCACCTTTCTGTGTTCCTTCTGTGAGGATGCGGTTGAGGAGGTTTAAATATTGTTGCATAATTGTTCGTTTATTTCTAAGATATTATAGGGATATATTGTTTTCTGGATTTTTCTTGTATGCATTTATATTATAAAAGAACCAAAGGCTCGTCTGGTATATGTGTACTCTTTATGCGCCATTCCTGTGGATAAAGATTGTTCGCACGGTTTCCGAGATTCTTTGCAAAGCCTATTGGATAGCCTTTGTAAGTAAGCAGAACGATACCACGTGGAGCATCAGAAGATAGTACAATAGCCTCATGACGAAGATAAGCGATAGCTGTTTGATAATCAACCTCTACATTAGGATAGGCCGATTTATCAGTTGAAAAGGAGAGTGCTAACGTATGGTCAGGAATAACATTCTTCCCCTTTTGCATTCCTTCTTTTACTCCATGCGAGAGAATACGAAGATGTTTACGAGCTTCTACAATAGCTTTATCAATATCAATAGTTGTTTTACTGTTAAGCGCATTATTCTCTCCACGCTTACGAATAATAGCCATAAAGATTCCTTCACCACGGGTCTTACCAGGAATAAAGCGATAAACTGGAAATTCCCGACCGTCTTTAAGTGGGTTATCAATGAGTGAACCTGTTATATTCCATGCCTCTTCTGTAGGCACAGAGAGGAGTTCAGCATCATATTCGTTGAGAATCCACGCAATATTCTCTTCATCTTCATGTGCATTAAAGGTACAAGTTGAATAAATAAGAATACCTCCAGGCTTTAAGTTGTCCCATATATCAGCAATAATACTACGCTGAAGTTGCCAACAGTTCTCTACATTCTGTAGACTCCATTCCTCTATTGATTGTGGATCTTTACGAAACATTCCTTCACCAGAGCAGGGTACATCGGCTATAATAACATCAAAACCAAGCTTTGTCTTTTTGTAATCACGAGGGTAATTGTTCGTAACAGCGACACCCTCATGACCAAACTTTTGAACGTTCTCTGCTAATATTTGTGCACGTTTCCCTATCGGTTCGTTAGAGAAAAGAAAGGAACCTGCAGGTAAGGACGTACGTGCGCAAGTTGTTTTACCACCTGGTGCAGCACAGAGATCGAGTGCTATAACTGGCTGTTTTACCAAGTGTTGTAATACATGAGATAGAAACATAGATGATGCTTCTTGCACATAATAAGCCCCAGCATGAAGTAGTGGGTCAAACGTAAAGTTAGGTCTTGTATCCAACCAATAGCCTTCCTTGCACCAAGGAATAGGATGAGGATTCAACTCTGGATTAACTTTATGAGTTGTTTCTGCCAACTTAAAGGGATTAAGACGTATACTCACCGGTGCTGTTTCGTCCAATCCTTTTAGGAATGTATGATAAAGGTTATCACCAAAAAGACTACGAGTATAATCAGTAAAGGCAAGAGGAAGTCTTTCTTCAACTTCTTCTATAGTCCTTACTTCTTGCCCATTTGGGTCTAAAGAACAAGGAGATTGTGCTGCCTGACATTGTCGGCTCTTATCTTTTATCATATGTTTAGGGAATGTTAATGATAATCATTCCATCGTCATCAAGACTTTCTTTTTTCTTTGGTTTTGGCTGTTGCTTAAGGTTTCCCTTCTCATCAAACATACCATATGTGGTTCGAAGCACTGTAAACTCAGTACGACGGTTCAATTGATTGGCTATTTCTTGCTTCTCCTTATCCAGTTTCTTGATGAAATCTTCAGTGAGAACATCGTTTTCCTTTAGCCAAGGGTACTTCTCTGTAACCTTCTTACGAATCTTCTTTGGACGTTCTTTGCCATATCCAACAGGTGTAAGACGATCGCGAACAATGCCATGTGCAGTGAGATAAGCTACTACGGCATCTGCACGTCGTTGTGAAAGACGTTTATTATAATCAGCAGAACCAAGGTAATCGGTGTGAGCCGAGAGTTCTATTGTTACGTTAGGATTCTCTTTGAGAAGATTGACAAGAGCGTCCAAAGCCTTCTCTGATTCTGGTCGAAGTGTCGCTTTATCAAAGTCATAGAAGATATTGTCTATCAACACAGGTACGTTTATACCTGCTAAAGCAAACTGAAGGGTATATACTTTAGAATCATCTACATTCCCAACCTTAATCTCCTCCTTATGATTTAAGTAACCATTGCAGGTCGCAAGGAAGATATAATTAACGCCAGGCTTTATCTCTTGTTCGAAAGAACCATCTCCTTTGACAGCTAACTTCTTGTTGGTTCCATCATCACCAACCATAAATATCTGCGCTGCTGGCAACTCATAACCATCCATTTCATAGACCCATCCCTTCACAGTCTGAATGATTTCAGGGAGTTCAAAGCTATAGATATGATCCCAACCTCGACCATCACCACGGTTTGAGGAGAAGAAACCACGATTGTGAATACCCTCGAAAGTCATACCAAAGTCGTCACCTTGTGAGTTTAGAGGATATCCAGGATGTTCCAAGTGGTAGCGACGATCGTTACCAACCTTAGCTATAAAGATATCAAGACCACCCAAACCACCATGTCCATTACTTGAGAAATAAAGGTCACCGTTTGGTCGGAATGTAGGGAATTCTTCATCTCCTGGGGTGTTGATTGGTTCTCCGAGGTTCTCAACACCTCCCGTTGTACCGCCTGTCAGACGTACACGCCAGATGTCAAGCCCACCTTTTCCACCAGGCATATCACTGGTAAAATAAAGCCAATTACCATCTGGTGAGACAGCTGGATGTGCAAAACTCGATAGCGTATCACGACTAATTTCCAACTTATTAGCCTTTCCCCAAGCTGCATCAGAGCGATTGCTTACCGAAATTTGGGCATAGCGAGGATTGCTTGGGTCGGTCAAACACTGTGTAATATACATTTCCCTCCCATCGACAGAGAATGCAGGCGTACCCTCATCAGCCTCTGTATTCAATGCAGACTCTATAGCCTTCGGTGTACTCCATTTGCCTTTATCATCCTTTTCACTAAGGAAGATGTCACCAGCCTTTGCACCAGTAATACCGCTCAATTCGTCACCTTTGGCTTCATTTCGTGTAGAAGTAAAGTAAAGCTGTTCGTATTTATCACCAAAAAGCATTGGCGAATAGTCCTGTCGACGTGAGTTAAACACGTCCATACGCTTCACAATATACTTTGAACCACGTTCTTTTACGCTTGCGGCTATTGATGAAGCCTGAAGCTCTTGAGCTATCAATTGATTGTTAGGCATTGAATCAAGCGCAATGCGATACTCCTTAACAGCCTCCGAATAGCTACCTTCCTTCATTAGATTATCAGCCAAACGCTTATGCGTCTCACCATTATCCAGCTTATAGCGGATAACATTTCTATAAGCTGATATTGCCCGTTGAGAGGACGAAATACGCTCATAACACTCAGCCATCTTCAAAGAAAGCTCTCCACGTTGGCGTCTATCCTTAGGCGAAGTACGTTGATAAGCTGTTCTAAATTGGTTCGCAGCGTCATAATATTCGCCCAAGGAAAGGTGTTTTTCGCCTTTCTTAATATTTCTATCTATACCGCATGACGTCAGCATCAACGTGACACCAACAGCTAACAGAAGATTCTGTCGCTGTTTGCGAAGTATATGTAAAAGCCTTAGGTAGTTCATATTAATATTCTAACGCTTGCTCTTTCAATTTATTGCCTATATTCTTTATCTGTCTCCTAATAAAAGAAATAACTCGTAAACTTGTTTACTTGTAAACTTGTCAACTAACTTATAGTTCCACAACCGTGATACCTGCACCGCCAAACTGTACATGTTCATCGCGATAGTTTGTAACATTAGGAACACTGCCAAGATACTGTCGGATTAGCTGACGAAGTATACCATTGCCTTTACCGTGAAGAATACGCACCTGACTTGCCCCAACAAGAATAGCATCATCTATAAAGTATTGCACCTGATTTAAGGCTTCATCAGCCCTCATACCACGTACATCCAACTCTTGTCGGAACTGGTTACGATGCTTATCAATGGTTTCACGAGTCTCACGACTATAGTTATAAGCTTGAAATTGCTTCTGTTCTGACTGAATAGTTTCCGCATCAACATGCTCCAAACGACTAACAGCCATCTTTGTTCTCATACCACCAAAGATTACAGTTGCCTGCTTTCCTTCAATAGATTCCACCTTACCAACAGACGTTAGACCCTTTATACGTACAGAATCACCAGCCATAACGAGCCCACCTCCTTGCTGTTTACGTACGGCATTCTTCAATGCTTCAGCAGCTGCTTGCTGCTTACTTGCCTTTTCTTTCAGATGCTGTTCGTGGCGTTCCTTACGACTCTTAATCTTGTCAACCTTCTTTTGGAAATCATCATCAGAGAGTAGTCCGCTACTCTTAAGTTTCTTCTTATTAGACGTATCGCTCTTATCTATCTTTCCGGCATCCGTCAATCCCGCTTCGTAAGCAGCTAATTCCTGACGAATACGCTTGGTTTCTTCCTTCTCAGCCTGCTTCTCTCTGATTTCTCGGATAGCATTTTCTATACGTCGATTACTCTCCTTGATAATCTCTTCTGCTTGTGCCTTGGCACGGTTGAGAATCTCCTTACGACTTTGTTCTAACGCTGCAATATCCTTTTCATATTGACCGATACGTTTCTCCAATTCCTTCTCATGGCTGTGAATGGTTTGACGCTTATTTTCCCAATAACGTTTATCTCGAACAATATCCTGTAAGTACTTATCACTCTGAATATAATCAGAACCAACAATCTCTGACGCATCACGGATTACTTCTTCTGGTATTCCCGTCTTTCGAGCAATCTCAATAGCAAACGAACTACCGGGCCTACCGATTGACAACTGGAACAGTGGGCGCATTTCATGACGGTCATAGAGCATCGCACCATTGACTGTACCAGGATGTTCTTCCGCAAAATGCTTAAGATTTTGATAGTGGGTTGTAATCACAGCCCAGGCATGCTTCTTCCAGAACTGACGTAAAACAGACTCGGCAATTGCTCCACCAATCTGTGGTTCCGTACCAGTTCCAAACTCATCAATGAGGATAAGCGTAGACTCTGAAGCACGACGCATCATCACCTTCATATTCATCAAGTGAGAAGAATAGGTACTGAGGTCGTTCTCAATACTCTGTTCATCACCGATATCTATCATAATATCCGTAAAAATACCAGTGGTTGAGCGGTCGCCAACAGGAATCGAAAGACCGCACTGAAGCATATACTGAAGTAAACCCACAGTTTTCAAACAAACAGATTTACCACCAGCATTCGGACCAGAGATAATCAGTAGATGCTTAGCTTTTGTGAGTTGAATATCGAGAGGAACAACACTTGAAGGAACATTACGTGTATCGTTCTCTTCTTCTAATACCGTGTCGTAATCTTGTGTATTATCAACTTCATTAGAAACTTTATCTATTGCGTTATTATCATCAGATAATGAGGTGTTTAACTTATTATTATTTTTTCTTTCTAATGAAAGTTGAAGTAGAGGGTGAATAGCTCTAATCCAATCTATATGAGGCTCCTCAGCTACCTGTGGCTCAAAGCTCTTAAAGAGTCGTGCCAACTCAGCCTTTGCACGAATAAAGTCAACTGCCGCCATAAGATTGTACGAATCGAGAATTTCACGTACGTTAGGCCGTACCTTCTTAGCAAAGTCCGTGAGAATTCGAATCATCTCTCTACGCTCCTCATTCTCAAGTTCACGAACCTTATTATTAGCCTCTACAACCTCAGTAGGCTCAATATATACCGTTCTACCCGTAGCACTCTCATCGTGTACAATACCCGAAATCTTACGTTTCAAGCCCGGTGCAACAGGAATAACCAATCGACCATCACGCAACGTAGGTGTGACATCTTTCTCAACAAGTCCTTCGCCCTGTGCAGCACGCAAGATACCATATAACGTACGTGAGATACTTCCCTCGATGCGAGCCAACTCACGACGTATCTGAAGAAGTTCTGGAGAGGCATTATCACGCATCTTACCGAATTTATCGATAATCTGTGAGATACGCTGAACAAGCAGTGGGAAAGTTGCGACACCATCAGCAAGATTATAGAGAGCAGGGTAGTAATGACGTATTTCGCCCAGCTCCGTCTCCCCTCCACGGCTCAGAAAGTTCACAATAGCAATAATAGTCTCTAATGAACGCTTCAAATCAAAGAGTTCTTCCACTTCCATGTGAGTTCCTTCCAAGCGGATTCGTGCCACACTTTCACGTACATCAAAGAAATTATCTAAAGGAAAGTCGTCTTGTCCCTCTTGTATTCTGCGAAACTCTCTAATCTCTTCCATCCAGGTATTCACCTGTGCGGCATCGGTTGAGAAGTTCATTGCATCAACTCGTTCCTTACCTAAAGGCGACAAACAGCGTGCACGCAGAAGTGAGCGCACCTCTGTGAAACCAATCTTTTGCTCAAAATTCTTGGGGTATATCATTCTTTTATCTTCTCAATATTTTTTTTGTAGGCTTTAATATCAGTATCGTTTCCACTGATAAATTACTAAATCAACAATCCTTTTTTGCTAATATATGAAACAGCCTATTGAACTGCAAATTTACAAAATGTTTCTGTAATATGGGTAGTATAAGTGCAGAACCTTTGACGTTAAGTTGATTATTAAAACATAGAAAACGATTATTCCTATTAATCCTATTGTTTTCAGAATCACTGTTTTTAGTGTTTTCCAATAAAACATAACTCATATAACTTAGTTGTTAGTAGCTTATTTACCTTATAACAATGACAATAAGAGTTCTGACTTCCCATTTCCTACTAACAGATTATAGCTTATCACATAGAGTATGAATGCTCCGCACATGTGGTGTTGATACTCCGCACATATGGTGCTGACGCCCCGCACCATTAGTGCTAATGGTTAATACCACTACACTTTACGCTTAAAAAATAAGTAATTTATGGTTTGAAAAACATTATAACACCCTAAACAGACAAAGAATACAAGTTTTTCAATGTTTATGTATGGTTTTTCTATTTTTGAACCTATTATTTAATATTTTTGTGTAAGTTTGCATATGATTCTTCGGAAGATTATCTTTATTGCTGAAAGTCTATTACATAAACTCATTCACTGAGGTCTATCTATATGAGAAAACTACTATTCATAATATTTCTAACATGCTTTCAAACATCATTGTATGCTCAGACTAACAATGTGTTACTGAGTCGTATCCTGCGGCAAGTACAGCTATTTCCGCAAGAAAAAACCTACGTATTTACCGATGCAGATAGTTATCAAGCAGGGCAACGTATTAACTTGCGTGTCTTCTTAGTGAATGCAGTAGTTCATCAGGCGGATAGTGTGAGCCGTTATGTATACGTAGAACTTCTTAATCCAGAACATCTCGTTGTGAAACGAGTACGTCTAATACGGAGCAATCAAGGTTTTGTTGGACATATTGACATTCCAGAGGGAGTTGCAAAAGGACGTTATTTGTTACGTAGTTATACGAAGAACATGTTGAACCTCAGTCGCTATGAAAGTCTTAAAAGTATCTTTATTGGTGTTCATGGAAAGCTATTACCTTTTAAATATAGGGACGCTACTGATATTATCAATAGCAATTCGAAAATAAAACTATCTATCAATGAATTAAACAAGGATATTAAAGTAAGTATTAACAATCAATCAGATAACTTAAACAACGATTATAGACTATTTGTACACTGTCGTTCAATCCCTCTTTACTTTGGGAAAATAAGCCAAGCGAAAGATGTTATTCTGAGTTATGATAGTCTTTCTCAAGGCGGTATTTATTCTTTCCAGCTCTTGGATTCCAACTTAAAAACAGTTGTAGAAAAACTGAAATTCTTATATCCAGAGAAAGAACAGTGTCCGATTTCTGCAAGATGGATGTCGGCAGAGAAATCAAATGATGAGCAAATACCTTTTATTATTAAGGCTGATAGTTTACGAGAAGGAGAAACAATGGACGTTTCTCTACGTGTGGAATACGCCGGAACTAACGATTTAACAGGACAATCAAACATTCTTTCTCATTTATTATACGATATGGATGTGGCAGATTGTCCAGAAGGACCAGCATCAGTTCTTTCTAATAATGAATCAGAACGATTGCTTGACAGCTGTAGTTGGAATCGGTATCGAATGGCAGATGTAATCAGAGGGGAATGTAAGAAGGGTAAGATTGGTATCGAAAAGTCTGCTGTAATACGTGGACGAGTTGAGACATTGGTAGGGCATAAAGCTATAAAAGAAGGTATTGTAAATCTTATTTCACCCGATAAAGGTTTTTATGCTGTTACTAAAACCGATGCACAAGGACGTTTTTCATTTGAAGGAATAGATTTTCCTGAAGGCACACAGTATGTCCTTAATGCGTTTACAAAAACAGGAAAATCGTGGGTAAAACTGCTGTTAGACGAAGAGGAGTTCCCTGCTTATAAAGGACAACTTCCTCCGTTTGATTGGACAAGTAATGATACTACACGCGTAGATGCAACATTAGAACTGTCAAAAGGGAGTATACAGATGGAAGAAATAAATATCTTCAGTCATCAACCTACCTATTCTTCTCGTTCTGATGCTTATGCACGAACTGCTGACTTCTCCTTTGGTCTACGTGATATAGAGAGTATTGGTGCAACTTGTTTGCATGAATTGTTGCGTAGAGTACCGAGTGTTACGGTCGAATTGGGAAAATGCTATGTGCGTGGAGGTACTGCTGTGGATGGAAAAAGACCTGCCGCTATTGCCATAGATGGGATATTTGTCAATGATGATTACGATTTAGACAATATCCAGATGTCTGATGTTGAGAGAGTAGATGTCTTTAAGGGCGGCTCAACAGTTATCTGGGGAGCGATTGGTGGTATGGGTGTTATCTCTATAACAACGAAGAAAGGGGATTTCAAAGCAGCTTCTGTGCCACTAACGAATACGAAAACTTTTACTACATTAGGCTATCAAATTCCACAAAGTTACACTCCTAACGCACATACTCCAGTGTGGTTACCTTCATTACGCGGTAGTTCTTTCCGTCTACTTTTACCTGCAGAATATCGTTCAAACTATCGTATCATAATTGAAGGTGTGACAAGTGAAGGGAGAATTATCCACTATGTGGGAGAGTTAGGAAAGTAGAATAGGGTGGTTACATCGGTATTCTACACTCTATTAAGAGCTATTCAAGGAAAACAATTAGAGGAGTTAAATAATTACCTTTTACTTTTATCATTCGCTTTTCAATACGAATAATAGGTAATTATTTAACTCCTCTAACTGCTTATAACGCTTGATAAGTTTAAAGCGCATTAATCATCGAGCAATGTTGACGAACGAACACGGCTTAATGTTTCTGGTGTCATCTGCAGATAGCTGGCAATATAAACCAGCGGTGCACGCAAGATAACCTGTGGACTTAGCTTACACATTCTCTTATAACGAGCCTGTGCAGTCTCAAAACGTACAAGGTCAGCATGTACCTGTGAGGTGATAAGACTCTCTTCTAATATCTTACGATAGAGAATCTGAATATTAACATTATGAAGTGCCACCTGCTCCAACTTCTGTTTTGGTAGCGCATAAACCCATGTTGGCTCTAAAGCCTCAACCTGTAGTTTGGTTGGCTCCTCACGGAAAAGACTTTCAATACACATAAAGATACTTCTATCCTCTCCTAAGTGTTCAGTAATCTGTTTACCGTTCTTAAAATAGAATTGACGAATTAAACCTCTTTCTATATAATAAACGTGCTTACAGATTTCACCTTCACTGAGAATCATCTGTCCTTTTGCGAATTTCATTGGTACGAGGATACTTTCAAGTACATCCAACTCATCATGAGTCATCGTACTATATTTACGTGCCAATTCACGCGCTATATCTCTTGAATCGTTCACCAAATCTTTCATTTTCCTTTCCTTTCTTAACTCTTTGATATTAATCTAACTTCAATACTGCAAGGAATGCTTTCTGTGGAACCTGTACGTTTCCAATCTGTTTCATACGTTTCTTGCCCTTCTTCTGTTTCTCAAGAAGTTTACGCTTACGGCTGATGTCACCACCATAACACTTGGCTGTCACGTCCTTACGTACCTGCTTAACGGTCTCTCGTGCAACAATCTTTGCTCCTATAGCAGCCTGAATAGCGATATCAAACTGCTGACGTGGGATTAAGTCTTTTAGCTTCTCGCATATTCTTCGTCCAAAAACAACAGCATTACTCTCATGTGTCAGTGCTGATAGGGCATCAACAGGCTCTCCATTCAAAAGAATATCAAGCTTAGCCAACTTTGAAGGACGGTAAGAATCGATATGATAATCAAATGAAGCGTAGCCTTTAGAAATACTCTTCAGTTTGTCGTAGAAGTCTATCACGATCTCACCCAATGGAATCATGAAGAGGAGTTCCAAACGATTTCCACTCACATAGTTCTGGCTAATAAGTTCACCTCGCTTATCAAGACAAAGCGTCATGATAGGACCAATGTAATCACTGGAGGTAATAATAGAGGCTTTAATATAAGGCTCTTCAATATGATCAATCATTGTCTGATCAGGTAGACCAGATGGATTATGAACCTCCTTTTCATTTCCTTGCTTGTCATACACCATGTAACTTACGTTAGGCACAGTGGTAATGACATCCATATTGAACTCACGATCCAAACGTTCCTGTATAATCTCCATGTGAAGCA